>ERZ1673697.49-NODE-49-length-177267-cov-30.065605_pt1 | contig 177267 bp, 159 predicted proteins | sample MGYA00580227_ERZ1673697 | MGnify/ENA primary metagenome ERZ1673697 (study PRJEB41218, sample SAMN15661759) | gut metagenome | host: Homo sapiens | place: Canada: London | collected 2015-08-20/2019-03-30 | study: EMG produced TPA metagenomics assembly of...
TACAGATTGCTGTCATTTCCTGTGCTACGAACGCGCTGCAAAGTGTCAATCACAACGAGTTTTGTGTCAGGATGCTCTGTCAAGAACTGCTCGATCTGTTGTTCCAACCCGTGCTTGAGCGTGTCAGCCATGATCGCAAAATGCAGCGTCGATGGCGCGTCCTCGGTCAGATCAAAGAGCCGTGTTTGGATGCGCTGGAACGAATCTTCGAGGCTGAGATACAGGACTTCGCCTTGGGTTGTTGCGAAATTCCAGAGCGGCTGCCCCTGCGAAACGCACAAGCAAAGCCATAATGCCAGCCAAGACTTGCCGATCTTCGGTGCGCCCGCGAGGATATGCAAGCCCTCTGGGATGAGTTCGTCGACGAGAAACGGCGTTGGATCATATGTCCTGTTTTGCAAATCTTCTGCTGTGATGGTGTGTAGTTTATTCATACTGTCACCTCCTTTCGATTTTGTTGCTGTGATTTTTATTTTCGATTTCCCGCACCGATATCGTAACATAAGGATTGACTTTTGAAAATAGGTAATGTATCATTTTAATAGATACACTATATCGATACAAATACATTCTCGAATGAGGAAACAGCTTATGGGCGTTTTAGGAAAAGACATATTTGATTTCCATCGACCGCAGACAAACACCAAGGTCGAATTTGGTGCATCGTCCTATTGGGTGGAGGACAGGCCGGAGCCGCAGCCGTATGGAGCAGTGCTGACAGAAGTTTTGAACCTTGATGTCGCGCCGTTTCAGGAATTGCTGGATCAGTTGAACACAGCCGTTCAAGAAAAAAGTGATGATGTCCTGCGTGCTTACATGGACATGAAGAAGGGACTTGCTTCGCTGCCGCTCTATCGGCTGTATCTTGAGGACTTTCGCGTCTTCGGCGATATGCCGGTCGAGGCGTTTGCGGTCGGAGAAGCACAGGATGCTTTTGCAGCGCTCATGATGCAGGAAGATAACGATTTGCCCGCGTTCATGCAGCAGATCGACGATATTCGTTTGATTCAGGAACGGTATGCGTGGTTTCTCGACGGCGTTTTTGCCGACGCAGTATTTGAAAAGAAAAAGGGCCAGAAGAAAATTCCTCTGGCCCCGATGATCTGTTCGCGCGGATATGAAGCTTTTATCAGCGGCGTCAGTCTCGGTGAAAACCCTGAGACAGACGCGCCGCCGGTGAAGACGCAGTACCGCATCCGCGGCGAGAAGGAAAAAGCCGAGATCGTCGAGAAGATGTACTTTGACCGGCTGCTGGATTTTGTTTATGTGGAGTTCATGAAGGGGCTGCAAAAGGGATTTGTGCCGAAGCGCTGCGCCAACTGTGGTCGCTGGTTTTTGCAGAAACCCGGGGCGACCTACGCCTATTGCACCGGAGCTGCACCGGGACAGGACGGCAAGACCTGCCGTGAGATCGGCGCGAGCAGCAGCTTCCGAAGCAAGGTGGAAAACAATGATGTCTGGAAGGTTCACCAGCGGGCTTACAAAAAATATTTTGCCCGTATCAGAAGCGGACTGATGACCAAGGGCGAGTTCGAGGTATGGTCCCGTCAGGCAGCGGACCTGCGGGATGCCGCACTGGAACGATACGCGCAGGCAGAGAGTGAGGAGGAACGGCAGCGCATTGCGCAGGAGGTCGCTGTGGAACTCAACACAGTGTGATATAAAAAAGTAAGCATCATTTGACATTTACCCTGATACAGCCAAAAATGGGCGGCTTCCTTTCGGAAACCGCCCATCTGCCTTAAAACAGAATTAAAGAAAATACCGGATCTTTCCGTCGTTCGCCTAGCATTTCAGGCCAACGGCGTCGGCCATTTTTTGCGCGTCCACGCAGTAGGACGATATGCAGAACACATGCTTCCACAGGCCCGCGCCCATCATCAGAAGGTCGTTCAGACCATCCGCCCGCAGCTGCTCCATAAGCAGCTCAGTCAGCAGATTCTGGTGCTTCTTCGCAGCCCTCTGCTCTACCGTATCCCGATAATCGGCAAGTGTCGTTTCGATTATCAGGATCAGTGCCATCTGGTACCTTCGTATGGCCGCATTCGCCATCACAGCATAATCCCGCATCGAGACATTTCCAGTCCACCTGTCATTACGATCATTATAACAGTTGATTTCTCATGGCAGGGTGAAAAATCTATTCGCACGGAATATAGTAAACATCCAGAAGCATGTCCAGAAGGCCCTTCTCATCAAGGTAATACTGTGCGAAGCCGTCTTCACTCAGGCGAACCTGCCCCGGAAGGCTGCGAATCTCTGAGTCGACGGTCATTCTGGCAGCTGCTGTAGCAAGATACACGATCTCGCCCGCTGTCAGGTCCGTTACGACATCGCCTTTTATGCTGTTATAGATATCCAGAATACGCTCAGGGTTTTGCCGAACTGTCTCCATCGTTTTTTTCAGCAGAGCAATGATATACTGCTTCTGGCGCTCCATGCGTTTCGGATTTCCCACTTCCGTGTGCTCTCTGCGCCGAATATACTGTTCTGCCATCGGACCATCCAGCGTGACCTCCGCGCCCTGCTGCATGGAAGCATAGCCGTAGTCGATATCCTCTAGAATCGTGACTGTCACGCCGCCGACCGCGTCATTGAGTTCCTGCAGGCCGTCAAGGTACAGTGCCGAGCAGGACGCGATCGGCAGATCGCACATAATCTGGCTGACTGCGTCCTTTGTGATTTCACAGCTTTTTGCGTCACCGTCTCCATAAGAAAATGACAGTGCCAGCTGACCGTAAACATGGTCTCCTTCCGTCCCGTCGGGGTTCAGGGCCTGAAATTCGCACATTGTATCGCGCGAAATGGCAATCAACGAAATCCGTTCGTTTCGGAAGTCCATGGCCGCCAGCATGATGGCGTCGCTGAATGCGTGCACATTGCAGCTGCCGTCCGTGTAAGCGGGTATATGCGAGTCGATGCCGAGCAGCAGGAATGTCTGGATCTCATCGTTGAAGCGGTAATGCGTGCCGTTGACCAGAACGGTAGAGTCGTCCCGCAGGGAGCTTTCCGTTGTTTTCTCCGCCGTTTCTCCTGTCTGCGCTGCCGGTGCGAGCGTTTCCAGCTTTGGTGCGGCGTTGCTCCTGCGGATGTTTTTTCCGCTGAGATACACATGCAGCACGAGCGCACTCATCCCCACGGCCAAAACGGCCAGAATACAGACGAGAACGACCCACGCACGGCAGAGACCGTTTTTCGATTTCTGTGCCGCCGGTTCCGGCTGGTTTGAGCCACTTCCGGGAAACTGTTGATCTGGAGTATGCTGCATGGTCTTATTCCTCTCCTATGGTGTCATCGACTGCCGGATGTACTTCTTCCAGTACACCCATCACGAGATAGCGTCTGGTTTTGTCCGGCTCGAAGCAGGTCGAAAGTGCAAGAACTTTATCACCCGGTTCCGGCATGCAGCTGTCATCAAAATGGCTGTATGCCGGATCTGCCGCCTGGCGGACTGTATGGAAAAACCCTGTAAAAATTGCAGGATCGGAAAAATCGTAATAATAAAGCAGATGCTCCCGTCCGTGTACAAATGCTGCAAACACGCGATAGACATACATGGCAGACGGTGTGTAAACGAACATCTGGCGGTGCATATCGAAGTAGTCCTGCTCCGCATAACTGTTGAGTTCGTGGAATGCGCCCGGCTGCCCGAGCACTGTTCCATGCCCGTAGAGGATTGTCATCGGTGCGTCAAAGGTGCGATCGTTATAGGTCTCCTGCGAGAAGACCGCGCCGCACATGTAATACTCTCCGTAGGCATTGTGTGAGTTGTAGTAAAGATCATCGCCGCTATGCTGCAGAACCGGTTCGTCGATCTGCGTGTCCGGCACCTCCAGCCACGCGTAGATATCCGGAGAAACTGCGGCGAGCTGCGTAAAGTCAATCGGAATCTCTACCGGCAGAACGGTCGGTTCCTCCTCTGCGGGCGCAGTATCCGGAACAGACGGCTCCTGCGTGTCTGCGGATGTATCCTTCGCTGGCTTCTGAGAAACCGCGGGAGCCGCTGCTGTTTTGACCTGCTGCGCCAGCGCTGTTTTACTCTGTGCACCCCTGTAGAACTGATAGAGAAACACGCCGCAAGCTGCGCAGATGAGCGCGCAAAGCATTCCCACGGCGATCAAAATTATTTTTTTTACTTTCTTTGAACTCATAATACCTGGTCCCCTGTTGACGAGCCGGCGCCCTAAAACGGTTTCAGGACGCCGGCCGGATTCATCGGCTGTTTATCTGACAGAAGATTTCCTGAAAGCGGCGACCGCCGCGCCCAAGCAACCAATCATTCCGACAGCTGCCATGAGCAGGCTCCCACTCACGCCGGTCTGCGGAGACGGCACAGTCGGATCGGTGACGATCTCCACCTGCCCCTCAGGGCTGTCAACATCCGCTGCACAGACCACGACGGACAAAAGGCCGATCAGGAGAATGCAGATAAGCATCCATGCGACAATACGTTTCATACTGTTTCCTCCTTTCACAAAAAAGAATGGTATCACATCGGTTTCCCGGAATACCCAGACTTTGCTGATTCATGCGTGTCTGGAACGGCGGACGTGCCTTATCCATCCTTTCGCCAAACCAGCCTGTTTACAATGCCCGTATAGCTCTGGATGATACGGGCGACCTTCGTTGAGACGTTTTCTCCGGTATAATCCGTGACAGGCGTACCGAAGCGGCCCTCCGCCTGCGTCGAAACGGCCATATCCACGGCCCGCAGGAGGCTGTCCGCGTCGATCCCCGCCAGCACGAAGCAGCCCGCGTCCAGCGCTTCCGGGCGCTCGGTAGACGTGCGGATGCTGACGGCGGGGAAGGGACTGCCTGCGGACAGGAAGAAGCTGCTTTCCTCCGGCAGCGTCCCGCTGTCGGAGACGACCGCAAAGGCATTCATCTGGAGACAATTATAATCGTGGAAGCCCAGCGGCTCGTGGGCGATCACGCGGCGGTCCAAGGGAAAGCCGGTCGCCTCCAGCCGTTTCCGGCTTCGCGGGTGACAGGAGTAAAGGATCGGCATATTATAGGTTTCGGCCATTGCGTTGACTGCGGTGAACAGCTGGATAAAATTGCAGTCCGTGTCGATGTTCTCCTCCCGGTGGGCGGAAAGCAGGATGTAGCGGCCCCTGGTCAGCCCCAGACGCGCATGGACATCGCTTGCCTTGATTTTTTCAAGGCTTGCCCGCAGAACCTCCGCCATGGGACTGCCGACGACGAACGTGCGCTCCTTCGGCATTCCGCACTCCATCAGGTACCGGCGCGCATGCTCCGAATAGCAGAGATTGACGTCGCTGATGATATCCACGATGCGGCGGTTCGTCTCCTCGGGCAGGCATTCGTCCTTGCAGCGGTTCCCCGCCTCCATGTGAAAAATCGGAATATGCAGACGCTTCGCGCCGATCACGGAAAGGCAGGAATTGGTGTCGCCCAGAACGAGCACCGCGTCCGGCCTGAGCCGCGCCATCAGTTTATAAGATCTGTCGATAATGTTCCCGATCGTCGCGCCGAGATCGTCGCCCGCGGCGTCCAGATAATAGTCCGGCGCGCGGAGACCGAGATCGTCAAAAAACACCTGATTGAGCGTGTAGTCATAGTTCTGCCCGGTGTGCACAAGAACCTGTTCAAAATACCGGTCACAGCATTTGATCGTGGCGGACAGCCGGATGATCTCCGGCCGTGTGCCGATGATCGTCATGAGCTTCAGCTTTCCCATGGTCACACCTCCTCGAAGTAGGTATCCGGGCGGCTTGGGTCAAAAAGCTCGTTGGCCCACATGACCGTCACTAAGCTTTCCGTCTCGCTCAGATTGATGATGTTGTGCGTATAGCCCGGCAGCATATGAACGGCCTGAATCTGGTCGCCGCTGACCTCGAATTCGATTTTTTCATCCGAGCCGATCCTTCGCTCCTGGATCAGTCCGTGCCCGGCGACCACCATAAAGAACTCCCACTTGCTGTTGTGCCAGTGCTGCCCCTTGGTGATACCGGGCTTTGAAATATTCACAGAGACCTGACCGCAGGAGGCTGTTTTCAGCAGTTCTGTGAAGCTGCCGCGCTCGTCCACATTCATCTTCAGCGGGAACGCAATTTTCTCCGGCGGCAGATCGGACAGATAGGTGCTGTACAGCTTCTTTGCAAAGCTGCCCGCCGGAATTTCCGGCAGCAGCAGCGTCCGCGGCTGGTCGTGGAATCCTCGGAGCAGCCGGATGATCTCGCCCAGCGTCACAGCATGACTGACGGAAACGGTGCAGTACGCGCCCACCGTCCGGTGGGGACGGCCCTCCATAGCGTTCAGAAGCTCGTCGACCAGATCGTCGATGTACACCAGCTCCAGTTCTGCCGCCGGGTCCGAAACGGTGATCGGGAGCTCCCGCGCAATGTTATGGCAGAAGGTCGCCACCACGGAATTGTAGTTGGGCCGGCACCACTTGCCGAACAGATTCGGCAGCCGGTAGATCAGTCCGTCCGTGCCGGTCTCCCGGCTATAGGAGAGCAGCAGCTCTTCCGCCGCTTTCTTGGACTGTCCATAGGCGCTTCCGGCGTATCGCCCGGTCAGACTGGCCTGAATGGAGGAGGCCAGCAGCACCGGGCAGCGGTTCCCGTTTTTCCGGAGCAGCTCCAGCAGCATCCGGGTAAAACCGGTATTGCCGGCAGCAAATTCTTCCGCGTTCCGGGGGCGGTTCACGCCCGCAAGATGAACGACGAAATCGGCCCGCGCACAAAAGTCGGCCAACGCTTCCGGAGAAGTCTCCCTCGTGCACAGGAATATTTCGTTGATCTGCAAATCCGGCCGGGTTTTGTCCATGCAGTCGCGGATCGCAAAAAGCCTCTGCGTCAGATTTTTTCCGACAAATCCGTTCGCGCCGGTGATCAGCACATGCATCAGCAGGTCCCTCCGAACAGCTTCAGCTTCAGAAGCAGCTGCTTCATTTCCTCCACATTCAGCCGCCGCGTATTGTGGGAGGTGTACTGCTCGATCTTTCCGAGTTCCGGATTGCCCTTGCTGAAATAGTTGTCGTAATTCAGATTCCGGTTGTCCGCCGGAATGCGGAAGAATCCCGGCAGATCCTCGGCCCGCAGCATTTCTTCCGCCGTGACGAGCACCTCAAAGAGCTTTTCGCCGTGGCGCGTGCCGATGGTCGTCACACCGAGGTCGGAGCCCTTCAGCTCCAGCACGGCTTGCGCCAGCGTCTCGATGGTCGCGGCAGGAGCCTTCTGCACGAACAGGTCGCCCTGTTCGCCGTGCGCAAAGGCATAGAGGACGAGATCGACCGCGTCGCTGAGCGTCATCATGAAGCGGGTCATATTGGGATTTGTGATAGTCAGAGACTTGCCCTCGCGGATCTGATCGCAGAACAGCGGAATGACTGAGCCGCGGGAGGCCATGACATTGCCATACCGGGTCAGGCACAGGATCGGGTCCCCCGGAAGCATCTGCCGGGAGCGGGCGATCACGTTTTTCTCCATGACGGCCTTCGTCATGCCCATGGCGTTGATGGGATAGGCGGCCTTATCCGTGGACAGGCAGATCACCTTCTGCACATGGTTGGCCATGCAGGCGGAGATCACGTTGTCGGAGCCGATCACGTTGGTCTTGACTGCCTCCATGGGATAAAACTCGCAGGATGGCACCTGCTTCAAAGCGGCCGCATGGAACACATAATCCACACCGCGGAACGCATTCAGAATAGAGTTGTAATCCCGCACATCGCCTATGTAGAATTTGATTTTCTCCGCGTACTGCGGATACAGCTCCTGATAGAAATGCCGCATATCGTCCTGCTTCTTCTCGTCCCGCGAGAGAATGCGGATCTCCGCAATATCCGTCGCCAAAAACCGCCGCAGCACCGCATTCCCAAACGACCCGGTCCCACCGGTTATGAGGAGTATTTTTTTATTGAATTGAGACATATCCTTAAAAGTCTCCTTTCTGCCCGGAAATGGTGCGATCATTTACGCAGAATAAGCATTCCAGGCCCTTAATGCCGCCCAGCAGCATCAAAATCGCAAAGAAAAAATATGGATTTGCGTCAATGACGGGCTCCGGCATACAGATCAACATGGCTCCAAGGCTCAAACTTGCAATCTGATTCGACAACCAGCTGTAATGTAAGCGCTTCATACGCACGGCAGTGCAGCAGGCGGAGCGTATGCTTGTTACGGTGAAACCTGCCGCTATCACAAACGGGATCAGCCCGACCTTGTTCAGAATATCCAGCCAGAGATTGTGCACCCACTGCCCATGATACGCAAACTCGCTTTTCTGACCGCCAAAGGGATAGCGGAGCCAGTCGCCGGAGGACAGATACTCGCCCCATGTCCGGAACCGTGACGATTTATTGTCATATAGTAGCCGCCGCACAATTTTCAGGGACAGCAGAGCGTCCCGGCTCCCAAAGGCGTTCAGAAAAAAGAAGGTAAAGACTGCGGCAAGAAGCAGAATGATAAGTACGATCAAAACGGTTTTTCCCTTGATCTGTACGGAGGCGTCACAGAGCCAGCGAAGCAGATTAAAGACGATGAGCGCGAAAATAATAAATATCATCGTCCGGTAGGCAAAAAACGACGCTTCAAAAATACATGCCAGCAGAAGCGCCAGCGCGATGATTTTTTCGCGAAATCCGCAAGGGGAAAAGAGCATTGAGGTCGACATGGCGACAGCAAACGTGAGCATGAGTCCTGTGGAGATCACAGAAACCATATCGCCCCGCCAAAAATCAACGGCGACTCTTTGATATGTGTATTGGGCGTAATACCCGGATCGAAGATACGCAAGCAGATTCAAAGCGCTGTGCAGGAAGAACCCGAAGGTCAGCGTTCCGGTCAAAACCTGAAACGCATGCGCGTCACGCTCGGAGACGACGAACCACTTGCCAAACAGGAATGCTGCCCAAGGTCCCCACAGATAGATGATGATACTTTTTACCGCAAACCCGAAATGAAACGTGTAGATAATAAAATATGACGCTGAAAAAAGGAGCAGTGCCAGCTCCTGCTTTTGGAATACAATAACTTTTGATTTCCATATAAAATAAGAAAGCGTCAGCGCAAAGAAAATCTGACCGGGAAGATTGAATGCGCCGATTGAGAAAAGAAATAAGCCGACAACGGTGATCGTATTTGCAGCAGTTTTTTTGCCGGGAAGCGTCTTCATTTCTGCGTTCTCCTTGGTACTCTTTCATTCCTTTCCGGCAGCACGCCGCGCAGGAGCACTGCGTCCAGCATCAACCTGCAGTTTGGCCGCAGGGGCTTTATGACCGCCGTGAGGATAACCGTCGTCGAAATCTGCGTGATCAGCGAGGCCGCAGCCGCTCCGGAGGCGCCCCACGGCGGGATCAGAGCGAGATTCAGCACGATATTGAGCGCGGCAGCGCTGATATACAGATATTTCAAATATTTCTGCCTGTTTTCACACACCATCCATGCGTTTCTGGCAACACCGAGATAGGAAAACGCCGTGTACCAAACCACGATGCGCAGAGGTCCAACTGCCGGCAAATAGGTTTCTCCATAGAGAATCAAAATAAAAGGCTTTGCGACAAGGCAGATCATTGCGGATACGAACAGGGACACATAAAAAACAATTGCGTAGAGCTGCCGGTTCTTCCGCTCATAGCGCAGGCGGTCTTTCTGAAAACTCTGCACGATCTCCGGATAAAGGGAATCAATGATTGCTGAGAGAATAAAGGCCCATGAAACGCTGACCGTCGAAGCAAGTGAATAATGTCCGACGGCATCTGCGCCAAGCATCTGCTTGAGCATCAGCTTATCTGTACAAGCATAGATGGAGACCATCAGCCCGGCTATGATAAAGCTGCCGCTGCTTTGCAGAAGCTCCTTTGCTTTTTCCAGAGAGTAACGGAATCTTGTTCCGCCATTTTTGAAATAAGCAATCAGCAAAAACACCGCAAGTACGATGTAATCCAATGCGCTTGCAACGGCGAACCATTCCACGCTTTTCCCAAGCGCAAGCAAAATAATTTTGTACACAGACATTGCCGCATACGAGACGAGTTCGGCAATGGCGGAATACTTGGACTGGAGCCTGGCCTGAAACCAGTAGTTGAGAGTATCAAACACCTGAAAAATGAGGCCAATGCTGTACAGCGCTACAACCACAACGGTGAGACGTTCTCCTCTGTCCACAACACTGACAATACCGATGATTGACAGCGCAGACAGCAGACTTGAGATCGCCCGCAGCAGCAGGGTCGTTCCAATTGTTTCGCCCTGCTGATCCGGATGATCCACAAAGTTCTTAACGATCACGCTGTTAATGCCAAGCGTACAGAGCGAGGCAAAGAATGCCGCATATGCCGCCGCGTAATTGATCAGGCCGTAATTGCTTGGGCCAAGATAGCGCGCCGCGAAAATACCGACGACAAACGCCAGCAGCTTGTTTGCAATCTTGCCTCCGATGATCCATCCCGCGTTCCGGACGACTTTATTCTTTCTGAGCGACTGCAGCAAAATCTTCAAGCTCCTTCATCACTTTGGCTGGGACACCGGCCACCATCGTATCCGCCGGCACATCTTTAGAAACACAGGCACAGGCTGCGATCATGCTTCCATCCCCAATGCTCGTATTCAATAGGAGCGTAACCCGACCACCGATCCATACGCCGCTGCCTACTGTAATGTGATAGGATTCGCCTTTTCCAGCCCGCCTGCTATGGTCGCCCATCTGGTGTCCACCTGTCAGGAAGGTAACATCCGGAGCAATATCGCAGTTATCTCCAATCGTTACTGTCCCGTTCCCATGGACAGTGAGGTTGCATCCTATCCAACAATTCGCACCAATGCGGAGCGTCCCTGTATTATGAATCGGCCCGACAATTTTGGTATTTTCTCCGATCTCATAGCCGATGGAGCGCAGAAGCCGCCGCTTGGCCGCGAAGAACCGCGTCCCATTCAGAACATGATTGACGATGAAAATGACGATTCGTTTTCTGATTGTCCGCAGCTTCATGCCCTGTACCAGCCCTCCCGCAGGGGCTTAGCCGGGCTGCATGGCCCGTCCGCAAACAGCCGCGAAGCGTCTGTACCGTTCAAAAGAGCCTGCGATAGCTGCAAAAATCGCTTTGCGGCAACCTCCGCATTCCACAATTCTGTAATCGTCTGGTACGCCGCTTTTCCGAAGCTATACTGCATAGTCGTATTTTCAAGAAGCCGTCGTACCTTTTCATAAAGCTCCTGAATATTGCCGGAGTGATAGACGCTCCCGTTCACGCCATCATTGACAAGGTAAGGTGTTGCCCCGGCTGCGTCGCTGGCAACCACCGCACAGCCGCTGTTCATGGCCTCGTTTAACACAGCGCCCCAGCCCTCTTGGCGGTCGCTTGTGAATAAGCAGATGCTTGCGCTCTCCATATGACGGCGCACAGCTTTCGGAGACATGGTACCAAGGAACATCACATTTTCACCCAAAAGTCCAGCTTCCGAAGCCTGCCGCTTGAGCTGCTGCTCCATCTCACCAGTACCGATCATCTTAATTTTAAAGCAGCATCCTGCATCGCGGAGCATCTTTGCGGCCTCGATCACATCGTCCGGGTGCTTCCAGCTAATAAAGCGTCCACACCACAAAATGGTTGCCTTTTCTTTGCGATCAATCAAGTCATCTATACTGGGATACCGTATCGTCTCCGGAAAGTAGCCCCATTTATAACACCGATCATGGAATAGGCAGAATTTTGCATAATCTCCCGCGGTATAGGCACTGGCGCAGAGCATATATGTCTTCCGCCAAGGTGGATTGTAATAATGCCACTTGAGAAATCGCGGTATATATTTCAAAACAGGATTTCCAGCTTTCAGCGGTCGCTCGGAATATCTGAAAAATAATTTGGCCTTTTTGCTGTATTTCTTTGTCTGACTCTCAGGAAAGGAACCAACTATCAGTACGTCCAGATCACGCAATTGCTCCTGAACTTCCTGCTCTGTCAACGAATAAGTGTATGGACGCGCCAAATCATTTCCCCACCCGAGATTCTTTCGCTCCGCATCCATCTCTTTATGCGCCACGAAGTAATAGTTGTGATTTGTCAATTCATAGAGGGCATCGGATAGGGAAACTTGATGATGCGTAAAGTAGTTACTGCAAAAAAGAATTCTCATGTAGCCATCACACGCCCTTTTCCCAAAGTAGACAAAACATTTTCATAGAGTTGGACATAGCCTTGATACACCGTGTCTTTGTCAAAACGCGCCATTTTTTTATGCTCCGCACTCCAGTTGCTGTCTGCCACGTCTCTCACGGCATTTTCCAATGCCTGCATATCGCCCTGCGGAACCAAGCGTCCATTTCCCGGTGCTACCGTTTCAGGACAACCGTCCGTTTCATATACCACCACTGGCGTTCCGCACGCCTGGGCCTCTACCGTAGTCAGGCCAAAGGTTTCCTCATAGGTAGGGTTCACAAACACATCTGCGGTAGAGTACCACTGCGCCAGTTCTGCTTGGTTTGCCGTGCGTAAAAGCCCAAGCACATCAGAAGGAATATCCAGCAGTTGTTTTTCAATTAGGCCAATCAAAACCACCTGATAGTCAGAGCCGAGTCGGCCAGCAAGCGTCAGCAAGTCTGGCAATCCCTTGCGTGCATTCCATGCATTGGCTACCCCGAGGACGATTTTCTTATCTTCCAGATGATACTTTTCACGCAAGCTGCTGGACTGTGGGCGGAAGATCGTGCGGTCGATTCCGTTGGGAATAATGGTTCGCGGATAGTTCTGTAGAAACGACTTGGAAACCTGATTCGCAAGCCATTGCGAGGGTGTTGTTATGGTCAGATTTTTTACACCGGTAAAGGCATTCTTTTTGCGAAGGAAGTTACGCCTTACATCGCCCTTCCAATAGCATTGCGGATACCGGTACAGCAATTTGCAGTCCCGACACTCCGTCTGCCATTGCACACACTTGACTTGCGAGAAATGTGTGCAATGTCCGGTAAAAGTCCAGCAATCATGCAAAGTCCAAACGACGGGGATATTCGCTTCCTTCAAAAAGCGGAACAGCATCTCGTAATTCACATAGAAGCCGTGCAGCGTGTGCAGGTGGATCAAATCAGGCTGAAACGCTCTGATTTCTCGGATCATCCTTCTTGTCGCGGCCCAGGAATACAGACCGGCGTGGTCTGTCAATCGCGATACCGCGTTGTGAAAGTAATACCCGAGCTTCCCCGACACCCGCACCGCGTCCGCATTGTCGGAACGCGCTCCCGTGCCGTATAGAGCCTTTGCATCATTGCCATACTTTTTCAGCATGTCCATGATATCGGCGATGATCTTCCCGGTGCTTCCGGTTCCATATACCAGATTGATAAACAGCACCTTCATAGTCTCATCTCCATATCCGATAAAAGGAAACCGCCGGGGAGCCGGGGCTGCCCGGCGGTTCCAGTGTATTTACTCGGTTTTGCTGTCCAGAATCATCCGGCCAGCACTGTCAAAGTTGTAATATCCCTCCGGCATCAGGCCGTGCGTCCAGTACACATAGTAGCTGCGGTCATGGACGACCTCACAGGAGGAACGCACATAGTAGTAGTCGCCGTCGATCTGGATCAGACCGGCATAGGTACGTTCACCGTTCCTGTAGAAGTACAGGCTTCCATCTTCCTCGTAGATCCCGTTTTTCAGAGGTGCGGCGCTGCCTGTCAGCTTGCCATCTGCGTCGAAGTGATATCTGCCCTGGGGCATCAGGTCATGCGTCCAGGAAATGTAGTAATCACAATCGCGTACCACTTCGCACTTGGAATTCACATAGTAATAATCATCGCCAATTTTGATGAGGCCCGCATAGGTCAGTGTTCCATTGACATAGTAATGCAGAACGCCATCTTCCTCGACGATGCCATTCTTCGGAGTGCCGGTCAGCTTTCCGTTCTCATCGAACGTGTAGTAACCGGCTTCCTTCAGGCCATGTGTCCAGGTGATCCAGTACACACAATTGGTCACGACCTCGCCGCTGCTGCGGACATAGTAGAAATCACCGTTGATTTCAATCAGGCCAACATAGGTTACCTTTCCGTTGACATAGTAACGCAGCACGCCGTCGTCGTCCTTTACGATGCCATTCTTGTCCGTTGCGCCCGGAATGAGCTTGCCCTCTGCGTCAAAGGCATAGGTTCCTTCCTCCATCAGGCCGTTCATTCTGGAGCAGTAGTATGTCTGGTTCACGATCAGCTTGCCCTTGCTATTGGCATAGTAGTAATCGTCGCCGATCTTGATCATGCCTGCAGGAGCCTTGATGCCGTCGACATAGTAATAGAGGTCTTCGCCGTCCTTCAGAATGCCGTTCTTGCCGGTGTCCTCGTCGTGCAGAATGACGCCGTTTTCATCGAAGTAGTAGCCCCATTCAGGAAGCGCAAGGCCATTGGTCTTGTGGGGCCAGCAATCCTTGCCGTTCAGCACAGTGCTCTTCACCGCTGCCGAGAGGGTCAGGCCCTCACGCTCCTTCAGATTCTTCTGAACTGCGAAGTAATAGTAATTGACCTCGCCGTCTTCCTTGACAACGCGCTTCAAGCCGGCTTCTTCTTCGATGATGCCGCTGTTGAGCCAATAGGTGTCATCTCCAACGCTGTAAACACCGGTAACGTCGCTCTGGAACACGCCGTCAGCGTCAAAGACGCAGCGTGCTGTTTTTTCCGCACCCTTGGGAACCAACTCGGAAATGCCGCGTCTGGCAAATCCGGTTTCGGTGTCCAGATAGTAGGTATTGTCGCCAATGACTGTCCAACCGTTCCTTTGCAGCTCACCTTCGATATAGTACTGCAAGTTTCCGAACGTATCCACGCAGAAAAGGCCATTCCAATACTGCCACTGTGCATACAGCTTCATATCGCTGGTCAGTTCAAGAATTGCGCCCTCATCGGCATAGGTGGCTCCGCTGCCATCTGCGGCAGTGTTCCAGCCGATGAACTTGTACTTGTCGCCCTCACTGGTAAAGGCGTTGGCATTCAAGGCAGTATCCACACCGACTTCAAAGCGCTGAGGCTCCATACTGCCTACGCCGCCGTTGGCATTGAAGGTGATGGTGTAGAAGACACGCGCGATCGGCTCGTACTGCGCCGTGTAAGTAACATCTTCTTCGGCAACCCCAACCTCCGGACTCCAGCCGGTGAAGGTGTAGCGGTAGTTCTCGTCAGGAGCCTTATCTGTGCTGCCCTTGAAGGAAGGCATGGTGCCCTTCAGATAATCTTCCTCAGCTACGACCTTGCCATCAATTACCCAAGTGATATGTGCGCCGGTCTTGGGGGTTTCCTCGCCCTTTTTCAGCAGCTCGTCACAAACCGAGCAGTAGGTGTCGCCGGTGTAACCGGGTGTCGTAAGCGTTGCTTCGACCGCATTGCGAACTTCGGGCGAATGACCGGTGGCGGGAATCACTTCCTGCTTCGTGAGAACTTCGTTGCAAACAGAGCAGTGCGAACCCTCGGTCAGACCAGTCTCCGTGCAGGTCGGGGTCTTTGCCGAGTCAGTGACTTCCGTATGGCCCGTGGCAGGAATCACTTCCTGTGCTTCGATCTCCGTACCGCAAACGAAGCACTTCAAACCAGCCGTATGACCGGCCTCGGTGCAAGTCGCTTCCTTTGCCTCGCCAGCGACGGGAGTATGACCCTTTGCAGGAACCTCTTCCTGTTCAACGAGAACAGAGCCGCACTCAGAGCAGTGCGAACCCTCAGTCTTGCCGGGCGTAGTGCAGGTTGCCTCGATTGCCGCGTCAACGACTTCCGTATGCCCCTTGGCAGGAACAACTTCCTGTTCAACGAGAACTGTGTTACAAACAGAGCAGTGCGAACCCTCGGTCTTGCCAGCCTCGGTGCAAGTAGCCTCGACTGCCGCATCGGTCACGACCGTATGCCCCGCAGCGGGGATTTCTTCCAAACCAGAAATCGTCGCGCCGCAGACGGAGCACTTCGTACCGGCTGCATGACCGGGCTTGGTGCAGGTAGCGGGCTGTTCCGCAACTTCAACAGGGGTATGCCCGGTTGCGTCGAGTGTTTCGGTCTTGGTTGCATTGCAAACTGTGCAGGTGTAGGTCTTGACACCGGCATTCTCACAGGTGGGAGCGGTCGTGGTCACGCCCTCATTCCAGCTGTGGCCCTTGGCAGAGATCACTTCCGGCGCTTTGATAACCGTTCCGCAGACAGAGCAGCTGATGCCATCCGTCAGGCCCGTTTCGGTGCAGGTCGCAGGCTTGCCAGGAATAGTTTCTTCCTTGTGGCCGGTCGCGGGAATCACTTCCTGCGCAACAAGGACTTCGTTGCAGACAGAGCAGTGCGAACCCTTGGTCTTGCCGGGCGTGGTGCAGGTTGCCGCAACAGCCTCGTCAATGACTTCCATATGACCGGTGGCGGGAATCACTTCCTGTTCAACAAAAACTTCGTTGCAAACAGAGCAATGCTTGCCTTCCGTCAGGCCAGGCTCGGTGCAGGTTGCCTTCTTGCCCGGAATGCTTTCCTCAGTGTGTCCCTTGGCAGGAATGGTGCGGCCCTCGATTTTATAGCCGCAGATCACGCAGACTGTATCACCGGTGTAGCCGTCCTCGGTACAGGTGGCATCCTTCTTGTTGATCACCTTGGTGAGAGAATGGTTGTCCTCCCACTGTGCGTAGAGGGTGGTGTTCTCCGTCAGATTAACATTCGCACCATCCGCATAGGAGTCACCAGTACCATCGGCCGCCGTATTCCAGTTCAGGAAATTGTAGCCTTCACGGGTGAAAGAGTTTGCGTTCAGTGCGGTATCCGTCTTTGCATTTACGGTCTGTGGGGGCATCGTGCCTTCGACCGGGTATTCCGCACTTCCGTTGGCTTCAAAGGTAACCGTCAGCTCCACCGGCGCTTCGCCGCCCCAAACGCCATTGACATAGTTGATAACATCGTCAGTGCTTGCGGTCGCAGTTTCAGTATAAGAGCCGTCTCTGTTATGCAGCTTGGCAGCGGTGATGGGGATGGTCACCGCCTTATTGCCATTTGCATTATACTGATAGGTTGCGGTTTCCGTACCGGGTGTGCCCTGCTGAATGTACTTGCCGGTGCCGTTGCTGGAGCAGATATCCGCACCGCCCTTGGTGGTGTAGATGGCGCCAATAGCCGTTACGCTGCCGTTTACATCAATCTTAGTGTCTTTAAGGTCTGCATTTGTGCGGTTGTACACCTTGCCCGGTGCATATGCCACGGACTTAAACTTGCAGGGGCCCCAGACAAAGTTATCGCTGTTCCACTCATCGCTGTCATAGAAATAGATGTTCTTTCCGTTTGCAACCGTCAGGCCAGCGCCCTCGGCAATATTGACCTCAACGCCCGCCAACAGAGCTGCATCCTGATTGATGGTCACATTGCCGGACTGAATATCGATGGTAATGTTGTTGGTGATAGGCAGTACGTAGCTTGCAGAGTTGACACTCATGCCTGCAAGCTTTAGCGACAACGTGTTCAATGCCGCTTTGCCGTTTACTGTGAATACAAGACGATCCGTCTTTTCATCGTAATCCTTGGTAAAGCTACCGGATTCCACTTTGAACATACCAGTGTCGCCGATGAAGTTGATTGCAGTGGTGTGGGTGCTTCTCATTGCGTAAACGCCGCTATAAACCTGTTCATTGGCGCCGGCATTCAACGTCAAGGGAACTTCGATGTTTTGCACGAAGTACTGCGAAAATGGGAACACCTTATTGCCCATGTCGGAAGATGCGCTGCCGCCGCGGAAGTCTGCAATCTGATAGAATTCGTACACCTTAGCGCCGGATTCCGCCAGAACAGAGCCGCTGCCGGAGATAAAGCCCCATGCATAGAGATTACCGCCGTTCTTGACTGTAATGGAGCTGTTATCCGCCATTTTGATGTATCCATAATCACCAACGGTACGTCCCTGCTCACTACCGCCAGCAGCATAATATCTGCCGCCCAAGCTGATCGCGCCATTGACGGTAATGGACGTGCCATCGCTCATCGTCAGCGTCCGGAACGGCTTCGAAGCTGGGGCTGTGCGAATCGCCGCAGGAGAATCCGTATACAGTGTCCCTGCCGCGTCGAAGGGGATCAACAGCGTGATTCCCGCCGGAATGGTATAGTTGCCGCTGATGGAGCCATCAGTAGCCAAGGTGATCTTGGACTGGCTGTTTGCCTTTGCATAGGAAACCGCCTCGTTCAGGTCGTCAAACACCTGACCGCCGGTCTCAAAGAGCGCCAGCTCCTTGCTGATGAACCGCGCCGTGATGGTACGGTTACTGTCAAAGTTCAGGGCGGTCTTGGCATCGGTGCTGATGCACTTTCCGCTGTCCACATCGTACCAGCCCTTGAAGCGGTAGCCCTCCGCCGGAGTCGCCACTACCTGATAAGCAGTCATGGAGCTTTGCGTGTGGCTATATTCCTCGGTAATGCGTTTTCCGTCTACTGTATAAGTACCGTTTTCAGCAGGCACGAAAGTCGCAGTTGCATTGACATCGCTTACCAGAACCACGTTGGTAAGGGTGATCTTAGTGGCGGCGCTGGTGCTGCTAGACTTGATGTAGACCTGGATGCTGGCTTCGGGCGCAAGCTCCTTAGAGAACTTGCCGCCCGCCGTGACCTCGCTCCTGTCCACCTGAATGGTTCCGTCGTTCTTCTCAATAGCGTAGTTAAAGGAAAGGGTTGCTGTTGTCGACTTCTTATTTGTAATTGTCAGTGTGGATTTATAGTCTTTACCGTTGCATCCGCCCGTGCTGGTAGCTGCGCCGATAATGCTCATACCATTGGCCGACCAAGCATCATCTGCGTCGCCCGTAAAACTCAGTCCAATGTTCTCGTCGGCTAAGCCTGTCACAGTGCCGCTGGTAGCCGCCAATACCGTTAAGGTCACATTCGGCAGCAGTGCCATGACCATGCACATGCAGAGCACAAGCGAAAGGAATCGCTTCAATGTGCTTTTCATTTCTTTATTTCCTTCTTTCTTTGATGATTTCTGGCGTTTATTTCTATGTAAATGCTGAGTCCCGCCGCAAATGCGATGGCTGCCCAGACATGAGAAAGGTGGAATAGCATCCCCGTAGAGGACGTCCGGAAGAATTCATCAATGAAGCGGAACGCTCCGTAGGATGCCATATATAGTGGGTAAATACTGCCGGGGTTCTTGGTCTTTGCTACTCTGGGTGTGAGCAGAATCAGCATCACAATGTAATAGAGAATCTCGAGTTCCCTTGTTGGAAAGTGAAAATGCGTTCCCGGTATGGCTAAGCCAGCGCAGCATCCAGAGATGATGCAGTTGATCCGGGCACACATCAGTGTAAACAGCATACACGGAGTAAACACATCACACACTTTGCAGCAAGGGCGCTTGGTAAGCTTGGCACCCAGCCAGTAGGCTGCCGGCATAAAAAACACACCGCCAAACAGACTCATGTTTCCTATGTCACCGCTTTCCAGAAAAGCAAAGACTTTCACACTGCATACGCCGATCGCAGTATGCAATACCGAAAGGATCAGTACGGCATACCATTTCATTTGGAGCTGCCGCCGCATCCTGTACAGCCAGAACACATTGAAGATAGTTCCTACTGTTAGCAGCAGATACAGTGAATTCGTTTGAAGCCATGCCATCATCTTTGCACCTTCTTCCGGTTATGAGAATTTTGTTCCAAGCAAATAGCCAAATAGAACAGTTTTAGAAGCAGCACGATCAGGCCGCAGACCGTTACGAATACAGAGTTCTGCATATAGGCCAGCCACGCGAACAAATCTCCCAAAAACATCAATACTCCAACAGAGATTCTTCCTTGGGGCGCGATTCGTTTTGCATACAGGACATATTCAACTGCCATAATAAGGTCTAATAAAAAACTGGAAATCTTTTGCCCGTCAATATTAGGAATACGGAATATTCCATACATGGCGAAAGTAAGAACAGCAATGAACAGCAGGTACTTTATACGCTTGCTCTTTTCCAGAAACCGAACATTATGAATGATGATAAAAATGTCCAATACTGCCCACAGGACATGCCCATAGAAAACGTTCGAAAGGAATAATGCGTTTACCTCCCAGGCAAAGTTCAAGCTTCCTGCAAGCAAGGGCATATACAACAGTGGGGTTTTCCTGTTTTGAATCCCGCAAAGGACAATTATCACATATGCCAATGTCCAGAAAATGATTGTTAAGTGATTAAGCAAAACATCCCCCCATTGAAAGGTTTCTCTCCATGGGGTATGGCGTTAAACGTGCCATACCCCATGGCTTATTCGGTCATCTCACCATCTTGCCGTCTGCATCGAAGGTGTAGAATGTGGCAGGCAGCAGATTGTTGGTCTTGCTGATCCAGTACCGCTGATTTGTCACGACCTTGCAGTAGCTATTCACATAGTAGTAGTCACCGTCGATCTGGATCAGGCCAGCATAGGTCTTGACGCCGTCCACATAGTAATACAGCTCGCCATCCTCGCTGACAATGCCGTTCTTTGCAGGATCGACTGGATCGGGATCCGGCGTCGGAATCGGTGCATCGGTCATTTTGCCGTCTGCACCAAAGTTGTAGAACCCAGCGGTCAGCAGATCATTGGTCTTAGACACCCAGTAACGCTGATTGGTGATGACCTTGCAGGAGCTGTTCACATAGTAGTAGTTACCATCGATCTGAATCAGACCAGCATAGGTCTTGACGCCGTCCACATAGTAATACAGTTCGCCATCCTCGTTGACAATGCCGTTCTTCACTTCGGGGTCAGGATCAGGGTTCGGATCGGGGTCGGGTGTCGGATCGGGGTCAGGCGTTGGAATCGGCGCGTCGGTTATCTTGCCGTCTGCATCGAAGTTATAGAAGGTTGCGGGCAACAGATCATTGGTCTTGCTAATCCAGTAACGGCAATTTGTTACGACCTTGCAGGAGCTGTTCACATAGTAGTAGTTACCATCGGTCTGGATAAGACCAGCATAGGTCTTGACACCATTGACATAGTAATACAGCTCGCCGTCCTCGCTGACGATACCGTTCTTCACTTCGGGATCAGGATTGGGGTCAGGATTGGGATCTGGATCGGGGTCAGGTGTCGGAATGGGTGCATCGGTCATTTTGCCGTCTGCACCAAAGTTGTAGAACCCAGCGGTCAGCAGATCATTGGTCTTAGACACCCAGTAACGCTGATTGGTGATGACCTTGCAGGAGCTGTTCACATAGTAGTAGTTACCATCGATCTGAATCAGACCAGCATAGGTCTTGACGCCGTCCACATAGTAATACAGTTCGCCATCCTCGTTGACAATGCCGTTCTTCACTTCGGGGTCAGGATCAGGGTTCGGATCGGGGTCGGGTGTCGGATCGGGGTCAGGCGTTGGAATCGGCGCGTCGGTTATCTTGCCGTCTGCGTCAAAGTTATAGAAACCGGCGGGCAGCAGATCATTGGTCTTGCTGATCCAGTACCGCTGATTTGTCACGACCTTGCACGAGCTGTTCACGTAATAGTAATCGCTGCCGATCTGAATGAGGCCCGCGTAATTCCTGACGCCGTTGACGTAGTAATACAGTTCGCCGTCCTCATTGACAATGCCTTCCTTGCTCGGGTCATAGCCTGCGATGATCATTCTGCCGTTTTCATCGAAATCATAGAACGCCTGCGCAAGTCCCGTGTCATTCGGATAGGAGACCCATTGCCGCGTGTTCTTGACCGCGGTATAATCCCCGCTGCCAAAATAGTAGTAGTATCCGTCTTCCGCCAGATACAGGCCGTTGCAGACTCTGCCTTCAATGGTATAATACGTATTCCCGTTGAGGTAGAACAGGCCGGTGTGCTGATAGACACCGCGGCAGATACCGTCTTCGCCGAAGTCATACCAATAAATGCAATCATCGTGGTTGTAGCTTTCCTTCACATAGCGGAGGCCCGTATAACGGTAGCCCAGCGGATCGAAGTAATACTTTTCGCCGTCAACCGTATACCATTTTTCCTGTACGAAGGTCGGCCCGTAATAATATCTGGTTCCCAGATCGGTCGTCAGCCATTCACCCTTCAGCAGCTTGCCTCTGTCGAATGTGTAGGTCACATTCTCAAAGAACGCCCGGCTCTGGCCGTCCAGTCCTTTGAAGGTTTCCTTGTCAAAGTAGTAATAGCTGTTCTCGCCGTCCTCATCCGTCAGGTTCCACCAACCGGACTTGGGCACGCCGTTGATGGCGTAATAGCGCGCGCCGTCCAGCTCGACCAGCCCCGTGACCTTACCCTCGCACGCGCCGGTCATCTCATTGAACCGATAGAAATACTCGCTGCTCTCGTCGTTCAGGCCGGGGACCTTGTGCACGCCCTTCAGCGCGCTGTTCCCGACGAAGTAATAGGACGTGCCGTTGACCGTTCGCCAGCCCGACCAGGCGCCGTGGTCCAGAATGAAGTGGTCCGTGAAGTCCTGATACGATTCGCAGTAGAAATGGCCGCCGCGCGGATGCGTGGTGTTTTCCGGCTCCTCATAGGGGTAAATGCCGTACTGCTCCTGGAAGGAGGCCTGGCAGGCCATGCTGTAGAGCGCATTCGCGCCCAGATAAATGTCATAGCCGACCGAACCGGAGTTCTCGATGCTCAGGCACTGCGTCTCGTCCCGCTGCGCGCCGTCCTTTGCGGTCAGCTGCACGCCGGAGAGGATGCAGATGGGGTTGGCCGTATCGGGGGCGATGGCCTGACTCTGTTTGATGAAATTGCACTTCACCGTCAGCACGTTGTTCTCGTCCATGCTTGCGGACGTCAGGCGGAAATAATCGTTGGAAAAGGTCAGGTTGGAAATATCCACGCTGACGTTCCGGTCGAACCGGATCGTGACCGTTACCTCGGTCTTCGGGCTGACGCGCTCCGCCAGCTGGAGCAGCAGATCCCATGCCGTGATGCCGGAAATGTCGCCGCCGGCCACCATGGCCAAAAGCGGCTTGAGCTTTTCGGGCACCTTGATCGTCACCATATCCAGTCCGAAGACATACGTGACGTTCATGGGCTGGCTGGGGTCGATCACGTGATAGCGGTCCGTCTCGCCGTCTCCGCCGGGGAGATATTCCGCGTTGGAGACCTCTCTTGTCCACGCAAAGGTTCTGTCGCCGCTCGTGGCGTTGTCAAAGTCGAAAATTGCCTGATTGGCGCTGTACATGGCGACCTTGATCGAGGCGCTGATGGAGTAGTCCCGCGTGACCATGGCCGTGATGGTCACATTGCGTAGGCCGGAAGCCTCGCTGCCGGTAAAGGCAAAGCCGTTATTCACAGGATCAACAGCGCCTGCCGCAGCGCTGCTCAGCTCGAAGGTGATATCGCCCGCACACACGGCGACGGGGTTTTCATTATAGGTCGCGACCAGAGGGAGCCACACCGGATCGCCATAGATGGCGTTGATGCTCGTTTTGGAGAATTTCAGGCCATTCGGCTCGACCACGGTAAGCGTCTTGCTGCCGATCACCGTGTCACCGGACAGGAGCTGAATTTCCACGCTGCCTTTCTTGACGGCGGTGAAAACACCATCTTCAGAGACGGTACCGATGGTTTCATCCGCGGACTTCCATGTGATATCGGCAGGGAGTTCCGCCGCGCTGCCGGACACACTGACACCGGAAGCGATCAAGCGGACTGCGGCGCCGCTCGTCAAGTAATCATAAGCAGAGGTGATCAGGGCATGATCAAACTCCGTAGAGACAGGGGCCGTAGAGACCACCATCAGAGAGGAACTAACGGAACGCTCATAGCCGTCCGAGGGACGGTTTACGACCGTGAGCGTATTGCTGCCTTCCTGCTTCGCTATGAAGGTAGTGGAACCGCCGCCGTCCAGATTGATGGCAGTCACGCAGCCCGCGTCCAGCATGATCTGTGCCAGTTCTTCGGCGCTGCCGCCTGCGGAGAACGGCTCCTGACGGCCGTCGAGCACCATCAGGACAACCTTGCCCTCCGCCGTGATGCCGACGCAGGTGCGGGAATGGCGGCTGTTATAATAGTCGGCAGAGCTATCTACGACAGACTTGCCGTCTTTGACAAGATACACGCTGCCGCCGACGGCCTCCTGGATCTGATCCTTATAGGAGTCGTATTCACCGGAGCTGCCGATCATGGCCGTGCCATCCTTCAGGATCGCAAAGAAGCTCGCCGATGCGCCGCGGTGGTATTCGACACCCTCCATGACCAGCGCGCCGTTGGGAGCGCCGTTCGTCATGTTATAGAAGTCCGCGTTGACGCCGACCACAGCATTGTAGTGCTCCACATAGTTCGCTGTGTCGGACGGATCGGAATGCCGCGCCTGCGCAGCGGCCATCTGGTCGGATACGCGGGACATTGCCCAGCCCTGCGAGGGGTCGTTCGCATGGTAGTTTGCAAAGATCTGGACATCGCTGCGGGAAATGTCGGCGGTCGCGATATAATAAACGATCTGCTTGTCGTCTGCGGTCAGCGCGTAGTTGACCGTCTGCGTCACGCCGGGTGCGACCGTCGTCGTATCCGAGGAGAAGACCGTGTAATAGGCGTTCTCCGGCTCCGGATCGGGTTCAGGGTCCGGATCGGGATCAGGGTCGACCGGGTCGGTGCCGTCAGGATTGCCCGCAAGATCGAAGAGATAATCCGCGAACGCATAGCAGCACGCTTTGCGCAGCGTCTCATAGTTGGAAAGGTCAGTCAGGGAATAGGAGCTTTCCAGCGCACCAATCAGCGCATTTCCGGTATAGATGCTCAGGACCCTGCTCCGGATGCCATCCTTCGTGACCACGCCGCCGAGACGGTTGGTCAGGAAATAGGAGGCGCGGCCCACATCGTTAAGTCCGGCAGTGAAGTAGTTATCAACAATCGTGCTCAGGGCCATGCCGCTGTGGTTCATCTCCGTGGTGAGGTAGAACGCGTCCATGTCGCCGTAGAGATCCGTATCGGTGAAGGAATGGTCCACGTGGTTGAGCGTGCCATAATCCACACCGAGATATCTTGCGCGGAGGTTGTCGGCGAGAATGTCCACGTCAGTCTCCGCGGTATCCACCTTGTCAGCGATATCCACGTTTTCCGCGCAGTACATCAGATCCGTGATATCACCGGCCCAGCTGCCCATATCGGCGCGGGCCAGCACAACGGCATCCGTCATGCCCTGCACCTTCGCATAGTTCGCCACGTCCATCGCGCCGAACACATGACCGAGGTCGGCAGGATCGCCGTTGGGCAGCGTAAAGTTTTGAATGCGCTTCAGCGCGGAGGCCGAAGTGCCGTTTGCGGCGTCCTGCTCGGAAACGTAGGCGGTGAAGGCAGTATTCTCCTTGCCGCAGACCATTTCCCAAGTGCCGGAGGTGTACCGCTCCACGCCTGTACGGATATAGTTGATGATCAGCGCATTGGCGTTCTCACCGTTTTCTGCCGCATAGGCGTTGGCATACCCTTCCAGAACTTTGAAGCAGGAAAGGAAGCTCGCATAGTCCGAAACCTCGGGAAGTACGGGCTCGTCCGCTGTGTCGTCCGACTCCGGCTCAGCTTCCGGTTCAGGCTCGTCCAGCGTGAACGAAGGCTCTTCGGGTTCAGTGTCTGCGGGATCTTCGTAGTTTGTGTTGGCATCGTCGAACCCTGCCTCGTCCGCCGCAAACACACGGACTGGCAGCAGCGTGGTCAGCAGCATGACTGCGACCAGGCATATCGACAAATACCGTTTCAGCATTCCTCGCGCCATTTCAGTCTCTCCTTATGCTTTATTTTAAATGCTCGATCAGATAATTTAAGTCCTCCTGCATGGCGTAGAAGCGGGTCTGCTCCGCTTCCTCCAGTCCGGAGTCCTCCGGCAGAGTGTCAACATACAGATAAACATTCCGCTGCGTCCCCACGCTGTCCGTCAGACTGCCGACAACGTCGCTGCCGTCGCCGCCGATCAGGATCCGGAACAGCTCGTAGGATTCCTCGCCGCTTTTTGTCTCAAATGTGACCGTGACCGTGCTGCCGTTCTGCTCCTGCCAGATGGTGACATACTCCTGCCAGCGGTCCGGATAGTGCAGATCGCCGGAATCCGTATGGACGACAAGATCCTCCGGAATCACAACCGCTGCATCCACCGCATCCGCCGCCTGCTCCTCCGTACCTTTCTCCCGGCTGCAGCCGGCCAAGAGTGCGCAAATGGATATCACGCACAGGAGTATCGGCAGCCATCGCCGGTATGACGGCTCGGTGCGCGTATTGCATATTCGGCTCGTACGGTGTTTGCTCGTGTTTTTACTGTTCTGCATGATGTATCCTCCGTGTTCATATAGTTGAGAAATTACGGATCGCTTCCGCGAGAATCTCTTTCATACGCGTTTCATTGCATTCAGCGCTGTGAAACTGTTCGGCCAGCGATCTGGCAGACTGGGTATAGGCTCTGTATTCTTCGGGTGCTGCACATAAGCGCTGCACTGTGCCGGGAAGCTCGCCTGCTTCTCTGAGAATGCAGGCAGAATGGTGCTGCTTTAAATAGTCGATCGACGCGATTTCATCCGGGCCGTATGCAAGAATGCAGGCGCCGCTTCGCAGACTCTCTGCGATTTTTGTGGAAAGGGAATATTTTGTCCGGCAGATCGAGCTTCGGTCAAAGGCTTCGGTAAAGATGATAAATTTGCTTGCACCCAGAACCCGCTCAACCTCCTGCGCGGGAATACGCCCGCAATATGTCAGACCGTTTTCTTCCTTGAGCTGCTGAAGAATGGCGGGGTTCCGCTCGCCGGAATATACATGGATCGTTTCAAATCCGGCGATTGCCGCCTCCTTGAGCGCACGTCCGAGCGAAACAAGCGGCGTAATACGGTTGATCCCCAGATTCCCGGCATAAACGATGCCGGAGCGGGATTCTTCGGGCAGGGCATAAGGATTGGGTTTGCCGGAGATCCGGACCGTTTCGGCCGGGGTCTGGAACAATCGGGCGTAATCGCGCTGCATCATATCGCTGATCGTAACGACCGTTCCCGACCGGCGGACGATTTTTTCGGCCAGCTTTACCAGCCGCCTGCACTGCATGCGGCGCAGGAGCGGCCCGTGCCGCAGCGGTTCTATATAAAAATCGTCTGCGCACCACATCACGATTGGGATATGCAGCAGCGCCGAGAGGCGGAGCGCAATGCGATATGGAAACGCATAGTCTCCGGCTGCAAAGAAGATCACATCGGGTGAAAAAGATTGCACCCATTCCAAAAGCGCCGGAGTATTCCATTTGCCGAGCCTCCACATCAAATCGCGCAGGAAATAGATCAAAGGCGTGCGCCGCCGGGAGAATTGATAGATTTTTGCCAAACTGCCTGTGTCGGTTCTGCTCTGCGAGGCCGACTCGTCGATATCTGCCGCCTCGAACACGCGATATTCTGCCCTGCGTGTAAACAGTGCGTGCAGAACATTGCTGTCCGTGATCCGGAAATAGCGCAGACAGCAGCTCCGTGTTGGGATTTCCTGATGAAAGTACAGCTGTGCGAGGTTGTCCGGAGAGATTCCCGCCAGCATGTGCATCATGGTCTTGCCCATGTTCCCGGAAGCGCTGAAAACGTTATGGCTGACAACAAGCACGCGCGGCTCAGAAAATTGCATATAGTCTCCTTATCGGATGCTTTTCGTAAGGACATCGAACTGCGTCGCGTCGAGCTCCGGTAAATGCGCGGTATAGGAATGCTCCAGATCAAGGATCGCAGCATGCTCCTTGCATTTTCTCTCTTCCGGGCTTGGCAGCACGCGGTAATCGCCATACAGCCTTGTCAGCAGCTCGTCATAATGGGCAGAGATCGGAAACACGCCGTCTTCAAACCGGATCTCGACCGATTGCTCGATCCAAGTCCGGGGGAAGATGTTCTTTTCATACTTGCTTCCTGCTCCGAAAAACGTATGGACAAACTGCGACTGTGTATCTTTCCTGCGTATGCAGAATGCGGCGGGCCTTTTCAGCGGAAGCAAGCGGCATCCCTGCATGAACAGCTTCCTGACCGTGCTGCTTGTCTCGTACCCACGGGCATACAGGCCCTTTGCAATCACAATTTTGGATGCGATGAACTGTGCTCTGCGTATCAGAGCACAGTCAGAAAGGTTGTCGCACGGAAAAATGTCCACATATACGCCTTGATGGGTACTGCGGTCCTTCGGGTGGAACTTCTCTATGCAGGTCGTGTTGTTCCGCCGCAGCTTGGAGTATGGCATCGGCCAATGCGCACTGTGTTCCTGTTGAACAAAATACAGCGCCTCGTCAAAATCGCCGGCTGCTTCCTGAAAAAAACGCGTATACTCTCTGCGCGGCATGATAATATCTGCATCGTCATCCCATGGGATAAAGCCATGGTGCCTGACCGCACCCAATGCAGTGCCCGCAAAGAGCTGATAGGAGATCCGGTGCTTTCTGCAAACCGTATCAATGTCCTTCAGCATTTCGAGCAGAAGCGACTGATGGGCGGTCATCCCTGCACGCTGTTTCGGTATTCTCATATGTACGGCCTCCTTTGCGCAGGAATGTTTCGTACATAAATTTACGCAGCCAATTGGGTGCCAGTGCCGAGCAGCTTCGGATAATACAACTCTCGGCATATTGCCAAGCATTTATGAATCCTTGCTTCCACATAAAGCGGAACAACTCTATCTGTGTTTTCGCGTAGGGCAAGCCTGATCTGCGTTTATACATATTTGCGCCTGTTCTTACATGAACCAGCGGCGATTGAATGTTGTAGCCCTCGTAACCGGCCATCAGCATCCGGATCCACAGATAATAGTCCTCAAGTAGGTAGAAGCGCTGATATGAGCCCACTGCCTCGACAGCCGATTTCTTATACATCACACTTACATGATTAAATGGGCTTCGTCTTTTCGCAAACTCTATAATGGCGTCATTTCGTTCCGGCAGCACCCTTGTGCAGGTTGTGGTTTCCGGAGATTCGGAAAATTCCGCGATCGTGCCGGAACAGATGCTCACGTTCGGATACCGGCTGAAAACGGCAAGCTGCCGCTCACATCGATCCGGGCAGGAGATATCGTCGCTGTCCATACGCGCAACAAGCTCGTTCCTGCAATGCCGGAGCCCTTCGCTCAGCGCATTGCCCAAGCCCATGTTTTTTTCAAGCCGGACGACCGTTAAGACCGTTCCCATCTGACGCTGCTTTTCGGCGATCACGCCGTCCAGCTCCGGGGTCAGTGGTCCATCACATACCAAAACGAAATCACTGGTCGGCAGGGTTTGAGTCTGCATGCTTTCAATTGCAAGTCTCAGCCATGTTGGATTTTCCTTGCTATAGACTGACATAAGGACGGAATATGCTCCATATTGCTCTGCGCTCATAAAGCACCTCTTCCTGCTCCAACTATTTGCCGAGAAGTTTCACGCATTTTTCCCACGCCCGATATCCATCCCCAAGCATATGGATATCACTTCCCAGATATTTGACGCTTCCGTTTTTGATCCATGTCAGATAGCGTTTGCGATGCAATGGCCTTGTCAGGCATTCCGAATTGAGCTGGAGCGCTACATTGTCCCGGATCAGCTGCTCGATCGCTTCGGGCGGGTAGCGTTCCGCGTGCGCAAGGACGATCTTGATATCGCGTCTTTCGCAAAGCGCATACAGCGTGTCCCAAATCGCCTCCGGCCACTGATAAAACGGCATTTCGAGGAGCAACTCGTTCGTTTCGCTGCGGCATAAACGCGGTAACCCGTCCAGCCGCTCCATCCCGTCACAGATCAGCACCTCCGCCCCAAGCTGGAGCTGCGGCGCGTCTGCCGTCAGATTTTCGCGCAGGAGCCGGGCAGAGGCCTCCCGCCGCTGTAAAAAGGACGGAATGGATTCCTTGTGCGGGTAGAAATGCGGCGTTGCGCAGACTGTCCGGACTCTGGCCGCAGCCGCCATCGCAAGCTGCTTCCGAGACGTTTCCACACTGTCGCTCCCATGGTCGCAGCCCGGAAGCACATGCGCGTGATAGTCCAGCGTGAGATCGATCTTGCTATTTGTGCGTTTCATAAGCGTCCGAGTAGCCATACTTGTATCCGTATTTGTCCCCATATTTATATTTATAAGAGTATTTCACGGATTTCATATTCAGGTCATTCAGCACGACACCGCACAGATTGCCGCCCACCTGATGCACCGCGTCGATCGCAGCCATCAACTCGTCCGCCGATGTATAGCCAGACTTGGCCACAAGCACGACGCCGTCCACATAGGCCGCAGCGATCTGCGCGTCCGCGACCGTGTTGATCGGCGGCGTGTCGATGATAACGTAGTCGTAAACCTTGGCACATTCGCGCACAAAGACCTTCATCCGGTCGGAAGCCAGCAGTTCGGACGGGTTCGGCGGGATGGTTCCCGTACAGACGATCCAGAGCGGCAGATCCTGCACCTTTGCGATTTCCAGCTTCCAGATCTTCGCCAGAAAATCACAAAGCCCCACCGTGAGCTCCACTTTCCAGAGCCTGCGCTGTGTCGGCTTGCGCATATCGGCGTCGATCAGCAAAACTTTTTTCCCAAGCATCGCATAGCTGATCGCAACGTTGGCCGCCGTCAGACTCTTTCCCTCCGAGGGCTTGGAGCTTGTGATGGCGAAGGTCTTGCAGGTGCGCTCCTTGTCCGCAGTCATGCAGAACATCAAACTGGTGCGGAGCTTGACATAGGCTTCCTTGATCGCAAACGGCGATTCGTTGTTCAGCAAGCGCCTGCGATTGACGGCGGCGGTCCCACTTGCTGCTTTACTGCTTGTTTTCTTCTGCCGCATTGCGTGCCGTACCTCCTTCCGTCAGCTCCCAATAGGTGTAGTTTTTATCCGTAACGTTGATGTCCGGGATCTGTCCCAGTACGGTGATACCTGCCAGCTTCTCGATATCCTCCGGCAGGTAGATTGTTGTGTCGGACAGCGTCCGCAGTACGAGGATCAGCGAGGCAAGGATTGCGCCCACAATAAATCCGAGTGCGCAGTCAAAGACCGTCCGCGGAGACGATTTTTCCATCGCCACCTCCGGATGATCCACGACCTCAACGCCGCCCGCCTTGGTGATACGGACGATCTCTGTCGGCGTGACTGTCCCGATGGCATCCGCGATCCGGCAGGCCAACTGCGCGTCTTCCGAGGTAACGGTGACTTCAAGCAGCTGTGTATTGGAGACGACGGACACCTCGATCATCCGGCTGAGTTCTTTTCTGGACAGCCTTCCGGCTGCATTCAGATCCTCCAGAACAGCGTCCAGAACGGAGTTGCTTTCCAGAATTTTGGAATAGGTCGTTGCAAGGCTTTCTGCGGCCTGCAGGTCGCTGTTGTTGATCGTGCCCGCCTGCTGTGTATTGTTTGCGCTGTTATATACATAGAAGCTGATCTTCGACTCGTAGGTCGGCGTAACGAGCAGCGTCAGCACCGCGTAAACGCCTGCTGCCGCGACGATCCCCGCCAAAAGCAGCCAGTAGAATTTTTTCAGCAGGAACTGCACGATATTCCATAACGACAACTCCGTACCATCTGCGGGGGCATATGGATTCTTGTTTTTATTCATGAACGGGAATTTCCTCCGAATCTCTCTTTTTACCGGGCGCCGATGCCATTAAGTACGACATATATGGTCTTGATGATGCACTTCAGATCCATCCAAATGGAGCGTTTTTCGATATACTCCATATCGTAAACGATCTTTTCCTCCGGCTTCAGGGAGTAGCCGCCGTTGACCTGCGCGTAGCCGGTCAGTCCGGGGACAACCATCAGGCGGTTAGAAAAGCCGGGAATGTAGGTCTCAAATTTTCTGTAGAAATACGCGCGCTCCGGACGCGGGCCGACGAATCTCATGTCGCCGCGCAGGATATTATAGAACTGGGGAAGCTCGTCTAGCCGGGTGCGCCGGAGAAACTGCCCAACGTGCGTGCACCGGGGATCCCGTTCGTCCGCCCACTGCGGGCCGTTTTCTTCGGCGTTCAGCCGCATCGAGCGAAATTTATAGATCCAGAACGGCTTCCCGTTGAGTCCGAGCCGTTCCTGCCGGAAGATCGGCGCGCCCGGCGAGTCCAATGCGACGACCAACGCAATTACAAGCATCGGAGCAGACAGTATCACCAGCGCAAAAAACGAGCACACAATATCAAAGCACCGCTTTGTTATCCGATACAGTCGCTTCCGCTGCAAAATGGGCGCTGCAATATGAATGCTCCCATCGACAGAGGCGTCCTCTGCCAGCCAGCTTGTCGCTGTTGTCGCCATAACGCTCACATTCCTCCGTGTTTCTCTCTGCGGCTGCATGGCAGAATCGCGGTACCTGCATGCCGACTGCAACTTCCTGCACAGACGGGGCAGCCGCTGCGCTGCGCACCTGTGCGTGCACCGATGCGTGCACTCCAGATGTGGCCGCAGCTGCACTGCCACCAGACCTTTTTGCGGCTGCCGGCTGTGACCATTCCTGGGGTCAGAGCGCCGTTGCGCGTCGGGTGCCATTCGGCGGCGATTTTCGGCTCGGCTGTTGCAAGATCGTTGAAGCCTGCCAGCACTTTTTTGTTCGTGCAGTATGGGCAGCCGCTGCCGTTTGCACGGGAGGCAATGACGGCCTGAAAGCTGTGGCCCTTTTCGCAGCGCCACCACGCCTTGCGGTTGCTTGCGGGTGTGACCTGCTCCGGGGTCAGAGTGCCGTTGCGCGCTGCGTCCCACTGCGCGGCCAGCGCGGGCTTTTGCGAAGCGAGGTCATTGAAGCCCGGCAGGACCTGCTTCCCGGCGCAGACCGGGCAGCCGCTCAGGCTGCGTGTGCGCATCGAGATTGCTGCGCGCCAGTGGTGGCCGCGTTCGCATATCCACCAGACTTTTTTCTCCGTCCCCGGCAGCACGTCCTGCGGGCGCTGATTCCCGTTTCGCGCAGCGTCCCACTGCTTTGCAAGCTCCGGACAGACCGACGCGAGGTCGTTTTCGCCGGGCAGGAGCTGTCTTCCGGCACAGACCGGGCAGCCGCAGCCCGCCGTGCGGGACCGGATGAGCGCCCGCCAGCTGTGCCCCTTTTCGCACCGCCACCAGACGGATCTCCCGCTTCCGGCGCTGATATCCGCCGGGACGAGCGGCGCGTTTTTCGCGTAGTCCCACTGCCGCGCCAGCTCCGGGTGGACCGACGCCAGATCGTTGAAGCCGGGCTGCACCCTTCGCCCCGTGCAGTAGGGACAGCGCGCGCCGCCGGTTCTTGTGTAGAGCACCGCCCGCCAGGTGTGGCCGTTTGCGCAGCGCCACCAGGCGGCCCGTTTGCTGCCGTATGTAATAGTCTGCGGCGTGAGCGGCAGATTGCGTCCGTCGTCCCACTCGTCCAGCAGATACTGCTTCTGGTTCAGCCTGCAATACTCGTACAGGCTCCGTCGTGCCTCTGCGCCCATCTCGCGCGCCTCCCTTCCTGTCTGTCTGTGTGCAGCTGCTCTCGGCAAATTCGTATGCAGTTTCCCACTTGTTTGTGGCCGATGCCTCCCCTTGCTCCAAGGAGAGCTTGGGCGCTCCCGCGCCAGTGCTGCACAAAAGAAACGTTTTTAATGTTATGGCCGGGGTGATGTGCCGGCGTATGTGTGCGGGCGTCTGCGGCAGTTTCCGGCGCAGACGGGGCAGCCGCTGTGCTGTGCGCCTGTGCGGGTGTCGACGCGCGCTCTCCAGACGTGCCCCTGCGGGCACTGCCACCATACATACCGGCTGCTGCCTGCCATGATCATTTCCGGCCTCAGCTCCCCGTTGAGCGTGGGGTGCCACTCGGCGGCGACGTCCGGCGCGACGGCCGCAAGGTCGTTGAAGCCTGTAAGCACCCTGCGGCCCGCACAGTAGGGGCAGCCCTGTTCGCGCGTTGTGCGGAACGCGATGCGCATGGGAAACGAGTGGCCCTTATCGCAGCGCCACCATGCCATCGCGGAGCTTCCGGAGGAAACGTCGTCCGGCGTTTTGCCGCCGTTTTTCTCCGTGTCCCACTGCCGCAGCAGCTCATCCCGCCCGTTTTCCGCACAGAACTCCCGCAGACTCTTTCCCATGCCTCCACCTCCGTAGCTGACGGAATCCATATTCCGTCAGCTGTCGGCCCTCAATGCGTAAAAAAGAAGCGCACACTTTCTCAGGCCTAGCCCCAAAAACTGGGCAGGCCTGAAAAAATGTGCGCAAAAACGCAGCCTCAAAAGCGAAGGCCGTTGAGGCTTGGATTTTTTGCACCCTAAAACGGTTTTCTATTGATTTCCTTCTGGCTCTGTGCTATATTTTCAGTAGTAAACAGTACGGGAAGCTATGTACAATGCAGGAATTGCTGACGGAATATGGATTCCGTTCTAGCTGACCAGCCCAAGCCGTTCGAGCTGCCGCTGGTGCTCCGCGCCGCTCTCGACAAGATAAATGCGCGTCGTCTCGATGGAGCTGTGGCCGAGCAGATCCGCAAGCTTTACAATATCGCGGTACGCACGGTAATATGCCGCTGCGAACAGGTGCCGCAGATTGTGCGGGAACACCTTCGACGGTGCAACGCCCGCTCTTTGACACAGCCGCTTCATTGCGGCCCAGATCTGCCGCCGGTCCATGCCTTTTCCGTCCGTGGTGAGAAAGATCTCACCGCGGGCGATTTTCTGCTTCTTGGCGTATTTCAGCAGCTTGCGGCAGAGCTTTGCGGGCAGCAGAACTGTCCGGATCTTGCCCTTGAGCGCGACCTCGGCGCGGCCACACTGCGCGGCCTCAACGGTGAGATATTTCACCTCGCTGACGCGGATGCCGGTCGCGCAGATGCTCTCCATCAGGAGCACAAGGCGCGTGTCGCCTGCGCTCTGCGCGGTGGTGAGCAGGCGGTCATACTCCGCCCGCGTCAGCTCGCGCTCCGCAGCGCGGAAGATGCGTCGCTGAACCTTCAGAAATTTTGCGCGGCAGTCCTCCCAGCCGAGGAAGCGGAACAGGCCGTTCAGCGCGGCCAGCGCGGTGTTGACGGTCGACGGAGCCCGTCGCTGCGCGGCCAGCTGCGCTTTCCATTCCGTCACGGCCTCCTTTGTGACCTCCGCGCCGCCCAGCCACCCGGCGAAGGCGCGAACGCTGCGCAGATATTTCTCCCGCGTAGCGTCCGACCGCTCCTCCCGCCGCAGCCAGCGGTCATACTCTGTGAGCATGGATGCTGTTAACGTTCGTCCATTCATGGCAATCCCTCCTGTACGTTCACCTTAATAGTTTTTCGCCTCAGGGGGCCATTATACCGCGCTTACAAAGCAATCGCGGAGTCCGGATGTCCAAAACCGCAGAACTTGCCGATCGGCAATTGCAAAATCCTCAGAAATGCGTTCTTCAATCGGTTCCTGCTTTCGAGTCTGAACGGTAAAGTAGCTTTGTGCAATGCAATTTCTTCTTTTTTTCGGATCGCTATTCTGGGCAATCAAATAACAGGCATAACGAGTAAACATATAATCCTTGACCGATCGCTGTGCACCCTTGCCGGCGGTTATCGTTTTTGCGACCTCACGAAAATGATCCGATGCTTCTATTCCACTAGTTTCGCAGGATTCAATATATCTTAAAATCGCCAACGCACTATATGCCTCGATGGATGCGCCTCTGTGTGATCTTATCGCAGCAGGAAATGATGCCCGTATAGATGATTTTACAGAACAGGCACTTGCAGCAGAGTTGATGCAGATAATTCAGAAATATTTTGATAACCGATAACACCTTTCGCGCGTTTTCTGTCAAAACAGCGCTAAGCTTTCACGGAATCCCTTTGCAGAAAACATTTTATGCGGTATCATCGATTTGGAAGTGATTTGTTTTACTGGAAGGGAGGAATTATGCAGAATATCAATAGCGAACTTTACAGGACAAATATTTTTTACCGCGACCTCGTTGATAAAATGTTAGCCAATGAAAAAGAGCAGAAAATACGGCAATTGGAATTGGAACAGCAACTCAGGCAGCGGCAAGCTGAATGCGAGCGGCTGCAAGCAGAGTTAGATTTCCGGAAAAGCAGGGTGTTTGGCTATGCAAATCAGATTCCGTATCAAAGCATGACGCCGATCAGCCAGACGCAATACAAGAGCACTTTTTCGGATATACAAAACAACTTTGTTCGCTATTGGTCTGCATCCATCCAGAAGCCGCCATCGAAACCGCAGTTGACTGCCGAACAACAGGAGCAAATTCGCCGCGTATTTCATTCGGCAATAAGTGCCGTTGCTCATTTCAGCAAACCGAGCGCTCCGATTGCCTCGCTCGTTTTCGATGGGCTTGGCATCATGACAGCAGGCAATCTGCTGGATGCCGCAAAAACTGCCGCATCGATTGCGGATACCATCGACCAGTTAACCACCACAGATTTGAAGAACTATCAGAACAACAAAAAAGGTGAAGCTCCGAACCCGCCGGCAGCACCGTGAAAAGAACAGCCCAGAAGCACATACCGTGTATCTCTGGGCTGTTTCATCCATTTTTTATTTGCTTTTCAGATATACCGCAATGCGGTCAACGAAATATGCTGCATTCTCGATCTGCGCAGCCGTATCTGCCTTGGAGATCACGAAGAAATCGTCGTAGTCACTGTCTGTCCGCACGTCGAACAGGACAGAGATAATCTCCGACATTCGCGTTTCAAAGATTCCCGTTTTGATATACCGACGACGAAACTCAGAAATAACGCCGCTGTGGCGCTTCATGTCGATTTCGTCAAAGGCCAGCACCGCGCGCATCGCGTGGAAGACCGCGTAATAGGAACGATTCGCTGCACTCTTATAATTCCCTGTTTCAAGTAAGTTTCTTGCCGCGGAAAGGCATTCAACTGCGTGTTCCAGCCGCGCCTGCGACAGAGCCTTTCGTTCATGCTCCTGCATAACGGATACCCTCCCGAACGACATTCCGGTAATACGGCAGCGCTGTCTGATAGCGTCTGAACTGCTCCAGCGGCTTGACGGTCACGGAAACGGTGATATCGTGCTCCAGACTCAATCGGCTGGTCACCTTTGCAACATCGTTGCGGTGTTTCGCAATCTCCGCTTGTTCCAAATCCACAGTCAGCAGAATATCAATGTCCGACTCCGGATTGAAATCGCCGCGCGCATAGGAGCCGTACAGATAGGCGTCATGAATGCGCCCGAAAATCGGACTGCACGCATGATAGACGCTGTGCAGAATTTCTTCTGCCTGATTTCTGGTACACATATACTCGCCTCCATTCTTTGTTTTATTATACCCTGAATTGCCCCCACCGTCAACGGTGGGGCGTGACTACTGTTTGACTACTATCTCCTCCAAACCCGGAAAACCCGGTTTGCCCAGTGTTTTCAATGGTTTTCGGAAAGTTCAGAGAAGCTGGCTGTTCTCGTTAAAAACCGTGCCCCCCTTGAAAACACAGCATTTTATCAGTTACTGCCTGAAAACTCCGACTCTGTAGGTCGCACGTTCGAATTGTGTCTGGCGTACCAAAAATTCCGTAAAATCATATGATTTTACGGAATTTTTTATGTGAATTTGTTTTGAATTTCAACTTTTGAAGCGTAGCGCAACCGGACAGAGCTTTTCGGAAGATAGCTCAGATCTCCAAGCTGCTCTGCATGATCTGGCTGGCGGCTTTCGTGTTCTTATCGAACGCGTGGGTGTAGATATCCAGCGTGGTCGACGGTTGACTGTGTCCGAGCAATCCAGCAACTGTGCCGACATCCGTGCCGCTGGCGATGAACAGGCTTGCCGCCGTGTGGCGCAGGCTGTGGACGTTTAGGTCGGTAGGCAGATCGTTTGCTTTCAGGATTTTCTTGAAGCGCCAAGTGAAGGTCGACGGTGTCATCGGCAGCTTCATGCCTTTTCTGCGGAACACATAGTCATCCTTGGTCTGCTTGCGCCGGTCGTAGCGCTCCGTTTCTGCCGCGCAGAAGGCTTCGTATTCGCGCAGCAGACTTTCCATCTCTAACAACGGGCTTTCATGTTTGTCACTTCTTTCTGCCCTTGTCTTACCACTTATTTGTGTCTTTTTCTTGTACGTTTCGCTATTTTTGACTTTTCAGATACACCCTAGATAAATTGGCGATGATGGATGAATGTAAACAAACTATCATGATGCCGGACGAGCCGTTTAAGTTATAGGAGTTCTGGCACCTTTTCAGGAACACGCTGAAAGACGATGTATGCTAATAGCGAGGACTTTTAAGTCCTCGCTATTACATCGATGGTCAGCTCATTTGTGGCAGAATGGTATGGCCGAAGCGCGGAGCGGCATCATGAATGAAGGGTGACGTCGCTCGAAATTATACGCAATGAAATAAGCGCGGTTCAGCAGGAATTGCTATTGAAGTTGGAAATAAAATCAATCGCCATGCTAGGGTGTATCTGAAAACTCATGATGTGACCGGCAGCGAGGGATTTTTGCGTTGCGCAAGACATTTTTTCGCAGGAATACTGACGTATTTCAAGGAAAAATGACGCGGCGCACCGCAAAAAGGCCCGCTGTCCGGGTGCGTTGGGAGTTTTCAGATACACCCTAGAATATGCACCAAAACAGGATTCCGAGGCCTGCTGAAAACAGGATCATCAGAATTGGCGATGGAGCTGTTTTTCTGATTTTTTTACAAATCAGATGCGTTGCTCCGAGCATGGCAAATACTGCGATAGAGCGCAAATCGGGCGCAAATCCGGCCTGTAAATCTGTGAGGCCAAACAGCGTAGACAGCGCCATGCTGAGCGCGGTCGCAAGGATCATCGCTACAACGCACGGACGAACTCCCGATAAAAAGGCGTTGACGGGTGCATATTTCATCAGATTCTTTAGTGCGGATGCAATTAAGAGAATAATCAAAAATGACGGCAACACCACGCCCAGCGTTGCAACAAATGAACCGAGGATTCCGCCCTGTGTTGAGCCGATAAAGGTTGCCATATTCACGGCAAGGGGTCCCGGTGTGGATTCAGATACGGCAATAAAATTCAGAAACTCATTCTCTGTCAGCCAGCCGTTGGAAAGCACCGTTTCGCGTACCAGCGAAACCATTCCATAGCCGCCGCCGAAAGACAAGGCACCGATCATCAAAAAGTTCAGAAAGAGACGCAGGTATATCATGACGTTTTCCCATCTCCTTTCCGGATTTTTCGCAGAAAGAAAACAACAAGCCCGACCGCGCCGCAGATCAGGATGTAAAACACAGAGGAAAACGAAACTGCTGTGATCGAGCAGCAGAGCATGGAAGCCATGACCAACGTGAGAAGCGTCAAGTTTAGTGTGTTTTTGTCAATACTTTTAAGCATTTTCAGCCCTGCGGTAAGGATCAGATAGATCACACATACCTGAATCCCGCGGAATGCGCAGGAAACCCAGCGCAAACTGAGAAACTGATCAAAGAACAGCGAGATGCCATAAATTACAAAGAAAGATGGAATGCAGACAGCAAGTGTGGACATGGCTGCACCCGCAAATCCTGCAATTATGTAACCAATGTAAGTTGCACTGTTGATGGCGACTGGTCCTGGCGTGGATTCGGCTACCGCAACCATGTCCAGAAACTCGCTTTTTTCAAGCCATTTTTTCTTTTCAACGAACTCATTTTCAAGCAGCGCAATCATAGCGTATCCGCCGCCAAAGGTGAACGCACCGATTTTTAAGAATGTGATAAATAAAGAGCAAATTAGTTTCATGCCTGTATACCGTACCATGCGATGTTCAGCCCTTCTATGCCAAACAGGTTTTCAACAGCATCATGATTCATAGATTTTTTGAAAGCCTCCCTGCTATTCGACGCGGAGCATCCGATAGCCGATTCCGATGTGCGTTTGTATGTATTGCTGCCCGTCTTTTCCGCGTTCCAGCTTTTTGCGCAGGGTCGCCATGAACACCCGCAGAGAAGCAATATCGTTTTCCCAACTGCTGCCCCAAATCTGCTGTGTGATGTAGGTGTGGGTCAGAACCTTGCCCACATTTTTTGAGAGCAGGCACAACAGCTTGTATTCGATGGGCGTCAAGTGCAGTTCTGCACCGCCAAGATATGCGCAGCCTGCCGCATAGTCGATTTTCAGCGCACCGTTCGTAAAAATCGGAGATTCCTGCGCTGCGTCTGTTTTCATCAGCGACAGTCTCCGCTGCGTTACTCGCAGCCGCGCCAGCAGTTCATCCACGGAAAAGGGCTTGGTGAGATAATCGTCCGCCCCGGCATCCAGCGCCACGATTTTATCAGAATCCTCTGTTCTGGCGCTGATCACAATGATCGGCATATTTGACCACGAACGGATTTTTCGGATGATCTCCACGCCGTCCATATCTGGCAGTCCCAAATCAAGCAGCACAATGTCCGGGTTGTGAGACAGCGCCTCCATCACGGCGCTTGCACCGTTTTGCGCAGAAAGATACCTGTATTCGTGCGTTTTCAGCGTCGTTGTGATCAGATTGCGCACCGGCGTATCATCTTCTACAACGAGGACAAGCGGCTTATTCATTCAAGTTCACCTCACTGAGCGGTACTGTAAAGGAAAAGATGCAGCCCTGCGGCGAATTATCTTTCAATGTCATTTCGCCATTATGGGCATGAATGATGGCTTGGCAGAGCGTAAGCCCAAGCCCAAGACTTCGGCGGCTGTCGCCAATCGGATTTCCCCCGGTAAAGAACATTTCAAACACATGTTCCTTCAGTTCATCCGGAATACCGGGACCATTATCGCTGACGCAGATTTCGGCCATATTTTCTCGCGGGATTGCTGTGATCCGGATGTTCGAGCCAGCCGGAGTATATTTGACTGCGTTGTTCACCAAGTTGATAAGCACCTGCATGATGAGTCCCGCATCCACCCGCACCAGCAGCGGCTCATCTCCGCAATCTACTGTAATGTGATGCTCCGCCGACCTTCGGTCGATATGCCGGAGCGCTTCCGACACAATATCGTCCACGACCTGATCGGAAAGGCGCAGCTTGACGCTGCCGTCCGCGATTTTCGTAACGGAAAGTAAATTCTCAACCAGTCCCGTCAGCCATTGCGCATCGTCATAAATGTCCGTAAAAATCTGTTTCCGCGTTTGTTCATCCAGCACGTTATAGCTGTGCAGCAGCGTATCCGCGTTGCCGGAAATGGAGGTCAGCGGGGTCCTAAGGTCATGGGAAATTGAACGCAGAAGGTTTGCACGAAGCTGTTCGTTCTTTGCAAGGACGGCGGCCTTTTCCTTTTCTTCGGCGTTGCGTAGGCTTTCCAGCGCCAGAGCGCACTCGCCGAGAATGGAAAACAGCACGCTGGATGTAAATGCGTCAGGCTGCGTTTGCTTCTCCATCGGAATCCCGACAACGCCGAAAACCTGCTGCCCGGTACGAATGGCAAGATACAGCCGTTTTGCCTTTGGAAAGTTTTGCGTCGTTGCGCCAGCACGCTTTCGGTTTTGCCAGACCCATTGAATCACGTTCTGTTCCTGATCAGTATCCGGGATGCAATATGGACTGCTTCCGTCTGCCGGATAAACATTCCCATCCAGCAGCGCATCGCCTTGTGCCGGATAAATCAAAACGTCCCGTTGCATGAGCTTCTGTATCTGCGTCGCGGTCATCTGATAGACCTCATCCGGCGTTTCCGCCTTTTGAAGCTGCCTGTTCATATCAAAAAGGAGTTTTGTCCGATAGGCATCCCGCGCGGATAGCTGCGCATGGGCTTTGAGCTTTGCGGCAAGCGTACCGGTCAAAAGCGCCGCTGCAAACATGACGGCAAAGGTTATTGGGTATTTACTGCCGTAGGCTGCCAAAGACAGCCGGGGTTCCGTCAGAAAATAATTGAACAGGATGACACTCAAAAAAGCGGACAGCACACCGCAGGTATATCCGCTGGTAAAAGCGGAAGTCAGAAGCACCCCCAGCAGGTAAACCATGATGATATTGGCATTTGCAAAGCCGAGCCGCAGAAAGACCCATCCGATGACCGTCGCAGCTGCCAGAATCCCGATGGTCAGAAGCAGTTCCCATGCGGTCGGAAACGCCGGACGGATGGTAAGCAGCCGTTTCCTGCGGTAGCTCTTATAGGCTTCCACATCCGGAATGATATGAATGTCCACCTCTGGTGCAAGCGCAAGGAGCCGTTCTGTCAGCGTCGGTTCACTCCAAAAATGCCGCCGCTGCACGCCGCTTCGCCCGATCACGATTTTGGTCACATCGGAGAGCCGCGCATATTCCGCGATCTGTGTGGCTGCGTCTTCTCCATGCGTTGTGATGATCTCTGCGCCGAACTGCTGCGCAAGGCGCATATTTGCCTGCAAGCGAACGGTATCTTCTGCGTTCATGTCAGCGTATCCAGGTGTCTGCACGTAGAGTGCGGTAAGGCTGCCACTAAATGCCTGTGCCATTTTCCCTGCCATTCGTACAATGCGTTCATTGGATGGAGACGAGGACAGGCACACAAGAATATGCTCTTTTGGCAGTTCGCTTCCTTTGTTCTGCACATTTTCACCACCCCTCTTAAATGATATTATAGCACCAAAATGTGAAGGTTTCTACTGCGCCCAATCGGATTCGTTGTTTGGAAATGAAATTTGCTCTGAATCACAGATCACGATTTCTACATGGGCATGACTGCTGCGAAACCGGGAAAGCGTTTCCTCAAGTTTGTCAGGAGGAATATTTCCGACCAGATGCACGCACGGCTCAGGCTGCTGTTGTTCGGGCGCTACCTCGATTCGCTTCTGATTTTCATCCAGAAAGCGATCCAGCCGCTTCATCAAAAACCAGCCGAACAGGAACATTAACGCTGTCCCAGCGATCAAAACGGCATCTTCCACATACCCTCACCATCCGTTCAGATTCGGAAGCACTTTTGCAGCGCTTTGTATTCGCCCAACGCTAAAATCGTTGTTTCCCCGGACAGCACCGTATCCGGTGTAATTGATACGTCGGTTTTTCCCGAATGCTTGATGCCAAGAATGTTGATTCCAAACTTTCTGCGGATATTCAGTTCGCCAATGCTTTTCCCGACCCAGCCTTCCGGCACTTCCACCTCAAAAATGGCGTGCTGTTCGTCGATCTCTATGTAGTCGAAGATATGGTCGGCAGTATATCGGATCGCTGCCCATTTTGCCACCTGCTTTTCCGGGTAGACTACATGGTCTGCACCGTTGCGAAGCAGAAACTTTGCCTGCACATCACGCTCGGCACGCGACACCACGCACTTTGCCCCCAGCTCCTTCAACAGCGAGGTGGTTTCCAGCGAGTTCTGAAAATTACCGCTGATGGTCACGATACAGACGTCAAAATTTCCGATGCCAAGAGAACGAAGAAACTCTGCGTTTGTACTGTCGCCAATTTGCGCGTTGGTGACATATGGCAGCACATCACTGATTCGTTCCTCGTTTGTATCGACCGCCATGACCTGATGCCCCAGCTGAGAAAGCTGTACTGCGATATGCCGTCCGAAGCGGCCTGTGCCAATCAATAGAATGTTTTTCATGTGAAAAGGCTCCTTATCCAATCGTTATTTTTTCCTGCGGCAGCCTTGCATTCCCCACTTTTTTGCTGGAAAGTGCCGCATAAATGAGGGTAAGCCCGCCGACTCTGCCCAGATACATGAGCGCAATCAACACTATCTGGGAAGGGATATGCAGTTGTGGCGTGATACCCAGCGTCAATCCCACTGTTCCGACCGCCGATGCCGTTTCATACAGGCAGGAAGACAGCGGAAGATTCTCGTATGCGCTGATAAAGACCGCACCGCCAAAGAACAGCACCAGATACATCGTCAGAATGGTCGCGGCGGTTTTGACAGCGCTGCAATCAATCCTACGTCCGAAAAACTGAGCACTCTCCCGCTGACGGAAGGTTGCGGCGGCATTAGCAAGCAGGACTGCCAATGTCGTTGTCTTCATACCGCCCGCCGTAGACCCCGGAGAGCCGCCAATGAGCATCAGAAGGATCATCACGCCCTGCGACGCACCGGACATCGCGGATAGATTTACCGTGTTGAAGCCAGCTGTCCTCGGCGTGACGGACTGAAAAAAGGATGCCAGCAGCCGGTTTCCGGCGGAGAGCGCAGAAAAGTCTGAAAAGAAGAAAAACGCGGCGGGCAGAAAAATCAAAAGACCTGTCGTGACAAGGATCACCTTGCTCTGCATTCGGTAGCGGTGAAGCTGCCACTTGTTTTCGCAGATATCGTCCCATGTCAGAAAGCCAATGCCGCCAATCACGATCAGCAGCATAATCGTGATATTGATTACCGGGCTGCCAGCATAGCCGGTAAGGGATGGGTAGAGATTGCTTTCCGTTCCAAGAATGTCAAATCCAGCGTTGCAGAATGCGGATATAGAATGAAACACCGCCATCCAGATGCCGCGCCATCCATAGTCACGGCAGAACACCGGGAGCATGGCAAGTGCGCCCAGCAGTTCAATCAGAAATGTCCCTCGTAGGATAAAGCGTGTCAGACGGACGATTCCGCCGACCTTTGGTGCAGAAATTGCATCCTGCATGGTGCTGCGCTGCATCAGAGAGATTTTTCGCCCGGACAGCAGCGCGAACGACGCTGCTACGGTTACGACACCAAGACCACCAATTTGGATCAGCGCCAGAATAACCGCCTGCCCAAAGGTTGACCAGTAGCTGCCTGTATCCTGCACCACAAGCCCTGTGACGCAGACGGCAGAGGTTGCTGTAAACAGCGTTTCATTGAATGGAGTTACATTCCCTCCAGTCGTGGAGATCGGCAGCATCAGCAGCAGCGCTCCGAGCAGAATGACCCCGGCAAAACCTAATATGATAATTTGAAAAGACGAAAGGCGGCGCTTTCGGCGAATGCTCTCTTCCGGCATAAAGGCAACTCCCTATTTCTGTGATGGTTATATTATACAGCCGGAGATTTTAAGAGCGGATAAGGGATGCTTGCAGCGCATTAAGATTGGATAAAGAACGACAGTCCAATCCCCTACCCTGCCTTCAGACAAAGCCGCCCACTGTTCATAAATCATAAACAGCGGACGGTCCGGCTTTTATGGATCAGAGTGCGGCGCGGCGGCGATTGTCAGCAAGCACTCTACGAACAGCTTTCTGCATTCATCCCGCTGATCAGAAAGGATAAATCTAGGGCGTATCTGAAAACTCCCAACGCACCCGGACAGCGGGCCTTTTTGCGGTGCGCCGCGTCATTTTTCCTTGAAATACGTCAGTATTCCTGCGAAAAAATGTCTTGCGCAACGCAAAAATCCCTCGCTGCCGGTCACATCATGAGTTTTCAGATACACCCTAGGAAATGGCGATATTTTCCTAGGCGTCCAACTTCATTTTACAATCGACCAAAAATAATTCCCGCAAAGATTAAATCCCGCCGTGCGGCAGAAAATAAATCAAAACGGTTTCTGCTTGGAACGCTTATTTTGTAGAAAATGATGCTTGACGTGTCTTGCAGAATGGACTACACTGGCGCCATAAAAATCATGGGGGTGCAATGCAATATGAAACTTGCATTTTTTGATACGAAACCCTACGACAAGCCCGGCTTTGACGAGCATGCTGCCGGGACGGACATTGAGATCAAGTACTTTGAGACGAAGCTCGGAGAGGACACCGTCCAACTGGCAAAGGGCTTTGACGGCGTATGCGTGTTCGTCAACGACACGGTGAATGAAAAGGTCGTAAACGAGCTTTATGATCTGGGCGTTCGGGTCATTGCGCTGCGCTGCGCAGGCTTCAACAATGTGGATACCAAAGCCTGCTTCGGCAAGCTGCACGTCTTCCGCGTCCCGGCGTACTCCCCCTACGCGGTGGCGGAGCACGCGATGGCGCTGCTGCTGACCGTCAACCGGCACACAAACAAGGCGTATATCCGAACGCGCGACTTCAATTTCAGCCTGTCCGGGCTGACGGGCTTTGACCTGCACGGCAAGACCGTAGGAGTGATCGGCACGGGCAAGATCGGAAGAATTTTTGCCGGTATCTGCAAGGGCTTCGGGATGCGCGTACTGGCATACGATAAATTCCCGAATCCGAACAGCGGACTGGACTACGTGGAGCTGTCGGAGCTTCTGCGGCAGGCGGACGTGATTTTGCTTCACTGCCCACTCACCGACGAGACGCGGCACATGATCGACGCAGACGCCATCGCGCAGATGAAGCCCGGCGTCGTGCTTGTGAACACGTCCCGCGGCGGTCTGGTGGATACCGAGGCACTGATCGAGGGGCTGAAAAGCCACAAGGTCGGCGCGGCGTGTCTGGATGTGTACGAGGAAGAGGGAGACCTCTTCTACGAGGACTGCTCGGAGGAGATTGTCGCAGACGACACGCTGGTGCGGCTGATTTCCATGCCGAACGTCATCGTCACCTCGCATCAGGCGTTCCTCACAAAAGAAGCGCTCAGCAACATCGCCGCGACGACCGTGGACAACCTCCTGAAATTCGAGCGCGGCGAGCCGTCGCCGGATACTGAGGTCTGCTACCACTGTGAGCGGAAGGAAGCCTGCCGCAAAACGCGCGATCAGAAATGCTTCTGAGATAAAAATAGCAAGAACCGGCGTACCGTCCGATTGGGCGATACGCCGGTCCTTTTTTCGAAATTCAGGATTTTGTCTGGTCTTCCTGCTCCTGTAGCTTCTTTTCCAGTGCCGACTGCTTTGCCAGAATGGCGTTGACCTTGTCGTGGAGGTCTTCGATCATGATCTCGGTTTTAAGATTGACCTTATAATCGTTCTCCGCGCGGCGGCGGTCCTTTTCCTCCTGCCGGTTCTGGCTCATCATGATGAGCGGTGCCTGGATCGCCGCGACGCAGGACAGAACCAGATTCAGCAGGATAAACGGGAACGGATCGAACGCATCTGCCGCCAGGATCGTATTGACGACCATCCACAAAAGCAGCACACCCGTAAACGAAAAGATGAACGCCCAGCTGCCCGCAAATTTTGCGATCGCATCCGCCGCACGCTGCCCGAGCGTATATTTTTCCGTTGCAGGACTTTCGGAAATTTTGCTGTCTGCCAGCAGGTTCAGAACTTCCTCATCCGACATATCGTGCTGGATGTCCTTGAGAACTTCCTTCAGGAGCTTTCGGTTTTCTTTCATTCGCCTTCCCCTTCTTTCCGGGTTTTTCTTCATTATACTCCGCTCCCCCCGACGCGGTCAAGCCGCTTGTCCGGCACGGGCGCTGGGGCTGTCTGCTGCAAAGCAGGAAAATGCCCGGAGGCAGAAGACCTCCGGGCATTTTCTGACTGAAAACGTTACGGCGTATAGCTTCTGGCCAGGACGGTCAGTTCGCCGTGTTCGATGGTCGCCAGCGTATTGTTGGCGGTAAAGCCGGGTTCAGACGCAGCCAGCTCTGCGAGGTCCGCTGCGGCATACGTTTCATCCGGATGCTCGGGGTCTGCATTATCCGTCAGGACAAAGCCATCGGCAACCGGCACGGTGACCTTGCCGAGCTCGTGATACGATTTTGTGTCATCCAGACCAACGGCGTAGTAGACGCCCGAATCGTCGCTCGTCAAATCGACGCCGCCCTGCTCCAGACCTCCGTTGATGGTGACAAAGCCGTTCTCGTCCTCTCTGGACGTGACGACCATGTCCTTGCCGTCCACAACGATCGTATCGCCAACGGCAAGCTGCGCGATATCGACCATGTCATAGATGTCGTAATCATAGACCGTCAGCGTGAGTTCCGTTTTGCCGTCGGTTTCGGAAATGTCGTCTGCGCCGAAGCTCACCGCGACAGTCGCATCGGTCAGCGCCTGCGGATCAAGGCTTTCTGGCATCGGCTCGACGCGCTTTGCTTCCTGTGCGGGCTGCTGCTCTTCCGAAGCCTGTTCTTCTCCCGCCTGTTCAGAAGCGTCCGGCTGCCCGGTCGTTTCTGCGGCAGGAGTGTCCTGCGTATCCGGAGCTGTCTGTCTGGCCGCGCAGGCACTCAGCGCCAGCACCGATATGGCCAGCAGAATCGCCAGTACTTTTTTCATAAGTCAAACTTCCTTTCCCCAAGGGATGTTCCGTTCTTTCGAACTGCTGTCAGTGTGACAGAAAGTTGTAACGAAATCTTGCTGGAACTGTAACCGGATTATGAATTTTCAGCTGACGGCTGCAGCAATCAGACGGATTGGGACACAGTTGATTCCAACATTTTTACAAAGGCAGCGATAAGGTTGTTCAGCACTTGCCGGGGCAAGACTACCGAAACCCGTAGTCGTCCCGTTTGGGAAAGACTGGGTATAATTATCTGCGGAGCATGACCTTTGCGCAGAACAGGCCGTCCTGATAGGTGACTGTACTCACCCCACCGGATTTTTCTGCGATATGGCGGACGGACTGGATCCCAACACCGTCTCCTTTTCGCTTGGAGGACAGAAATACCCCGTCTTTTTCCCGGATAACTCCGTCATAGGTGTTTTCAACCTGAATCAGTGCCAGACTGTTGCCATGCAGATAGGCGGTCAGCTCGATTCTGCGTTTGGCAGGTGCAGTACGCAGGCTGGCTTCCAGCGCATTTTCCAGCAGATTCGAGAGGACCAGACACAGATTGATTTCGTCTACAGGAAGACATTCCGGCAGATCGAGCTGTACGGAAAATGGGATCTGCTCCCGCTTCGCAAGTGCGCAGTAATACCCGACCACGCCGTCTGCCGCCCGGTTTTCACAGAAATGCAGCTCCAGACTCGGGATTCTGGAAACTGCGCTGGAAAGATAGGCTTTGATCTTTTCAAGATTCCCTTCTTCTGCAAGGGCGGCGAGCTGACATAGCTGGTGGCGCAGATCGTGCCGCGCCTGCCGGGCTTCCTCAATGGCAGCTTTCAGGCTTTCGTAGCGCTGCTGCTGCATGGAAAGCAGCTGGTTTTCCTGCTGCAATCTCACATTCCGGTTGATGCTGATCGCCATCAGAAGGAAGATTGCGTTGAAGAAAAGCATCAAAAACAAAAGTACGATGCTGATCACAAAATACCCCTGCAAAACACGCCCGGTATAGAGCGTGTCCGCATACTTGGGGATCATAAACAGATTCAGCGCAATGAACACCAGCGGCAGCACCCAGAACACATACCAGGTCTGCGCAAAATTTTCATCCTCGACCATTCTCTGCACGCTGTGCGTCGCAGGATAATAGGCGATGGCAGCAAACAGCCAGCAGATCGCATGATAGCAAATCGCAGACCGCAGACAGAACCACGGCGCAGCCTGCGCCTGCGGCAAACCGGCCAGCATAGCGGCGTTGATCGCTCTTGAAAGGCTGTTAATACAGGCAAATACCGCACAGACGGACAACGCAATCGTTCCGGATTTCCAAAGCGAGATCCGGAGCGTTTTTATGTAGATCACGACTGCGAGCAAGGTTAGGCCTGCAAGCATCGGCGCAGTCGGCATGCGGCGCGCATAGCACACCACGCCTCCGGCGGCGCAAAGCAGCGCAAGCAGCGGAACAAGCCACAAAACAAGCTTTGACAGCGGCTGCTTTAAGCTGGATTTTGCCGGGAAGCAGGCAAGCAGCATGCCGGGAATCACCACGCCGAGCTCCAGAATTGGACGCAGCAGCTCCATTATACCATCCGCCCCCTTTGAAGCAGGAACTCCATAAATGCCTGCCGGGCGCTTTTCAGAAGGTCCTGACTGACAAACACGCGGCTTCCGTCCGCCACGCGGAAGGCGGCGCCTTCCAGATCCTTCGCGTGTTCCAGATTTACGATCACGCCGCGCCCGCACACAAAAAAGCGTGTGTCATCCTTTAGTGGGGAGATGAACGACTTGAAGGGTTGGCGTGTGGCAAGCGTCTTTTGAACCGTCGTATGGACGTAGATCAAGTGGGCGAAGTGTTCTGCGTAGACGATGTCCTGATAGCGCAGATGGATCTCGCTTCCCTCCACCTTTAGCTCCATATATTTGTCCGGCTGCGGTATGCGGGCAAGCAGCTCGTCCGTCAGCGCATCGATGTCCTCCTCGGTGAAGGGCTTGACCAGATAGTGCAGCGCCCGGACCTGAAATCCCTCCAGCGCATGATCGGTGGAGGTCGTGGTAAAAACCAGCAGACAATCCGTATCGGTTTTGCGCAGCTCTTTTGCCGCCTCCATGCCTGTCATGCCATTCATATAGATATCCAGAAATGCGGCAGTAAAGGACTCTTTCCTTGCCGCTTCCAGAAATGTCTCGCCGCTTTCGTATTCCAGAATATCCGCCAGCACATTTCTCCGGTGAAGCTGCTGCTCCAGCCGGTCTTTCAGCAGTGCACGTTCCGCGGCAAGATCGTCCACAATCGCAATTCTCATGCAGCGAATTCTCCTTCCTCTTCCTGCACATATTCAAATCCAAAGTGATTATATCACAGAGCGTCAAGGTTGGAGAAGCCACAACCCCGGAATTCGTGCCATAATCGTCCCTTTCGTGCCACGGCGCTTGAAAGACCGGCAGAACCTTTTTATACTGAGCGTAAGCAAGGCGTCAAATTGGATTCAGGAAGGAGGGCGGTCTGTGTATCGTATTGCCGTACTGGCAGAACAGGAAGCGGAGCGGCAGCGCTATGCCGAACAAATCACCCGGTTCTGTGAATCGAAGGGGCTGTTTCCTCAGGTCGTGCAATATGACGACCAGGAACGCTTTTTTGAAGCGGCGCAGAAAGATGCTCCAACCAATGCTGTCATTGCACTCTCCGGGGTGGCAGGGCTGAATGCAGCGGAGCACCTTCGTTCCTTATGTCCCGTGTGCCGGATGATCTGGTGCAGTGATCTTGATTTCTCGCTTCACGCCTTCCGACTGCGGGCCGATTATTTCCTGCTGAAGCCCGTTTCTGAGGAAGCGTTTCAACTGGGACTTTACACCTGGCTCGCATAAACCCCCAACAAACTGTATGAAAAATAAATAAACGGAGGATATTTTGATGAAAATGGAAAAAGTATTACGCTCTGCGCTGCTCCTGCTGCTGGCTGCTGCGCTCTGCCTGAGCATGGCAGCCTGTACACAGACGCCAGCCGAGTCTTCCCCGGTCTCTGAAACGCAGACGCCCGAAACGGCCGCATCAGAGAAAGCCTCGCCGGAGGATGATATGCCGGAGGACGCTGGCACAGAGGAGACCCCGGCGTCCGACGCATTGTCCTCTGCACTGCCGGTCAAGACGCTGCGCGCCAAGCGTGTCGACGAAAACCCCTATATGGCAAAGAGCGACGCTAACATTCACCACGACGGCTACAATACCGACTCCACGGATGAAGTTCTGCCGCTCGGCATCTACCCGGAAATCAACGTTTCCTATGAGAAAACCAACGCGAATGCTTCGCCTGCCATTTACTTTGACAGCTATGGCCACGCGGTCGTGCCGCTGCTCGGCGGCATCGCCATCCGCGACCTGAACGCGAAGGAAACCACGACGCTGGGCTATTTCTCCCCGAAGCAGCATGACGGCGGCGGTTACGTCATCCAGAGCTCCTATACGTTCTTGGACTCGGAAAACCGCATCGTCTGCCCCACCAGCAACAACCATGTGCTGATGCTGCGCGCAACCGATGAAGCAGGAAACATCCTGCCGGAGTTTGAAAAGGTGCTGGATATCAACATCAAAGCTGCCGCCGAGGCTGCGCTCGGCAAGACGCTGGAGCAGAATCTTCTGTCCGTGGTCTTTGACTACGAAGGAAACCTCTGGTTTGCAACCGGCGGCTTCCGCATCTACCCGGAGCGTGAGCAGCAGGGCGTACTGGGATATATCGCACGTTCCGCCATTGATGCGATTCTAAGCGGCGAACAGGCTGATCTCTCTGATGCAGTCTTTGTCTACGAGCTTACTCCCGGTGAGGGTGCAGAAAACGGCATTGCCGCCTCCAAAGATGGCGCAGTCATCCTGACGAACCAGAACTGCTATCTACTGCGCGCGAATAACGGCGTTGAGGCCGTCTGGTGCACGCCGTATGAGAGTGTCGGCGCAAAAGTCAGCGGCGAGGGCGACAAGACCACCGGCGGCGGTCTTGCCTGGGGCGGCGGCTGCTCTCCGTCGCTGACGCCGGAGCTTGTGATGTTTACCGACAATGCTGACCCCGTCAAGCTGCTGGCTCTGGATATGAAGACCGGTGAGATCGTTGCAAGTCTGCCGGTGCTGGACGATCTGCCCGGGGGCTATCAGGTGGCGGTTGAAAACTCTGCCATCGTCTATGACGACAGCGAGGGCACTGTCAGCACCATCGTGTGCAACTGGTTTGGCGCAGGCAACGCAGGCCTTGCCGACCCCAACAACGACTCTTCGATCCAGAGCTACGCGAATATTTACGACCAGAACTGGCTCATGAAGGGCAATGTCATGATCGCGCCGGGCGTCGAGCGCGTGGACACCGTGAAGACCGCTGACGGTTACGAGATGAAGAGCATCTGGTGCCGGAATGACTTGAGCGACACGTCGATTATGAAGCTCTCCACCGCAACCGGCTATATTTACGGCTATGTGCAGGATCTGGAAAGCGGGATGTGGCAGTACATCATTCTGGACTTTGCAACCGGTGAGACCGTGTTCACCATGGACGTCTCTAACAAATACGGCTACAATAACATGGCCATCGGCATGTATGCCGGAAACAGCGGCAACGCACTCTACTGCCCGACGGGCTATCTGGAGCTGCTCAGATTGCAGGATCGCTTCGTCCATCTGCCCGAAATGCCGTACCGGCAGGTCGATCTCGATAAGACCGCGCGGAACGTACTGACACAGGAACAGTTTGAGCAGGACGGCGGTGACGGCACGGTCGCCAGCTGGCGCAATACTGTGACGGTCGAAAATGTTCATCCCAACACGACGGTCGCATTCCGGATGAACAATCTTTCCGGAAGCGTCGCTGAGCTGAAGCTCTATGGCTACGGTGCAGACGGAAAGCTGGCGGAAGTCGGCAAAGAGCTGTGGTCGATCACGGATGAGACAGGCGCTGCCGTGGATACCCTGTCCGATGGCACACTGTATGAGCTGCGTGTGAGCATCGCAGACGGCGGTACGCTTGATCTGAGCGAGGCGGAAAAGGAGATCAAAATTTCCGTTGTGCTTGCAAAGTAAGGCTCAATCATAACCACCAGCACTGAGCTGGTTGTTTTCTTGATACAATCATAACCACCGGCCGTGCCGGTGGTTATGATTATATAAACTGGTCAAATTTTCTCCTTTGAGACATAGTTCAGTTGGATGGAGCCTTTTCATGGACAAATAAAGGTTTACCGCTCATATTCCTCATATTCTTCTGCCAGCACCCAGAGATCGTATTCCTGTTTTGCCTTTTCCAACGAGGACAGTTCCTCTTTCGAGCGCAGTGCTTCCTGATTCTTTCTGCTGTGCCGTTCTTCTTTCTCGGCTTTTTGTTTTCGGAACCACATACTCAACGCCCCTCTGCTTTTGTACGGTAATCCGCAGTCAGTTCGAGATAGCCGCGCTTGTTATGCGCGATTCCTGCCCAATCGAGGATTGCTGACAATACAAACACCGGATCAAAAACAGACATTCCTTCCTTTTTCCCGGCATATTCTTTCGCGATACAACCAACGATTGTATCCTCCGTACAATCGCCATAGCCTAATTTATAGTTTCGTCCGTTTCCTTTTCTCGCCTTTCCGCCGTTTCGGAACAGAAGCTCGATAATCTTATCAAACACGCAATATTTATATGGCGGGGTGATTGGAAGCTCGTCACAGGTAAAGCTTTTTCCGTCTGCGTTTGCTTGGATCACATAGCTGTTGCCGCTGACGGATCGTACTGTTGCGATTCCTCCGCAGTCGATCAGCTTGTTCTTAATGATGTCAGACGCCTTGATGCTGTTATCATCCGCTCTTTCTAACATAGCCGCATTCACCGTCTCCTTTCTATTCTCTACATTGTTGTCCGCGATGCCCAGCGCCTTCAGCAATTCATCCAATCGTTTCTTCGCAGTCGGGTATGAAATTCCAATTTTGTTTTGCACATCCTTCATATTTCCGCGGCAGGTTAAAAACGTACGCAAGAAGTCGGACTGCGCGGCATCGAGCCGGTCGTACTCGGAAATATTTTCTTCCACAGGAAACTCTGCTTTGCAAGAGGGGCAGGACAGTTTGCTGATATTTAGCCTGTCTCCGCATACAGGACATACGCTGGTTTTTGTAATTTTCATCTGTGTGTCACCTCGCGTTTCGATAATATCATTTTATTTTGATCTTGTCAACATTAGAATTAAATATTATAAAAATCTATATTATTTAGATTTCCAATACGTTCTGCATAATCTGGCTGGCGGCTTTCTTGTTCTTATCGAACGCGTGGGTGTAGATATCCAGCGTGGTCGACGGTTGGCTGTGTCCGAGCAATCCAGCAACTGTGTCGACGTCCGTGCCGCTGGCGATGAACAGGCTTGCCGCCGTGTGGCGCAGGCTGTGGACGTTCAGGTCGGTAGGCAGATCGTTTGCTTTCAGGATTTTCTTGAAGCGCCATGTGAAGGTCGACGGTGTCATTGGGAGCTTCATACCCTTTCTGCGGAACACATAGTCGTCTTTCGTCTGTTTGCGCTTGTCGTAACGCTCCGTTTCCGCGGCGCAGAAGGCTTCGTATTCGCGGAGCAGGCTTTCCATCTCGCCAGAGAAGTACACATAGCGATTGCCAGCTTTCGTTTTCGGAGCCTTTACGATGATCTCGTCGCCGGTCGAGCTGATTTCTCTCAGCGGCGTACGCAAAAAGAGAAATGCGAGAACGGCGAAATCTCAATGGACGAGTTTACACAGTGGCTGAAGCGGTAATACCAACATAAAACATACGGGACAAGGCAAGCTTGTCCCGCATATTCGTATTTGTGCTGTGCCCTTGAAAGCAGCGCCAATCAAAGCTCCTGCGGCATCTGCCATGCTTCGATATCGGTATGCAGCAGATGGTGAGAACGTTCGGACAGCGGCTTTCCGAGATACTCTTTGTAAAGCGCCTGCACATCGGGGTTTTCATGCGAGAAACGAAGGGGCATCTTGTGGTCAAGTCTCCACAGGACATTTCCGCGCGCCTCGGCGCACTCCTCACCGTCGTGAATCGGCTGACCGCCGCCGCCCGCGCAGCCGCCGGGGCAGGCCATGACCTCAACGAAGTCATACTGCACGTGGCCGGAGGCAATCGCCTCCATGAGCTTCCTGGTGTTGCCGAGTCCACTGACCACCGCCGTGCGGACCGTGCCTGCACCGGGAACGTCGAAACTCGCTTCCTTCCAGCCCTGCATACCGCGCACAGCAGTAAAGGCATCGGGGTCCGGATTTTCACCGGTCACAAGATAGTACGCGCTGCGAAGCGCCGCGTCCATGACGCCGCCGGTCGCGCCGAAGATCACCGCCGCGCCCGTACCGGAGCCGAGCGGCGAATCGAAGCTGCCCTCCTCCAAGGCCGCCGGGTCGATCATCGAGCAGCGGAGCATCCGCACGAGCTCGCGCGTGGTGATGACCACGTCGACATCCGCGTCGCCGCAGGCATCTTTCATCGTGGGAAGCGCCGCCTCCGCCTTTTTGGACGTGCACGGCATGACGGAGATAACGCGAAGGTTCTTGGGGTCGACGCCGATCTTCTCTGCGAAATAGCTTTTGGCCACCGCACCGAACATCTGCTGCGGCGATTTGGCTGTGGACAGATTCTTCGCGAACTGCGGGAACTGCCCCTTCACGAACCGCACCCAGCCGGGACAGCAGGAGGTAAACATCGGCCAGGAATATGCATCCTTATGCGTAAAGCGCTCGATGAACTCGCTGCCCTCTTCCATGATGGTGAGGTCGGCGCTGAAATTGGTGTCGAATACATAATCAAATCCCAGCTCCCGCAGCGCGGAGGCCAGAACGCCCGGCGCAGCCTGTTCGGGTGAGAGACCAAAATATTCTGTCCACGCCGCGCGGACAGCAGGTGCAACCTGTACGACGGTCGTGAGGGTGGGATCGGCGAGCATGCGGTAGCCGTGGTCGGTATCGTCGCGCTCCTCCAATGCGCCGACAGGACAGTGGGTCACACACTGGCCGCAATAGGTGCAGAGGGACTGGGAAAGGCTGTCCGCCTTTGCCGTACCGACGGTCGTCCGGGAGCCGGTGCCGACCAGATCCCAGATATGCACGCCCTGCACCTTATCGCACACCTGCACGCAGCGCATACACTTGACGCAGCGGTTTTCAAAGCGCAAAATGGGCGCGGAGTAGTCGACCGGCGCCGGACGCAGCTTTTTCTGATAGGGCGCGCCGAGCAGATTATAGTCGTTGGCGAGCTTCTGCAGCTTGCAGTTGCCGCTGCGCGTACACTTGACGCAGTTTACCTCGTGCTGGCTGAGAAGAAGCTGGAGATTCACGCGCCGCGTCATGCGCACCTTCTGAGAATTCGTGTGGACGACCATACCCTCGTGAACCTCATTGTCGCACGCGGCAACAAGCGTATCCTGTCCCTCGACCTCGACCATGCAGATGCGGCAGGCGCCGATCTCGTTGAGGTCCTTGAGATAGCAGAGCGTTGGAATGTCAATATTGGCCGCGCGTGCCGCTTCCAGAATGCTGGTCCCCTCCGGCACGCAGACGGGTTTGCCGTTAATGATCAAGCTTACCATCGTTCGATCCTCCCTCCCTTGAAGATGCCGTAGCCGAAGTGGTCGCAGCGCAGGCAGCGGCCGCTTTCCGCGCAGGCTTCCTCATGCGTCATGCCGCATTCGATATCTTTAAAATCGCATTTGCGCTGGGCTGCCTCGCGCTCTTTGGTGTTGACGCGCCCGCGCGCGGGACAGACGTCCAGATGCGGCGCTGGAATTTCCACATCGGTGCGAATTTCATGGTGGAAGCCGAGCTGTTCATCGATGTTGGCTGCCGCGACCTTGCCCGCCGCAATTGCACGGATGGCGGTAGCAGGGCCGGTCACGCAGTCGCCGCCGGCAAAGACGTTTTCCATGTTGTCGATCTGGCTGGAGCTTTCAGCCATAAACGTTCCCCTTTTGATGGGGATACCGGCCTGCTCAAAGCCCGCGATCTCCACGCCCTGCCCGATGGCGACGACGATGATGTCAGCCGGAATGCGTTCTTCGGGCTGGTCTGCCGCGTCCGGGCGGGGTCTGCCGGACTTGTCGGCAAGGCCGATGATCTGCGGCTGCACCCAGAGGGCGGCAGCCTCGCCCGCTTCGTTTGCCTCGATGCGCACCGGCGCAGAAAGCTCGCGGATCTCCGCACCCTCGGCAATTGCGCCCTGCACCTCGTCGGGAAGCGCAGTCATGTCCGCAATTCTGCGGCGATAGACGCAGGTGACGCTGGCAGCGCCCAGACGCACGGAGCTTCTTGTCACGTCCATCGCCACGTTGCCGCCGCCGATGACCACGACGCGCTTGCTGGCGAAGTCCGGCATGATGTCGTCGCCGATGGCGCGCAGCATTTCGACGGCAGACATGACGTTTTTGCTGTCCTCGCCGGGAATGCCGGTTTTCTTGTCCGTATGCGCGCCGATGGCGACATACAGGCAGTCGTAATCCTTGTGCAGCTGTTCAAAGGAGATGTCTTTTCCGACCGTCACTTCGGTATGTACCTCCACGCCGGTGGACAGAATGGAGGCAATTTCCGCGTCCAGCTTTTCGCGCGGGAAGCGGTAGGCCGGGATGCCGTAGCGGAGCATACCGCCGAGCCGCTTCTTTTCTTCAAAAATCGTCACGCTGTGGCCCATAAGGCGCAGATAATACGCGCAGGAAAGCCCGCTCGGGCCGCCGCCGATGATGGCGACGCGTTTGCCGGTCGCCTCCCCGCAGGCAGGATTCGGGACATTGCCCGCATGATCGACTGCATAGCGCTTGAGGCCCCGGATATTGATGGGCGCGTCGACCATGTTGCGGCGGCAGCGCGCCTCGCACGGGTGCTCGCAGATGTACGCGCAGGCGGTCGGCATGGGGTTATCCTTGCGGATCAGGCGCACCGCGTCGGCGTACCGTCCCTCGCGCACCAGCGCGACATAGCCCGGCACGTCAACGCCCGCAGGACAGAGCGACACGCAGGGCACGGGGTTCTGAAGCGAGGCGAGGCACCGGTGGTGCTGCACATGGTTCACATAGTCGTCCCGGAAGCCCTCAAAGCCGCTCAGGACCAGCTGCGCTGCGTCGCGTCCGATGGCGCAGTCAGCAGAGGCGACGATGGCCCGCGCCGTTTTTTCGATGGTGTCGATGGTCAGCATGGTGCCCGTTCCGTCGAGCACCTGCCCCATCAGCGCGGCAAGCTGGCCGAGTCCAATGCGGCAGGGCACGCATTTGCCGCACGACTGCGCGTGGCACAGCTGCAAAAATGTCAGCGACATATCGATCGGACACAGGCCCGGAGGACTGGACGCGATCCTGCGTTCCATGTCCTTGTAGAGGCGGTCGACGACCGTCTGGGCCTTGCTTGCGGTTTTGATATCCAATCTGCTCAAGGCTGGCTCACTCCTTCTGCTTTTCTGATCTTTTTATTCTATTTTTTGATATAAATAGCATTTTTTAATCCAAAAGAATCATAGCATATCCACCGGATACCGGTCAATACTTATCGATAAATTCTTATCAAACCGTTCATTCTTCTTTTGCGGAGCGTCTATTCGTAATTTGATATGTCCCATTTCAAAAGCCGGAGGCAGCCCTAATACGCGCCGGAGCAGCGGCGTTGTTTTGCGCCGCTGCTCGTTTTGTTTATTCAGCCTGTACGTTTTGCTCGGTATAGATCTTTGTGTCATCCTTATGAACTGTGTTCAGTTTTGGCTCCGCCGTCTTCTGCCCAGGAATAAAAATGGGTCGAGTGCGTATCCGACGCCAGCGGTGCAGGGTCGAGGCGGAAGCCGGAGATCCCGAGCGCCTCTTCCGGGCGAACCCAGGGTTTTCCCTGTATGGCGCTCGTTTCCTCATGTGTCAGAAGCCCCCGGTAGATCGTCAGTGCCCGCCGGTAATAGCCGTCGCGGATGCAGGTCTCCTCCTCGCCGTCATTCAGCAGGTGCAGGATCAGCGGCAGCATCTGTGCTGCGTAGGCAACAGACGCAGAGTGTGCGACCGCGCCCGGAATATTTGCAACACAGTAATGCACAATGCCGTCTACAATGTACCGCGGATCTTCATGCGTGGTCGCGCGGCTGGTCTCGATCGCGCCAGGCTCGTCGTTGGAAATATCCACGATCACTGAGCCCTTTTCCATGAGGGAAAGCATGTTTCGGGTGATAAGGAACTCTTTGTTCTCCTTCTGCCATTTGACACAGTTGAGGACGATATCCGTTTTCGGCAATTCTTCCGCAATATGCGCCCGTGAGCAGCGCCTAACGCGGACTCGGCCATTATACTGTGCTGAGAGCGCACGGAGCCTGTGCATATTTCTGGCCATGACCGTACAGTTGGCGCCGAGCGCCTGTAAGACCTGCAGAGCGCCTCTGCCGACTTTTCCGCTTCCGAGAATCAGCGCATGGATGCCCGGCTCCCCCGCAAAGCCGCCGACATATTTTCCCTTTCCGCCGTGGATGGTCAGCAGCGATTCCAGCCCGAACAGCGCCCCCTGCTTCCCCGCTGCCTCACAGTTCGGGGAGCCATATCGATGGGAATCCTCCGCCGTAAATGCAATGCAGCCGCTTTTCATCAGCGCGTCGACCTCCTCCGGATTTGCCGCCGGATGCAGACAGCCGAGAAGCAGCTGGCCTGTCCGGATCAGCGGCCATTCCTCCGGCGTAAACTCCTTGACCTTGGCGACCATATCGCATACTTTGAACAGCTCCTGCACAGAGTCTGTCAGAAGCGCCCCCGCAGATTCATACGCTTCATCCGAAAAACCGGCTCGTTCTCCGCAGCCGCGCTGTGCATAAACGGTGTGTCCGGCGCTCGTGATGGTCTCCACCTCTTTCGGCGTACAGATCACTCGGTTTTCGCCCTTCTTCGTCTCACGCAAAATTCCCAAAATCATATGCTGCGCCTCCTTTCATCAAATTCTTTTCCTGTCGTGCTGTGTTTTTCTATCTTTATCATACAAGAAAAGTGACGGATCCGCAACACTAATAATACAAAGTCTCATTTTAATTTATGCATCAGGCAGTCGCTCGCGTATCACAATAAAAAAGCGCAGGATCCGGGCGATTCTCCGCTCAAATCCTGCACCTTTCGGGTTTCTGTTCCGTGCTTACTTTTCGTGCCCGGCCTTCTGGCACGCCGGACAAACGCCTTCAAAAATCATTCTGTGCCGCGTGATCCGATACCCGGATTCCGCTGCGATCGTTTTGTCCGGCGTTGGGTCGTATGAAAACGGGGCATCACAGACTGCACCGCAGCCCGTGCAGATCAGGTGATAATGAAAATCCGTCCTGCAGTCATACCGATCCGCTCCCGGAACCTTTACATGTGTGATCTGCCCCTCCTCAGAAAGGATATTCAGATTCCGATAAACCGTTCCGCGGCTGATTCTCGGGTCTTTTGCACGGATCTCCAGATAGATCTGGTCCGCGCTCGGATGGTCATGGTGTTCCTGTACCGCTTCCAGAACAATTTTACGCTGCCGTGTGTTTCGGTACTGCATCTTGCTTCCGCCTGCCCTCATATCATTCAATTTCATCGTCTGCCATGAAAAATCCGGACTTTCCGCCCTTATCCATGAGCAGATATATGAATTGTACCGCAAAATATATCGGCTGTCAACATTCCAGTAATTGCGGTTTTTGGCAGCAGATTTCCTATCGTTTTCCCCTCTTGTCAAACGAAACTGAATCAGATATACTTAAAATAGAGGAGAGAAACCGAAGTTCCGGAACAAATCCTGCAGCGGAGCCTCTGTTTTCCTGTCTATATAAACAGAGCGACAAACGAAAGGAGATTACACTATGAAAAAGGATCGCCAACTTGTAATTCTGCTTGCCGCCCTGCTGGTTCTGATTTTTTTATCCAGCTGTGCCGCGGGCAAAAACGCGTCCATGACCCCTGCGGCCACTGATTTTGCCTACGCCGAGGACTATTCCTAAAGCAAAAAAGGCTGCCGCCGAGGCTGCTGCAAAGGAGCAGGAACCATGATCAGGCGGAGCAAGACTACTGTTTTTTATAAATCGCTTGCTATCAGGACTTAGTATCTATTATAATATAACCACCGCAGGAAACCCATATGAAAACAGCTTTGCCCCGCCTGCACCCGCCGCCATTCCGACGTGAATATGCAAGGAGGTATTGTCTATGCGTACACAAGCCATCCGTTCCAGAGAGAATCCTAATCTCGAACTCATTGCATTCCATGGTCATTTTGCAACCCGGCATTCCCATAACAGTCATTACCTTGACATCACACGGCTGAAGCACGAATACAGTCTGGCGCACGACACTGCGCTTGCGCTCGCAAACCATTACATCTACGAAAAGTCGATCGACACCATCATCTGCATGGATGGCAGCGAGGTCATCGGCGCATTCCTGGCCCGACAGCTGACGCAGAAAATTTTGTTCTCTGTCAACAATAACAAGAGCATCTGTGTCGTCACACCGGAATACGACTCCAACGGCCAGCTTCTTTTCCGTGAAAATCTGGTTTCCATGATCCATGGCAGAAACATGCTTCTATTGATCTCGACAGTCAATTCCGGAAAAACTGCGCGGCGCGCCCTTGATTGTATCCAATATTATGGCGGCAAAACGCAGGGCATTGCGGCGGTTTTCAGCGCGATCCCAGAGCTGGACGGCATCCCGGTATTAAGTCTGTTCACGCCTGCCGATATCCCGGGCTATGAAACCTATCCAACCGGCGAGTGCCGGATGTGCAAAGCCGGGCAGCGAATTGACGCACTGGCGAACAGCTATGGTCTTTCCACCTTCCGATGATCCTTCAGACGGGCAGCGCACCCGGCCTTCGTGTCCGGGTGCGCTGTTTATATGATCAGAAAACATCTTTTGCGAAACCGCTGACGAAACCGTTTGTCAGCCCTTGTCGGCGGCAAGGGTCTGGTCAATGAGTTTCTGCAGCGTCTCCGCCTGCTTTTTTTCCGTGATGGCGCCTACGATGGGGTCACCCACGATGTTGCCGTTGCGGTCCACCACATAGGTGGTGGGATAGGCGAAGATGTTGGTTGTGAATTTTCCGGCCTCGCCGTCGGAAGCGAAATACACGTTCTGATAGGTTGCGCCCTTCTTGGCCAGCACATCCTTCGCCTCCGAGATTGCCGTTTCGTCGCCGTCAAGCGTAAACGTATTGACGCCGATGAGCGTCCCGCCCTTCTCTGCGAGCTCTTTGTTCAGTGCGTCCAGCTCGGCAAGCTCACCCACGCAGGGATTGCAGGTGGTGAACCAGAAATTCACCACGGTGACAGCATTGCCGGAGAACAGATCGTCGCTCTTCACCGGATTCCCATCCAAGTCTTTGCCCTCAAATGCAGGGAACTTCTGCATGCTGCCGTCGTCGGGCGGATTGGTCATATCGCTGCCTGCGGGCACGCTCATATCGCCGTCCACGGATTCCTGCATGATCTCGGGGTACTTGTTTTCCAGCTCGGTCAGCTTGTTTTCGATATTGCTGATCTCCGTGGCCGATTCCTTCAGCATCTCATACTCTTCGTCGGTGAACTGGTCTTTGGCGCTCTCGATGGTATCCAGCAGGAAATCACCATAGTTTTTTCCATCCTCCACCATGGCCATGCCCTTGTCGGCCTCCATGAAGACCTTTTCCCAGAGCGCAGTATTCTGCGACAGGATCGTGTTCTCCTGTTCCATCAGCTTTTTGTGCAGGGCAAGTGCCTCCTCGGCATTTTTCGGCTCGCCGGTCATGGCAGAGCTGTCTCCGCTCATATCTGCCATTTTGTCGTTGTCCTTTGTGCCGCAGGCCGCCAAAGACAGCACCAGCAGGGCCGCCAGCAGCAGCGCAGTAAACTTTTTAAACTTCATTTTGATTCCTCCGTATTGATTTTTGTTGTATTTTCTTTCCCGTTGCCAAAGCCGCAGCGGAAGCACACGGCGTTTGTGGGACAGGCGCGGATACACATCCCACAGCGGATGCATTCGGGGTGGTTTGGCGTCTTCGTCACGTCCACGTCCATCTTGCAGGCTTTGGCGCATTTCCCGCAGGAGACGCACTTGTTCTTGTCCACCTTCATCTGAACCAGGGATACCCGGTTGAATAGCGCATAGAATGCGCCCAGCGGGCACAGCCACTTGCAGAAGGGACGGTAGAACAGCACGCTCAGTACGATCACCGCCAGCAGGATGCCGAATTTCCATGTAAACAGGCTGCCCAGTGCCGCCCGGATGCCGGAATTGGCAAGGGACAGCGGGATAGCCCCCTCCAGCACGCCCTGGGGGCAGAGGTATTTACAGAAGAACGGGTCTCCCATACCCACATCGTTCACAAGGAATGCCGGCAGCAGGAATACCATCACCAGCAAAACGGCATATTTCAGATATCGCAGGGGCTTGAGCTTTCTTGTGGAGAGTTTCTTGGTGGGGATCTTGTGCAGCAGCTCCTGAAACCAGCCGAAGGGACAGAGGAAGCCGCAGATGAAGCGTCCAAGCAGGACTCCCAGCAGAATAAGAAAGCCCGTGACATAGTAGGAAAAGCTGAACTTCGATGAGCCCACCACTGCCTGAAACGCCCCGATGGGGCAGGCCCCGGACGCCGCCGGGCAGGAGTAGCAGTTGAGCCCCGGCACGCAGACGGTCTTCCCCGCGCCCTGATACAGTCCGCCCTTGAGAAAGTTCGGCAGATGCAGGTTGGTCAGCAGCGTCGCTCCCGCCTGGATCCAGCCCCGGAAGCGGGACATGGTCTGTGAAACGCCTGAAAACTTTTTACCCAATGCCCACACACTCCAGACATAATTTGATTGCTTTGCTCAGCACCGTCACCGCCTCGCCCCGCCATACGCCAAAGCACAGCATGGCGGCTCCGGCGAGCAGAAGCGTGATCTGCGCCGCCGTCTTCTTTCCGTGGCTCAAGTTTCATCACCCTTTCCGTTTTGTGCTTTCATCATAGCACGGGAGAGTTAAAGTCCCTGTTAAGAACAGAAACTTAACACAAACTTTATTTGTTTCTGCTATACTGAAGACAATCGAATGAATGAAGCTTATAAAGGAGGGCTTTCATGCATTTTTTGGTTATTGAAGACGAACGCGCTCTGTGCGAGACCATCGTCCGCAGCCTGCGGCGTTTGGCATACAGTGTAGACTGCTGCTACGACGGGGAGAAGGCGCTGGAGCTTCTTGGCGTGGAGCGCTACGATCTGGTGCTTCTGGATCTGAACCTGCCGGGCAAGGACGGCATGACGGTGCTGCGCACCCTGCGGCAGACAGACCGGGAGACGAGAGTCCTGATTCTCTCCGCCCGCAGCGAGGTAGAGGACAAGGTGGAGGGACTGGACGCAGGCGCCAACGACTATCTTGCAAAGCCCTTTCATCTGGCTGAGCTGGAGGCCCGTATCCGCAGCCTGACCCTGCGGCAGTTCACGCAGCAGGACGTGCTGCTGACCTGCGGGGATTTAGCCTTCGACACGCGCTCCCGCACCGCTTCCGTCAATGCTCAGGCCCTGACGCTGACCCGCAAGGAAACGGGGATATTGGAATATTTAATGGTACATCAGGGGCGACCGGTGAGTCAGGAGGAGCTGATGGATCATGTCTGGGACAACAGCGTGGACAGCTTTAGCAACTCCATCCGGGTACATATCTCCGCTCTGCGCAAAAAACTGCGTGCCGCACTGGGCTATGACCCCATCCGCAACCGCATCGGCGAAGGCTATCTGATGGGAGGCGAGGAAGCATGAAGCACCTTTCTTTGCAGTGGCGCATCACGCTGATGAGCGTCCTGCTCATCGGAGTTACCTGTATTTCCATGAATCTGCTGCTCTGTTCCTCCGGTATGTACTATATGGACACGATTGCGAACACTATTCAGGGTGGCACTGTTCTTATCGATGTTGAAGGCGAAGTGAGCTTTGACCCGCAACTCGTAGCACCTGACGAGGATTTGACAATCATTGTCGATGGGGCGCAAGGACGCTTCCGCACCACCAACTGGTACATCACGGCGGCGGTAACGCTGCTCAGCGGCATCCTCGCCTATTTTGTCAGCGGACGCGCCCTCAAGCCTCTGCGCAGCTTTGCCTCGCAGGTTGAGCAGGTGCAGATGAGCAACCTGGCAGACATGAAGATCAACGAGGACGTATTGCCGGAGTTCCGCCAGTTCAGCCATTCCTTCAATCAAATGCTTGAACGGCTGAACAACGCCTTTGCCGCCCAGCGGCAGTTCACTGGCAACGCTGCCCACGAGCTGCGCACGCCGCTTGCGCTGATGCAGGCGCAGCTGGAGCTGTTCTCCGCAGAGCACCCCGACGTACTGCCGGAAACAGCAGCATTTCTTTCTTTGCTGCGGGAGCAGACGGAGCGGCTGACTCAGATGACAAAAACACTGCTGGAACTGAGCAGCCTGCAGCAGGTGGCGCGGAACGAACGGATTCAGCTTGCGCCCATGGTCGAGGAGATCTTCACAGACCTCGCGCCGTTGACAGATAAACGCGGCATCACGCTGACGGCAGATGGCGACGGCGTCATGACCGGCAGCGACGCGCTGATCTACCGGCTGCTCTTCAACCTGACGGAAAACGCCGTCAAATACAATCGCCCGGGCGGCTCGGTGCGGGTCTGCGTCACACAGGAGCCGGAAAAGCTCCGGATCCGTGTCTCCGACACCGGCTGCGGTATCCCGGAGGAGTATCAGCAGAGCATCTTCCAGCCATTCTTCCGCGTGGACAAGTCCCGCAGCCGGGAGTACGGCGGCGCTGGTTTGGGGCTTTCTTTGGCGTGGGAGATCGCCAATCTCCATGGCGGCTATATTTGGGTGGAGAACAGCTCGGAGAAGGGCACCACCATCGCGGTAGAGCTGCCGGTGCAATAAATTGTGTGCGAACCTCCGATGCACTGCCTGTATGGACGGGATCTAAAGCATTCTATAAAATACCGGGATGGTTTTCGTCTTCTTTCCTGATTCCAATCCCCTGCAAACGAAGAGCCTATGTTGGCGCCTAACCTTGGTGCCAACATAGGTTCTTTTCTTTCCATGTTTCCATACTAGGACAAATGAAGCCATCGTGTTTATTATTATTTTATCATATTCATGGCGCTGTTCCAACGTCGGCGATACAAAAGCTTGCCGGAGCAGCTCTATTTCCCGGCGCAGTGCAACCGTTCTTCTTTTTTATCGTCTATATTGATAGATAACAAGAAAGGAGGGTCTGGTTATGAAGAGGATCGTATCAGGGCTGCTGCTTTTGGCCCTGCTGAGCGGCTGCACATCGGCAGCTATGCAGAAAACGCCGGAGGACTCCGGCAGGGATGCGCCGTTGACTGTCGTACAGGAAAACATGCCGGAGGATTTTGCAGTCCGGTTCACATGGTGGTATGATACCGACCGAAAGAATATCATGGACACGCAGGAGGGTCTGCTGCAAAGAGATCTTGTCACTGAGGGAACCGCCTCTGTGGAGTTTCGACCGGATACAGCGTTTTTGCAGGAGCTGTATGCGCTTGTTTGCGAGGATGGATTCCTGGATATTCGGCGGCCAATGATCTCGCAGGAGCTGACAACAGATGATACGTTGGTCGCGGTGATGCCAAATTGCTGGTATGAGATCCGTGTCACAAAGAATGCGGAGCAGTACCTGATCTGCGGCGATATGACTGCGGCAGCTTATACACAGACAGATGCGGACGCTGCCTGCTTTATGAAGACGGTGGAAGCCCTGCTGGGGCTGGTAAAAGGAACTTCTGCGTGGGCGTCTCTGCCGGAACCAAACGCAGCTTATGAGTGATCGCCGCCATGGCATCTTTCTGTTCTTTTCTGCGGTTCAAACTCCCGCGCAGGCTACACCGGCCTGCGCGGGAAATCTTATCAGGTCATCACTTCTGCTCCTGAATATAGAGGCTTACGCGGCTCTGGATGAGACGGCTGGTTTCCTCGACGCTTCTGTCACCGGCAAGATAGCCTGCGGCTTCCTCGGAAATGATGCTCAGGACGCTCTGGTCGTAGTCTAAAAAGTTGGTCGTAGACTCGATCAGCTCCATGACGGTGTCGTACTGCTCCTGCGTGACAGCATAGAGCTCGATCATTGGCTCGTCGCCATAGCTCATGCCGCCGGAGGAAATGGGGATCGGATCACCGTTCTCGTCAAGCACCTGGCTGCCGTTGGCGTCGGTCTGATATTCCTGCGTCATGGCTTTCCCGGCCATGGCGTCAAAGGCAGACCTCAGGATCGGGAAATTCCAGAGGTTTTTCTGGTATTCCTCAGAGAGCGTCGAACGGATAAACGCCCAGGCGTCTGCCTTATCCTTGCAGGCCGTGGTGATGCAGAGCGTTACGCTGGCAGTAAAGGCGCTGCCGCTGGAGCCATCTTCCCGCGGGAAACCGACAAACCGGATATCGTGATCGAGCGCGGCAAAGGTATAGTAGATGTTGTCAAAGTCGTTGAGGTTCATAGGATACAGCAGCTGTTTGCCGCTTTTCATGCGGGTAAAGTCGCTTTCATATTCTCCGTCGCTCTGCCAGTTGAACTCTGCCGGGAGCGGCTTGACGAACTCCAGAAGGGCGCGGAACTCGTCAGAATCGAAATTGCAGGTGCCATTCTGCCAGTCCATGAAGTCCTTCGCGTTCATGGCGACGCAATACATGAGCATCTCCGACTGGGTGTAATACTGGTTGAATACCATCGCGCCTTCGGGCAGCTTGCTGAGCGCGTTCTTGACGTCAGCCAGCGTCCATGTCGTGTAATCACCGACGATCCTGCCGAGGCCGACTGCCGTGGTGATGCCAAAATTGATGGGCAGCTGATAGAGCTTTCCATCCACCTGCGCGGCCTCGACCGGGCGGGTCATGAGTTTGTCGCGCGAATAGCCGGGGTCGGCGTCAAGATACGGCCAGAGGTTCTCCAACATTCCCCTGGCGGCATACTGCCGGATCGGCAGCATCATATTGCCAACGATCAGATCCGGTATCTTGCCGGCGAGAACTTCGGTGTTGAACACGGTAAGACCGGCATAGTAATCCTCGCCGTCTGCATACTCCGCATAATCCCTGACCACGATGCGGCAGTCGGTGCTGGTCTGGTTGAACTTGACGATCTGGCTGCGGAGGTTATAATCAAGGCTGAAGCAGGCCAGCGTCAGCTCTGTTTTCTGCTGCACATCGGCAGCATCCATGCGGTTCAGCACCAGGATCCGCTGCCGCTCCCGCGTTCCGTCATAGCTGTGCCCAAGGGTCACAGTGGCAATGCGACCGTCAGCCAGGAAGTCGAGGCGATTGTAGCGGATGGTATTGCTGTCCACATCACATGCCAGCCAGTCGACGACCTTTTCCACCTCGCCGGTGTCCTTGCGTTCGCCGAAGATATTACCGCCGTCTATAAAGAAATACCGGTAGACATCATTGCCCGGCTGCAGGCTCCATGCGCGGGAAGAGACCGGTGTTTCCTTTCCCCAGTTCTTCGTTTCAGGGTCAAGCTGTTTGAAGGCCATCTTCCCGTCATTGTAAGTAGTCAGTGCGCCGACTTCACCGGCAGAGAGCTGGCAGAGATGGCCGGAAAGCTCGTCAGCGGATTTGCTGAAAACGAAGCTGCCATCCGGCCCGTAAACATTGACTGTCTGATAATCGTAGGTATAGACATAGCCCTTATCATCGGAGAGCAGGGTGTCAAGGTGCGAATAGCCCCAGTCTCCTGTGCTGTTCGGATCTTCCTCGTTTGCGGGGATGATGGTGCGAAGCAGCGTGCCATGCGCATCCAGCTGGATGAGCTCCGAAAGGGAGGGCCCCATCTCGCCGTCATCCGTGTAAAGGTCTGTCCGGCGATAGATCCAGAGCGTGCCGTCTGTGCCGGCCGCGAGGGCATGGATCTCGGTGCTGCTGTTGCTGCTGCGGAAAATCTGTGTACCGTCGTCCAGATCTTCCACATCAGGCTTGTCAACGTAGTTGACAAGCTGTACGCATTCTCCGCTGTCAGGGTCAAACCGGAAAAGGCCCTCGGAATAGGTGTCATAAGAAACCTCATTGCCGTCTTCGTCAATGTAGGTATCCTGTCCACTGAGAATACTGGCAGTAAAATAAAGTGTACTGCCCGAAACGCAGCTCCGGCTGATCCACTGGATCGGTTCCGGCAGATCAAAATACTGCGGTTGATAGGCGTATTGAGACGCCAGCTCCGGTATCGTCTCCTGCTGTGTATTCTGGCTTGAATTGTCTGTCTTCGTCTTGTTTTTGCTGCACCCGGCAAGTGTGCCGAGCAGCAGCACAAACGCAAGACAGATGGAGAGCATTCGTTTTGTCATTGTTCGTCCTCCTCGTTTATGTTTACCATAATAAATCATTATCAATTTACGCGGTTTTCTACAAAAATGAACCCGCTTATTTACTATCCTCCCTTTTGCCCGATCACAACACGCTCTACCTTGTCATCATTTTCTGCATCATAGAATACAAGAATCGTTGTGTCCGCATCAAGGTCCCACACATCCGCCCAGATCCCGGACGGCGTGGCGTCCGGCTCTCCCCAGCTGCGGCGGAGACTGTCTCTGTCCTGTGCCCGCAGCTGCTCCGCTGCGTACTGCTCACCCTTTTCCAGAATATACGCGGCCACGGTTTCTTTGGATGGAATGCTGTTGTCGATTTTTTCTCTGTCGGAGAGCCGCACCGCCAGCACAAGTGCCAGAAATACACAAACGGCTACGGTTGTAATGATCCGTCTTTTCATAATCCGCCTCCAATCCTGTTCTTTCCATATTCGTTGTTTACATGGGAACTATCTGTCCTGCGTTGCCACTTTTTCGTCTCTACCAGAAATAATATTAAGACTTTATATCAAATAAGTCTTGCCAAAGCCTGCTTTCTCCTGTATAATATAGATACAGGGGAACCACGAATGCAACACCCTTGGAGACAGCGGGAACATCCCTTCTCCTCCGATCTCATAGCTTTGATCTTCTGGTTTTCCCAATGCACAAGATACTGGCTGCGGGCGGATACTACCCTGTCAGTATCTGCTGTATGACATCCCTGTCCTATGGCAGGTTCCCCTATGCCTGCTGTGCTCCTTCCTCCGCCGCCCCTGTGCCCGTACAGGGGCGGCCCCCTTTTGACTTTTTGGCAACACGGACGGCTCTGCCCCGGCTGTCATTCTCAACACAAAGTTTTTACGTCACATGTTTCTTTTTGTGTTAAAATGGCAGTGAGCTTACCGGATTGCAGTTTCATTTTGCCGGGAAGCTGATTCTGACACAAAGGATGGTTACGCCGATATGACAGCCTCTTCGTCTCTCCCGTTTCATGAAAGCCCGCACCGCTACTTTGTCATGCGGAATCTGTACGAGTCCGCTGTAAAACAGCTTGTGCTGAAGCTTGAGATTTTGAACAGTGAATTCAATACGCTGTATGCACGAAACCCCATCCATCATATTGAAAGCCGGGTCAAATCCTCGGAAAGCATCGTCGCCAAGCTCCAGAGGAAGGGATCTCCGGTTACGCTCGAAGCGGCAATGCAGGATATCAACGACATTGCAGGCGTCCGCGTCGTCTGCAATTACATCGATGATGTCTACCGAGTCGCTGGGATGCTGGAGCGGCAGGAGGATCTGGAGATCGTCAAGCGGCAGGATTATATCAAAACGCCGAACTATAACGGCTACCGTTCGCTGCATCTGGATGTCCGTGTTCCCGTGTATCTTTCTGACCGGACGGAACACGTCGTCGCCGAGATCCAGATCCGCACGATCGCAATGGATTTCTGGGCCAGTCTGGAGCATGACATCCACTACAAGGCGGACCGGGCAAAGCTCCCGGCGGGCATCGATGAAGAAATGTTTGCCTGTGCGGAAAAGATTGCCGAAATTGACCGGCAGATGCAGGATATGTACCGCCGCATCGCGGACGCAGAAGCGAATGGAGACGCCGTCAAAAAGTAAAGTTTGCTTCTTTCAGAGAGACCGGCAGCTGCATGGTTTTGCGGCTGCCGGTCTTTCTCAGTCCTTCCAGGTATCGATCAGAAGCTCGATCTCTGACGTGAACCGCCGCAGCCGCTGATTGGACTGTTCCTTGCAGGCCATCGCAACCGCGACAAGCCGCTGCGCCGCCTCTACAAGCTGCGCAAAGACTTCGGTCTTTTTCGCGCGACCCTTTCTCTCAACACGCTGACCCTCTGTGACCATCAGGAACTTTCCGTGCAGCAGATCAAATTCTGTTCCCTGCTTTTCAGATCAGATGTTTTCTACAATATACCGCTCCGCCTGCTGTGCAGCCGCCGCGCCATCTGCTGCGGCAGTCAGAATGCCCCGGAGCAGCTTCGTCCGAACGTCACCAGCCGCGAAAACACCCGGAAGATTGGTTATGGTCGTTTCATTGGCGAGAATGTAACCCTGTTTATCCAGCGCGATCTGTCCATGAAGCAGGTTTGTTTCCGGTACGCCGCCGAGACAGATAAAGGCACCGTCGCACGGCAGATTCCAGAGTTCACTGCTCCGCTGTTCCCGAATACGGATACAGGTGACCCAGTTTGCATGTAAAAATGCCCGAACCTCGCTTCCTGCATAGCGTTCAATGTTTCGCATCATTTTCAGCTTGCCCGCATAGGCCGGACTGATCTCCATATGCTCGCCCCCATGTACCAGACAGACTCGCTTGGCGATACGGGAAAGGAGCATCGCCGCCTCGGCAGCCTGCTCCCCCTCTCCGATCACCGCAACTGTTTTTCGCCGGTACATCATAGAGCGGCAAGCGGCATAATAGTGAACACCGCGTCCCAGCATCTCCTCCTCGCCTTCCACACCGAGCTTTCTGGGCGGCGCACCGGTCGCCAGAATGACGGTGGGTGCCTGATAGGTCTGCTTCGCCGCTTCAATCACCTTGACTGGCTGCATCAGATGTACGCGGCGCACCTCATCTGTCACCATTTCTGCACCGAACCGCTCCGCGCCGCGCTGCATTTTTTCACTCAGACGCAGCCCATCGATCCCGGCATCAAAGCCCGGATAGTTCTCAATATTTTCACTTCGGATTGCCTGCCCGCCAATGGCCCGCTTCTCGATCACAGCCACATGCAACCCTGCTCTCGCGGCATATAATGCAGCCGAATACCCGCCGGGGCCGCCGCCGATGATCACAATATCATACATATTTTCCATACAGACCTCCTACATTCAGTCCGAGCATTTTCTTTAAAAATGCGTCGATCTCCTTCTCAGAAGAAGGAGCGATCAGGAATCCAGCCACGGCTCCGTTGATAAACAGCAGCAGAGTCGGCAGCTTATGAATGTTATATCTGCGCGCCACAGCTGTTTCCGTATCAAAATTGATACGCCCAACGGAAAGCAGATTCTCATACTGCTTTTCAATTGACTCCAGCGCCGGTGCGAGTGCGCGGCAATACCCGCACCACGGTGCCCAGAACTTCACCAGAACCGGCTTTCTCGTTTTCAACACATCATCCCGGAAACTGTCTGTTGTAATTGCCTTGATTGCCATATCCCGCTCCTTTCCCGGCGTTTCGCGCCAGCTCTTCTGTCTGCTTCCTATCTTCTGCTCCCTGGGGCTCTGCAGCCTGCAGCTACGCTTTCTCCGGGAACAACACAACACCGGACAAAATGCCAATGCTCGCGCCCAGGGTCACCACAACGGGGAGCTCTGTAATGAGCGCACGTTCACCGAACAGGATGCTGCTCAGCCATCCAAGCACACCGCCCGCGACCGCCAGAATTGCGATCCGCAAACATCCGCGAATGATTCTCTTCTTCATCGTCTGCATCCTCCTCTTCCCAAATTTATAATTAGGTCTTTGTCTTATTTATATTTCCACTTTACCAGCAAACGCCGTTCTTGTCAAGAAACCGCCCATAAAATGCCTCCAGACCTGCCAGTTCAACCATGGCAGGTCTGGAAGTATGGTTCGGGCCTTTTTGCGGTGTGCTGCATCATTCCGACTGTCCCTGCTCCTCCAGATAGCGGCACGCCGCAAGCGCGGCTGCTGCACCATCCGAAACAGCGGTTGTGAGCTGACGCACCTGCTTTTTGCGTCCGTCTCCGGCTGCAAAGACGCCAGGCAGGCTTGTTTTTGTATCCTCGCCCGCCAGATAATACCCGTTCTCTACCGCAACGGCTTCCTGAAAAGGAGCACTCTGCGGGGTCTGACCGACTGCGATGAACAGACCGTCCACATTGAGGCGCTCCGTCTGGCCGGTTTCGGTGTGCAAAAGCTCCACACCCTGCAAAGCGTCTTCGGAGCGGATGAGCCTCTGCACCGTCCGGCTGCGAAGCAGCCGGATATTTTCCTGCTTTTCCGCGCGGCTGACCAGCATGGCGCTCGCGCGGAAGGCCTCGCGCCGGTGGATGAGCGTCACGCTGCGGCAGATGTTTGCCAGGAGCAGTGCATCCTGAACTGCCGTATCTCCGCCGCCCACGACCGCAACGTCCAGTCCCTCATAAAACGCGCCGTCGCAGACAGCGCAGTAGGATACGCCGCAGCCGGTCAGCGCATCTTCCGCCGCAAGCCCCAGTGACCGGTGCGCCGCACCAGTCGCAAGGATGACCGCTTTTGCCTCCCGGACGCCATCCATGCAGAGGACCCGGAAGCCCGCCGGCGTTTTCTCAAGCCCCACCGCCTCTGTATAAACGATCTCCGCGCCGAATGTGCACGCCTGTTCGGTCATCTGCCGGGCAAGTTCTGTGCCGGAAACCGAAGGAATGCCCGGATAGTTTTCCACCAGCGGCGCGGATATGATCTGCCCGCCGGTCGATCCTCTCTCCAGAACAGCCACGTGCTTACCGGCACGGGCAGCATAAATTGCCGCCGTCAGACCGGCCGGGCCGCCGCCAACGATCAGAATCTCATACATTTGCGTTCTCCTTTGCGGCAATAAACTCCCGCACACCGCTCACGCCGGTCCACTTCTGCCCGCCGGATACCAGCGTCGGTGCCTGCCGGATGCCAAGGGCGCGGACGGTGTCGCGGTTTTCCTCTGCAAACCGCACCGTATAGCGGATGTCCGCCGCATCCAGCAGCTGCTCTGCCTGCTTGCAGTTCGGGCAGGTCTTTGTCGCAAACAGTTCGACCGCTTCGCACGGCTGCTCCGCCGGCGGCTCCGGCGTCTGCGCCTGCTCCTGTACGCCGCAGTGCGTCAGCTTCGACGCGCCGATGTCGTATGTCCTGCGATCCTTAAATTCCTGCGCCTTGCCGTCGTTCCAGTTCTGCACGGGGCGGTAATAGCCGGTGATGCGGCTGTAGACCTCTGCTTTCTCGCCGCAGAAGGGGCAGACCGGCTGCTCTCCTGCAAGATAGCCGTGGTTTTTGCAGACGGAGTAGGTCGGCGACAGCGTGTAATACGGCAGGCGGTAATTTTCCGCGATTTTCCGAACGAGGCTTGCCGCCGCCTTCCAGTCCGGCAGCTTTTCTCCGAGGAAGGCATGGAATACCGTGCCGGAGGTATAGAGCGTCTGCAGTTCATCCTGTACGTCGAGCGCAGAGAAGATATCCTCTGTGTACCCGACCGGCAGATGGCTGGAGTTCGTGTAATACGGCGTGCCGTTTTCATTCGCCGTGATGATATCAGGGTAGAGCATTTTGTCGTGCTTTGCAAGGCGGTAGGCTGTGGATTCTGCCGGAGTAGCCTCCAGATTGTAGAGATCTCCGTACTGCTCCTGATAGTCGCTCAGCCGCTGCCGCATATGGTTCAGTACGTCTTTGGCAAACGCCTGCGTCTCCGGGTGGGTCAGATCTTTTCGGAGCCATTTCGCGTTCAGCCCCGCCTCATTCATGCCGACAAGACCGATCGTCGAAAAATGATTCTCAAACGTGCCGAGATAGCGTCTGGTATAGGGGTAGAGCCCACCCTCCATCAGCTTCGTGATGACCATGCGCTTCGTCTTGAGCGAACGCGCGGCGATGTCCATCAGCCTGTCGAGCCTCCTGTAGAAATCCGCCTCGCCTTCGGCAAGATACGCGATCCTCGGCAGGTTGATCGTCACAACGCCGACCGAACCGGTCGACTCGCCGGAGCCGAAGAAGCCGCCGGATTTTTTGCGCAGCTCCCGCAGATCAAGCCGCAGGCGGCAGCACATCGAGCGCACGTCGTTCGGCTCCATGTCAGAGTTGATATAGTTGGAGAAATACGGCGTGCCGTATTTGGCCGTCATCTCGAACAGGAGCTTGTTGTTTTCCGTCTCGCCCCAGTCGAAATCCTTGGTGATGGAGTAGGTCGGGATGGGATACTGGAAGCCGCGCCCGTTTGCGTCGCCCTCGATCATCAGCTCGATGAACGCCCGGTTGACCATATCCATTTCCTTCTGGCACTCGCCATAGGTGAACGGCTGCTCCTGCCCGCCGACGATGGCAGGAAGGTTTGCCATATCCTTCGGCACCGTCCAGTCGAGCGTGATGTTGGAAAACGGCGCCTGCGTACCCCATCGCGACGGCGTATTGACACCGTAGACGAACGACTGCACGCACTGCTTGACCTCACGCTGCGTCAGTTTATCCACACGGACGAAGGGCGCAAGATAGGTGTCAAACGAGGAAAATGCCTGCGCGCCTGCCCACTCATTCTGCATGATGCCGAGGAAGTTCACCATCTGGTTGCAGAGCGTGGACAGATGGGAGGCGGGAGCGGAGCTGATTTTCCCCGGCACGCCGCCAAGCCCCTCCTGAATGAGCTGCCTGAGGCTCCATCCCGCGCAGTAGCCAGTGAGCATGCTGAGGTCGTGCAGATGCAGCTCCGCGTTCCGGTGCGCCTGCGCGACCTCCGCGTCGTAAATTTCGCTCAGCCAGTAATTCGCCGTGATCGCGCCGGAGTTGGACAGGATCAGGCCGCCGACGGAATACGTGACAGTGGAATTCTCCTTCACGCGCCAGTCGTTGATCCGGAGATAATTGTCTACCAGCTCCTTATAATTGAGCAGGGTGCTTCCGACGTTGCGCAGCTTTTCCCGCTGCTTGCGGTAGAGAATGTAGGCCTTTGCCACATCCGAATAGCCCGCTTCGCTCAGAACGCGCTCGACGCAGTCCTGAATATCTTCGACTGAGATCAGCTCATTCCGGATCTTCGGCTCAAACTCCGCCGTGACACGCAGAGCCAGCAGTTCGATCACGCTCGGATGCTGCTGCCGGCCAACGGCCTCAAAGGCTCTTGTGATGGCATTGCCGATCTTGGCAATGTGAAATTCTGTGATGCTTCCGTCTCTTTTTGTTACCCGGTACATAGCTGGTCCTCCTGTTCTCTGTGTGCCATCGTATGAAACAAAATGGGATGCCGCGCCTTGCGCTGCATCCCATTCTAACCTGAAAGCTTGTGGTTTGTCAATAGTTTTGCACAATATATTGTGTTTATGCAGAATAAAGATAACAATATATTGTTTTTTATATCCCGCGGATCTCCACAGCGGGAATCTTGGGCCGTACCAGTTCCGCCCAGCAATGAAGCTGCATTTCAGATGGAGCGCTGAGGCCTGCCCGCAGGACCGTATCGCGCGGCTGGAAGCGCTGGATATAGTACCGCCTTGCGCCCATGAGCCAGTCTCCCAGCTGTACAAATGATGCGTCATCATGCAGCTCCGCGACCGCAGTCGTCCGGAACTCATAATCAACCGTGCCGCGCAGCAAAAACGAAACACTCCTGAAAATGGGCGTCAGGGCAAGCCCCGGAACACCAGCTGTTTCCGCGTAGCGCGCCGGGCTGTTTTTGATATCCATGGCAACGTAATCTGCCAGCCCTGCACGCACAACTGCCTCCAGCTGCTCCGGAAACGCGCCGTTCGTGTCCAGCTTGATCGCATAGCCCAGCGCCTTGATCTTTTCCAGCAGAGCGGGAAGCTCCGGGCGCAAAAGCGGCTCTCCGCCGGTAACGGCAACACCGTCGAGAAGCCCCTGCCGTTTTTTCAAAAACGCCAGCAGATCGTCTTCGTCCATGCCGTCTTCGTCCGCTGCGGTGAGCAGCGGCGCGTTATGGCAGAACGGGCAGCGAAAATTGCAGCCGGACAAAAACACCGTGCAGGCCGTCCGCCCTGGATAATCCAGCAGCGTCAGCTTTTGAAGTCCCTGAATTTGCATCAATGGATCCGTCCTCCTGTTTTTCTTTAGGGTGTATCTGAAAACTCATGATGTGACCGGCAGCGAGGGATTTTTGCGTTGCGCAAGACATTTTTTCGCAGGAATACTGACGTATTTCAAGGAAAAATGACGCGGCGCACCGCAAAAAGGCCCGCTGTCCGGGTGCGTTGGGAGTTTTCAGATACACCCTACATGAACGGCGCAATCGCCTGCCGGTACATCTGCTCGACGAACCGGATCACGCTCTGCTGGTCAAACCGGTCATACCCGTCCAACACGACGCTCAGAAGTCCGTTCGACAGGCAGAGATAGAGCATTTCCAGCTCGTCTGCGGACGCATTTTTCAGGGTCTTTCGCCACGCGGAAATGCTCAGATCGTGCGCATATGCGATCATCCGGTGAATCAGCTCCGTGCTGCGACGCCCGAACAGCAAGACACGGCAGACCGCCTCGTTTTCCTGAACGATCCGGTAAAGCCCATCCACAAGCCCCGCAATATCAAACGAGCGTGTATAGCTCTGCATGGATCGTTCAAACTGCCCAAACAGTTCCTCCTCGATGCTCTCCAGCAGGTCAAAGCAGTCGGAATAATGGGCGTAAAAGGTCGCGCGGTTCAGTTCTGCTCGTTCGCAAATCTCCTTGACCGTGATCTTATTGACAGGCTTGTGCTGCATCAACTCCAGCAGCGCTTTTTTCAGCACCATCTTGGTGTATTTCACTCTCGCATCCGTCTTCATTGCGCCTCCACAAAAAGTTTACAAATTAAGCCGACAGTTTGGCGGGATATGTTGCCGTTCTTTCAGCTTTCGTCAAACTGTCTATGGTGTTTCCGGCTGTTTATATTATATTATAATTATGAAAGATAATCAACATCTGTAGGATTACCAAAGGAGGATGTGTGATGTATCAAAATTACCTGATCACCGGCGCCACCGGCTTCCTCGGAAGTGCCGTGGTTCAGCTGCTGCTGGCGCACGGCTGCCGTGTTCTTGCGCTCGTCAAGGACCGTGACCCGCTCATCTATACTCTGCCGAACCATGTAGCCGTCTTTTATGGCGATCTCACGGACAAGGAGTCTCTACGCGACTTTTTTGCCGCAGGAGGCGATGATTTCTGCGTACTGCACTGTGCCGGTCTCATATCCATTGCCTCAAAGCCGGATGAGGCTCTGTATGCCGTCAACGTGCAGGGCACGCAGAACATCGTCGACCTGTGCCGGGAATTTGGCGCAAGCCGGCTGATCTACGTCAGCTCCGTCCATGCGATCCCGGAGAAGCCCGCACCGGAAAAGATCACGGAACCGGACCGATTCGCGCCGGACGAGATCCTCGGCGATTACGGAAAAAGCAAGGCCATGGCAACCGCTCTGGTTCTGGAGGCGGCGCAAAGCGGTCTGAACGCCAGTGTCGTCCTGCCCTCCGGCATCCTCGGCCCCGGCGATCTGGCGCGCGGAAATATGACCCGGATGCTGCTTGCCTTCTGCCGTGGCCGGCTGCCGCTCGGCGTCAAAGGCGGCTACGATTTCGTTGATGTCCGGGATGTCGCGGCCGGTGTCCTCGCCTGCACGGAACGCGGAAAGGCCGGGGAATGCTACATTCTTTCCGGCCACTACGCGAGCATTCAGGACTTGCTCGCCCTGACGGCTTCCCTGCTTGGCCGGAAAGTGCCAAGGCTCTGCGCGCCCGCCGCACTGGCAAGCTGCGCTGCGCCCATTTTTGAGAAGATCGGCCAGCTCCGGGGCGAGCGTCCCTTTTTCACACCTTATTCCATCGCCGTGCTTCGCTCTAACGGGCATTTTTCAAACGCAAAAGCAGTGGGCGCGCTCGGCTTCCACGCCCGCCCGCTCAGAGAAACGCTCCGGAGCATGATCCTCTGGCTTCAGGGGCAGAATCTGATTTCTCCTGCTCTCTAAACGGCATGTGCCCGTTCACAAGCATTCATGTTGAAATATTTCAGTGTCTCCGTGATTGCTTTTTCCGCCGCTGTCCCCTATAATTGAAAGGCAAACGGTATGCAAGCTGCAAACTCAGAAGCAAAAGGCGCGCAACGACATGCAGCGCTCGCCGCCAACTTCGAAGAACACGCTCTCGCGTCCCCTTCGAAAGTATTGGACGCCTTATGCCGAGCTGCAGAGGCGCAAAGCTGATGGACGGCAAGGTCTTCAAGGGCAGCGTCGGGCATCAGGAGCTTGCGGCATGGGTTGATGGACTTGGACTTTGAGGGGCAGACAAATCGGAATTTGGCAAAGGAGTGTGATTGTATGAGAAAGAAATTCTTTGTGGTAATTGCAATTATAGTTGTTTTAGTAATCCTATTAACCCCTGTTCGTATGAACTTAAAAGACGGCGGAAGTGTTAGGTATAAAGCATTAGTGTATGAGGTTACAAAAATACACCGACTTGCACCAGAAGTAGATGGTGTAAAACCATATATTGATGGGTTCGAAATTAAAATACTCGGAATGACAGTTTATAGAGAAACAAACGAATAGACAAATTCCAGTTTAACGAACAGGAGATGATGATCGCATGAGAATCCTATATGAACTCTCGTGGCTATGGGAAACGCTGGGCATTGCACTTTTGGCTGCGGCTGTCTGCATGGCTTGCGCTGCGCTGATTGGCAAGGCAGCAAAGAAGAAACTCAGCAAAAAGTTGTTGGCTGTCATAGGGGCTGCGGCATTTGTGGGTGCGATTCTGGCGGTCATTCTGATTGCCCGGACACCGATGCCGCTTTGACAGGATATCCGGGATGATATGATTCTGGATAACAGGTATTTATACGACATTCTGACAGAAGGAAAATACCCGGAAAGAATCCTGCTGGACAAGCTGCTGACCGGCGAAGAATCAGCGTCTGAGAAGACTTTAACAAAATCGCAGAAACGCAAAAAGCGATATTTGACGGGGAATAAGCATGGCAAGAATCCATATGTATCAGGCACTTGACACCATAGAGATTGAAACAGGCAATCAGACGGTACAGGAGATTCCTGATGAAATCTGTGCCCTGTAATAGAAGCTCCAATTTGTCAAGCAGAGCTTGCGTCGGAGTCATAAGCTGCGGATACCACACGGGAGAGAATCGCAATCAGATTCTCTCCCGTGTGGTATTTCCGCTCTATTCTCTGGGCGGCATTCTGCCGCAGGAATGCTTCTCCGGGCAAAAACCGATGGCTCTGCACTTTGGCATGAAGTAATGGCTGACTGTGTAGTCCCACTCCTCCGAGTAACCGCTCAGTTCCCGACATAGGTCGCTGAACAGTGCGCGGTATTCGTGATATGCACGGCTGCACATCCTCTGGCGCGACATATCCATGAGATTCCGCAGGTTGTGCTTGCAGACGATCCTCGTCTCCATGCCGAGCGGCAGCCCCATCGCGGAATCCTCGCGCGGGATGCCGAGCTCGTCCAGCCGAGCAAGATGCTTCTGAATTTCCATCATCAGTTCATCGTAGACCGCCTTTGCGGCCGAACGCTCCGCAATGCTGGCCGGCGTCACATAGTCAAAGCCATGCTCATAGTTGATATAGCGCGTGCTGGCCTGCAGCCGCGTCGGCTGGCCGCCGATGTGCGTGTACCACTCCCGGATCACCCTTGCCGAATATCCCTCCAGCGTCAGATAGACATCCGGAAACTCAAACGTTCTTCCATGCCCGCTCTCCAGACAGTCCAGCCCTCTGCGATAGTTCTTTTTTTCATCCGCGGTGTCCGCACCCCAGCAGATCCCTGCCTCAAACCCGATCATCGTGATCGGGTTCTTGCATGTATAATTCTGTATGGTAATTTTCCCCATTGTCCATTCCTCCTGTTCTGCACCAATGCCGTTATGCAATTCTGACAAGCCCCCAGCTGATCCAGTCCCATGCACTTTCCCGTCCGCTCCGTTCGGTGATGACAAGCCGCTGCTGTTCGTCAAACTGCCACGCGGCGGCATCCAGACCGATATCCGAGGCCATCCAGGCCGGGCGAAAGTTCTTTCCCGTCCAGTCGTAAATATCAATATGCTGCGACCAGCCCCAGTCCGGTCCGGTTTTCCAGAACGGCCGGCTTTTTCCGAACCGCCCCCATCGCCAGACGAGGAGCAGCAGCTCCGGCGCTCCGTCATGGTCGATATCGCACCAGAGCAGGCTCTGCACCTTCTGTCCTGCCGCCGAGCGCCAGATCTCACTTCCGTCAGAGACTGCACGAAGCGTTTTTCTGCGCAGACTGAGCTGCTCCGGCCCTTCCTCCGCCGTACAGGAACAGTCTGCTTCCTGCCAGACGATCCAGCGCGGCAGGAAACAGCCCAGCCGCCAGAGGAGCAGGCCTGCGCCGCAGACAGCCGCCAGCACCGGAAGCAGGAGCCATTTTCTCACCCCTGCACCCAATAGCTTTGCGTCCACCACGGCTTCTCCGGCGTTTCATCCTGATGGAAGCGCCCGTCCGGCGACATCCATTCGCCGATCATCTGCCGCCATTCGGTATCCGTCAGACGCGCCGACAGCGGCTGACGGAACTGATAGAAATTATAGACGACGCCGGAGGCGATGCGAAGCGTTCCGTCCACCGGCACGATCACATAGATCTGCGCCGGACAGCCGTTCGCAGCCTGCAAAACCATTCCGTTCGGGTCTGTGGCAAGATCCGTCACCAGGGACGCCGGGATTTCCCGTGCGTCGAGATACTCCGCATCCGTCCGGTCTTTGACGGCTTCGATCCAGAAATGCTCCAGCGTGCCGCCGTATTCCCGGATGAGGTCATATTCCTCATCCGACAGCCGCTCGTTCTGCAGCTCCTTCCGGCTGATCGTCTCAAGACTCCGCGCGAGCGAAGCGAGGCGTGTCAGATTTTCGCGGTCGGCAGGATCCAGAATTCCATATGTCTGAAGCCCGTCTGCCGTCTGCTCCGCCAGCTCCGCGAACCGGCGATAGACCTCCGTCTCCGGTTCCACATAGCCGCGGTCATCCAGCTCCTCCGGAGGGCCGCCGCCCATCTCCGCCATCACCTGCTTGGCATAGAGTACCGTGTCGTGCTTGAGCTCGGTAAAGCTGCCCGCGTAGGTTTCCAGCGCCTTCTTTTTCCACTGCTCCGTCGTCATGAACGACGGGTATCCGGCGCCCTTTTCCTCCAGAAGAGGATTGAGCGTGTACAGCCATCCCGCGTAAAGGCTCGCCGACCACAGCTCCTCCGGCGCTTCCTTTACTGCTTTTCGGAGCATCTGCATCTGCTCCGGGTAGTGTGCGTAAGCCGTATCGCCCTGCTGCGTCAGAAGGGACAGCGCCGTCTCGGAGCCGAGCGCCGCCGGCATATCCAACACATCCGGCAGCATCCGCCGTTCTCCCTGTGCGTTTTCCCTGACCTTGTTGAACACCAGCTGCTGCATCACGGCGGCATCCAGCGTAAAACGCTGCCCCATGAAGCGGAAGCCCTTTCCCTCCTCCGCCAGATCGACCGTTCCGTCCGGGTCGACCACCGGGATGGAGTTGATCTGCGGCGCAGCAAGCGTCCTGATCTGTTCGGTATAGTGTTGATAGGCAGTCTCATCCGAGCGCAGCAGTTCCGTGTCTGGAATGGTACCGTAGGCAGCCTCGATTGCCGGCAGATACTCATAATAGCCAAGATCGTCGCTGGCGCCCGCAAAGAATGAGGTCACGGCATAGAGCTTTTCCCAGCTGTCCGACGCTGTGTCGTGCAGCGCCAGTGTGATCAGCAGCGCCGTGCGGTTCATATCCTCCTTCTTCTGCGTGAAATTGATCTGCCCGTACCACATCATCGCGCGGAAATACGCCTCCAGCGTCTCGTCGCCTTCATAGTAGCCGCGCGGCTTGAACTGGGAATAATCCAGAAGATCTTCCGTTACAGCACACGGGGCAATACCCTCTGCTGCATAAATGGCAGACAACTCCTGCGCAGCAACATCCTTCACCTGCTCCGGTACCTGAATCTTCGGATCCTGGAGCGCAGCACCCACCGCGAAATACGCTGTGCTGCGCTTTGCCGCATTCTCCCACGCTGTTCCGGTCAGTGCGTCCAGCTGTGCGGCAGATGCGCGCAGCATGTCTTTGCTCAGCGTTTGCAGCTGCGCGGCAAGCTGCTGCTTTTCCGTCCGGTTCAGAAGCAGGCTGAAATACAGATGATAGGTGTGCATCATGGAATCTACCGTTACAAAATTCGGGATCTGCAGATAGCGATTCCATTCATAGCGGCCGAAAAACTCGGAATAAAAATCCGGCTCGACCACAAACAAATTCTGCACAAGGATGGCTTTGGCCGTGTCGGAAAGCCCGTTCCACTCCATCCATTCCAGATTTGTGATCTCATGCAAGTCCCCGGATACACTGTAGTCCGGCACAGCTGCAGCCGTCTGCACGTCAGCGGCCGTGAAACGGAGAAACTGTGGCCGCGCCAACGGCTCCACCGGAACCACTGCCGCTGCTTCCCGCCTGTCCACCGTCAGTTCCTTCCACCGGGCTTCTTTTTTCCGCTGTGCAATCTGATACACAAGTACCGTGCAGGCCAGGAGCAGCGCCAGCACACCGGCTGCGATGGCAATCAGCTCCATAGGCTTGATTCTATGCCGGTTTCCACGTCCATGGGCTGCGGCAGCGCCGCAATACGGGCAGCTGCGCTCATATTCCCGGAGTTCTTTTCCGCACTTTGGACAAAACATGATACCGCCTCCTTTTCTGCGCTTCTGTTTCACCTCTTTTACAATTCGAGCTTACCATACAACCGCGATTCTGGCAAGACAAATCCAGAAAAAAGGTTCCTGCCAGCCTAAACTGCAGAAACCTTTTTCTTAATCTATTGATTGAATTTTCGCCGGTAGGCCGCAAAGGCCTCCCGGATCACCGCGACGGCCTCAGCACGGCCATGGACACTGTCGACCTCCGCGTTGGTATCCGGCTCCAGATGCTTGTAGACGCTGAAAAAATGGCTGATCTCATTGGAGATATGCGCCGGCAGATCGGACAGGGAAGAATATCCGTTGAACATCGGATCGCCAAACGGGATCGCGAGAATTTTGTCGTCCATCGCACCGTTGTCGCGCATGGTAAAATATCCGACCGGATAGACCCGCACCAGGCTCATCGGGCGAATTGGCTCGCTGCACAAAACCAGCACGTCCAGCGGATCTCCGTCATCGGCATAGGTGCGCGGGATAAAGCCGTAATTGGCCGGGTAGTGCGTCGAGGTGTAGAGGATCCGGTCCAACCGCAGCGCACCGGTCTGCTTGTCCAGCTCATATTTGTTCTTGGAGCCCTTTTCAATTTCGATCACCGCCAGAAAATCCTCCGGCTGCATCCGCTCTGGGCTGATATCGTGCCATAAGTTCATCGGTCGACCTCCTTTTTCCTGCGCGTTCTTTTTTACGTTTATTGTATCGAATACAGCCCTTTTTGTCAAATAGCGACCGCCTCGCATACAGATGAGAATCCAGACGGCTATCCTCTACAGCTGTACGCAGATCACTTTTCATGCTTTGTAGAAGCTGCGCATCATGTGATTCACTCCTGAAACAGTTTTTCTTCCACGGGCAGCTGCATGACTACGATTTGACTACTATCACCTGTAAAACCGAAAAAGCCGGTTTGTCCAGTGTTTTCAACGGTTCCGCAACAATTCAGAAAAGACGGACGTTTTCGCCGAAAGCTGAACATTCCTTGAAAACACAGCATTTTATCCGTTGATGCCTGAAAACTCCGGCCCTGTAGGCAGGACGGCTCAGCCCTTGACGGAGCCTGCGGTCACGCCCTTGACGATATAGCGCGAAAGGAAGATGTACACGAGCAGCACCGGCAGGATGGCGAGCAGGATGAACATATAGACCTTGCCGAGGTCAAATTTTGAGTAATCCGCCGCGCGAAGCTGCGCGATCATGATGGGGACGGTCTTCATTTCCGCTTTATCGAGCAGCAGCGCAGGCAGGAAATAGTTGTTCCACGACTCGACAAATGTGAAGATCAGCTGCACGGAGATGGCGGGCTTCAGCATGGGCAGCACGATGCGGTTGAAGGTAAAGAACTCGCCCGAGCTGTCGACACGCGCGGCCTCCACGATCTCCATGGGCAGGACGCTCTTCATGTACTGGATCATGTAGAAGAACACGACCGGCGCCGCGATGCCGGGGAGGATCAGCGGCAGATAGCTGTTCGTCAGCTTCAGCTTGTAGCACAGCTGGACAAAGCCCGCGGCGGAGACCTGCTTAGGGATGACCATGACGGCCATGATGAACAGGAATGCGAGCCGCTTGAGCTTAAAATGATAGGCGTGCAGGCCGTAGGCGGTCAGCGCGGAAAAATAGGTGGACAGGATGGCCGTCGCGGCTGCGATGATAAAGCTGTTGAGCATTCCGCGTGGGATGTTGATCGAGCTGTCGTTCCACGCGTTTTTGAGATTCTCCAGGAAATGCCCCTGTGGCAGTGCCTTGAAGCCGCCCTGAAGGTCTGCGTTGGTACGCGAGGCGTTGACGATCAGCATATAAAATGAGAACAGGCACAAAATCGAAAGAAAGATCAGCAGCGCATAGACCAGCACGCGGCTGACGGTCAGCATGGCGTGGGCTTTGCGGCTGTCCGTGGAATTCTTCTTCATTGCGAGCGCCTCCTTAGTTTTCTTCCTGCTTCGTCAGCGACTTGAACACCACAAGGCTCAGAAGGCCCGTGATGATAAAGATCACGACGGAAATCGCGCCAGACATGCCGTAGTTCTTGCTTGTCTTGAGGTAATTGTTGAGGTACATGACGAGCGTTGTCGAGGTGCGGTTCGGTGTGCCAAGCCCATTGGTCAGCACCTGCGGCACATCGAACATCTGAAGACCGCCAATGAGCGCGGTGATGACCGTGTAGACTAAAATCGGCATCAGGAGCGGCAGCGTCACCTTGAAAAAGACCTGCAAAGAGCTCGCGCCGTCAATATTTGCCGCCTCAAACAGGCTCTGGTCAATGCCCATGATGCCTGCCATGAGCAAAATTGTCGTGTTGCCGAACCACATGAGGAAGTTCATCAGGCAGATGAGCCCGCGCACGGTAAAGCGGATGTTGAAAAAGTCGATCGGCGCGTCGATCCAGCCGAGCTGCGTCAGGATCTGGTTGATCGGCCCGACGTTGGAGAACAGCATATAAAACAGCATCGCGAACGCCGATGCCATGATGAGGTTCGGCATATAAATGACGGTCTTAAAGAACTGCTGGCCCTTGATCTTCAGGCGGTAGCTCGTAAAGAAGCACGCGAGCATCAGCGAGATCACGACCTGCGGGATCGCGCCGCCGACCCAGAGTGCAATGGTATTTCCCGCATATTTCAAAATGTCGATCGTTCCGTTTTTATCCAGCGTAAAGAGCGTGATGTAGTTCTTCAGGCCGACGAAATTCGGCCCGACCTGCGTCAGACCCTCCCGGTAGTTTTCAAAAAAGCTGTTGTAGATCGTCAGCAGCTGTGGTGCGAAGTGAAACAGCGCATACGCCAGAAAGAACGGCGCGATAAAAATATAGCCCCACTTTGCATAGCTGATTTTGGATCGTTTGGTTTTCAATTTGGGTGCTTTTGTCGTCTGCATCAGATCTCCTCCTCTTATTCTCAGACGTAGTTCCCAGCGGGCCGGAGCGGCCGGTTCGGAATCGCGCCCGAAATCAGCGCCGGGGCAGGGCGTTCGCCCTGCCCCGGGAAGCCGTAGGATTTACGGAGTGACGATGGTCGGATACTTTTCGTTGATGTACTTATAGAAGTTGCTCATGGCCTCGTCCTCGGTGACGGTACCCTTGCAGTACTCTCTCCAGTTGGCCTGCAGGCCCTCGTTGAGCAGCTGGTCATAGATGGTGTGGTTTTCGAACTTGATGTTCTTGGCAAGGTCGCAGAACAGTGCGATGTCGTTCTGGCCGCCGAGGAACTCGCTGCCGTAGGTCGGATCCTGCGCAACGGTCTCGTTGACCTTCTGGTTGTTGGAGAACTGCGCCTCGTTCTTGACCAGATTCGTGCAGACCTCTTCATTGTTGATGAAGGTGTTCATGATATCGGCAACCATGGTGGGGTTATCCGTACCGGCAGGAGCCAGCAGCCACGTGCCGCCCCAGAAGTGTGCCTGCGGGCCTTCGCAGATCGCCCAGTCGCCGAAGCAGCCCTTGTCTGCGTCCTGTGCGTTGCCCATGGAGAAGTTGAAGTACCAGGCCGGCCCGAAGTAGCACATGGCCTTGCCCTCGCCGAACATCTGCGCGGTGCACTCATCGGACCAGATATCGCAGTCCTGCGTGTAGCCGTTGTCGGAGAAGTCCTTCGCCTGCTGCATCCAGGTCTGGATGGCCGGGTCGATCTGGAGGTTGTTGTTCGCGTCGACCCACGGCTCGGAAACATTGTTGGAGAAGACACGGTAGGTAGCGGCCTCGGAGGCGGTCATCAGATAGCCCTTGGCCTTGGCGTCAGCCGCGACAGCATTGAACTTGTCCCAGCTGTTCAGCAGCTCCTGGACCTCGGCGGGATCGTCGGTGCCCAGAACGTCCTTGGCGATGGAGCGGCGGTAAATCAGAGCCGCCGGGCAGCACTGGAAGGATACGCCCTTAACGACGCCGGAAGCATCAGACGCAGCCTGCACGGTATATGCATAGGTGCTGGAGAAATCGGTCACGCCGAGGGCGGTGACGTCCTGCGTGACGGGAGACTCGGTATACTTCTGGATGTAGTCGGCCTCAGCGAGGAACAGGTCGACCTTGTCGTCGGCGGAAGCGTTCTCCTGATTGAGAAGAGCCTCGTCGAGCTTGTCCTGATAGGCGCCGTCCGCGCTCGGAGTGATGATCCAGTTGACGGTCACGCCTTCGGGAACGGTGTAGTACTTCTCAAAGAAGCCCTTGAACTCTTCGTTCCAGGCGTAGATGTTGAAGACCTTGCCTTCCTCGGAAGCGGGTTCCGCGGCGGGTGTCTCTTCGGCGGCGGTGTTTTCGTCGGTCTTGGCAGGCTCAGCCGTATCCGTGGAAGCGGCGGGCGTGTCGGTCGTCGTTTCCTTGCTGGCGCAGCCTGTAAACACAGCTGCGAGCATCAGAACTGCAAGAAGCAGCGCAAGATACTTTTTCATTTGAATTCCTCCTGTAAAAAATAATAGTTGACAGTTTGATCTATGTGCACTGCCTCACGGCAGAAAGCACCATACTTAAATCGCACGGACAGAGCCTCCCTCTACCAGCTTGCCCGGAATGAGGATCCGATCGACCAGCGCGGTACGCGGCTTTTCGATGAGTTCGATGAGCTTCGCGGCAGCGGTCTTGCCAAGCGCGGCCGTATCCTGACGATAGGTGGTCATCGCCGGATTCGTAACGCTTGCAAGCTGGATGCCGTCATAGCCCGCCGCGCTGACGTCTTCGGGAAAACGAAGGCCCATGCGGCGGATGGCGTTGCCGCCGCCGATGCTGGAAAAGTCGTCCGGCATCAGGATGCAGGTCGGCGGCTCCGGCAGCTGAAGCAGTTCACGCGTCAGCTCCGCGCAGCGGTCGGGGTCATGGTACACGCCCTCGCGGACGTACTCCTCCGGGATCTCCAGTCCCAGCGCGTCGCAGGCGCGATAGAATCCCGTCAGGCGGTTTTCCGTGACGGTAGTGCGTTCACCGTGGATAAACGCGATGCGGCGGTGGCCCTTCGCATAGACATAGCGGACCAGCTCCTCCATGCCGCGCACATTGTCGGAAACGACGGCGGCGCGGTTATTGAAGACGTGATCGATGGTCACGACCGGAAGGCGGGAATTGACCAGCTCCAGCACCTGCGGATCGTTGAAATCGACGCAGGCGATCACCACGCCGTCGACGCCTCGGTACTGGCAGTGCTGCAGGTAGGTCGTCGCCTTTTTGCCGACGTTGCGGTTGATGAAGGTAATGTCATAGCCGTTGGCCTCGGCCTCGACCTTGAGACTTTCGAGCACGGCGGAGAAATATTCATGCGCAAGGCCGCTTCTGCGCTCATCAACGAACAGAACGCCGATATTATAGGTGCGGTTCGTTTTGAGTGCACGGGCGGCGGAGTTTGTCATGTAGCCGAGGGAGTCGGCAGTCCTGCAGATCAGCTCGCGCGTCTGTTCTCCGATATCCGGCTGTCCGGAGAGGGCTTTGCTGACGGTCGCGACCGAAACGCCGCAGGCCTTTGCAATATCCTTCATAGAAACCATGCCGGTCTGCCTCCATTCTGTCCGCGAGTTTCTTAATCGTTTTCGTAGCTTCAAAATAGCTGATTCTGCACAAAATTGCAAGGGTAATTTTTGATTTTTTAGTGTTTAAAACAAAGTTTGGCTGTTCTGCTCAATTTGTTCACGTAAATTTAGCAAATTTGACAGCTTAACTTCTCCGAAACTTGCTCTGTACCTCTCTTCCCTTCCTGAAAATCATGTTTTTCAGAAAGAATTGCAAAATATGTCTTGCATTTTGCGCAAAAAGCCGCTATTGTAATGGTGCATATCCGTTATATTGACAACTCAAACGATTTCGAATTCTGTCGGTACGCATCAGCCTGCCGGCATAGGAAGGAGTTCCAGATGCAATTCGGCCATTTTGACGATCAGCAGCGGGAATATGTGATCACCGACCCGCGCACACCGCTTCCGTGGATCAACTATCTCGGCAGCGAGGATTTTTTCACGCTCCTGTCCAACACGGCAGGCGGCTACTGCTTCTATCGCGACGCGCGGCTGCGCCGTCTGACCCGCTACCGCTATAATAACTGCCCGGTCGACCAGGAGGGGTTTCATATTTATATCAAAGACGGCAAGACTGTCTGGAATCCCGGCTGGCAGCCCACGAAAACGGAGTTGGACCGCTATACCTGCCGCCACGGTCTCGGCTACAGCGTGATCGAGGGGCAGAAGAACGGCGTTTCGGCCGCGCAGACGCTGCTGGTTCCGCAGGGTGAAAACTGCCTGCTGATCCGGCTGTGCCTGAAAAATGAGACAGACATAAAAAAAACGCTCGATGTGTTCCCGTATGTGGAATTCTGCCTCTGGGACGCGATGGACGACAGCTCCAACTTCCAGCGGAACTTCTCGATCGGCGAGGTTGAGCTGGAACCGGAGGCCATTTATCACAAATCCGAATACCGCGAGCGGCGGAACCACTATGCCGTGCTCTGGGCAAACCGTCCGTATGACGGCTTTGACACCGCACGGGACGCCTTCATTGGCCCCTACGGCTCCCCCGCCCTGCCGGAGGCTGTCGCCGCCGGGTGCTGCACCGGTTCCATCGCGCACGGCTGGGCGCCGGTCGGCGCAATGCAGTTCCATCTGGAGCTGTGCCCCGGCGAGTCGCAGGAGCTTTTCTTTGGTCTTGGCTACGTAGAAAACCCGGAGGGCGAAAAATTCTCCGCACCCGGCGTGATCAACAAGACGCGCGCACATACCATGATCGAAACGTACCGCACAGCGGCACAGTTTGACGCTGCAGCGGATGCGCTGCGCGGATACTGGGACACGCTGCTCTCCAACTACCACGCCGAGACCGGCGACGAGAAGGTCGACCGGATGGTCAACATCTGGAACCAGTATCAGTGCATGGTCACGTTCAACATGAGCCGCTCGGCCAGCTACTTTGAAAGCGGCATGGGGCGCGGCATGGGCTTCCGCGATTCGTGTCAGGACCTGCTCGGATTTGTACACATCATTCCGGAACGGGCGCGGGAGCGTATTCTGGACATCGCCGCCACGCAGTTTGCGGACGGCAGCGCCTATCATCAGTATCAACCGCTCACGAAGAAGGGAAATCTTGCAGTCGGCAGCGGGTTCAACGACGACCCGCTGTGGCTGATCGCAGGCGTGGACGCTTACTTGCGCGAAACAGGCGACTGGTCGATCTTAGAGGAAAGCGTCACGTTTGACTGTGACCCGGACAACGCCGCGCCGCTCATGGAGCATCTGCGCCGCAGCTTCCGGTTCACCTGCACGCATCTCGGGCCGCACAAGCTGCCCCTTATCGGCCGCGCCGACTGGAACGACTGCCTGAATCTCAACTGCTTCTCTGCCCACCCCGGCGAAAGCTTCCAGATCACCGGCCCCAGCGAAGGCCCGGTCGCGGAGTCTGTGTTCATCGCCGGGATGTTCGTCAAATACGGCAGGGCCTACGCCGATATTCTTCGCCATCTGGCGCTGAACGCAGAAGCTGCGGCGGCTGAGACCGCAGTTGCAGAGATGGAAATGGCCGTGCTGGAAGCGGGCTGGGACGGCGCATGGTTCCGCAGAGCCTACGACGCGTTCGGCGCGCCCGTCGGCAGTAAGGACTGCGCCGAGGGGCAGATCTTCATCGAGCCGCAAGGAATGTGTGTCATGGCCGGGATCGGCAGGGAAACAGGCGAAGCCGAAAAAGCGCTCCAGAGCGTCAAGGACCGGCTCGACAGCGAATTCGGCATTGTGCTGCTGCAGCCGGCCTACACAAGCTATTATCTGAATCTCGGCGAGATCAGCTCGTATCCGCCCGGATACAAGGAAAACGCAGGTATTTTCTGCCACAACAACCCATGGATCACCTGCGCGGAAGCTGTTCTGGGGCACGGCGCACGCGCGTTTGAGACTTACCGGAAGATCTGCCCCGCCTATCTGGAATCCGTCAGCGAGGTTCACCGCACAGAGCCCTATATCTACAGCCAGATGGTCGCGGGCAAGGATGCGCCGACCTTCGGCGAGGCCAAAAACAGCTGGCTGACCGGCACGGCGGCATGGACGTTCGTGTCCATTTCGCAGGCTATTCTCGGCGTACAGCCGGAGCTGGACGGTCTTCGCATCGACCCGTGCATCCCGCCGGAATGGGCACGCCTGACGCTGACCCGACGCTTCCGCGGCGCACAGTATTGCATCACGGTCGAGAATCCGGGCGGCGCGGAGCATGGCGTGCAGGAGCTCTATGTGAACGGTGTACGGCAGGATGGGAATCTGATCGCGCCGGCTGCGCCAGGCAGTGTTGTTTCGGTACGCGTGGTTCTGGGAGGCTGAGATGGCGTTTCGAGAGGATTTCGTCTGGGGCGCGGCGTCAAGCGCCTATCAGACCGAGGGCTTCCCGCGAGCGGACGGCAGCGGGGATAGCATCTGGGACGCATTCTGCCGCCAGCCCGGCGCAATTGCCAACGGTGAGGACGGTTCGGTTGCCTGCGACGGCTACCACCGCTTTGCAGAGGACATTGGGCTTTTAGCCTCGCTCGGCTTATCCGCTTACCGGTTTTCGACAAGCTGGGCGCGGATCGACCCGAACGGCGACGGCCATTGGAACGAGTCGGGGCTACGGTACTATGACCGTGTCGTGGACTGCTGTCTTGCAAACGGCGTTACGCCATGGATGACGCTCTATCACTGGGAGCTGCCGCGGGCGCTGGAGGAAAAGGACGGCTGGCAGAATTCTGAGACAGCGGCGGCCTTTTCCCGCTTTGCAGCCATGATGGCAGCGCATTTCGAGGGCCGCGTTTCCCACTTTATCACGCTCAACGAGCCGCAGATCGTGCTCAAGCTTGGATACGCGGACGGTATTCACGCACCGGGGAAGCGGCTTTCGCTTCCGGAACTCGTTTCGTGCTGGAAAAACCTCATGCTGGCGCACGGACTTTCCTTCCGGGCCATCCGGAAAGCCGCGCCGGAAGCTTTGATTGGCATTGCCTCCACCGGCAAGCTCTGCTATCCGCACAGCCCCGCCGACGAGGACGCCGCGCGGCAGGAGACCTTCCGCCTGACGGATTCCGACTGGATGTTTACGCACGCGATCGTTTTAGACGCCGTGTGCCTTGGCCGCGCTGAACCGGAGGCGGGAGCGCTTCGCAAACTTTTAAGCGAAGTTACGCCGGAGGAATGGGACACGATGCACGCTGTCCCGGATTTCATCGGCGTCAATTCGTATAACGGCAGCGAGATCGCCGCCGGGCCGGATGGCGCGCCGGTTTATCTGCCGCGGCCGCAGGGCTTTGCCTGCACGGCGCTCAAGTGGCCCATCACGCCGGAAATTATGGAGTACGGCTATGCGTTCCTCTATGAACGCTACCGGCTGCCGCTCTATGTGACGGAGTGCGGACTGAGCTGCAACGACCACATATTCCTGGACGGGCAGGTCCACGACGCGGATCGGATTGATTTTCTGCACCGCTATTTACTTGCGCTTTACAGAGGATGTGAACGGGCAGACATCCGCGGCTTCTTCCACTGGTCGCTGACCGACAATTTTGAGTGGCACAGCGGCTATGCCGAGCGCTTTGGCCTGATCTATGTCGACTATCCGACGCAAAAACGGATTTTGAAGGACAGCGCGCGCTGGTATGCGCAGACCGTCCGGGAAAACGGTAAAAATCTGCAGCGTCTGATTTCAGCAGCGCAAACGCACTGAAACGTACAAATGCCCCGCGATCCGGATGGAACGCGGGGCGTTGGTTTTGGTTTCTTACATTCTTTCCGGTGCGGAGAAGCCGAGCAGGTCGATGCACGTCTCCAGAACGCCGCGGGTCAGGTCGATAAGCGCGGCGTAGCTGGCCTGCCTGCGCTCGTCCGGCTCTGTGAGGATCTTGACATCGTGATAGAACTTGTTCGCGGCTGTCGCAAGCTCGTAGATATACGCGCAGACGGCGTTCGGCGCGGAATCGCGGTAGGCCGTCCAGAGCGCGTCCGACATACGGCTGAGCACGAGCATGAGCTGCTTCTGCTCCGCACTCTCAGGCGGCAGGAGCTGTGCGCCCGAAACAGGCTTTCCGTATTTCGCCAGAATGGACTTGATACGCACGATGGTATACAGAATATACGGGCCGGTGTTGCCCTCGAACGACGAGAAGCGGTCGAGGTCGAACACATAATCCTTCGTCGGCAGATTGCTGAGGTCGCCGTATTTGAGCGCCGCCATCGCGATGCATTTGGCCGTCTGCGGCAGCTCCTCGTCGGATACGGTCTGGTTCTCTTTGATCTTGCTGGTCACGTAATCCGTCACGTCCGCAATGAGCGTTTCCAGACGCATGACGCCGCCCGCACGGGTCTTGAAGGGTTTGCCGTCCTTGCCGTTCATCGTGCCGAAGCCGATGTGGCCGAGCTGCGTGTCCGCGCTGACAAGCCCGGCCTTCTTCGCCACGCGGAAGACCTGCTCAAAGTGCAGGTTCTGCCGCTTGTCGGTCAGGTACATATATTTCTGCGGGTGATAATCCTGCTCACGCTGGACGATGGTGGCAAGGTCGGTCGTGGCGTAGAGCGTCGCGCCGTCGGATTTGACGAGAATGCAGGGCGGGACCTCCTTCGCGTCCGTCTCCTCCTGCACCGGCACAACCAGCGCGCCCTCGGATTCCACGCAAAGCCCCTTTGCCTTGACGGTTTCGAGCATCTGCGGGATATACTTCTGCGCGTCGCTCTCGCCGAGCCACACGTCGAAGCTCACACCGAGATTGTCATAGTTGCGCTTGAGGTCTTCAACGGACACGCGCAGGATATGCTGCCAGAGTGCGCGCTCGCCGCGTTCGCCGTGCTGGAGGCGGAAGGTCTCCTCATGCGCGCGGGCGGCGAAGGCTTCGTCCTCCTTGCTGCGGGCGCTGGCGGCGGGGTAAATGCGTTCAAGCTCGGAGATCGTGAACGGCGCTTCGGCGGGGTATTCGCCGGTGTAGTCCGGGTCAAAGTACGGAAGGTCCGGCTTTTCATCCTGCAGCTGCGCCATGATCAGGCCCATCTGCAATCCCCAGTCGCCCAGATGGATATCGCCGATCACATGATTGCCGAAGAACCGGTAAATGCGCTTGAGCGATTCGCCGATGATGGCGCTGCGCAGATGACCGACGTGCAAAGGCTTGGCGACGTTCGGCCCGCCGTAGTCCAGCACGATGGTGCAGGCATTGGGATCGTCCTGTGCGCCGTAGTGCGGGGTTTGCGCCATTTCGCGCAGATAGGAAGCCAGATAGTCCTCGGAGATTTTCAGATTCAAAAAGCCGGGCATGACCGCCTCGGCGCTGGAAAACATCTCATTTTTGCCCAGCGCGTCCAGAACCGCGTTTGCGATCTGGATGGGGGCCTTGTGGTACTGCTTCGCGGCAGCCAGCGCGCCGTTGCACTGGTACTCGCAGAGGTCGGGGCGGTTGGAAAGCGTCGCCTTGCCGTAGGCCGCGTCGAATCCGGCCCGCTCAAACGCGCCCGCCAGCTGCTCGGAGATCAGATCGATCAGAAATTTCATGCGTGTCACCTTTATCCTGTCATAATTTTTTACATTATAACAGACGCCGCCGCGGTTGTACAGAGGCAAAAACGGGCCGTGCCGCCCTTACGGGCGGCACGGTTTGTATTCGGGGAATGACGGAGCTTTGCGCTGCGGATCAATCGTAAACCAGCAGGGCGATCTTTTCGTCGTCGATGTTGGAAGCGTCATACCACTGAGCGCCGGTGTCGACGTCTTCAACAGCTTCGCCGTTGGCAGCCGCGACGGCCAGAGCAACAGCCTGGTAGCCGATCTGGTACGGATCCTGGGTGACGGAGCCGTAGAACCAGCCCTGACGGACCGCGTTCTTCTGGGCAGCGCCTGCGTCAAAGCCGGCGACGACCAGACCCTCGTACTTGCCGCCCTCAGCCAGATCCTCGCCGTCGGAGACAGCAGCCAGGAAGCCGGTGACAGCGCCTTCGTTGGAGCAGAAGATCGCAACGGGATTCATGCCGAGCAGGGAGTTGGCAGCGGTCTGGACCGCGGTAGCCTCGGTGGTAGCGGAGATGGCGACCTCAATGATGATAGCGGGAGCATCGACCTTCTTTTCCCACTTGGCGTGGCCTTCGATGGAGACCTTGCCGGGCTGATAGGTTTCAGCGATCTTGGCCATTTCATTGACGAAGCCAGTGGTACGGCCGGTGACGGAAGCGGAGACAGCGTCCTGAGACAGGCAGCCGATGATGACGGGGTTGTCGGAGGTCGCGTTCTTCATGGCCTCGACAACAGTTTCGTTCTCATTGAACTTGTCGGCAGCGATAGCAGCCGCGTTCTCGTTGTTGGTGCAGGCGGTCGCCTTGACAGCGCCGGTGGTGTCGCCGGGAACGCCGGAGTCAAAGCCGATGACGGGGATGTTCTTCTCTGCACACTCTTCCAGGATCTCGGTGACAGCGTCGGTAGACAGGGCAGCCAGCGCCATGGCCTTGGGATTCTTGGCAAGCTCGGTCTTGACCATGTTGACCTGTGCGTCAATCTCAGTCTCGGAGGCGGGGCCGTCGAAGTAGATCTCTACGCCGAGATCCTTGGCAGCGTCCTCGGAGCCCTTGGCGACTGCCTGCCAGAACTGATGCTGGAAGCCCTTCGCCATGACGGGGATGTACATCTTTTCGCCGGTGGTCTCCTCAGCGGGAGCCGGATCCTCGGTCTTGGTTTCTTCGGTTGTGGTCTGTTCGGTCTTGGTGTCGGTGGTTTCGGTCTTGGCCGGTTCCGTCTTGGCCGCGCAGGCAGCCAGAGCGAGAACCATGACCAGTGCCAGAAGCAGAGCGATCAGTTTTTTCATTTGGTGATTCCTCCTAAATTATTTTATCAAACACGATTTCCGTGCTTAATACAGGATGATGCGGGCCTCAGCCCTTCTTGACGCGGTTGGCAGCCTTCGTTCTCGCGATATCGAGCAGGACAGCGCCGATGACGACTGCGCCGGTCAGGAACGTCTGCCACGGGGCCTGCAGGCCGCAGTTGGCCAGGCCGGTCTTGAGGACGGACATGATGAACACGCCGATGAGCGTGCCGACCATCGTGCCGGAGCCGCCGGACATGGACGTGCCGCCGATGATGACGCCGGTGATGCCGTTCATTTCCTGGCCTGCGCCGGTGCCCGGGGTGATGGTGGTATAAGCTGCGGCATAGAACAGGGCGCACATGCCGATGAAGAAGCCGGAGAGCGTATAGACCGCGACCTTCCAGTTGTCGACCTTGATGCCGGACAGGCGGGTCGCCTCTTCGTTGGAGCCGATGGCGTAGACATAGCGGCCGAACTTGGTCTTATGCAGGATCAGCGCTGCGATGATGAAGAAGCCGAGCAGCCAGAACGCGCCGACCGGGAAGCCCCTGACGCCGAACAGCTCCGCACGGATGAAGACCTTCTTGAACCAGCCGCCGACTTCGGCGGTGGCGGTGGGCCAGGTCTGGGACTGCACCTTGGTGATGATGGAGCCGAGACCTGCGGCCATCATCTGCGTACCGAGGGTCGCGATGAAGGGGGGCAGCTTGAGCTTTGCGATCAGAACGCCGTTGGCAAAGCCGAACGCGATGCCCACAAACAGCGTCAGAACGATCGCGAGGATCAGCGGCCAGCCCTGCTTGAACGCGTAGCCGCCCAGCAGCGCCGCGCACATCATGACCGTGCCGAGCGACAGATCGATGCCGCCGGTGATGATGATGAACGTCACGCCGAAGGCCATAAAGCCGATATAATAGCTGGATTCGAGAATATTCTTGACCGTATCGAGCGTCAGGAAGTTATTGCCGAAGATTGAAAACACGATATACAGAATGACCAGCGCAGCAGGCGCAAGCAGCTTCTGCATATCCAGCTTTTTCTTACCTACGTTTTCCATAATGATTACCCCACTTCTCTCTTGGTTGCATATGTCATGATGGTTTCCTGCGTGGCCTCGGAGATATCGAGTTCACCGGTGACGTGACCCTCGCACATGACGATCACGCGGTCGGACAGACGGAGCAGCTCCGGCATATCGGAGGAGATCATGATGATGGACTTGCCTTCCTCTGCCAGCTGCGTCATCAGCTTGTAAATCTCGCTCTTTGCGCCGACGTCGATGCCGCGCGTCGGTTCGTCGAAGATCAGCACGTCGCAGTCGCGCAGGATCCATTTGGAAATGACGACCTTCTGCTGGTTGCCGCCGGAGAGGCTGCCGACGCGGGCGCGGACAGACGGCGTTTTCGTGCGGATCTGTTCGGCGTGCTCCTGCGCAAGCCGCTGCGCCTTTTTGTCATGAACAAACGGGCCCTTGAAGATCTGCTCCAGGCTCGGCAGAACGGTGTTGTCCGCAACGGACAGGTTCAGGCACAGGCCGTAGCGCTTGCGATCCTCGGAGAGATAGCCGATGCCGTAGCGGACGGCGTCCTTCGGGCTGCGGATCTTCACGTCCTTGCCGTTTATCCGGATCGTACCGGAATCCATCGGATCCGCGCCGCAGATCAGGCGCATCGTCTCGGTACGTCCCGCGCCGACCAGACCGGCGAAGCCAAGGATCTCGCCCTTGCGGAGCTTAAAGGAAACGTCCTTCACATCGAGAGAGTTCAGATGCTCGGCCTCAAGCACGACGGGCGCGTCGGGCGGGCACATGGATTTTGTTTTCGGCTCCTCATAGATCGTACGGCCGACCATGAGCCGGATGACTTCGGAGATTTCCGCCGTGGGGGTGTCGAGCGTGGCGACATACTGGCCGTCGCGCATGACGGTGATGCGGTCGGTGATGCGCTTGAGCTCATCCATGCGGTGCGAGATATAGATGATGCCGACGCCGGTCTTCTTGAGCTGCCGGATGAAGACGAACAGGTCGTCGATCTCCGTGTCGGTCAGGACGGCGGAAGGCTCGTCAAGGATGAGCAGTCTTGTGTTCTCATGGGACAGCGCCTTTGTGATCTCGACCATCTGCTGCTTCGCGACCGACAGTGTCTTGACGACAGCCTTCGGGTCAAGCTCCAGATGCAGCTTGTCGAACAGCTCCTGCGTCATGGCGTTCTGCTTTGCCTTGTCGACGAACGGGCCCTTCATGGGCTCGCGGCCGATATAGATGTTTTCCGCCACGGTCAGGTGCTGCATGAGGTTCAGCTCCTGATGGACGATGCAGATGCCGAGCGCCTGCGCGTCGCGCGGGCCGTGGATCTCGACATGCTTTCCAAAGAATTCGATCGCGCCGCCGTCGCTCGGGTAGATGCCGGTCAGCACCTTCATGAGCGTCGACTTGCCGGCGCCGTTTTCGCCGACCAGCGCCATGACCTCGCCCTCGCGGACCTCCAGCTGCGCGTTGTCCAGCGCGTGGACGCCCGGGAAGTATTTCTGGATACCGGTCATTCTGAGAATCGTTTCGGCCATCTTTCTTTCACATTCCCCTTTCTCCTGCGGCGTGTTTTCCTGCTTGTGGAAAACGAAACGTTTTGCTCTTGCAGCGCGCAAACCCGCTTCGCGCCGGGCGGAGCCTGCTCCCATCCTGGAGCCGGGCGGGAGGCTGCGCTCCCGTGCCGCTTCGGCGGCACTCCTTCCTTACAGTCTCCATTGTAGCAGGCCCGCGGTGGAACAGGCATGAAAATTGTCCACAAAAAGGTGAAAATTGTGCGTTGAAATTATACAAATTTTTTATTCCTCCGGGGATATGACGAAAACCCGCGGCCCACGTTTCTGTCCGTTCTCACTCGGACAGGCCGTTCCCAAAAACTTTCTTGCTGCATGGGCTTGCGCGGGGGGAGAATTTGGAGTATAATTCAAATCATCTATAAGTATCAGTGGGAGAATGACTGTATGGCTATGATCCGTGAATTCTTCCAGAATCTTCTGTATCAAGTCCCTTCTATCGGGATTTCAGATATTGTCGATATCCTGGTCGTTTCGATAATCTTCTATTCGCTCCTGCGTCTGATCCGCTCGACGAGCGCAGCGCGCGTGGCCCGCGCGATCTTGCTGCTGCTGGCCATCACGCTGCTGACGGACGTGCTGAATCTCTATACATTAAACTGGCTGCTCAACAAGATCCTTGAGGTCGGCGCGATCGCGCTCATCATTGTGTTCCAGCCGGAGCTTCGCCGCGCGCTTGAGCGTGTCGGCGCGCAGCTGCATTTCCATCTGCTCTCGTCCGAATCGGGCGCGACCACCGAGCAGAGCGCCATCTCCGCCACGGTGCAGGCCTGCGAGATCATGTCGCGTGAGCGTGTCGGCGTCCTGCTGATTTTCGAGCGCGAAACGCCGCTCGACGAGTATTTCAAGACCGGCACCATCGTCGACGCGCAGCTGTCCGAGCAGCTGCTGCGCAATCTCTTCTTTAAAAACTCGCCCCTGCACGACGGCGCGGTCATTGTCCGCGGCGGCCGTGTGGCTGCGGCGGGCTGCGTCATGCCGCTGAGCGACAATCCGCACCTGCCGAGCGACCTCGGCACGCGCCACCGCGCAGGCGTTGGCACGAGCGAGGTTTCCGACGCGGTCGTCGTGATCGTCTCGGAGGAAAACGGCACGATCTCCGTCGCCATCGGCGGGATGCTCAAGCGCCATCTGGCCCCCCAGACGCTGCAGCGGCTGCTGTCCAATGAGCTGCTCGCGGACGAGGCTGAGAAGAAGACGCTGCTCAAACGGCTCGCCGGATGCTTCAGCAGGAAGGACGGTTCCAAATGAAAAGTAAGCTCTTCTCCCTGATCGTCTCCGTCCTTGCGGCCATGTGCCTGTGGGTCTACGTCATGACCGTCGTGAACCCGGACGTCGATCTGACCATCGGCAATATCCCCGTGACGTTCTCCGGCGCGGAGGTCCTGCGCGAGGATCACGGGCTTGTCATCACCGGCGACTATCAGGAGTTCGTCTCCGTGCATTTTTACGGCAAAAACGCTGATCTCAAGACGCTCGACCAGCATAAGGACGAGCTGAAGGCCGTGATCGACGTGTCCAAGGTGCGCAGCACGAAGGACTACACCATGTCCTACGACATCACGCTCCCCAGCGCCGTGTCCGCCTCGTCTATCACAAAGATGGACAAGTCCCCCGCCACGATCACCTTTACCGTCGAGCGCCAGATCCGCAAGTCCGTCGAGGTGCGGGGCGATTTCTCCAGCGTCAAGATTGCCGAGGGCTATATGCTCGACAGCACCAGCTTTGATTTTGATTCCATCACCATCGAGGGCCCGGAATCGGTCGTCAATACCGTCGACCACGTCCAGATCACCATCGAGCGCAGCAATGTGGACAAGACCATCACCGAATCCGTCCCCGTCGTGCTGCTGGACAAGGACGGCGCGCAGGTCGACCCGACGCAGCTGACGCTCAGCGCCGACGCGATCGAGGTCACGATGAAGATCGTCAAATATAAGGTCGTGCCCATCGAGGTGCAGTTCACCGAGGGCGGCGGCGCGAAGCTTTCCGATCTGGATTGGGACTACGAGCCCAAGGCCGTTACGCTCTCCGGCGATTCCACCGTGCTCGACGGTCTCAATTCGATCCAGCTCGAGCCCATCGATCTGTCCACGCTGCCGAGCAACGACGAAACGGTCGAACGCGCCATTCTGATCCCGAACGAGGCCAAGAACGTCTCCGGCGAGGAGACGGTCTCCGTCCGGATCACCATCAAGGGCAAGCAGATCAAGACGCTCCGCACGACAAACATTGTATTTGTCGGCGTTGACGAGGAAAAATTCAAGGCTACGAGCCTGTCCCAGCAGGTGCAAGTCACCATTCGCGCCGACGCGGCCGACGCGTCGCGGATCTCCGCGACCAGCATCCGCATCGTCGCCGACATGAGCGGCTATACCCAGGAGGGAACGTATCAGGTGCCGGTCACGGTCTATGTCGATGGCTTCGATTCTGCCGGAGCCATCGGACAGTATTCCATCGCCGCAACGCTTGCCGCAGCGGATGAGCCGGACGAACAGCCCTGAGGAAAATGGAGGAAACAACGTGATTAGAAGTATGACCGGCTATGGCCGCGCGGAAAAAATCATCGACGGACGTGAGATCACCGTCGAGCTGCGGGCAGTCAACAACCGCTATCTGGATCTGAACGTCAAGCTCCCGCGTGTCTACGGCTTTGCGGAGGACGCGGTCAAGTCGCTCGTCAAGGCGAACGTGAACCGCGGCAAGCTGGATATGTTCATCACCGTTAATGTCACCGAGGATGCGAGCGTCAAGATTGCACTCAATAAGCCTGTTCTGGAAGGGTATCTGGCCGCGCTCAAGTCCATCGCCTCCGATTACGGCGTCCGCGACGACATTTCCGTCACTGCCCTGTCCCGTATGCCCGACGTCTTTGTGATCGAGAAGCAGGAAGAGGACGAGCAGAAGCTGACGGACGATATCCTGTCCGTCGTCAAGGAGGCGCTTGCCAAATTCAACGCCATGCGCGAAAAGGAGGGCGCGGCCATGGAGGCCGATCTCCGCAGCCGCGCGAAGACCGTTCTGGCGCTTGTGGAAAAGGTCGAGGCGCGCAGCCCCGTGACGCTTGCGGAGTACCGCGCCCGGCTGACTGAGAAAATGCAGGAGGTACTCGGCGCGACGAATATCGACGAGAGCCGCATTCTGCAGGAGGCCGCCGTCTACGCCGACAAGATCGCCGTGGATGAAGAAACGGTCCGCCTGCGCAGCCATCTGAATCAGCTTGACCAGATGCTGACGGCCGGCGGCCCCATTGGCCGCAAGCTGGACTTCCTGCTGCAGGAATTCAACCGCGAGTCCAACACCATCGGCTCCAAGGGCAACGATCTGGAGCAGGCCCGCACCGTCGTCGACCTCAAGGCGGAGCTGGAAAAGATCCGCGAGCAGACGCAGAACATCGAATAACCGGAGGCAGACATGAAGCTTATTTCGATTGGCTTCGGCAACGCCGTCGCCGCTGCGCGCATTCTCGCCGTCGTCAGCCCGGATTCCGCGCCCATCAAGCGCGTCGTGCAGGAAGCGCGGGAGCGCGGGATGCTGCTCGACGCCTCGTTCGGGCGCAGAACGAAGTCCGTTCTGCTCATGGACACCGACCATGTGATCCTCTCGTCCGTCACGCCCGAGACGATCTGCGCGCGCATGGAAGAAAAATCATCGGAGGAGACGAATTTGCAGCCATGAAGGGAAAACTGTTTGCGATCTCCGGCCCCTCCGGCGTCGGAAAAAATTCCGTGCTGAACCGCGTCATGCAGCTGCGTGACCGGGTGCAGTATTCCGTTTCCGCGACCTCCCGCCCCATGCGTCCCGGCGAGATCGACGGCAAAAGCTATTATTTTGTCACACGGGAGCAATTTGAACAGATGATCGCGGCGGGCGAGCTGCTGGAGCACGCCGAATACGTCGGCAACTACTACGGCACGCCCCTAAAGCCCATTCAGGCCGCGCTTGCCGCCGGGACCGACGTCGTGATGGACGTGGATGTGGTCGGTGCGCTGAACATTAAAAAGCGCCTGCCGGAGGCGGTTCTGGTCTTCATGGCCGCACCGTCGATGGCCGAGATCCGCCGCAGGCTCGCTTCGCGCGGCGATGTTTCGCCGGAGCTGATGGAAAAGCGGATGGACCGGGCAAAATGGGAATACAGCCAGGCCGGACAATACGATTATCTCGTCGTCAACGATACGGTCGAGCACGCGGCACAGGAGCTGCTTGCGATCATGACCGCAGAAAAGTGTAAAATGATGGATCGCATCCATTGCATAAAGGAGGAACTCTAATGCTTTACCCCGCCATGTCGGAACTTCTCAAGAATGTTGACAGCCGCTATCTGCTCGTCAACGTCGTCGCGCACCGCGCCCGTCAGCTGTCCATTGAGTCCGAGCTCACGCACGAGCCGCTTGAGGAAAAGCCTGTCACGCTCGCCATCCGCGAGGTCGCTGCCGGCCAGCTCAAGGCCGAGCTTGACGATAAATACAGACACTGAGCACCCATCCCGGCGCAGGCAGCTGGCCTGCGCCGGGTCTTTTGAATGCCGGAATCAGCTTATTTTTTCGAAAATTTGCGGCGAATCCGTACTTCCCTGCAAATTTTGAGCGCAAATCTGATTTATAGCAGCCATTCAAAGGCAACTGCTTGCAAATCTGTTGTCCCGTAACAGGCGGCGCGTACCAAAGCGCCCGTAAGGTGAGTACGTGTGTTCGCAGAGACTGTAAAACAAGTGCTTGCCTAGGGTGTATCTGAAAACTCCCAACGCACCCGGACAGCGGACCTTTTCACGCTGCGCTGCACCATTTTTCCTTGAAATACGTCAGTATTCCTGCGAAAAAATGTCTTGCTCAGCGCAAAAATTTCTCGCTGCCAGTCACATTGGGAGTTTTCAGATACACCCTAAACTGCACGCGCAGGATGCACCAAACGCGTCCAAGCACTCTTTTCTCCCCTGTCCTTTCTCTTGCAAGAGAAAAGACAGGGCCGTCGGAGACATAAGCGCGTCCAAACTTTCACCAGACAAAGGAGGAACAGGTCATGTCCAGAGTTGCACAGCTGGCTGTTGCGGCGGCGGTTTATGCCATTGACAGGCCCTATTCCTACCGTGTGCCGGAGGATATGCCACTGGCAGCCGGGATGCGGGTGCTTGTGCCGTTCGGGCACGGCAACCGGCGGACGGAGGGCATTGTTTTATCCGTGCAGGAGGGAGTCGCTGCCGGACTGAAGGCCGTCGAGCAGATGCTGGACGACGCGTCGATCCTTACCGGCGGACAGCTCCGCCTTGCCGCGTTTATGAAGGAGCGCTATTTCTGCACGTTTTATGACGCGGTCAAGGCCATCCTTCCCGCCGGGTTATGGTTCGATGAAAAGCGGACGCTGATGCTTGTATCCGGCGCGCAGGACAAGCTGCCGCCCGGCATGGCGAATTCCGGCGCGGCAAGGCTCGTGCAGCTGCTGACCGATCTCGGCGGCAGCGCGCCGGAGCGGACGCTCCGGCAGCAGTTTGAATCGCCGCAGGCGTTCGACGCCGCTGTGCAGGCGCTGCACAAGCGTCGGCTGCTGCGCGCAGACGCTTCGCTCACGCAGAAGGCCAGCGAGAAGACCATCAAGGTCGCCGCACTTGCTGTCAGCGCGGAGGAAGCAGAGCAGTTTGCCGCAAAAAAGCAGTTCTCCGCCCCCCTGCAGGCGGCGCTGCTGCGCCTGCTGTGCACCGTCGGCGCAGGCCCCTGCCGCGAATTATGCGAGCTGACCGGCGCCAGTATGCAGACCGTCTCCCGCCTCGCAAAGCTCGGCTTGATCGAGACATATGAGCAGGAGCAGCTGCGCAGCCCGAAGCGCGAGGACATCCCGCCCGCCGGGCTGCTGACGCTGAACGCGGAGCAGCAGATCGCCTTCGACGGTCTGAACCGGCAGATGACGCAGGAAAAGCCCGGCGCGGCGCTTCTCTATGGCGTGACGGGTAGCGGCAAGACCTCTGTATATCTCGCGCTGATCCGAAGTGCGCTGGACGCGGGCCGTTCCGCCATGCTGCTCGTGCCGGAGATCGCACTGACGCCGCAGCTGCTGCATAAAATGACCGCGCACTTCGGAAAAACCGTCGCGGTGCTCCACTCGAGCCTGCGCGTGGGCGAACGCTATGACGAATGGCGGCGCATCGCGCGCGGCGAAGCCCGCGTCGTGGTCGGCACGCGCTCGGCGGTCTTCGCACCGCTTCAAAATCCCGGCCTGCTGATCCTCGACGAGGAGCAGGAGCATACCTATAAATCCGAAAACGCCCCGCGCTTTCACGCGCGGGAGATCGCGCTCTATCGCGGCGCGAAGGAGCGCGCGCTTGTGCTCTTCGGCTCGGCAACGCCGTCCATTGAGACGATGTATCTGGCCAAAACAGGCGTTTACAGCCTCTATACGCTCAAAACCCGCTACAATGGCCGCGCGCTGCCCGACGCGCGCATCATCGACATGAAGCAGGAGCTTCGCGCGGGCAATGATCTGGATTTAAGCCGCGAACTGGAAGAGGGCATCCGTGACGCGATCCTGGATAAAAAGCAGTCCATCCTGTTTCTGAACCGGCGCGGCAACAGCCGGTATCTGGTCTGCATGGACTGCGGTGACGTGCCGCAGTGCCCGCGGTGCAGCGTCCATCTGACGTACCACTCCTCCGGCCGCCGTCTGATGTGCCACTACTGCGGCTATGTCATGCCTGCGCACGCACGCTGCGAAAAATGCGGCGGGGCGATGAAGGCCATCGGCAGCGGCACGCAGAAGGTCGAGCAGGAGCTGAAGGCGCTGTTCCCCGACACGGAGGTCCTACGCATGGACGCCGATACCGTGCCCGCCGCAGGCGGACATGAGGCGATGCTGAAACAATTCCGCGAACAGCAGATCCCCATTCTGCTCGGCACGCAGATGGTCGCCAAGGGCCTTGATTTCCCGTCCGTTACGCTTGTCGGCGTCATCGACGCGGACATGAGCCTGTATGTCGACAACTTCCGCGCCGCCGAGACGACGTTTTCGCTTATCACGCAGGTCGTGGGCCGTTCCGGACGGGGTGCGGACGCGGGCTGCGCCATGATCCAGACCATGACGCCGGAGCATCCTGTGCTGCGGCTTGCGGCCAAGCAGGATTACGACGCATTTTACGAGCTGGAGCTGCAGATGCGGCAGCTGCGCAGCTGCCCGCCGTTCTCGGATCTTTTCACCATCACGGTCGCAGGACTGGAGGAGCGCGGACTGATCGAGGCCAGCGTCCGCCTGCGCGACGCGCTGGCCGCCAATCTCCAGAAGGAGCCGTACTGCCGCGCACCCGCGCAGCTGCTCGGCCCGGCACCGGCCAGCGTCGCCCGCGTCAATTATTCCTACCGCTATCAGCTGACGCTGGTCTGCAAAAATTCCGCGGCTATCCGCCGCTTACTCTCCTATGTCCTTGCAGAGTTCTCCAGGGACCGCAGGAACAAGGGCATTACGGCTCTGATCGACGTAAATTCCTACCAATAAAATATGCTGCTGTTTGGTTGTTTCGCCCAAACAGTTGCAATTTGTAATCAAGTCTGTTATACTATCCCCGATTTGATGCAAAGAAAGGAGCGTGACAGAATGAAACCCAGACTTCGCAGCCTGCTTTGGGGTTTCATGGCGCTGACCCTTCTTCTGGCCGGGACAACGCTTGTATGCGCATACGATATTTCCTTCTCCGACGTACCGGAGAGCAGCTGGTTCTATGAGGACGTGATGACGCTGTCCGAATCCGGCGTCGTCAGCGGCTATCCCGACGGTACATATCGCCCCACCAAAAAGGTCACGACCGGCGAGTCGCTCAAGATGATCCTGCTGGCCGCGGGCTACCCGGAGCCGGAGCGCGTGGATTCCCACTGGGCCAGAGGCTATCTGAATTTCGCCATCGATCAGGGCTTCCTTGTGCGCTATCAGGATATTTCCGATCTGGACGTCAATATGACGCGCGGGATGCTCGCCAAGCTGGCCGCAAACGCGCTCGGCCTGTCTGACCCCGGTACATACGGTACGTTTACCGACACCGACAGCGTCTATGTCGAGGCGCTTTACGCCGCCGGGATCGTCGGCGGCTACCCGGACGGGACGTACCGCCCGGACGCGTCCGTCTCCCGCGCGGAGATCGCCGCGATCGTCAACCGCATTTATCAGAGTCTCGAGCCCGCAGTTCCTGCAGACCCGGAGCAGAACCCGGCGGAGATCACGCTCCGCACGACCGAGCCGATGATCGACTTCATCAAGCAGAAGGAAGGCTTTCAGGAGAAGGCCGCCTGGGACTACGCCCAGTATTCCATCGGCTACGGCAGCGCCTGCGGCAAGGACGAATATCCCAACGGCATCACCGAAGCGCAGGCGGATGTTCTTCTGCGCCAGATGCTGCAGGGCTTTGAGAAAAAGCTGGACAGCTTCCTGACGGAAAACAGTATTTCCCTGAGCGACAATCAGTATGACGCGCTCATCAGCCTGAGCTACAACATCGGCTCCGGCTGGATGAAAAACAGCGCGCTGTCTGCCCTGCTCAAGTCCGGATTCTACTCGACCAACGAGCTGGCCTCCGCGATGGGCATCTGGTGCCACGTGAAGGAATCGGGCGGGGACTATGTGATCCACGACGGGCTTGTCAGCCGCCGCATGGCAGAGCTGCGCGTGTTCCTCTACGCCGACTATTCCGGCTCGTCCGACGGCTTCTACTGGGTGCGCTTCGTGCAGACCGAAAAGGGCGACCGGGCGCGCGACATCGCGTTCTACGAGGCGGGCAGCACCTATGACCCGTCCTTTGACGCCACATCCGACACCGAGGTCTTCCTCGGCTGGTACACGGAATCCGGCGAGCTGCTGACCGATCTGACGGCCACGGAGAACCGCACCGTCTACGCGCAGTGGGAAAGCGATTTTTATGATTGATGTCTGACTTTTGAAAGTCCGGATTATTGGACACATCGTATGCTATACTGACCGCAGATCAACCGAAAGGGGAACTGCGTCATGGAAATTACGATGCGTTATGTCAGAGGTCATGTAGAGGTCTATACCGCGGCGGGCCAGTTTCTGTTTTCCGCCGACACCGAGGCGGAGGCTGCCGCCATGCTTGAGTAACCGCCGATCCAATCGTCTGCGGTTATCAGCGGTTACTGGAGGAATAAAATGAACATCCAGATCTTCGGAAAGAAAAAATGCTTTGACACAAAAAAGGCCGAGCGCTGGTTCAAGGAGCGCCGGATCAAATTCCAGCAGATCGATCTCGTCCGCTTCGGGATGTCCGGCGGCGAGTTCGACAGCGTTCTGCGTGCCGTCGGCGGCGTGGACGCGCTGATTGACTGGTCGGTCAAAAGCCCGGAGATCGACCTGATGCGCTATACGGATGACAAGCGCGCAAAAGAAGATAAGCTCTTTGACCACCCGGAGCTGATGAAAACGCCCATCGTCCGCAACGGCAGACAAGCCACCGCCGGATACTGCCCGGAGGTGTGGCAAACGTGGGAATAAACACAAAGTCGGCGGAGCGCGATGCGCTCCGCCGGTTTTTGCTTATTTTTTCTTTTCTCCGCCTGCCAGATCGAACATTGCCTTGCTGCGGCGCGCGAAGTGACCGACCTTCGGCATCCCCTGCGCAATGGCAGGATAGGCGTTGTCGGTGTCAGCAGTCTTCTGAATGTTGTACGTGCCGTACTGGTTGACCATGTCGAAGCAGTCGTCCGGCTGGCCGGGGAATGCATGGTTCATGGGCGTGGGATCGTAGCGGAATGTTTCGTCGTTTGCCATAAGCGTCACCTCTGTGACAGCTTTTGCGGAAAGGGGATTTTTATGCACGGCGTGGTGATAAGCCTCCCCTTGCCGCGCCTGTTCTGCGCGAAAAATTGTGAAAAGCAGATGCAGACGCCTACTCGAATGTAGGGGCCGATGCCTACATCGGCCCGTTGAGAAGTTGCGAATTCGCCGTAGGCTACCGTAAAACCGGTGCATTCTGCCGGGCCGATGTGGGCATCGGCCCCTACGCGGTGCGTACGAATTCGCCGAAGGACTTCTGGTTTTGCTGCTGTATGCTGCAACCCCCCAGGCGCTTCGCGCCAGCTTCCCTGTATCAGAGCAGCATCAGCAGTGTTCCGCCGACGACAGCAACAAGGCCGGCAGCCGATTTTTTCGTCAGCTTTTCGTGGAACACGCGCCACGAGAACAGAATCGTCACCAGAATGCTCAGCTTATCGATGGGCGCGACGACGCTCGCCGGGCCGTCCTGCAGGGCTTTATAATAGCACAGCCAGCTGCCGCCCGTGGCTAAACCGGACAGGCAGATAAAGCCGAGTTCATTCTTCGGAACCGCGCGCAGAAGCTTTCCCTTACCCGTGACGAATACCATCATCCACGACATCACAAGCACTACGCCCGTGCGAATCGCCGTGCCGAGATTCGATTCAACGCTGGAAATGCCGATCTTGCCGAGAATGGAGGTCAGACTTGCGAACACGGCGGAACCTGCCGCGTACAGAAGCCAGCTGCTTCCAGCCTTTGCCGCGCCGTCTGACTGCTTTTTCTCGATCATAAGATAAGTACCCGCCGCGATCAGTACGATGCCTGCGCCCTTTGCGATGCTCAGCGATTCATGCAGGAAAATGACTGCAAGCAGGATAGTCAGAACCGTGCTGGATTTATCGACCGGCACAACCTTATTGATATCGCCGATCTGCAGCGCACGGAAATAACACAGCCAGCTTGCGCCGGTTGCAAGGCCGGACAGAATCAGGAACAGAAGCGTTTTTTCGCTGATTGCGGAAAGCCGTTCCTGCGAACCGACGATGAACACCATCAGCCATGAAAAGGCCAGAACCACGATTGTCCGGATTGCAGTCGCAACCGTTGAATCCGTCTTTCGGATGCCGCACTTGGCCAACACCGCTGTCAAGCCCGCAAACAGTGCCGACCCGAACGCATAGAGAATCCACATAATCCCGGCTCCCTTCGATATGAATCGACGGCCCGCCTCGGCAGGCCGTCTCCAATTCTAGCACGTTTCAAGCAAAAATCACGTTATTTTTTTCCGTGGGGCGAACATTCCATGTAATGATACTTTTTTCGCTTGGCAAACAGAAAAATCACGGAGATAAGCGTTGCAAAGACCTCCGCGACCGTGATGGCGTACCAGATGCCGTCGACGTCAAAGATCAGCGGCAGGATGAGCACGGAGGCTGTCTGGAACACGAGCGTGCGCAGGAAAGAGATCGCGGCTGAGATCGACCCGTTTCCAAGCGCTGTGAAGAACGACGAAGCGAAGATATTGAAGCCCGCGAACAAAAACGCAAACGAAAACAGTCGGAAGGCATGGCAGGTCAGCGTATAGAGTCCCTCGTCATACCCGACGAACAGCTTCGCCAGCGGCGCGGCCAGCACGCTTGCCAGCACCGTCAGCACAGCGCCGGAGGCGCACATCAGCAGAACGCTCTTTTTGAGCATATTTTTCAGCTCGGCATGGTTCTGTGCGCCGTAATGGAAGCCGACGATAGGCGCGCAGCCGATAGAATAGCCGATGTCGATGGCAATGAAAATGAACTGCACGTACATCAGGACGCCGTAGGCCGAAACGCCGTCCTCACCGATGTATTTGAGCAGCTGGAAGTTGTAGAGCATACTGACGATGGACGAGGAAATATTGCTCATCAGCTCGGACGAGCCGTTGCCGCAGGCGTTCAGCAGCGGGCGCAGCTCCAGCCTCGTTCTGACAAGGCGCAGACGGCTCGAATTCGGGCGGAGGAAATAGACCAGCGGGAACAGGCCGCCCACGCACTGGCTCAGGCCCGTCGCAACGGCCGCGCCTGCAATTCCCCAGCGGAAGCCCGCGACAAACAGCGCGTCGAGCGCCATATTCGTCACGCCCGCCGCGACCGTCGCGGCAAGACCCAGCTTCGGCTTTTCCGCCGCGATCAGGAAGCTCTGGAACACGTTCTGCAGCATGAACGCGGCTGTGAACGCATTGACGATGCGGCCATAGCGCACGCAGTCCTCCAGCATCTCCGGCGTTGCGCCGAGAAACAGCGCGACCGGCCGCATGAACACCACGCCGGTCACCGAGAGCAGCACGCCGAGCAGCGCCGTAAAGAGGATCATCATGGAAAAATAGCGGTTGGCTTCCTCCTGCCGGCCCTCGCCGAGCGTTTTGGAGACAAGTGCAGTGCCGCCCGTGCCGATCATGAAGCCGATGCCGCCCAGCACCATGATAAACGGCATGACCAGATTGATCGCCGCAAAGGCCGTCTTTCCGGCAAAGTTCGAGACGAACAGCCCGTCCACCACGCCGTAGATCGACGTAAAGATCATCATGACAATGGACGGGAAGACAAATTGGAGCAGTTTTCGATAGGTAAAGTGATCGGACAAGCGGATCTGCTGTTTCATTGCTTATTGCTGCGCCGCCGGGTCGGGCGGCGTTCCTCCTTGTGATGAAAGCGTTCTGAGCTGCTGCTCGAAGAGCAGGCGGTACTGCCGGGTCAGGCGAAGAAAGGCCGCGCGGTCGTCCGGGGACATCGCGCGCAGGGCGGCAGCCTCCGCCTCCGGGATGCGGTCGACGCGCTCGCGGGCAAGCTGCTCCCCCTTCGGCGTCAGCCGGACGAGCTTGCTGCGCTGGTCCGTGCCGGCTGAAAGCGCAAGATAGCCCTCCGCGACGAGCTTTTTGAGGGCTGAATTGACGGTCTGCTTCGGCTCGACAAGGAACTCACAGATCTCCGCCTGTGTAAAGCTTTTTTCCTCGACGCGGAGCGTGTAGAGGATCCAGAACGCGCATTCGGCCATGCCGCAGTTCTTCGCCGCGCTCCGATAGAGATCGTCCAGCTTTTTCGTCTCTTTGTTGTACGCCATCAGCGCCTGATCAAAAATCCGGTTCATATCCGTGCCTCCCAACTGTCCGAAATCAGACCATCGCAGTATAGTCCGATTTTGGATGTTTGTCAAGTCTTTTTTGCTCGATTGCAGCGCCAAAGGCTCCCCCTTTCGCAAAGGGGAGCCTTTGGTGCGGTTTACGCAGGCTTATTCCGCCGTCTTTTTGCGGAAGAACAGCCGCTCTACGCGCTTATAGAGGAAGAACGTCAGGACGGACACCAGCACGCCCTTGAGCAGGTTGAACGGCACGACGGCCAGCAGCACGAGCGTGGACAGGTCGGTGATCGCGCCGTTGACCTGCGTGCCCATGGCGATGATGGCGTCGAGCGGCAGGCCGTACATGACGGCAAAACGCGGGATAAGGAACCATGCGTTAAAAAGGCTTCCAAACACGGTCATAACGCCCGTGCCGAGCGCCAGAGACGCGACCGCGCCCTTTTTGCTCAGCAGCTTCTGGTACAAAATCGACGCGGGCAGCACAAATGAGCAGCCGACGAGGAAATTTGCCAGATCACCGACGAACGCTGTTGATGTGCCCTTGAGCAACAGATGAATCAGAACCTTCAGGAACTCGCAGACCACGCCTGCAACCGGGCCCAGCGAAAACGCGCAGATCAGAACCGGAAGTTCGCTGAAATCGAGCTTGTAAAACGGTGGGGCGAAGAACAGCGGCAGCTCGATCACCATCAGAACGCCCGAAATTGCCGCCAGCATTCCGACGGTCGTGATGGTGTGCGCGGTGTTCAGCCGGTGGCGCTTTTTCATCACCAGCCTCTCCCCTCCCCACGCCAGCAGCACGACCGCCGCCGTGACTGCCAGGCAGAGCAGCACAAATTGAACATTTTCCGAGATCGAGGCGAACAGCGTTTTCATTCAGATCATCCTTTGCAAAACAAAATAAGCACCTGAAACGAGCTTCAGGTGCTGCAAACGGACGGCCCAAATAAACTATGTCTGGCTGCCGCGTAAAAATCTTCTTCCATCCAGACTGTACTGTCGGTACCGGAATCACACCGGTTCAGCTTGCGCTCGCGGACTTTACCGCCGGTCGGGAATTTCGCCCTGCCCTGAAGATCGATTCAATTGTACCCGTATAGTAGCACGCCGCGGGCCGCTTGTAAAGAGGCAGTTTTTCTGATATACTGAAAAAAACGAACCGGGAGGGAAGTGCCTGTGATCTGCGCCTTTACCGGCCACCGGCCGGAGCGATTGCCGTGGGGCCGGAACGAAGACGATCTGCGCTGCGCCGCGCTCAAGACGCTTTTGCGCCGCACGGTGCGGGAGGTCTATGACCGGGGCTTTCATACCTTCCTGTGCGGCATGGCCCGCGGCTGCGATCAGTATTTTGCCGAGGCCGTCCTCGCCGCAAGGGCCGACGGCGCGCAGGACGCACAGCTGTGCGCCCTCGTCCCCTGCCCGTCGCAGCCGGACGGCTGGGACGAGGCTTCCGTCGCGCGCTATTGGGCGCTGCTTGCCGCCTGCGATCAGCTTGAGGTGCTGGAGGATCACTACAGCCCCGGCTGCATGCTCCGGCGCAACCGCGAAATGCTCCGCCGCGCGCAGCTGCTCATCTCCGTCTACGACGGCACCCCCGGCGGCACCGCCGCAACCGTCCGCCTTGCCGAAGAGCTGGGGATCACGGTGCTGCCGCTGTGGATGTGAGCGGTTGGGCGGCAGAATCTTTCGACGAATTTGCGGCCAACGATGCATTTTGCAATGCAGGAACTCTTCTTGAAAATTTGCAGCTGCCGTTCGCGACGAAGGAGCGTTACAGATGTGGGTCTGCCGCTTGCCGGTACACATCGGCCCGGCAGTTTGCATCGTTTTTACGGAAACCTGTAGCGAATCCGCAACATTTTCAGGGCCGGCAGAGTCGTCGGCCCCTACGCTGCCGGTTTTCGATTCCCCGTATTTCGTAGGGGTGGACGACTCTATCCACCCGCAGGATGTACCGGGTTTACAGTAATCTTCGGCAAATTCGATACTTCCCCATGGGCCGATGTGGGCATCGGCCCCTACAGAGTTTCGGCGAATTCGTACTGCCCCGCAGGTTTCAAACGTAAGACGTTTTTAACGCAGCTATTCAAACGTAACTATTTGCAAATCTGTTGTACCGTAACAGGCGGCGTGTACCATAGCGCCCCTTTTCTCCCCATTCTTTTCCGGCAAGGCGGAAAAGAATGGGCCGCCGGAGGCACGTCGGAAACGGCCTCGCTGGAACAAGTCTCCGCTATGCGCGAAGCCTCTTATCCTCTGCGTCCGTTTCCTCCTTTCCAAAACGCAAAGCTTCGCTGGTTTGCGTTTTGGGGGCTGGCCTCGACGGAACGCGCGCTGACCCTCATTCCGGCATCTTCAGCCCGTGCATTACGCCGGTTTTTGCGCTGGAGGCGACGTCTGCGCCGACGACCTGGCCGTCTTTGACCAGAAGCGTTGCGTAATACACGCCGCTTTCGTCCGGGTAGTTTGTGATCCGGTAGACGTAGCGCGTCAGCTCCTTGCCGCTGTATTGCAGCAGATCGTAGCCCTGCGAGATCTGAAGCTCGTTGTAGCGCAGGAAGACCTCGCTGGGGTCAGCCGGGACGATGACCTGCTGGGTCTTGACCGGCTCCGGCTCGACCTGCCAGCCGTAGCTCTCGAGGAAGGCGATGCGCGCCTCGTTCGTTGCGCCCTGCGTGCCTGTTTTCGCGGGCTTTTCCGTTTCGCCGCCCGCGCCGCGCAGGCAGAGCGCCAGCACGACCGCCGCCGCGATGAGCAGCAGCACGATGAGCAGCAGTCTTCTTTTGGGGACCTTCGCCGTCATGATGACCATGGAACGATTCCTCCGATCTATTTGATTGCATGGTACAACCTATGCAGACCGATTTTATTTATGACAGGAGCAGCCATATGCAGAGACTGGACAGAATTCTGAGTGAGGCGGGCGTCGCCAGCCGGAAGGAGCTGCGCGCGATCATCCGCGCGGGCCGCGTAACCGCAGACGGCGCGGTCGTGACCGACGAGAGCCGGAAATTTGACGAAGCAGCCGTCCATATCGCCGTGGACGGCCGGCCCGTGCGTCTGCGCGGGCCGGTCCTCATCATGCTCCACAAGCCCGCAGGCTATCTGACCGCCGCCGACAATCCAAAGGCGAAGACTGTTATGGAGCTTGTGCCGGAAGCATACCGGAAGCTCGGCGTCATGCCCGTCGGCAGGCTCGACAAGGACACCGAGGGGCTGCTCCTGCTGACAAACGACGGCGATCTGGCCCACCGCATTCTGTCTCCCCGGCACGGCGTCTGGAAGCGCTATTACGCCGAGCACGAGGGCCGGACAGGGCCGGAGGATGTGCGCGCGTTCGAGCAGGGACTGGTGCTGGCCGACGGCCTGCACTGCCTGCCGGCAAGGCTCACGCCGCTGTCTGACGGGCGCTCCATCGTCTGCGTGCAGGAGGGAAAGTACCATCAGGTGCGCCGGATGCTCGCCAGCAGGGGCTGTCCGGTAACATATCTGCGCCGCGAGGCAGAAGGCGGATTGACGCTCGGATCTCTCCCGCTGGGACAGACAAAAGAACTGGATATTGTGGAGGCCGAAGGGCTTCTGCAGAATATCCTGTGATTTTGACGGAAGAAAAAACTTGCATATTTTGAGAGCAAAGCCCCCTGAATTTGGAGCAAATGACGAAAAACTATGAAAATGCCACAAAAAAAGATAGCCGTTTTCAAATAAAATGTCAAAAAGGCCTTGCGCTTCTGCCGAAAACGTAGTATTATGTCAATGGTTGTTTGTGTAAAAAGCAAGTTGTAATAGGGAGGGCGTATTATGTCCAGCCGCGTTTTTCAGAGTGTGATCGTCCAGATGAAGGAGGCGACCGACCGCATGATCGGCGTGATCGACGCCGACAGCACCGTGATCTCCTGCAGCGATACCTCGCGCATCGGGGAAAAATGGCCCGAGGCCGTTATCAAGCTCAACAGCGCCCCGGATTCCATTGTCGTCGTCGACAAAAAGACCTTCAAGCCGCTCGTTTCCTGGAGCGCCTACTTTGACTACGCCGTGTTTGCCGAGGGCGACGACGAGATCGCCAGAAGCCTGTGCGTCATGGCCTACGTCGCGCTCAACGGTGCGAAGACCTACTATGAGGAAAAGCACGACAAGGGAACCTTCGTCAAGAATATCATCACCGACAACATTCTGCCGGGCGATATCTATATCCGCGCGAAGGAGCTGCACTTCGTCACCGACGCGCCGCGCGCCGTCTTCCTCGTCCGGCAGGTAGGCCGGGCGGACGTCGCCTCCGTCGACGTGCTTTCCGGTATGTTCCCGGACAAGCAGCAGGACTTTGTCCTGTCCATCAACGAGACGGATATCGCCATCGTCAAGCAGATCGCGCCCGGCACAGAAAAGGCCGAGCTGCTGCAGACGGCGCAGACCATCGAGCAGACGCTCCGGTCCGAGCTGTTTGTCAAGACCGTCATCGGCATCTCCACCGTTGCGGGCCACCTGCGTGAGCTGGCCGACGCCTATAAGGAAGCGCAGGTCGCCATTGAGGTCGGTAAGGTCTTTGAGACGGAAAAAACGATCATCAACTATGAAAATCTCGGCATCGGCCGCCTGATCTATCAGCTCCCGACGACGCTCTGCGAGATCTTCCTGTCCGAGGTGTTCAAGAAGAACTCCATCGACACGCTCGATCAGGAGACGCTGTTCACGATCAACAAGTTCTTTGAGAACAATCTGAACGTCTCCGAAACGTCCCGCAAGCTGTTCGTCCACAGAAACACGCTGGTGTACCGGCTTGAGAAGATCAAGAAGCTCACCGGCCTTGACCTGCGCGAGTTTGACGACGCGATCATCTTCAAGGTCGCCCTCATGGTCAAGAAATATCTTGTCTCGCGCGAGAACAGACTCATCTGACCCGCGCAATGCTTTGAAAATCGGAGTTTAACATGATCGAATTACAGGATGTGCATAAAACCTACGACACCGGCACGATCGCGCTGAACGGCATTTCCATGAAGATCGACGACGGCGAATTTGTCTTTCTGGTCGGCCCGTCCGGCTCCGGCAAGTCCACCATCATCAAAATTCTGACCGCCGAACTGCGCCCGACCTCCGGCAGCGCGCTTGTCAACGGCTTTGCCGTCGAAAAGCTCCGCAGCCGCGCCGTGCCGTACCTGCGCCGGACGCTCGGCGTCATCTTTCAGGATTTCCGCCTGATTGGCGACAAGTCCGTCTATGAAAACGTCGCGTTCGCCATGCGCGTCATCGGCGCGCCGGAGAAGGAGATCCAGAAGCGCGTGCCGTATGTGCTCGAGCTGGTCGGTCTTGAGACGAAGGGCCGCCGGCTCCCGAACGAGCTGTCCGGCGGCGAGCAGCAGCGCGTCGCCATCGCAAGAGCGCTTGTCAACAATCCCAGCGTCATCATCGCCGACGAGCCGACGGGCAACCTTGACCCGGCGCGTTCGCTCGAAATTATGATGCTGCTCGAACAGATCAACGCCCTCGGCACCACGGTTCTGGTCGTCACGCACGAGCGGGAGCTTGTCAACCGCTTTACCAAGCGTGTCGTCGCCATCAACGAGGGCAGGATCATCAGCGACGGAATGGACGGGTATTATCTCAATGAAGAAGAATAACATCGGTTACTTACTGCGCGAGGGCTTCCGGGGCGTGTTCCTGCACGGCTTCATGTCCTTCGCGGCCATCTGCGTGACGGTGGCGTGCCTCATTATCATGGGCTCGTTCTGCCTCATTCTCTATAATACCAGCGCCATGGTCAAAGAGCTGGAGCAGAAGAACGAGATGCTCGTCTACATCGACGAGAGCTATTCCGAGGCCAAGGCAAAATCCGTCGGTTCGCAGATCAACCTCATCACCAACGTCCGCTCCGCGGTCTTTGTCTCGCGGGAGCAGGCACTGGAGGATTTTATTGACGAGCAGAACGACGCGTCGCTGTTTGCGGGCATCGACCCCGATACGCTGCGCGACCGCTATGTCGTCACAGTCGAGGATAACTCGCTGCTGAAGCAGACGTATGAAAAGCTGAAGGATATTGAGGGTGTAGCGGATGTTTCGGCGCACTTTGAGATCGCCGAGGGCTTCCAGACCGTGCAGAACGTTCTGAATATCGCCTCGCTCGTCATTGTCTCGGTGCTGTTTGTCGTCTCGCTGTTCATCATTTCCAACACCGTCAAGCTTGCCATGTATTCCCGCAGCGAGGAGATCGCCATCATGAAGATGGTCGGCGCGACCAACGCCTTTATCCGACTGCCTTTTATCGTCGAGGGCTTTATTATTGGTATTATCGCCGCCGCAGTCGGCTTCTTCCTCGAATGGGGCCTGTATGACTTCGTTCTTTCGAAGATCGCGCAGCTCGACACGCTCAAGCTGTTCGTCCTAACTCCGTTCACGGACGTCATTGAGATCGTCGCAGCCGCCTACGCGATCACGGGCTTCCTCGTGGGCGTGTTCGGCAGCTTGCTGTCCATCCGGAAGTTCCTGAAGGTGTAAAACCGGGAGGTACCTTTTACTTATGAAACAAAAGAAAAGCGGCTCCGCCCGCCGGATCGTCTGTTTGGTATTGGCCGCCGTGATGCTGCTGGGCCTTGTCTCAAGCGCCCTCATTATCATGGTCAACGCCGCGTCCAGCTCGGAGATCAAAAAAGAGCTCTCCGGACTTCGCAATCAGCAGGCAGAGCTCAAAAAGGAGCGCGAAGCGCTTCAGGCAAAGATCAAGGAAAACCAGTCCAAAACGCAGACGCTCGTCGATAAGAAATCCGATATCGACCAGCAGATCAGCATGACGCAGGCGTCCATCAACAACCTGAACGAGCAGGTGCAGCAGTACAGCCTGCTGATCGCCAACAAGCAGGCCGAGCTCGAAGCGTCCCAGGCCGAGGAACAGCGCCTGAACGAGCAGTATAAGACCCGCATCCGCTCCATGGAGGAGACGGGCAATATCTCCTACTGGGCGATTTTGTTCGGCGCGAATAGCTTCTCGGATCTGCTGGACAAGATCGACGTGATTCAGGAGATCGCCAAGGCGGACCAGCTGATGCTGGAAAAGATGAAGGCCGTCTCCGAGCAGATCGCATCCGAGCGCACGGAGCTTGAGCAGCAGATGGCAGAGCTTGACACGACGCGCGAGGAGCTTGACCAGCAGGAGGCGGAGCTTGAGGCGCAGCGCACCGAGGCCGACAGTCTGCTGCTGGAAATGATGCAGGCCTACGAGGAAATGAACGCCGATTACGAGCAGAACATGGCCGACGAGGCCGAGTTGTCTGACGAGATCGCCAAGTCCGAGGCCGCGTATTATGCCGCCCTTTCCAAGGAGGAGGCTGAGCGCATCGCAGCGCTGAACCGCCAGAACAACAACAAAGGCTCGAACAGTAATTCCAGCGGCGCGACCAACACGGGCGGCTGGCTGTATCCCCTTCCGTATCAGTGTCAGGTCACGGACTCCTATGGCTACCGCACGCACCCGCTGACCGGCAAATACAGCTGGCACAACGGCGTGGACTTCGGCGCGGCAGCCGGTACGGCGATCCTTGCGACAAAATCCGGCACGGTCACGACGGCGGCCTATTCCGCAGCCTGGGGCTATTATGTGGTCATCAACCACGGCGACGGCTATTCCAGCCTCTACGCGCACCAGCCGTCCTGCTCCGTGTCCGTCGGCGATTACGTCACACAGGGACAGACCATCGGCTACGTCGGCTCCACCGGCTGGTCGACCGGCCCGCACCTGCACTTCACCATCTACTATAACGGTGCAGACGTCAATCCCTTCAATTACATCGGCTGAGTAAACAGATCCTGACCACCGGCTGGGCCGGTGGTCAGGATGATTTTTTGTCTTGTATCTTCTGTCGAAATCTGCTAGAATCAGTTTCGAATTCATCGAACGGAGACAGTTTTATGGACGCAGTCGCATTGCAGCATATCAAAAAATCCTATACATCCTATTCCAGCGAGATCGTGCTTACCGGCCAGACGCGGCAGAGCCGCACACGGCAGGTGCTGCGCGATCTCTCCGTCTGTTTCCCCATCGGACAGCTGACGGTCATCGTGGGCCGCAGCGGCTGCGGCAAGAGCACGCTTTTGAAGCTGCTGGCCGGAAAGGAGCAGCCGGACGCGGGACAGATCGAGATGCCGCAGGGCTGGCACAGCGCGCTTCTCAGCCCGGACCCGTATGTCATCACGTGGACGAACGTGCAGCGCAACGTCGCCATGGCCTGCGGCGTGGGCAAGACGCCGGAGGAGCGCTATGAAAAGGCCGCCGATTTCGTGCGCCTCGTCGGGCTGCAGGACTTTGCCGACCTCACCCCGGCGGAGCTTTCCACGGGCATGAAGCAGCGGCTGGGCCTTGCGCGGGTGCTGGCCAGTCAGGCACAGCTGCTGCTGATGGACGAGCCGTTTGCCTCTTTGGACTTTCTGACGCGCGGTGAATTACAGTCGCAGCTGCTCACCATTCAGAAAAAGCTCCCGCGCACCATCGTCCTTGTCACGCACCAGCTCGAAGAGGCGCTGCTGCTCGGCCAGAAGATCGTCGTCATGCACCCGGACAGCACCATCCGCGAATTTGATCTTTCCGCCCTCCCCTACCCGCGCGACGTGGAGCAGCCCGCGCTGCGCGCATTAAAGGCCGAGATCACGGACGAATGCCGGAAGCCCACGGCAAGCGAATAACAGACCGGCCTTCGGCGGATCCGGATGCACCGCCCGCTTACGCAGGGAAACGGCGATATAAAAAGTATACCGACTCCACGATGGTATTCAGAAGAAATCTGTCCATCCGGTCGATCACGCGGCCCCGCAGGCCCTGCGGGACCGGATAAATGACCTCCGCAATGCTGCCGGCAATTGCGGCAGCAGAGAAAAAACGACGTTCAGCCATCTGGCTTGCTCTGTTTCAGCCCCTTTAAAATGATCTCCGACAGTCCGACCAGAACCAGAAACCCGCCGAACAGCTTCCGCAGCAGCTCCGCGTCCACGTTCTGGGCCAGCAGCGCGCCGCCCACGGCGCAGACGCTGCCTGCAAGGGCTGCGGGCCAGACTGCACGCCAGACGATCTGCTTATTTTTGATATGAAAGATCAGCGCGCAGGCCGCACAGGGAAGAAAATACAGCAGATTCACACCCTGCGCCGCTCGCTGCTCCATGGACAGGACAGCGGTCATCCAGACCATCAGCAGGCTTCCGCCGCCGATGCCGAAGCCCGATAAAACGCCGCAGACAAGCCCTGCGGCAGCGGCTGCAAGCAGCGTCAGCATACGATCAGGCGGATACCCCCCGCAAGGATCACACCGCCGAGGATCAGGTGCAGCGCCCTGGCCGGCATTTTTCGGAACAGAAGCCCCGCAAGAACGCCGCCGGCCGCACCGCCGATGAGATAAGGAAGCGCGTCCGAAACCGGCAGGCTGTCATGCAGCGCATAGATCACAATCGAAACGATGCACAGCGGCAGGATCACTGCGATTGCGGACGAAAAGGCCGCCTTATCCTCGAGCCTGCAGAGCCAGATCAGAAGCGGCACGAGCACCATGCCGCCGCCCGCACCAAAAAATCCGTTGACAAAGCCTGCCAGCGCACCTGCCAGCAGGCAGAAGCCGATGCGCGGCTGTGTATATTCCCGCATCTGAAAACCCCCTTCCCATGGCATAGTCTGCCGTGAGAAGGGGCGTTTTATACGCGAACAGCCGCCCGGCTGGGCGGCTGTTGGAGACGGGATTATTTCGTGGTGAACTTCATACCGAACGGAACGGTCGTGTACGCGTTGTCGCCGACAACGCCGTCATGCCACGCGTTGTAATCCGCAGTGCGCAGAGCATTTTCAACGAGCGTGTCGCGGTAGGAATTGCCGAAGCCGTCGAAGTACATGACGTGCACGCCATAGGACGTCTCAACAATACCGGTGTCGCCGGGCTGACGGCTCTCATCGAAGCACCAGTCGTTGAACTCGGTGACCATCTGGCCGGGCATGATGTTCTCATACAGACCGCCCTCGTCGCCGTTGGAATCGCCGGTATTCTCCTTGGCCAGCTCACCGAAGCTTTCCGCCGTCTTGTCACCGGCGTTGAACTCGGCAAGGATCTCGTCGGCCTTTGCGCGGGCCTCTTCCATCGCAGTCTCGTCGGAGGTGTCGCTGACGGAGATCAGGATGTGGCGCACGTTCGGGAGCAGATAGTCGTTCGTGCTGCGGGAGATGTAGTACAGAACGTAGTAAACGCCGCTGTCGTTCGCGATATAGGTCGTGTCGCCTTCCGTGCGGGATGCGTCGAACAGCCAGTCGGCAACGTCGCTGCTCAGCGAGGAATACAGCTGGTCTTCCTTCAGCGTATAGCTCTCGTCAGCATAACTTTCCTTCGCGGAATCCTGCGCGTTTTCATAGGCTGCGTTGATGAAGGCCTGCTCGTCGTGTGCGGTGTCGGCGGCCATCGTGGAGGCCATCTCCTCCTTGAGCGCGGTCAGCTCTTCCTCAGACAGCTCCTCGGTGGTGTCGCTGCTGTCCGCTGTGCTTTCGTCGCTACTGTCCGTCGAGGTCTGGAACAGCGAGTCGGAGACGAGGAACTGCCGGTAGGTCACGGCGTCATAGCTGTTGGGGTTCGCTTCATACTCGGCGGCAATCTCCGCGTCGGTATAGGTGAAGCCGTTGTTGATGGACTGCGCATAGCTGCTTGCAAGCGTTGTAACTTCAAGATATTCGCGGAAGCTCTTCTCGCTGCAGCCCGTGCCATAGACGGCCGCGATATAGCTGTTGCGGTTCATGTTGGAATAGGCGGCGTAGAGATCGAGCGACGTGAGCTGCGACTCGATGGCAGCCTGCTCCTTCTCGGAAAGCGTGTAGCCGTTGGCTTTGGCCTCGTCGGCGATCGCGTAGACCTCCGCTGCGGTGGTCAGACCCTGCTGGGTGAAGAAATCGGCCCAGGTCTCACCGGTGTCGGCGTCATAGGTCTGCTCGTCGAGCGGAGAGTTGGTATCCAGGATATAGCTCATAAAATCGCCGTACTGCTCCTGCATGGTGCTGTAGGCGTTTTTATAGAAGTAGTTGACCATAGCCGGGGAAAGGTTGTGGCCGCTGACGGTCGCGGCGGTGGTGTGCGAGGCAAAGAAGCCGCTGGTCAGCATATAGAAGAAGACAACGATACAGACGACCAGAACGGTGCAGACGGCGATCAGCGTCGTCTTCAGGCCCTTGCTCATGCCCTTCTTTGCGTTGTTGGCAGTCTCAGGAACTGCTGCCTGTTCCTTGCGCTTGTTTTTTTCACGGGATGCGCTCATTTGGGATCATTCCTCTCATAAGTCTGGGTTTTTGCCCGAAAAAAGCGGGAAGTCATCCCCTCAGGCAATTCAATGCGTATTATACCGAAAAGACGCGCCATATGCAAGCATAATTTTGCGGAATATGCAGAAAAAGAAAAGCGCTTTGCCGGAGCAAAGCGCTTTTGGGCAAAAACGTATCCCCGCAGAAGCCGTGCGAATCCAATTATAACCTGCACGAAAGGGCAGGTGGGTTGCCTCTTTGCTGCTTCTCTGCTTCCAACGTCCACCACCGGTCAAAGCCGTGGGCGGGAGGCCTGCAATCGACAGCAAAAGTTCCGGCATCCCCTGAATATAATGTGGGTTTAAGTGGACCCGTCACGCACCCCGCAGGGACGCGTCTTTTACGATCTCATATTCTATTGTGGGCTGCAGAGGCTGCGTTTATGCCTCCGGCTCTTCCTCGTCCTCGTAGATCAGATCCATCAGCGCACTGTAGACCGCCTCAAGCTCTGCGTCGTCTTCAATGGCCTCAAGGAATTCCTCGCCGTTTTCCTCCACGGACTTGAGGATGCTGACCTCAAGATCCTCGGCCTCATCGTCGCCGGAGCCTGCCGGAACGAGGGCCAGATAGCGGCTGCCGTCGTGCTCGAGCTCTGCAAGAACCTCAAGCTCATATTCCTTGCCGTCTTCGTCGGTGATGCTGATGAAATCGTCGCCGTACTGCTGTTCCATGGGAAGCCTCCGTATCGTTTGCTTTCATGCTCCTATTCTAACCGGAAGACCGTATAAAATCAAGAGGAATTTGCTGACCGTTTCCGCGAATTGCGCGGTACAATGCCGGATTTGTTGCAAATATATCCGAATATTCGATATTTTCCACAGAAAATGCACGCAAAAACAGGAAGAATAAAATGCGTGCATGGATTTCAAAATTTGTTTTCAAAATAATTGACAGATGTGTTATAATCATTAAGATAAAATGCGATTATGCGGCGCTGCGCCGCCTGCCTGTATGCCAGAGCAAACATGGAGGTTCCGTATGGCAAAACAAGATAACATGAACAGCGGAAAACGAGCCGGAGGCGTCGGACATATCTTCGCGGTGATCGGGAAGATCGTCGGCACGATCCTTCTGACGGCGTTTCTGACGGCCCTGATCTTTGCGTGCCTGTTCGCGGTCTATGTAAAAAACGATCTGTCCGAGCAGGCGCAGTGGGCCTCCGACAGCTTTTCCATGGAGCAGACCTCCGTCATCTATTATGAAGACCCGGATACCGGAAAGTATGAGGTGCTGCAGGCCATCTACGGCGGCTCGAACAGCACGTTCGTCGAATACGACGACATCCCCAAGAACCTCATCAACGCCTGCATCGCCATCGAGGACAAGCGCTTTGAAAAGCACCAGGGCGTCGACTGGGTCACGACGATGCGCGCCTGCTTCAAAATGTTCCTCGGCAAGAGCGAGGCCGGCGGCTCGACCATCACGCAGCAGTTCATCAAAAACGCCACCGGCGAACGCGAGGTGACCGTGCGCCGCAAGCTGGTCGAGATCTATCGCGCGCTGGAATTCGAAAAAACGCACACCAAGCCGCAGATCATGGAGCTGTACCTGAATATCATCCCGCTCGGTGAAAACTGCCGCGGCGTGCAGTCCGCCTCGCGCGTGTACTTCGGCAAGGACGTCAAGGATCTGACGCTGGCGGAGTGCGCGTCTTTGATCGGCATCACCAACAACCCCTCGCGCTATGACCCGTATATCAGCGCAGAAAACAACAAGGAGCGGCAGGAGATCATTCTCTCCGAGATGCTCAAGCAGGGCTATATCAATCAGGCCCAGTACGACGAGGCCGTCGCACAGGAGCTGGTGTTCACGAATGCCAGCCGCGAAAAGAAAAAGTCCGACGACAATTACTCCTGGTTCGTCGATCAGGTCATCAACGACGTGGTCAACGACCTGTGCGACAAGACCGGCTATGAATACGACATCGTCTATACGATGGTCAAGACCGGCGGCTATCAGATCTATTCCACCGTCAACCCTGATGTGCAGGCCGCCGTCGATCAGGTCTATGAGGATCTTTCGAGCCTGCCCGCAACGGCCAGCTCCCAGCAGCTCCAGTCCGGCATCGTCATTGTCGACAATACGACCGGCGATATCGTCGCTCTGGCTGGAGGCGTCGGCAAAAAGCAGGGCAGCCTCGTCTGGAACTGTGCGACAAGAAGCCTTCTGTCCCCCGGCTCCATCATCAAGCCCGTCGCGGTCTACGCGCCCGCCATCGAGCTTGGCCTCATCACGCCCGCGACCGTCATGGACGATACGCCGTATTCCTTTACCGATACGGCGACCTGGCCCAAGAACCTCGACTCGACCTACCGCGGCCTCGTGTCCGTGGAGGAGGCTGTCGAGCAGTCGATCAATACCGTCCCGGTCAAGCTTGTGGCGCAGATGACGCCGGAATACAGCTATTCCTTCGCCAAGGACAAGATGGGACTGTCCACGCTCGTTTCCTCGTATAAAACCACGAACGGCGAAGAGCTGTCCGACGTGAACCTCTGGGCGCTCGCCCTCGGCAGCCTCACAAGAGGCGTGACGGTCCGCGCCATGACGGCGGCTTACGCCGCGTTTGCAAACGAGGGCGTCTGGCGCGAGGCCCGGACTTACACCGTTGTGAAGGATTCGAACGGACAGGTCATTCTGGACAACACGCAGGAATCCCACGTCGCCATGAAGGACATGACCGCGTGGTATATCACCGATATGCTCAAATCGACCGTCGAAAAGGGCACCGGCACGGCGGCGCAGCTGGAAAACATGACCGTTGCCGGCAAGACTGGCACGACCTCGCGCGATTTCGACCGCTGGTTCGCGGGCTATACGCCGTATTATACCGGCGTCGTCTGGTGCGGCTACAATGACCCGGAGGAGATCGTGCTGACGGATTCCGACACCAACCCCTCCATCGTCATGTGGCAGAAGGTCATGCGCCTTGTGCATCAGAACCTGAAGGACAAATCGTTCAAGCAGCCCGCCAATCTCGTGGAGGTCACGGTCTGCCGCGACAGCGGTCTTCTGCCGTCCGACGCCTGCGCGCTCGACCCGCGCGGCGACCGCACGGTCCGCGTCACGCTCAGCGCGCATGACGTTCCAACGGCGCAGTGCACCGCCCACAAGCTGGTCGATATCTGCAACGCTTCCGGCCATGTGGCAAACGAATTCTGCGTGCAGGTTCCCGGCAACGCCACGCACAAGGCCGCGCTGCTCGACGTGTCCCGCGCCTTCCCCAAAAACGGTGTTGTGGTGCTCGATCAGGCCTACGCGATCCTGACGGGCAATCTTCCGGCAGGGTATTATGCCGCCGTTTCGCCGGACGTGGATTCGATCAACGTCGAGTGCTATATCCACAGCGAGGACGATCTGCCCGAACCCGAGCCGGAGGAGGACGAGGAGGACGACGAGTCCGATCAGGACGCGTCCGACATCTGGAGCAGCGCCGCAGACGGCGGCACCCCATAATCAAACGCAGACAGGAGAGCAATATGTGGCTTGCTGACAGCTGGAAGGACTATGAGGTCCTCGATACCTCCGCCGGGGAAAAGCTCGAACGGTGGGGGAAATACATCCTCGTGCGCCCGGATCCGCAGGTGATCTGGAACACGCCGAAGGACGATCCGCTCTGGCGGAAGTATGACGCGCGCTATGCGCGCTCGAACACCGGCGGCGGAAAATGGCAGAATCTGCGTCTGCCCGCCCAATGGCAGGTGCGCTATAAGGAGCTGACCTTTCAGGTCAAGCCCATGAATTTCAAGCATACCGGCGTTTTCCCGGAACAGGCTGCCAACTGGGACTTCATGATGGAGAGAATCCGCAATGCGGGCCGTCCCGTCCGCGTTCTGAACCTGTTCGCCTATACGGGCGGCGCGACCATCGCCTGCGCCGCTGCGGGCGCAAGCGTCTGTCACGTCGATGCGGCCAAGGGCATGGTGCTCTGGGCAAAGGAAAACGCAAAGGTCTCCGGGCTTGAGGACAGGCCCATCCGCTGGATCGTGGACGACTGCGCCAAGTTTGTCGAGCGCGAGATCCGCCGCGGCAAGACCTACGACGCGATTATCATGGACCCGCCAAGCTACGGACGCGGCCCGTCCGGCGAGGTCTGGAAGCTGGAGGAGAACCTGTATCCGTTTGTGGAGCTGGTCAGCCGCGTGCTTTCCGACGATCCGCTGTTTTTTATCATCAATTCCTATACGACGGGTCTGGCCCCGTCCGTCATGCGCTATCTGACGGAGACGATCGTCTCGAAGAAATATGGCGGCTATACCCAGTCTGACGAACTGGGCTTGCCGGTGCGCGATACGGGCCTGGCTCTGCCGTGCGGCGCGACGTGCCGCTGGACAAAGGAGAAGCCATGACCACAGCGATTCAGGTAAACGACCTGCATTATACGTATGAGGGTCAGGACGGCGGCGAGACGCATATCGTCTTCGACGGCCTGAGCCTGTCCATTGAGCAGGGAAGCTTTGTCGCCGTGCTCGGACATAACGGCTGCGGCAAGTCGACGCTTGCCAAGCATTTTAACGCCATTCTCCTGCCCGCAGGCGGCAGCGTGACGGTCTACGGCATGGATACGAAGGACGAGGAGATGCTTCTCGCCATCCGGCAGCACGTCGGCATGGTCTTCCAGAACCCGGACAACCAGATCGTCTCCAATGTTGTAGAGGAGGACGTCGCCTTTGCGCCGGAAAACCTCGGCGTCGCGTCGCAGGAGATCCGGCAGCGCGTCGACGACGCGCTCAGGGCCGTCGGGATGTACGACTACCGCACCTACGCCCCGCAGCTCCTGTCTGGCGGGCAGAAGCAGCGCGTGGCCATCGCGGGCGTGCTCGCCATGCAGCCGCAGTGCGTCGTGCTCGACGAGCCGACTGCCATGCTCGACCCGCAGGGCCGGCGCGAGGTGCTCGATACCATCGAACGGCTGAACCGGGAAACCGGCATGACGGTCATTCTGATCACCCATCACATGGACGAGGCCGCACGCGCGGACCGCGTGATCGCCATGTCCGAGGGCAGGATCGTCGCCGACGGAACGCCGCAGGCGGTCTTCGCGCAGGAGCCGCTGCTGCGCAGCGTCGGCCTCGACGTGCCGCAGACCGAGCAGCTGCTGCTGGAGCTGAAGCGCCGCGGTGTCGACATTCCGACCGACGCGCTGACGCCGGAGGCCTGCGCGCAGCTGCTCCGGCAGCGCATCGCGCGCAGCTGAACCAGAACACCCGGAGGAAGAAGCCTTGACGCCTATTTTAGAGATACAGAAGCTTTCCCATATCTACAGCCCGGATACGCCGTTTGAACACGCGGCGCTTTCGAACGTCGATCTGACGATCAGCCGGGGCGAGTTCGTCGGCCTCATCGGCCATACCGGCTCCGGCAAATCCACGCTGGTGCAGCATATGAACGGCCTTCTGAAGCCGACGTCCGGCCATGTGCTGTTTGACGGCCGCGACATCTGGGAGGACCCCAAGTTCACCCGCCAGATCCGCTTCCGCGTCGGTCTGGTGTTCCAGTACCCGGAATATCAGCTGTTTGAGGAGACTGTCTACGCCGATATCGCCTTCGGCCCGAAAAACATGGGCCTTTCCAAAGACGAGATCGACGCGCGTGTCCGCCGTGCGGCGGGCTTTGTCGGCATTTCCGAGGCGGAGCTTGCCAAATCCCCGTTCGATCTGTCCGGCGGACAGAAGCGCCGCGCGGCCATCGCGGGCGTGATCGCCATGGAGCCGGACGTGCTCATTCTCGACGAGCCGACGGCGGGACTTGACCCCGCAGGCCGCGAGAGCATTCTCAAAAATATCCGCGATTATCAGGCCGCGCAGCAAGCGGCTGTTGTGATGGTCAGCCACTCGATGGAGGAGATTGCCTCCAACGTTGACCGCCTGATCGTCATGGAAAAGGGGACTGCCGTCATGACCGGCGCACCATCCGAGGTCTTTTCCCACGCGGCGGAGCTTGTCTCCATGGGTCTGAACGTGCCGTGCATGACGCAGGTGCTGCTGCGGCTGCAGCAGCTCGGCGTGAACGTCCCGGCCTCGGCCTATACGGTCGAGCAGGCGGCAGATCTTCTCGAACCGCTTCTGAAGGGGGGCGCGCAGATATGCTGAAGGACGTGACCCTCGGCCAGTTTTTCCCCGGCCAGACCCCCATCCACAAGCTTGACCCCCGCACGAAGCTCGTGCTCGTGATCGTCTATATCGTCGCGCTGTTCCTCGCGAAATGGTTCGTTTCCTATGTGGTCATTGCCGCGTTCCTCGCCATCGTCATTGCCATGAGCAAGATCCGCTTGAAGGTCGTACTCAAAAACCTCAAGCCGCTTCTGTTCATCATCATCCTGACCGCGCTTTTGAACCTGTTTTACGGACAGGGAGAACCAATCGCACAGTTCTGGATTTTTAAAATCACAAAATCCGGCATTCAGAATGCTGTCTTTATGGTGCTCCGCATTTCCCTGCTCGTAGCCGGAACATTTATGTTAACCTATACAACCTCGCCGATCGCGCTGACGGACGGGCTGGAAAGCCTGCTGTCGCCGCTTAAAAGGCTGCACGCGCCGGTGCATGAGCTTTCCATGATGATGTCCATCGCTCTGCGCTTTATCCCCACGCTTATTGAGGAGACGGACAAGATCATGTCGGCGCAGAAGGCCAGAGGTGCGGATTTTGAATCCGGCAACCTCCTCAGCCGCGCCAAGGCGCTCGTGCCCATTCTTGTGCCACTGTTCATCAGCGCGTTCCGCCGGGCCGACGAGCTTGCGACCGCCATGGAATGCCGCTGCTACCACGGCGGCGAGGGCCGCACAAAGCTCTCCGAGCTGCACTATCAGAAGCGCGATTACCTCGCCTACCTCTCCGGCGCAGCCCTCCTCGCCGTCATGATCGTCCTGCGGCAGCTTGGCCTGTAACAAAAGGCTCCCCTGAAAGGTTGCAGCAGGCAGACACAAAAAGCAAAGGCCCGATGCGAATCCGTACTGTGTCTACCCAATGAGTTGTAGGGGCCGATGCCCACATCGGCCCGATGAGAAGTTACGAATTCGCCGAAGATTACCGTAAAAACGATGCAATCCGCCGGGCCGATGTGGGCATCGGCCCCTACAAGCGCCCTCCTATTTCCACCGCTCACACTCAGATGATAAGGAAGTATCCTATGCGCAACATCGCCCTGACGCTCAAATATCTCGGCACAGCCTATCACGGCTGGCAGGTGCAGAAGACGGTCACGACCGTCGGCCAGACGCTGGAAGAGGCGGCGGCGGCCGTCGTCGGCCATCCGGTGCATATGACCGGCTGCGGCCGCACGGACGCAGGCGTTCACGCACGCGTCTATGTCGCCAATTTCCGCACTTCCGCCCGCATTCCGTGTGACCGCATCCCGTATGCGCTCAACACGCACCTGCCGGAGGATATCGTCGTGACAAACGCGATGGAGGTGCACGAGGACTTCAACGCCATCGGCTCCTGCGTCAAAAAGGAATATACGTATCTGATCTATAATTCCGGCATCCGCGATCCGTTTTATGTCAACCGTGCATGGTTCTACCCCAAGCATCTGGACGAGACGGTCATGCAGCGCGCGGCGGACTGCTTCATCGGCACGCACGACTTCGCCGCCGTCCGCTCGGTCGGCACGGATGTCAAATCCACCGTGCGCACGGTTTATGATTACAAGGTCGAGCGCGACGGCGATCTCATTTCGCTGCGCGTCAGCGCCAACGGCTTTCTTTATAATATGGCCCGCGCCATGGCGGGCACCTGCGTCTATGCCGCCGAAGGAAAGTTCCCGCCGGAGGCCGTCGCGCAGATCCTCCTGAACGGCGACCGCACGGCGGCGGGGCCGACCGTCCCGCCCGGCGGGCTTTACATGACGCAGCTCTGGTATGATGACGGAAAGGCGGTTTTCCATGTCGGATAATATCTCGCAGCTGCATCCGCAGAAGCATCCGGGCCTAGGAAAGCGGATCGCCGTGTTTGCGGTCCTGCTCGTGTTTGTCACGGGCGGCGTGGCGGCCTATGTGTTCCGCGACCGGCTGAATCTGGACGCGCTGCAGCGCTACGTGCGCTATCTGAACGTCTCTGAGGACAGCAAAACGGGCCGATTCGTCTACGACGAAAGCAACTCCAACCGCTATGCCGGGCTGTCCGGCGGGCTGTCCGTCGCCTCCGCGACGGGCCTGAGTCTTTACGATAAGGACGGCGTGGAGACAGCCTCCATTCAGGCGTCCATGTCCGCGCCAGTTTTAAAGACCGGCGGTGACCTCGCGCTGGCCTACGACACCGGCGGCAATACGCTGGAAGCCGCCAGCCAGAAACGCGGCTCCGTCCTGCACGTTTCATCCCAGAAGCCGATTCTGGACGCGGATATTGCGTCTGACGGCAGCATCTGCTATTTATCCAGTGAGTCAGGCTATCGCGCCGTGCTCTATGTCTACAACAGCCAGCAGGCGCTGATCTACCGCTGGCTCTCGTCGAGCCAGTATTTCATGCGCTGCACCGTCTCCTCCGGCGCAAAATACGCCGCCGCTGCCGCCCTCGGGCAGGAGGACGGGATGTTCCAGTCCTCTGTCGTCCTCTTCCGGACGGATTCGGAGGAAATTCTCCGCACCATCCCCATCGGAAATGCCCTGATCTACGATCTGCATTTCCTGCCCGGAAATACGCTCTGCGTCCTGTGTGAAGACGCGCTGTATTTCTATGAGCTGGACGGCCAGTGCCTCGGCAGCTACGCCTTTGAGGACGCCTATCTCAAGGACTACACGCTGGACGGAAACGGCTTCGTCACGCTCGTCATGAATCTCTATAAGGCCGGAAACGGCTATACCGCCCTGACCGTCGGGTATGACGGGACAGTGCTCGGCACGCTTCCAATCAGCGAGCAGATTCTGGACATTTCCGCTTCTGGCAAGTATCTCGCCCTCCTGACGAGCGGTGCGCTTTCCATTTACGATCAGAATCTCACGGAATACGACGTTTCCGACAACACGACCGGCGCGTCCAGCGCCGTCATGCGCGAGGACGGCTCTGCCATTCTCCTGGCCAACGGCCATGGGACGCTGTATGTCCCGTAAATAATTTTCCAAAAAACGTTTACAATTCTGCAAAGATACGACGGCCTGCCTGTGATATACTTTGCAGAAGGAAACACGATAAGGAGAAGCCTTTTATGAAACCGACCCTGTGCTCAAGATGCAAAAAGAATCTTGCAGTCGTTTTTATAACGAAAATCGACGGCGGAAAGACCGTCAACGAGGGCCTCTGCCTCAAATGCGCAAAGGAGATGGGCATCAAGCCCGTCGACGATATGATCGAACGCATGGGGCTTTCAGAGGACGACCTCGAAAATCTCAACGGCGAAATGACCGAGGCCATGAACGGCCTTGAGAGCCTGCTCAGTCAGGGCCATGACGCGGAGGACGGCAGCGAGGACGACGAGGCTGACAGCCAGACCGCCACGTTCCCCTTCCTCAACAAGCTCTTTGGCGCTGCCGGTCAGGGGCAGGACAACACGCCCGCCGTCCCGGAGCCGGAAAAAACCGAGAGCCGCCAGCGCTCCGGTGACAAGCCGAACAGCAAGAACAAGAAGCATAAATTCCTTGACACCTACTGCCAGAATCTGACGCAGAAAGCGCGTGACGGCAGGCTCGACCGCATCATCGGCCGCGAGGAGGAGACGGAGCGCGTCATTCAGATCCTCAACCGCCGCCAGAAGAATAACCCCTGCCTCATCGGCGAGCCGGGCGTCGGCAAGACTGCCATCGCCGAGGGCCTTGCGCAGAAGATCGCCGACAAGGACGTTCCGTATAAGCTCCAGAACAAGGAGGTCTATCTCATGGACCTCACGGCCCTCGTCGCGGGCACGCAGTTCCGGGGCCAGTTTGAAAGCCGCATGAAGGGCCTCATTGAGGAGGTCAAGAAGCTCGGCAACATCATTCTGGTCATTGACGAGGTGCATAATCTCGTCGGCGCGGGCGATGCGGAGGGTTCCATGAACGCCGCCAATATCCTCAAGCCCGCGCTTTCGCGCGGCGAGATCCAGGTCATCGGCGCGACGACCTTCAACGAGTACCGCAAACACATCGAAAAGGACGCCGCGCTTGAGCGCCGCTTCCAGCCCGTCACCGTCGCCGAGCCGACCATCGAGCAGTCCATCGCCATCATCCGCGGCATCAGCCACTATTATGAGACGTTCCACGGCGTTGTGATCTCCCCGGAGATCGCGCGGCAGGCCGTCCTGCTCTCCGAGCGCTATATCACTGACCGTTTCCTGCCGGATAAGGCCATCGACCTCATCGACGAGGCGTGCTCGGACGTGAACCTCAAGAATAAGAACATCGGCCGGCTCGAAGCGCTCAAAAAAGAGCACGCCGATTATGATCTGGAGCTTTCCATGCTCACGGAGAACGCCGAAAAGACGCAGGACGATTACGCCCGCATGGCGGAGCTGCGCAGCCGCAACCTGCAGCTCGATTCCGAGATCACGGAGCTGGAAAAGCTGCCGAAGCCCGCGCTGACCATCGACAATCTGGCCCGCATCATCGAGCTCTGGACGAAGATCCCCGCCAGCAAGATCCGCGCGCAGGAATACGAGCAGCTTCTGAACCTCGACGCGGAGCTGAAAAAGCACATCGTCGGGCAGGACGAGGCCATTGCCTCCGTCGTGTCCGCCATCCGCCGCTCCCGCGTCGGCATTCAGGTCAAAAAGCACCCGGTTTCGTTTATCTTCGTCGGCTCGACCGGTGTCGGCAAGACGGAGCTGGTCAAGCGCCTTGCCAGCGAGATGTTTGAATCGGTCGAATCGCTCATCCGGCTCGATATGTCCGAATACATGGAAAAGCACAGCGTTTCGAAGATCATCGGCTCGCCCCCCGGCTATGTCGGCTATGACGAGGCCGGTCAGCTGACCGAAAAGATCCGCCGCCGCCCGTATTCCGTCATCCTGTTTGACGAGCTGGAAAAGGCCCATCCGGACGTGCTGAATATCCTGCTGCAAATTCTCGATGATGGCCGCATCACCGACGCGCAGGGCCGGGTCGTCAACTTTGAGAACACGATCATCATCATGACCTCCAACGCAGGCTCCAACCAGAAGGGCGGCAGCGTCGGCTTTGGCCGCAGTCTGACCGAGCAGTCGAAGGAGAAGGCCATGAAGGCGCTGGGCGAGTTCCTGCGCCCTGAATTCATCAACCGTGTCGACGAGATCGTCTGCTTCAACCAGCTGAGCGAGGACAATTTCCGCGGCATCGCGGACATCATGCTCGCGGAGCTGCAGCAGTCGCTGGAGGGCCGCGGCATTGCATTCACGTGGGACGAGAGCGTCAAGGATTATCTCGTCAAAAAGTCCTACTCCGTGGCCTACGGCGCGCGCAACCTCCGCCGCGCCATCCAGACCGACCTCGAAGACCCCATCGCCGAGCGTATCATCAAAAGCTATGTCGACCCCTTCCGCTCTATCAAAGCGACCTGCGAGGACGGAACGATCAAGCTGGAAACCATATAATCAAAAATGCGCCTGACGGAGCCGCCGGGCGCATTTTTCGGCTGGCCAGGCAGTACGGATTTGCCCAGAGGCGCCTGTACAGACCGACGAAAAGCCGCCGGCATGGCTGCCGGCGGCTTTCCTTGAGAGAAAAAGAGAAAAGAGAGGAGAAATGGATGAATGTCTATTTAAAAGGCTGCTGTTGGCTCTCCACGAAGATTTCCGTGAAGCAGCTTCCTTATGCTCCAAGGATACCGGATTTTGGCCGGTTTGTGGTGAACAGTTTGTAAACGAAGTATAAAGAAATCCTGAAATTCCGCAGCTGCAACCGGCAGTTGACAGATTTTCCGGCAAACTTGCTGGCGTGCAACCGCATGATCTCGTAGAATAGCGGTATCGATCCCAAATCACAGGAGGAAGAAAACCATGATCTTTGCAGACAAATTGATCGCCCTGCGGAAAAAGGAGGGCTGGTCGCAGGAGGAGCTTGCGCAGCAGCTGAACGTCTCGCGGCAGTCCGTATCCAAATGGGAGGGCGCGCAGTCCGTCCCCGACCTTGATAAGATCGTCCAGCTGAGCCGCATCTTCGGCGTCAGCACAGATTACTTATTAAAGGATGAACTGGAGGAGCAGGAGCCTGTGCCCAGCCTTCCCGAGCAGCCGCAGCGCCGCCGCGTGAGCATGGAGGAGGCCTCGCGTTATCTGGAACTGCGCCGCGCTGCCGCGCCGAGGCTGGCGCTGGCCACGTTTTTGTGCGTGATCTCACCCATTGCGCTGATCCTGCTCGGCGGACTGAGCGAATATACCGCCCACATCACGGAAAATGCAGCGGCTGGCATCGGCCTCAGCGTACTGATCGTTCTGGTCGCCGCCGCGGTCGGAATTTTCCTGACGTGCGGCGCAAAGGCAAAGGCATTCTCGTTTCTGGAAACCGAGCCGTTTGAAACGGAATATGGCGTAAGCGGCATGGTCAGGCAGCGGCAGCAGGACTTCCAGCCCACGGCGAACCGTCTGAACATGATCGGCACGATCCTGTGCATCATGTCCGTCCTGCCGCTGTTTCTGGCGATGTGCCTTTCCGGCTCGGATCTCATGTACATCGGCGCGGTGTGCCTGCTGCTGGGCTTTGTCGCGCTGGCCTGCCTCGCGTTCGTCTATGCCGGGACGCAGACTGCCGCGATGGAAAAGCTGCTGGAAGAGGGCGACTACACCCGCCAGAGAAAGTCCAAAAGCCGCCTGATCGGCACGGTCAGCGTCTGCTATTGGCTGGTCGTGACAGCCATTTTCATGTTCTACACCTTCGGGCCGTATGGCAACGCGCAGCCCAAATACAGCTGGTTCATCTGGGCGATCGCAGGCATCCTGTACGGCGCCGTAATGGCCGTTCTCCGTCTGGTCGGACAGGGCGAAAAAAAGAAATAAAAAGCACTTGACTCTGACACTGTGTCAGGCTGTATGCTGTCGGGGAGCTCAAAAAAACAGCATGGAGGTACCGTAATGCTGAAAATCGGATTATTTTCAAAACTGTCCAGAGTCAGTATCCGTATGCTGCGCTACTACGACGAGATTGGCCTGCTGCACCCGGCGTATATTGATCCGGAGTCGGATTACCGCTATTACCGCGAGGATCAGCTGCCGCAGATCGGCTGGATCACGGCCCTGCGGGACATGGGCTTTTCCCTCGCCGACGTGTGCCGCATGACCGAGATCGGCCATGACGCGGAAAAGCTCGCACCGTACTTTGAAGCAAGACGGCGCGAGCTGGAAGCCGACGCGGCAAAAACAGCGCGGCAGCTGCTGCTTCTGGAATCAGCCCGAAACCGGCTGGGAAAGGAAGACATCATGCAGTACAATGTGACCATCAAGACCATCCCCGAACGCTATGCGGCCTGCGTCCATACGATCATCCCGCGCTATTCGGAGGAAGGAAGCGTCTGGAAGACGCTCTGCGAGGAGACGGACGGGATGCGCCTCGTCCCGGACGAGCCGTGCTATTGCGCCGTGACGTTCCTCGACGGGGAATACAAGGAACGCGACGTGGAGATCGAAGCGTGGAAGACCGTCAAGGGCAGCTATCCCGATACAGCGCACGTGAAATTCAGAACGCTCCCCGCTGTTACCGTCGCAAGCTGCACGTTCCGCGGCCCGTATGAAAGGATCGGCGAGGTCTACGCGGCCATCGCCGCGTGGATCGCGGATAACGGCTATGAATGCGACGGCCCGATGTTCAACATCTACCACGTCAGCCCGCACGAAACACAGAACCCTGAAGAATTCGTCACCGAAGCCTGCTGCCCGGTGCGCAAACAATAAGGCGTTCGCGCGCAGCGCGGAAAAAGCTCCTCGTATCATGGCCTGCATGATAAGGGGAGCTGCCTTTCAGCGGATGCGCACGCGTCCGTTACCGGCTGTGCTCCTCGTCGCAGCAGTCGATGGCAAGGACGGTGCACAGGGCGATCAGCGCGTCCTGCGGGTCGAATACCTCCAGTGCGTAACGGTCGCCGAGGGTCAGGAAGGCGCGGGAAATGGCCGCGACGCGGCGGCCGTTTTGCGTGATCTCGTAGTCCAGACTCATAAAGTCGCCCTCAATCTCCCAGCCCAGCTCGTCCAGAGAATAGCTGCGGGAAAAGAACGCAAAATTCCGCGTCAGGTCGTATTCCCGCCCGCCGATGGTCAGCGCATAGGTACACGGCAGCGAAAACGGCACGTGCTGCACGGCGGCGGCCTGCCGCCCGGAGGCGTCCTGCACGATCAGCTTTTTGCCGAAATTGAAAAACTCGCGGTTCGCGCTGTAGACAAGGTTCTCGTTTTCGTCCCAGATATCAAAGTGGTCAAACGACAGAAATTCCTCTTTTAAATAAAAAATCATGGTAGTCTCTCCCTTCTGATGGGTTGGACGAATTCTGTGCAAAAGAGTTCCGGCTGGAAATCAGCTTTCATCTATGATATAATAAATAGACTTTCAGCACAAGGAGTTTTTCCCATGACAAACAAAGAGATCGGCGAGCTGCGGCGCCGCATGAAGCCTGACCGCACCAATCTGACCGCTGTTTACGGCTGCTATGTCGCGTCCAGCGGCGAGGTTCTGTCCACGTTCCGGGAGCCGTTCGGCCTGATGACGGAGGAGGACAGGGAAAAATATCTGGCGATCTTCCGCCGCGCACTGTCCGGCACGCCGGATAAGAACCTGCTCGACCTCTCGTTCACCACAAAGCAGGTCGCCGATTCTGACGAGCACCGGCTGCTCATGCGCCTGCGCGAGACGGCGCTGGACGACGAGGAGGCGCGGCAGAAGCTGTTCCAGACCATCATCGGCGCGGTCAGCTTTGAAGAAAACTTCCTGATCCTGCTGGCGCATGAGCGCTACGACGTGCCGTTCAAGGCGAAAGACGGCGCGAAGCTCGACGACGGCAGCGAGGTCTTCTCCTATTTTGTCTGCGCCGTTTGCCCCGTCAAGCCGGGCAGGGAGCTTCTGAGCTACATTGCCGAGGAAAAGACCTTCCACAACCGCTCGGCAGGCTGGGCCGCCGGTATGCCGGAGGCCGGCTTCCTCTTCCCCGCCTTTGACGGACGGCGGACAAATCTGTATAACTGCCTGTTCTACACGCATTCCTCCGGCGCGGACAATCAGCCGCTCATCGACGCGCTGTTCCATGTCCAGCCGCCGATGCCCGCAGACGAGCAGCGCGACACCTTCAGCGGCGTGCTGCGCAATGCGCTGGACGACGAATGCTCGCTTGCCGTCGTCCAGCAGGTGCGGCAGGAGATCAAGGACCGCATCGACGCGTGGCAGGAGGCAAAAAGCGACGATCCGCTGGTCGTCAGCGGCGACGAGCTGAAGGACGTGCTGGAGAGCTGCGGCGTGTCGGAGGACAAGCGGATGCAGTTCGGCGCGCAGTTCGACGAATCCTTCGGCGGCGGCGCGGTGCTCAACCCCCGGAACCTGATCGACGTGAAAAAGTGCGTTGTCAAGACGCCGGATGTGTCCATCACCGTCAACCCCGAGCGGCCCGATCTCATCGAGACGCGCACGCTCGGCGGCGTCCGGTACATCCTCATCAAGGCCGACGAGGGCGTCGAGCTCAACGGCATCGATCTGGCGGAAGAGGCTGAGTAGGCCCCCGCACGGTTTGGCCTCCCCTTTCAGCAGAGCCTTTGAAAACAGACGAAACCCTCTGCGCAGCATTTAAGCGGCAGAGGGTTTTGCGATATGATATGTACTTATTCCTTGACTGTGCCGTCGGCGTTGAAGACGGGGAGCTTGTTGAGGTAGATGATGTCCTTGCGCGCCTGCGCGTCGCCCTCGGCGAGGACGGCCATGCGGCCCGCGACCGTGCCGCCTGCCTTTTCGACCAGCTCCTCCATCGCACGAAGCGATTCGCCGGTAGAGATCACGTCGTCGACGATCAGCACGCGCTTGCCGCGGATCTTATCGGCCTCTTCGCCGGACAGGTACAGGTCCTGATCGTGCTGGGTCGTGATGGAGCGGACCGTCACGTGCAGCGGGCGGGGCATATAGACCTTTAGGCCCTTGCGGGCGACGAAATATTCCTTCGCGCCGGACTGGCGGGCCATCTCGTGGATGAGGGGGATGCTCTTGGCCTCAGCCGTGAGCAGATAATCATAGTCCTTCGGCGCTCTGGCCAGCAGCTCGCGCGCGCAGGCGACGGTGATCTCCGCGTCGCCGAACATGACGAACGCGCCGATATACAGATCGTCGGATACCTTGCACAGCGGCAGATCCCGGTCAAGACCGGCAATGTTCATTCTATATTTCATGCAGAATCTTCTCCTTCATATCCTTCATGCGTCGGGTCGTTCCCAAAAAAATATTATACCGGCCAAACGCCAGCTTGTCAATTCCTTCTTCCGTCCTGTTTTTTTCGCCATTGGCGAAAACGACACATTTTTTGTGCAGTAGTGTGAATTTTCCGTGAACTTTTTTGTCGGTGTCGCCAGTTGTATTTATATGTGCGTTCCTCTATAATTAAGCTGTCAGAAAGTTAGGTGGACTGAAAAAATTTGTCTGCCCGCGAGAAAAGAAAGGATGGTTTCCCTACATGAGCAATTTCTTTAAGGTAAAGGAGCACGGCTCGACCGTGCGCACCGAGATCATGGCCGGTGTGACGACCTTCATGGCAATGGCCTACATTCTGATGGTCAACGCCGGTATGTTCTCCAGCCTCGGCACTGTCAGCTACGGCGCGATCTACATCGCGACCGCCATCTCCGCCGTCATCGGCACCGTTCTCATCGGTCTGCTGTCCAACCTGCCGCTGGCGCAGGCGTCCGGCATGGGCCTGAACGCATTCTTCGTCTACACCGTCTGCTTCACCTTCGGCCTGAGCTACGCAAACGCGCTGGTTCTCGTTCTGGTTGACGGCATTGTCTTCGTCCTGCTGACCGTCACCGGCCTCCGCAAGATGATCTTCGACGCCATCCCGGCTGCTGTCAAGACCGCGATCTCCGCCGGTATCGGCCTGTTCATCGCGTTCATCGGCCTGCAGAACGCCGGTATCGTCGTGGACGACGGCGCAACGCTCGTCAATCTCTCTTCCTTCAACGTCTTCTCCGGCTCCGCGACATGGGCCAACATCTTCCCGATGATCCTGACCATCATCGCGGTCTTCGCCATCGGCGCAATGTCCAAGAAGAAGGTCAAGGGCGCTGTTCTGTGGGGTATGCTCGGCGGCGCAGTTCTCTACTACGTCATCGGCCTCATCACGATTCCTGATTTCTATGCGACCGCTGTCGCTCCCAACCTGACCTCCGATTTCTTCAGTGCATTCAAGGAGTTCGGCGCACAGGCGTTCGGCAAGGTCTTCACCGAAGGCTTCAACTTCAGCCCGTACATTGCCGAGCACGGCATGAGCAACTTCATCGTTATGTTCCTCACCACCATGCTTGCATTCTGCATGGTCGATATGTTCGATACCCTTGGCACGCTGTACGGCGCCTGCGCTGCCGGTAATATGCTGACCAAGGACGGCAACGTCCCCAACATGGACAAGGCCATGCTGGCTGACGCCATTGCCACCTGCTGCGGCGCTGTCTGCGGCACCTCCACCGTCACCACGTTCGTCGAGTCCTCTGCCGGCGTTGCCGAGGGCGGCCGCACCGGTCTTGCCTCCATGGCGACTGCTGCTCTGTTCTTCATCGCGATGTTCCTTGCGCCTGTCGCACAGCTCATCCCGACCTACGCCTGCGCTGCGGCTCTGATCTATGTCGGCGTTCTCATGATGGCGAATGTCCGCTCCATCGACTGGGACGATCCCGCCGCTGCGGTTCCCGGCTTCATGACCGTCGCGTTCATGCCGCTGACCTACAACATCTCCTACGGTATCGCCTTCGGCCTCATCTCCTATGTCTTCATCAAGATCTTCACCGGCAAGATCAAGGAGATCAATGCTGGCACCTGGGTCATCACGATCCTCTTCGCCCTCATGTTCTTCCTCACCCGCTGAGATCACGTTTCCGGGCGCGCCATTCCGGCGCGCCCGGTTTTTCTATGCTCGAAAGGGTTTACAAAACGTACATATTTTTTCTCTTGACTTTTTCGGGTCGATTCGCTATGATACTGTTTCACCAGAAAAGAGGAGGCGTTTTTCATGGACAAACAGCCGTATATTGTCGGCGTCGGCGCTGCGAATGCAGACCTCAACGGCGCGTCCCTTGCGCCCATCCATCTGCGTGATTCCAATCCCGGCCACATCAGCCTGTCCGCCGGAGGCGTGACGCGCAACGTGTGTGAAAACCTCGCCCGGCTGGGCGCGGATGTCAAGCTTTTGAGCTGCGTGGGCGATGATACCTTCGGCGCGTTCATCCGCCGCTCCTGTGAAGACGCCGGGATCGACGCGTCCCATCTGTATGAGGCAAGGGACGCAAGCTCCTCCATGTATTTATCCATTCTGGACGCGGATGGCGATATGCTGGTCGGTATGTCCGATATGCGCATTGTCCAGCAGGACATGCCGGAGGATTACCTGCCGTCGAAAAAAGCGCTGATCCAGGGCGCGGATGTTGTCACCTGCGACCCCTGCATGGGTGAAAAAACGCTGCTGCAGCTGCTGGACCTGTGCACGCCGGGGCAGATCATCTGCGTTGACCCTGTTTCGTGCGCGTATGCGCGTGTCGTTGCGCCGTTTATCGGCCGCTTCCACACCGCCAAGCCCAACCGCATGGAGCTTGGAATTCTGGCCGGAATGGAAATTCAGTCCGACAGCGATCTGGAACGCGCGGGCGAGGCCGTTCTGAACAAGGGCCTCCGGCGGCTGTTCGTCAGCCTCGGCGCGGAGGGTTGTTTGTACATGGACGACACCGGCACGGTCCTGCGCCGCAAATTAAGACCGGCAAAAATGGTCAATGCCTCCGGCGCAGGCGATTCGTTTGCCGCCGCCATGCTGTACGCCACACTCCATGGCTTTGGCGTGGAAAAGACGTTGGACTATGCCATGGCCGCCGGGATTGCGGCTGTGTCGCACGAGCGGACGATCAACCCGAACATGAGCATTCCCCTGCTCGAAGAAATTCTGCTGGCGCACCGCATCTGATCTTGTACACCCATCTGAAAGGAGTTATTCATATGAATCTGAAGGATTATCTGTCTGTTACCCCTGAAATTCAGGAGGCCATCGACGCGGGCAAGCCCGTCGTCGCACTGGAATCCACCATTCTGAGCCACGGTATGCCCTATCCGCAGAACGTGGAGTTCGCGCACAAGGTCGAAGAAATCGTCCGCGCAGAGGGCGCTGTCCCCGCGACGACCGCGATCATGGGCGGCAAGCTGAAGGTCGGTCTGAACGCTGAAGAGCTGCTCGTTATGTGCAAGGCTGAGGGCGTCGGCAAGGTCAGCCGCCGCGATGTGGCTGTGTATCTGGCAACCGGCATGACCGGCGCGACCACTGTTGCGACCACCATGATCATCGCCTCCATGGCAGGTATCCGTTTCTTCGCCACCGGCGGCATCGGCGGCGTGCACCGCGGCGCGGAAAAGACCATGGACATTTCCGCCGACCTGCAGGAACTGGCCAACACCCCCGTCTGCGTCGTCTGCGCGGGTGCAAAGAGCATTCTTGATCTCGGCCTGACGCTGGAATATCTCGAGACGCAGGGCGTTCCCGTTCTGGGTCTGCGCACGGACGAGCTGCCCGCGTTCTATTGCCGCACCTCCGGCTTCAAGCTCGACTACAACTGCAAGGATGAGGAAACGGTCGCAAAGATCATGAAGGCCAAGTGGGACATCGGCCTCAAGGGCGGCGCAGTCGTCGGCAACCCGATCCCGGAGCAGTACGCGATGGATCCGAACTACATGAACGGCATCATCGACAAGGCTGTTGCACAGGCAAACGCCGAGCACATCCACGGCAAGGCCATCACGCCGTACCTGCTGGCGCACATCAAGGACATGACCGAGGGCAAGTCCTTCGCCGCCAATCTGGAGCTGGCCTACAACAATGCGCACGCAGCAAGCAAGATCGCTGTCGCCTATTCCAAGCTGTAATTCCCCAATACCACTACGGGCGCGCCAACTGGCGCGCCCGTTTTTTCTATGAAGCTCCGCGCGGCAACGGAAGATGTTTCAGCCCGCAGAAAACAGGAAGCCGCTGCGCAGCGACTGCGCCAGATGGAAGCGGCGCGCTGCTGTTTCGCCTTCGAAGCGGATATCGGCGAACGGGCCGTCTATGGATACGATGCGGCCCATGCCGTATTTTTTATGCCGGATGACGCTTCCCGGCATGAATGTCTGCGCGTCCGGCAGCTGCGCTGCTGCAGGTGCGTCCGGCAGCTGGAAGACCTCCGCGCGGCTCCGTTCGAGCAGCATCTGCCCTGCCTGCATGAGACTGTCGCCGTCCGGGAAGGCGACAAGCAGTTCGTCTTCGCACTGCGCCAGAATGCTCCCCTCGCCGCGCGTTTCGTGGCGGTAGCGCAGGCCGCAGGCGTTTTCCGGCACGATGGCGGCAAAATCGTCCTTCGCGCACACCGGAACGGGCAGATATCCCCGCGCCTCGCGGATGAACGCAGACGGCGCATCCGGGTATTCAAACAGCGTCAGCTCATCCTTCGCACGCGTCATTGCCACGTAAAAGAGTCTGCGATCCTCCTCATATACCCGGCGCTCATCCTCCGTTCCGTCTGCCGCGTCCGGCCGGGACGGAAGCACGCCGTCATGGACGTCCAGCAGATACACCCGCTCGTATTCCAGCCCCTTGCTCGAATGGATCGTCGAAAGCGTCAGCAGCGCGTCCGGTGCGTCCGCATGCGTGCGGATGGTCTGCCGCAGCGTGTCCATCCGGGCAAGAAACGCCTCCGCCGACGGCTCCCGCGCGGCAAGCATCTGCAGAATGAAATATTTTCCGGGATCGAGCCGCCGTTCGGTCACAAAGCCGCCGTAGCCCAGCGTGCCCCAGATCGTGCGCATCAGCACTTCTCCGGGCAGCGTTTGCAGCTGCTCAAGGCCCGCCTTTACGCGCCGGACGCGTTCGCGGCCCTCGTCCGAAAGCCTGGCCTGCGCAAGCAGGCAGTCCAGAATGGGCGCGTGCGTGCGCGCGCTCTGCACGCAGGCGGCCTGCGCCGCCTCCTTGGAGATCAGCGCGCCGAATTTATAATAGATGCGCAGAAAGCGCTCCGCGTCGTCCGGCGCTGCGGCGAAGCGCAGGATGTCCTGCACGTCGCTGACGATGCGGTGGGTAAAGAACGTGTCGTCAAAGCTGCGGCAGCGGTACGGAAGCCCGGCGCGCTCCAGCGCGTCGATGAGCGGAAGGGCGCTGTCGTTGTTTCGGTACAGGACGGCAAACGGCGCGCGCCGCTCCCCTGCCAGCGCCAGCAGATAGCGGTACTGCGCCTGCCGGGAGGCTGCGTGCGCAAGGCGCACCCGGCAGCCCTTCGCCCTTGTCGCGCGGATGGTTTTGGGGTAACGATCCCGGTTCCCCTCGATGAATGCGCCCGCCAGCCGCAGAATTTCCGGCGTGGAGCGGTAATTGTCCTCCAGCAGCAGCGTCTTTGCGCCCGGCCAGACCGAAGAAAAGCGCAGCAGCGCCTCCGGATAGGCCGCGCGGAAGCCGTAGATGCTCTGATCCTCGTCGCCGACCATGAAGAGGTTCCCGGTTTTCTTTGCCAGCAGCTCAATGATCGCGTGCTGCACGCGGGACGTGTCCTGCGATTCGTCGACGCAGAGATAGGGGTAGCGCGCCTGAAACTCCGCCAGAATTTCAGGCTGCTTTCTGAGGATCGCCAGCGCGTAGGCCATCTGGTCGTCGTAATCCATCTGCCGCGCCTCGCGCAGCGCAGCGCAGTAGTGCGCGTACAGCTCAGAAAAGCGCGGCAGGCCGAAGTCCTGCGCAGCGATCTCGTCCGCCGACAGCATCATATTTTTACAATAGGTGATCGCCGTGCGCACCTCGCGGATGGTGCTGTCGGTTGGATAGTCCCCGTTCAGCGCCTGATAGATGCGCCCGACCAGCGCGGCAAGCTCGCCGGCGTTTTCCTGCAGCGCAAACGCCGGGCCGCGCTGCCGTCCGCAGGCCTCAATGATCTTGGAAGACAGGCCGTTGATCGTGCGGAACTCCGGCGTCTGCCCGGCAAGCTCCGGGAAGCGCGCGGTAAAGCGCGCGCGAAGCTCCCGCGTGGCGGCGACGGTGTAGGTCACGGCCAGAATATGCGCCGGGTCGATGCCGCGGCACAGCGCCATATACCCCAGCCGCGTCACCAGCACCGTCGTTTTCCCGCTTCCGGGCACGGCCAGCAGCAGGACCGGCCCCTCCGTCTCGCGGACGGCGGCCTTCTGCTGTTCGCTGAATTGCGGCATATAGCGGGCGGTAAATTCCTCCGTCGTCATACGGTAAGCTCCAGTACGACCGGGCAGTGGTCGCTGCCGAACACGTCCGTGCGGATCTCCGATGACAAAACACGCGGCAGCAGACGCTCGGAGACGATAAAATAGTCGATGCGCCAGCCTGCGTTGTTTTCCCTCGCGTGGAAGCGGTAGCTCCACCACGAGTATACGCCCGCCAGGTTCGGATGCAGGCGGCGGAAGGTATCGGCGAAGCCGGAGGAGAGAAGCTCGGTCATTTTCGCGCGCTCCTCATCAGAAAAGCCCGCGTTCTGCCGGTTCGCCTTTGGGTTTTTGATGTCGATCTCCTCATGCGCGACGTTCAGATCGCCGCAGTAAACGACCGGCTTTTCCGCGTCCAGCCGCAGCAGATACGCGCGCAGCGCGTCTTCCCACTCCATGCGGTATGGAAGGCGCTTGAGGCCGTCCTGCGAATTGGGCGTATAGCAGCAGACAAGATAAAATTCTGGGTATTCCGCAGTGATGAGCCGCCCCTCGTGGTCATGCTCGTCGAGTCCGAGTCCATACCGAACAGAAAGCGGGGCCTGCTTCGTCAGAATCGCCGTGCCGGAATAGCCCTTTTTCTCGGCGGAATAAAAATAGCGGTGATAGCCGTCCAGCTCGAAGACGGCCTGCTCCGGCTGGAGCTTCGTCTCCTGCAGGCAGATCACATCGGCATTTTCATGCGCACAGTAGTCAAGAAAGCCCTTGCCGAGACACGCCCGCAGGCCGTTGACATTCCAGGATACCAGTTTCATAGATACCTCCAGGTGAAAAAAATCTTCCCGTGGGCGGGAAGAGTCAGGGTGCATAAAGACTTTGCGGATTTATAGGGCAGTACGGATTTGCGGCAGTCCTGTAGGGGCCGATGCCCACATCGGCCCGCTGGGAAGTTGCGAATTTGCCGCAGATTCCTGTAAAACCGGTACATTCTGCGGGCGGACAGAGTCGTCCGCCCCTACAGGAGAGAGCGGGGGGACGTCGTAGGGGCCGACGACTCTGTCGGCCCAAAAAATATAACGAATTCGCCGAGAATTCCCGTAAAACCGGTGCAATCTGCGCGGGCCGATGTAGGCATCGGCCCCTACAATGAAATTTGGTGGTGCACACGGGGGTGCATCGGTCTATGCTTTTCGCCCCTGCCTGCTGCAACCCCTCAGTCAGGGGAGCCGTTATTCTGCTGTTTCCTCCGCGGCCGTTTCCGGCAGCTGCATATCGTCGAAGGCGTTCTGGGCGTCGTCGAAGATCACCTGTACCTCGGCGAACGCGTCCTGCAGGCGGGAAAGACCGGTAGACAGGTCGGCGGCCAGCGCGGCGATCTCCTCGCCGGAATCCATGTAGCGGGTGCGCGCATCCTCGCAGAGGTTGGACAGCTGCGCGTAGATGCGCCGGGCGCGCACGGCGGCATTGCGCTCGGTCTGCTCGGCGCGGCGGTAAGCGGTCAGCTCCTTTTCGGTGAGCGACGGCTCCTGCGCCGCCTCCGGTTCTTCTGATTCTTCCGGCTCCTCCGGCTGCGGCGCAGGCTCTTCCGGTTCTGCCGGCTGCGGCACAGGGCGCGCCAGCAGTTCCTGCCGGGCCTCTTCGGATTTTTTCAGCTGCTCAGCCAGATCAGAGCCTTCCTGCGCGAGCGCGTTCACCTGCCCGGAAAGCGCGTCGTTGTCCGCCTGTGCCTGCTCCAGACGCTTCTGCAGACCTGCCAGTTCGACCTGAAGGCGCGCATTTTCAGCGGCGAGCTTATCGCGCTCGTCGGTCAGCTTGCGCAGCGCCTTCTGGTGCTCGATGGAAGTCGATTCGATATAATTGACAACGTCAGTGCGGTTAAAGCCGCTGACCGCCGTGCGGAACTTTGAAAAATCAGACACCTGTTGTTCCTCCTGATTTCCGATTTTGCCTCAGTATATCACAAAAAACGGCAAAAAACAACCTGCCCGCCGCCGCCTTTGCGGATTTCACGAATTGTTCACAGACAGTGGTTTTTCATTTGTATGATTGCAGATACGGGAAAAGACTGATATAATAGATTTTATCTGAAAGACAGTGAGGAAACGAAGCATGGAATACAACAAGCTGATCGCCGAGCTGCATACCGGCGACGATGTAGAGGGCTTTTATGTTCTGAAGGACGCGTTTTTGAAGACGACAGCGGCGGGAAAGCCGTTTTTGTCCGGCGTTCTGGCCGACCGCTCCGGCGTGATCGATCTGAAGGTCTGGGACTATTCCGGCCCCATCGGCGCGCGGTCGGACGATATCGGCCGCGTCGTCAAGATCCGTGGGCAGGTGTCGGAGTTCAAGGGTGCGCCGCAGCTGACGGCGGGCCGCATCCGCATGGCGGATGGGAACGACCAGTATGATCTTTCCGCCCTTGTGCCGACCGCGCCCATCGACGCGGACGCGCGTGTCGCGGAAATTGAGCGCATGATCGACTCCATGGAGGACAGGGAGTATCAGTCCGTCGCCCGCACGATGCTTGCGCGGCATCTGGACGCGTTCCGTTCCATCCCGGCGGCCAAGAGCGTCCACCACAGCTTTCTGTCCGGGCTTCTCATGCACACGTCCAATATGCTGCGGCTGGCGGATTTTCTGGCCGGGCTTTACGGGGAGATCATCGACCGGAGCCTGCTGCTGACGGGAACGCTGCTGCATGATTTTGCAAAGGAAAAGGAATTTACGTTTTCCGGCCTTGGGCTGGTCACGGATTACTCGCTGCCCGGCCAGCTGATCGGCCATCTGGTGATGGGCGCGCAGGAGGTGCAGCAGTGCGCGCAGGAGCTTGGCATTTCCGAGGAAAAGAGCCTGCTTTTGCAGCACATGATCCTCTCGCACCATGGCGAACCGGAGTTCGGCGCGGCTGTGCGCCCGATGTGCGCCGAGGCAGAGCTGCTCTCCGAGATCGACCTCATCGACAGCCGCATGGAGATCTACGCCGAGGCGCTGCAGGATCTGCCCGTCGGAAGCTTCTCCAACCGCATTTTCGCGCTGGACAAGAAAATCTACCGTCACGGGTGATGCGGTAAGAATGCCCGGCGGCAGGAGGCGATTGACAAATCGGCGATTTACTGGTATAACCTGAAATACATATTTAAAATTGATATGCCAGACGCAAAGACGCAGAGCGAAGCCCGATGAAACGCGGGTTCGCTCTGCGTTTTTGTTATGGCGCAAAAGGAGTCGAGAAGCATGGAGAAAACAGTCAGATTATTGGCGGCGGCAGGCGTTCTGATGCTGCTGGCGGGCGCGATTTTCGGGTTTATGCGGCAATGGATCTGCGCGCGCACGGCATTCCCGCCTGCGTGTTTCTGAAAAACAGCGCGGGCCGGTACCTTATCAGATCGCCGTCTGCGACTATTACGGGCAGTATTTCGCCTCGCCCGCGGCCAACCGGCACATTTATCTCCGGCAGGCGCAGCACGCGACCCGTCTGCTGCGGTCAGCATTCTGACGGCCAGAAAAACGGGGCTGCAGCGAAATGAAACCCGCTGCAGCCCCGTTGACTATTCGATCAGACAGACGGCATGGGCGGCGATCCCCTCGCCGGAGCCGGTGAAGCCGAGGCGCTCCTCCGTCGTTGCCTTGACGCTGACGTTCCCAAGACCGGTATGCAGTGCGCCCGCGATATTCCGGCGCATCTGCTCGATATGCGGCGCGAGCTTTGGCCGCTGGGCGATGATGGTCGCATCGAGGTTGCCGAGGCGGTATCCGGCCCCTTCAAGCCTGCGGCTGACCTCGCGCAGCAGCTCCATGCTGTCCGCGCCGAGATAGCGGTCGTCGTTGTCCGGGAAGAGCTTGCCGATGTCGCCCATGGCCGCCGCGCCGAGCAGCGCGTCCATGACGGCATGGACGAGCACATCCGCGTCGGAATGGCCGTCCAGCCCCTTTTCATACGGGATCGTCACCCCGCCCAAAATCAGCGCCCGGCCGGAAACCAGCCGGTGAACGTCGTAGCCGTGGCCGATCCTCATGCGTTTGCCCTCCGGCGCAGGATCAGCGCGGCCAGCTCCAGATCGAGCGGCGTCGTGATCTTCAGGTTCTCTTCATCGCCGTCGGTCAGCTGCACGGGCATACCGAGCGCCTCAACGGCGCTGCAGTCGTCCGTGAGCGCGATCCCCTGCTCCTTCGCGTTCTGCAGCGCTGCGGCAAGCAGATCGCGGTCGAAGACCTGCGGGGTCTGAACGGCGTAGAGCGTACTGCGGTCTGGCGTTTCGTCGACCGCACCGCCGGTCGAGACTTTGATGGTGTCCTTGACGCGCACGGCGGGCGCCGCGGCGGCGAACTTCTTTGCCTTGGAAACAGCGCGGCAAATCACTTCGTCGGTCACAAGCGGGCGTGCGCCGTCGTGGACGGCAACGAGCTGCGCCCGGTCGGACACGGCGGCAAGGCCCGCCATGACGGAATCCGTCCGCGTTTCGCCGCCCGCGACGACCATGCGCATTTTGTCATACGCCTTAAGATAACGGCTGACCTTTTCCAGCAGCTCCTGCTGCGTGACGACGATGATCTCGTCGATCATGGCGCATTTGTCAAACACGTCGACCGTCCGGCAGATGACCGGCAGGTTTTCCAGTACCGTCAGGATTTTATTCGTGCCGCCCATGCGCGAGGATGTGCCTGCGGCGACGATCACGGCGGCGCAGTAGGGCCGCCCGATTTTTTCCTTGATCGCAAGCCCCTTACGGAGGCCTTCACTCAGCTTCATATCGTTTCTCCTGTTCACAGCGCCCGCACGAGCGTTTTATAGGTCTCGCCGCGCACCATGAAATTCTTGAACTGGTCAAACGCAGCACAGGCCGGGGACAGCGTCACAATATCGCCGGGAACGGTGTGCGTCTTTGCCAGCTGCACCGCCTCCGCAAGCGTCTGCGCGTGCAGAATTTCGGGCTCGCCGGGCCGGTAGTCCGGCGCAGCTTTGACCGCCGCTTCGATCTTCTCCGCCGTTGCGCCGCAGAGGATCAGCAGGCGCACGTGCGCGCAGATCTCCGGCCCCAGCGCGTCGAATGGGATCTTCTTGTCATAGCCGCCCGCGATGAGAACCAGCTTCTGGCGGAACGAATGCAGGCCCGCGATCGTGCGCGACGGGCTGGACGCGATGGAGTCATTATAATATTTCACGCCGTCCAGCTCGCGAACGAACTCAATGCGGTGCTCCACACCCGCGAATGTGCGCGCGATCTCGTCAATATCCTCGTCCTCCGCAAGTCCTTCGACGGCACAAGCGGCGGCCATATAGTTTTCGATGTTGTGGACGCCCGGAATGCGGATGTCGGCGGCGGCCATGATCTTTTTTCCGTTCCGGCAGATCACGCCGTCTTCCAGATACACGCCGTTTTCCGGCCTTGCCAGCCGGGAGAAGAACTCCACGGTTCCCTTCGCGTCAGCGGCGAAGCCGCGCGTGATATCGTTATCGTAGTTCAGGACGACCTTGCCGGTTTCGTTCTGATACTCGAAGACGTTTTTCTTGGCCTGCACATACTCGGCCATGTCCTTGTGCACGTCCAGATGGTTCGGGGCCACGTTCGTCACGACGGCAATGTCGGCAGAGCGCTCCATCGTCATGAGCTGGAAGGAACTGAGCTCGACCACGGCAATGTCCGCCGGCGTCATGTCCGCCGCCTGCGGCAGAAGGGGCGCGCCAATGTTGCCGCCGACCCAGACGCGGTGGCCCGCGTGCTCCAAAATTTTTGCGATCAGGGTCGTGGTGGTCGTTTTGCCGTCGGAGCCGGTCACGGCGATGATGCGGCAGGGGCAGACCTCGAAGAACGCTTCCATTTCACTGGTAAGCTCCGCGCCCTTTTCGCGCAGCCGGCGCAGCGCCGGGATATCCGGGTGCATACCGGGCGTGCGGAAGACGATATCAGCCTGCACATCGTCAAGATAATGCTCTCCGACATGGAGCACGGTGCCCGCCCGCTCCAGCTCCAGAACCTCCGCGTCGAGCTTTTCCCGCGGCGTTTTGTCGCAGGCCAGCACGTGCAGTCCGCGCGCAAGGAGCATCCGGATGAGCGGCCGGTTGCTCACGCCGATGCCGAGCACGGCGATTTTTTTATCAATCAGGGAATCAAAATACTGGTCGACAAGATGATTCATATCCAAAAGCCTCTTTTAAAATTTCCTGCCTGTATTATATCCGCGCGGGAAAGAAATTGCAATCCATTTGACTTTTTCCTGCAAATAAAGTACAATACTTCCGCGACCGGGTCGGACAGTCGCGGGCGCAGCGCCGAAAGGCCGCGCATGAGGAAAGTCCGGGCTCCGCAGGGCAAGGATAACGGGTAACGCCCGCCCAGAGCGATCTGAGGAAAAGTGCAACAGAAATAAACCGCCGGAGGCGGCTCGCGCTGCCTCCGGCAAGGGTGGAAAGGTGCGGTAAGAGCGCACCCAATGGCGTGTGAAAGCGTCCATTGCTGTAAACTCTATCCGGAGCAACACCGCAGAGGAGGCAAGGCCTGCCCGGCTGCTTCCGAGAAGGTGGCTGGAGCGCACCGGCAACGGTGCGCCTAGATAGATGACTGTCGATGACAGAACCCGGCTTACAGACCCGATCGTAAAAAACGCCTCCGCTGAAAAGCGGTGGCGTTTTTTTCGGGCTGCCGGCAGGCATGCGCTTATTTGCCGCTTGCGCCGTAGTTGGACAGGACACGGGCGGAGGGGTCTTTTACATCGCAGCCCTTCCACGCTTTGTTCGGCATCCAGAAGTCCTTGACCATGTCCGCCTGACCGGGATAGTATTTCTCAAAAATATCGCGATACAGAAGGCTTTCCTTTGTAAACGGCTTTGCAAACGTGTATTTTTCGCAGCCTCTTCCAAACGCTTCATCGGAATAGAGGCTTTCGGCATACGCCTTCAGATCGTCGACCATGGAGTGGCCCACGGCGTCGGAGAAGGCCGCCTTCTGCCGCCAGAGGATATCGTCCGGCAGGATATGATCGTCCGCGAACGCCTTACGCAGGAGGTATTTGCCCATGTCATACGTGTTCAGCTTCAGCTCCGGACGGATGGACATGACGTATTTTACAAAATCCAGATCGCCGAACGGGACTCTGGCTTCGAGCGAGTTGACGGAAATGCAGCGGTCGGCGCGCAGGACATCGTACATATAAAGCTCGTCCACGCGCTTTTTTGCCTCCTGCTGGAAGGCCTCGGCGCTGGGGGCAAAATCGGTGTATTTATAGCCGAACAGCTCGTCGGAAATTTCGCCGGTCATGAGGACGCGCACGTCCGTCTGCTCGTGGATAGCCTTGCAGCACAGGTACATCCCCATGCTGGCGCGTATGGTCGTGATGTCATAGGTTCCGAGCAGAGCGATGACCGTTTCGAGGGAGTCCAGCACCTGCTGCCGCGTCATGGTGACCTCGGTGTGCTCCGCGCCGATGAAATCAGCGGTTTCCTTCGCATATTTGAGGTCGATGGGATCCAGGTCCATGCCGATGGCGAACGTGCGGATCTTCTTGCCGAGGAGCTTGGCCGAGATCGCGCAGACAAGGCTGGAATCGAGGCCGCCGGAGAGCAGAAATCCGAGTGGTGCGTCCGCGTCAAGCCGCTTTTCCACGGCGGAGATCAGCTTTTCACGGATCTTTTTGGTGACGGTATCGAGATCGTCGTCGGAATACTTCGCAATGGTCGTCAGATCGGCGTAGCGGACGAATTTGCCGTCCTTATAATAATGTCCCGGCGGGAACGGGAAGACGTGCGTACAGAGGCCGGCGAGATTTTTCGCTTCGCTGGCGAAGATGATCGAGCCGTCGGCAAGATAGCCGTAGAACAGCGGACGGATGCCGATCGGGTCACGCGCGGCGACAAGGGAATCGGAAGCCGAATCATAGATGATCATGGCGAACTCCGCGTCAAGCCCGGCAAACATCTCGGTGCCGTATTCCTGCCACAGGGGAAGGATAATTTCGCAGTCGGAATCGGACGCGAAGACATAGCCCTTGGCTTCGAGCGCCTTTTTGACCGGGCGGAAGCCGTACAGCTCGCCGTTGCACACGGCCATATCGCCGCCGCGATGGAACGGCTGCATTCCCTCCGGGTGCAGGCCCATGATGGCCAGCCTGTGGAAGCCCAGCATACCGCTGCCTGCGGGCTCAAGCCGGGTGTCGTCCGGGCCGCGGGATTTCGTTTTTTCAAAATACGGGAGAACCTGTTCCTTTTTGAGACTGGGGGACGTAAAACCAAGAATTGCGCACATAAAAAGCACCTCCGAATCATTTGCGCAGCATTGCCTAAAATAAATTTTAGGACGAATTGCTGCCGATCCGCGGTGCCACCTAACTTACTGGAATACCCAGTCTCTTTTCCGGGACTCTGACAAGCCCCTGCGCTTTAACGCCGCGCTGCGCGTCTTCCCTACTGCGGAGTTCCGGTTCAGGTCGCTGCTAAGAAGTGTTCGTTCACGAAGGCGTTGGCGCCGGGATCCCAGCATCCCCGGCTCTCTGCGGCCATGTCCCGCGTTACTTTTCTTCCTCATTGCATTTGGCGATATTCTTTTATTGAGTGAAGCTTTAAATGATGGAACAATTCTACACCCGGCATCCCGATTCGTCAAGCGTGCAGGTTTGACAAACTATATGCCCGCCGGATTTTCATTTTTGTACAGTTTGAATTTTCGCAATACGTGCGGCAAATTCCGTGATCCGTGCGTCGATCCCGTCCGCAGTCCGGACGGAGCCAGGGTCGTGCGCCGTCTGCATGAGGCAGAAGTCCGGCGGCAGGATGGCCGTCTTGTTCAGGCACATTGCGCCCAGCAGCTGCCGCGCAACGATATCGCTGCCGGAATAGCCGGAAACGACAATGCCGTACAGATATTTCTGATACAGATCCTGCTTGACGAGCAGATTGGTCAGGCGGTTGAACAGCGCCATGATATTGGCGCTGACCGCGTCGTTATAATTCGGGCACAGGAAGAGCATCGCGTCGCAGGCGCTGATGGCGGGCAGAACCTCGTCGGAGATGCTTCCGCCGTAGAAACAGCGGCTCTGCGCGGCAAAGTGCAGGCAGGCTTCATACGAGCAGCCCCGGCAGTCGTGGATGGAGCCGTTCTGCAGGGAAATGGTCTTTGTTTCAAATGCATCCGGCAGACGCGCAAGCACCTGTTCGCCGAGCCAGACCGTATTGGAGCGCTTGTTATCCGACGCGTGGAGCATGAGAAGCTTTGGCCGGGCAAAGCACGGCGGCTCAAACTCCAGAAGCCGCTGTGCCAGCTGGCGCAGCTGGTGCGCATAGGTCTGCTCCCAGCTCAGATGCAGGATCCCCGCCTGAATATGCTGGTTATAAAGAGAGCCCGTCCCCTCGACGAGCGGCTTGCCGGGAAACGCGCAGCCTGCCTGATTTGCCGCAAGAACCAGCTCCCGCGCGGTCTGCTTCGTATAAAGCTCCCCTGCCCCGTCGACGATCACGCCGCCATAGCTGCCGGACAGACAGTCCGGATGCTTCCGAAGCGTCCGCAGCAGGCGGCAAACCGTCTCATCCGGGCCGTATTCATCCAGCGCGGCGGCAAAAAGCAGGCGGCAGCCCGCCGCCCGTTCGATTCTCTCCGGCGGAAGCTCCTTCACGCGGAGCCCGGCCAGCGCCTGCGGCAGCAGGCGCTCCAGCCGCGCACTATGGCCGATGCGCACCAACGTCAGTTCCTGTTCCATGTCAGTATTCGAACGCCTCCAATGCGGTATGCGTCGTTTGTAATTCTTCCAGAAGCGCGGGGGCGATCTTCTCCCGGATGAGGCTGACGCCGAACGGCGTCATGCGGCTGCGGCAGCCGAAATACGCGCCGCCGAGCGGCACCGCACCGAAGTGCTCCTGCCCGCGCACGAGCCGCAGAATACTCACTGCGGCTGAGGACAGTGCGGGGGCCAGATACGGCTTGAAGCCAAGCTCCCGCACGCGCAGATTCGCCGTGCGGGTCTGTTCGGTCAGCCTTGCGGAGAGGGCCGCGTCATAGTCCGGGCCGCAGCTGTTCGCGCAGACGAGTCCCTGCCCGTGCGGGCCGTAGACGCGCAGCTTCTCTTCATTTAATCCCAGCTGCCGCGCGTAATACGCGCAGCGCGCGGCCATCACGCCGAGGCCGAAGCCCTGAATCTGCTCGGGGAGCAGGCCGGAAAAATCATACTCCCCTGCCCCGTTCTGATTGCTTTGCAGAAAAACAGAGCGCGACAGGTGGTCGACCGGGTCGGAGATCTGGCAGAACAGGCCGGTGAAGCCGGTGCTGCGCGCCATGCGGGCATACGCGCCCACCATGGCGCGGTTGGCCTCGTACTGCGCCATACGCACGTCCTTCACCGCCGTATCCAGTCCCGGCACGCCGCGCGAAGCCGTAAACGCAAACAGGTCGCAGGCAAACAGGTCCTTTTCCTCACAGATCACGATCTCCGGCAGCGGCTGGCCGTCCGGCGAAAGCACTTGGTTCAGCTCCAGCTCGTACCGGGCGCATTGGGCCTTGTTGGGGTCAAAGATCTGGATCCTGGAAAACTCATGTCCCAGCAGCTTCAGCGCCAGCAGCGCCGTGCCGCCCACGTCGCCAAGGCCGACGAGCGTGAGGACAAGACCGGTTTGCTTCGGCCGCTGCCACGCCTCCAGAACGGCAAATGCGTTTTGGAAGCAGACGTTCAGAACGCCCGCCCCATATGCGCGTACAAAACCGGCCAGCTCACCTGAGGCCGGACTGCACGGCGTCAGGCAGCGGACAGTCTCAGGCTCGGAAAGCTCGGCCAGATCATGGATATAAAATAATCCGCGCGAGCACAGCGGAACGCGCCGCACGAGAAACACCAGCGGCGCAAACGCAGCGCCGCACGGCCGCGCGTCCTGCGGAAAAAGCGTGTTGTCCTCCGCGCAGAGACAGAAGGAATGCCATTGCTTCAGGATCATAAACTCAACTCCTGCTTTGGTGTCGGATAAAAAGCTTGGATGATGCGCGGACGGACTGCGGCGTCCCAAAGCCTTCCCCGCCGGGGAAGGTGGCCCGAAGGGCCGGATGAGGGTCGGGGCGCAGTGCCGAATTGCTGAAACTGCCAGACAAATCGGAAAATCAGACTTTTGGTTTACGGTTCACCGTCCGCCGCAGCCGTTTATTCTTGTCCCGTCCAATACTGCGCACCCCAGTGCTCGAAGTCCCATTTGGGGCTGTAGTCGTTGCATTCGTAATCGACGTAATAAAGCCGGTCGACGGACAGGACGAAATTGGTCGGATAATAATCGATATTCAGATGAACAGGATACAGGCGGGCGCACATGGCCTTCAGCTGCCGGAGGCAGAAGCCGGGGAGCCGGTTTTCCGCGATCAGCTCCGCTGCCGTGGGGCCAGGGATGTATTCCTTAAGAATGCGCTCATTTTCCGTGTCGACGTCCAGCAGGCGCGGCATGGGGATCCCGGCGGACAGGAGCCGCTCATAATCACGCTGCTCGGCGGCGAGCTTGTCCCCGAACTGATAATACTCGCATGGCTCGTGGTGGATCTGCTTGACGACGTATTCGCCGCGCTCGTCCGCAGCCAGATAGGAATAGCCGCCCTTTCCCTTGCCGAGCAGCCGCCGGATGGAAAGCACTCTGCCGTTTACTGTGATCTGATCTTCCATGTTTCTCGCCTCCATACGCCTCAGCATAGCAGACGCGCGGGGCGTTTGTCCAGCAAAAATCCGCTTCGCCGGAAATACTGGCAGATTGAATAAAATACCGTTTGAATTTCATTCATTTTTCACAAGTTCTTCTTGCATTTTGCTTGGAAGCGTGTATAATGATGTGTGCAAAAAAGTAGAAATGAAGGAATTTGAAATGCGCACGCTGTTATCATTATCTGTTGCGGTTCTTGCGGGTCTGCTGATGACCCGCGTTGCAAAGCCGCTGAAGCTGCCGTCTGTGACGGCGTATCTGGTCGCGGGTGTTCTGATCGGGCCGTACTGCCTGGGTCTGCTCGGCATTGAGGGCCTTGGCTTCCCGACGCAGGAATCCGTAGACAGTCTGTCGCTGATCTCCGAGGTCGCGCTGGGCTTCATCGCATTCTCCATCGGCAGCGAGTTCCGCGTGTCCGAACTGAAGCACACAGGCAAGCAGGCGTTCGTCATCGGCGTTTTACAGGCGCTGGCCGCGACGTTCCTGGTCGATATCGCGCTGATCGTGATCGCACTGCTTACAAACGGCAGGCTGTCCATCGCGCAGGCCATCACGCTCGGCGCCATCGCCACGGCAACGGCCCCTGCCGCAACGCTCATGGTCGTGCGGCAGTACAAGGCAAAGGGCCCGCTGGTCGATCTGCTGCTGCCCATCGTCGCGCTGGACGATGCGGTCGGCCTAATCGTGTTTGCGGTGTCGTTCGGCATCGCAAAGGCGCTCAACACCGGCTCGTTCGATGTGATCTCCATCGTCGTCGATCCGCTGATCGAGATCGTGTGCTCGCTGGCGCTCGGCGCACTTGGCGGCTGGGTGCTCACGCAGCTGGAAAAGCTGTTCAACTCCAACACCAACCGTCTGAACATGACCATCGCATTTGTTTTCCTGACCTCGGCGCTGGCCATGGCGGAATTCAAGATCGGCCCTGTGACCATCGGTTTCTCGTCGCTGCTGACGTGCATGATGCTGGGCACGCTGTTCTGTAACCTCTGCCCGCTGTCGGGTGAGATCATGGAAAAATCCGACCGGTGGACAAGCCCGCTGTTTGCGGCGTTCTTCGTCATCTCCGGCGCGGGGCTGGATCTGGGCGTGTTCAAGGACGGTATGATCGTTCTCATCGGCGTTGTGTATATTCTGACGCGCTCGCTTGGCAAGTATCTCGGCGCGCATTATTCCGCAAAGCTCATGAAATGTGAGCCGCAGATCTGCAAGTATCTCGGCATCACGCTGCTGCCGCAGGCTGGCGTCGCGCTCGGTATGTGCGTGACGGCGCGCCAGCTCGGCGCGGAGGGTGATCTGATCCGCAACATTACGCTGTTTGCCATTCTGATCTACGAGCTGGTCGGCCCGCTGCTGACCAAAATGGCCCTGCAGGCCGCAGGCGAGATCCATCCGATGGACGAAGCCGTCCGCAACCGCCGCCAGCACAAGCTGGAACAGGCCAACGCAGAAAAGAAATAATACGCAGGCACAAAAGCAGCCCCGGCCGCATGGCCGAGGCTGCTTTGCGCAGGTTGCTTATTTAATAACGCCCTTCTGCAAAATCACGTTGGCGTAGATGGCAGTTTCGCCGGACTGGAGGATGCAGTAGGTCTTGCGGGCCTCGTCGTAGAATTCGAAGCGCTCATAGCTGCCGAAGGCGGCTTCGCCGCGCGCGTCGTATTTGGCGACGATCTTTTTATATTCGTCCCAGATGGGGATCTCCATACCCTTGTCCTTCTCGGCGACCTGCATGATCATGACAGGGTGCTCGACATACTCGTCAAGCGGGATGACCTGCAAGATCGCGTCGAGCAGCTCGGGCACGCCATGGCCGTCGGCACGGAGGAAGACGCAATTGTTGGGCTTGGCCATGGATGCGCCGGGGAAATTGCCGTCGCCGATGCAGATGCGGTCGCCGTGGCCCATTTCGGCCAATACCTTCAGAAGCTCCGGGGAAAGGATGGGCGGGATGTTTTTCAGCATGGTTCAAATACCTCCTGTTTGATCGGGCCGCCCGTTGACTTCGGGCAGCAAAGACAATAAAATATGCATATGCATTTTTTGATTTTAGGAGACACTGCAATGGATTACGCACAGCAGCTTGCATTTTTCGCAAACATTCTGGAGCAGAAGCACCTCGTGACCGCGCTGGAGGGCAACGCCTCCATCATAGACCGGGAAACCGGATTGACGTATATCACACCGTCCGGCCGGATGAAGCTGCTGCTTCAGAGGGAGGATATCAGCGTCATGGACGAAAGCGGTACGCAGATCGGCGGGCGCGGGAAGCGGTCGAGCGAGTATCTGCTGCACGAGGCCGTCTACCGGGCGAGGCCGGATGTGAACGCCGTTGTGCACTGCCACTGCCCGTATCTGACAGCGTATGCGCTGCGGTACCGGGACTTTATCGTCCCGGAGGACTGCTCGCTGCACGTTGTATTTCAGCGGTTCGTGTGCCTGCCCTACGGCAAAAACGGGACGCACGAGATCCACAAGGGCATCGAGGCCGCGCTGGCGCACAGCCCGCTCTGCCTGCTCGGCGGACACGGCGTTGTATGTGTGAGCGCTTCCATGGAAAGCTGCATCGGTCTGCTGGAAGCGGCGGAAGGGCTGGCGAAGACGCTGTGGGTGGCGAAGCAGATTTAAAATTCTCCGCTTAGAAAAACGCTGTCCTGTAGGGGCCGACGACTCTGTCGGCCCCAAAATGCTGCGAATTCGCCGTGGATTACAGAAAAAGCACTGTGTTCTGCGGGCGGACAGAGTCGTCCGCCCCTACAACGAAGTGGTGTCACGCTCTGGTGTGGAACGCCTCCTTGAGGCTGGGATAGAGCATGGCGTAGCGTTTTTTGGTGAGGGCGTAGGCTTCCTGAACCGCCAGGTCGGGTTCAATGTCGCCGCTCATGCGGATGTGGCTGCACGCCTCGGGCAGATTCCCGAACAGGCCGATGGCGACGCCTGCTGCGGCTGCCGCGCCGAGGCTCGTGGCGCTGTCGGAGAACGTCGATACATCGTGGAGCGTCACATTGCACACATCGGCAAGGATCTGCTTCCAGAGCTTCGACTTGGCCCCGCCGCCGATGATGCGCAGCTCCTCGATCTGCTGCTTTTCGCGCATGACGTCCAGGATCTGGCTCAGGCCGCAGGCCGTGCCCTCCAGAACGGCGCGGAGGAAATGCTCCCGCTTGTGCGTGGTGTTCATACCGAAGAAAACGCCCTGCGCCTGCGCGTCGAAGACGGGAGAGCGCTCGCCCTCCAGATACGGCAGGTAGATAAGACCGCCCGCGCCTGCCGGAGCGGTCGCCGCAGCGGAATCAAACGCACGCGCGGAGGCGACCTCGAACAGATCCATGGCCCATGAGACAGAGCGTCCGGCGCACTGCTCGGTGCCGAAGACGTTGCAGCCGTGGCCGTCGAGCGCGTAAATATGGAATACGCGGTGCTGCGGGTCGATGAACGGCGCGTCCATCTGACCGGCGATCCATGCGGTGGTTCCGAGGCTGAGATAGAAATCGCCCGGCTTTGCCACGCCTGCGCCGACATTGGCGCAGGCCCCGTCTCCGCCGCCGACGGACACGGGAATGCCCGCACGCAGACCGAGGCAGCCCGCCGCTTCCTCCGACAACCGGCCCGCGATCTCGCAGCTGGTGTGGATCTGCGGGAATTTATCCAGATCGACGCCCACGTTATGGAACATCTCCGTATCGTACTGCCGCGTTTCCAGATTCATGAGCAGCCCGTGGGACGCGTCGGACATATCGGTCGTCTCCATGTGGCCCGTGAGGCGGTAGACAAGATAATCCTTCGACTGCAGGATGCGGTATGTACGGGCGTAGAGCCCCGGCTCGTTCTCCTTCAGCCAGAGCGTCTTGCAGAGGGTGGATGCGGGCGAAAGGACGTTGCCGCAGATCTCATAGAAATAATCCCGGCCAAATCTGGCGCGCAGGGCGTTGGAAATGGCCAGCGCGCGGGTATCGGCGTGGATCATGGCGGGGCGCAGCGTCTGCCCGTCCTTGTCCATGGGCAGGCAGCCGAGCATATGGCCGGAAACGCCGATGGCGTCGACACGCTTGACGTATTCGGGCGCAAGCTCCCGCAGCATCATCATGGCGCGCACGGCGCTCATCCACCAGTCGGCGGCCTCCTGTTCGCAGCCGCCGTTCGGGTAGTGGTGCGTGGGATAGGATGTTGTGACGTTGCGGATAATATTGAGATTTTCATCGACCAGCGAGGCCTTCAGGCCGCTGGTTCCGATATCGAATGCCAGTAGTGTGCTGTGCAAATTGAATCACTCCATGTTCGGGATACCGGATAGGCTCCGGTGGGGAATGCCCTGTTTTATTGTACAATATCCCGCAGGAAAAGCAAAGCACTATTTTACGAAATGACCAAAAAAGACTGATACGAAACGCGTTCCTTACAAGGCGCATCCGTGTTTTTTGCGTTCTGACAGACGCTTCATCCTGCGCAGAACCGGCCCGGCATCGATCCCCCGGCGCTTCATCGCCCGGAATATTTCGGGGAACCGTCACGAAAACAGAAAATGCAACCTGCAGTTTACAGTTAGAACGTGCAAAATGGTGGTATTTCGCAGCATGAATCAGTATCATGAAGGAACACTGGAATTCCAAAACGGAGGGTATCAGCATGACATCAGGCGGTATGCTTGCCATACTTTTCTACGTGGTACTGTATAACCGTATGATGGCGTATGTGGAAAGCCGCGCATACATGGGAACGTCAACACAGATAAAGGGCGCGTTTGTTGTGACGTTCAGAAAGGAAACGGCGTAACCGCAGGTCATATACCCGAAGCCGCCGGTTCCCGGCATCCTTCCGGAACACAGGCTGAAATTCGCACCCGGCCAGCAATTGTGCTGACCGGGTGCTTTACGTTGTGTATTGTTATAAGGGTCATTGATATGCGCACAGGAAGCTGTTCGTCATGTCCAAAGCGCCTGCGTATAAATGCCCTCAGTCTTCATCCTCGCCACAGCCTCCCGGACCGAATCCAGATCCTCGCGGTAGGTCACGCCGTACCACGCTTCTTCGCACGGCAGCACCTGCACGCTTGCAGACTTGTCCGCCAATTGTGCGTTCACCACAAACGGCAGGAAATATTCACACTTGAGCGGATTGGCCGGAATGGCGTCGTTCAAAAACGCCCCCATACGGTTCCAGAGCTCATCCAGCACGCGCGCCGAGAATCCCCAGAGGTTCATCGACACAATTGTATCGCCCGCCAGCGGGAAGAACTGTACGCCATCCTCGGTATATTCGGCATCCGCGCCCTTTTTGTAGATCTTCGTGCGCTCTGTCACGCCGGTCAGCATCCCGTTTTCGATCTCACACACGCCGCGGGCCACGGAACCGAACTCCGTTACCGTGTTTTTCAGGCGGTAGCCAACCATGGCGTACTTGCTCGCGTCGGTCTGCGCCTCCAGAAAGCTGTAAATCTCCGAAAAGGCCGTACGGCCATAGAAATCATCCGCGTTGATGACGGCAAACGGTCCGTTTACCGTGCCCCTGCAGCAGGCCAGCGCGTGACCGGTCCCCCACGGCTTCGTCCGTCCTTTCGGAATTTCAATGCCCTCCGGCAGACGGTCAAGGTCCTGATATACATAAGACACATGGAAATACCGCTCCATGCGGTCGCCAATGCACGCCCGGAATTCTGCTTCCATCTCGCGCTTGATGATAAACACAACGTCGCGGAACCCCGCACGCCAGCTATCAAACAGAGAAAAATCGATTATGATATGCCCCTCCGGATCGACCGGTTCAATCTGCTTGAGGCCGCCAAAGCGGCTGCCCATGCCCGCAGCCATGATCACAAGGGCCGGCTTCTGTTTGTCCATTTTCCTGCCTCCTATTTCGGGTTATCTCTATCTTATCCATCCCGTTCCTATAAGGCAATCCTTTTTGTCGTTTTGTGCACGATTTGATAAATTTCATGGAGCATTTGAAAAAGAGGCTATGGGTTTAAGCAGAATATGTTAAAATGATCGCACTCCTGTGAAACGCTTCTCTGCACCCTGTATGCGCAAGCCGCCCGGCTCCGGCATGACCGCACCGCAGGCTGAAGCCCGGATGCTCACAGCGGCGTGTATGATCTGAACACTATGGATCAACTGCCAAATTAGAAAAACAAAATCGCAATCCAGCGTCAGCGATTGCGATTTTGGGAGGAGCTGCGACAAAATGAGTGAGAAGTGACTTTTCATGCGAAGCATAAAAAGTCGCTGCGAACGATATGCAGTCCGCAGCGACGTGTGTTTTCACTACACTATAGATGAACACACATCTTGTCGGAGTGACTCCGATCAACTACAAAATCAAGCACGCTTCTGTAAAAATGTTTTCTCTGCCATATGGATCACGAAGTCGCGTTCGTCCGGATCGGCTTTTGCGAAGTCGATCTGATACCGCTGACAGGTCTTGCGGAAGTGGACAACGTAAGCCAGATCTTCTTTCATTGGAGGTGCGACATAACCGTTCGGCGCAGCAAGCGCGTCCAGCTCCAGATATTTTTCATTCTGCATCTGTCAGACCTCTTTCAGGTATGGAATGCGAAGTCCTGAAGACCAGCAACACTGCACCGATACTGGCGTGCTTTCTCGACCGAGACATCGTCGGATTTCCGCTGGGTGCGCTCTCCATATACTCCATATAAACCAGTACGCCGTCCAGCATATCTCAGTAAGCAGCAAATCCAACCAGTTCCTTGGTCGCTTCCAGAATGAAGACCGAAAGGTTCGCACTTGCATGGCTTTCGATAATGTAATAGCAAGGTGGCTTAACGGCTGCTCCTTCATTTTCTGATTTATTATACCGCAGCTCTCAGAAAAACGCAAAGAAGAGTTTTCATGATCTGCTTCCGTATCCGGTTCGAAGCCGCTACTGAGAATGTCCAGCAGTTCTTTCTTTGACCACTGCCGCTCCCGTGCCTGTTTCAGATACCACTTGCGAGCCTCGCTTGTCAGCTCCGCTTCCATAATGACCACATTCAGCGTCCAGCCGATTTTCATTGCCAGCCGGAGGAGCGTTTGGTCATTTTCATAAGTCTTGTAAAAATCGCGCATCCGGCGCACGTTGCGCGGGGAAAAGCCTGCGCGGTCAGGGAAATTCGCCTGCAAGAATTCTGCGGCTGCGACCGCCGCGCCCTTCTCCGGGCGCTGACTGATGGCCTTGCCGATGGCGTACACTTCGTCCATCTGCGAAAGATTTTGCGTAAGAATTGCAGTCAATTCCCGGTACATCGTGCCGTAATCCACAGGTTTTCTGACGTTCATGGCTTCTCCTTTCCGCGCTGGTGCGCATTGGATATTCTGTTGTTTCACCGAATAAATACTGTTTTGCGTGCTTTAACTCGGCTTTTTCACAAGATTTGAACGGCGGGCATGAAGTGCGCTTCGTGGAAGCGTGCTTCATTTCGACATAAAATCTCCATAGTCGATCTATTATAAACTATGGAGGTCTTCAGAATGAAACCATACCCGGCGCTGCTCGCAGAGCTTCTTTCCGAAGAATTGTCTTCTCTGCGGCAGCAGAAGGCATTGACTCAGGAGGCCATGGCGGAGCAGCTTCGTATTTCCAGCCGCGCATACAGTGACTTGGAGCGCGGGAGATATGCCGCCTCAGCCCCGACCTTGCTGTTTCTCTTTTCTATGCTGGAGGCGGATGCACAGAGCGCGCTGGTTCAGCAGTTTATGAACCGTGTGCAAGCGCTGGAGGGGACGGATGCAGCATGAACGTCGTAACAGACATTGTCGAAGTATATGATCTGTTGTACCGACTCGGTTTCTCTGCAACCAACACCGCATTTTTCCATCTTTCCTACTCGGTCTATCTTGCCGCGCTCAACCCGCATTGGCTGGTAAAGCCATCGCAGCGGCTATATCCCGAAGTGGCAGACCAATACAACACCAATCCGCTTCAGGTCGTCCGAAACATTGACGGGTTTGCCTGCGCCTCCTGGCACAAAAACGCCGCGTTTCTGCGTAGTCTTACCTGCTGCCCGCTGATGGCAGCTCCGACAGCTGCACAGTTTTTGCGGATTCTTACGCACTATCTTCGGAGTGGAGCAGTATAGCGCATACTTTTGCAGAATGTAGACCACTTTCAACTGCTTTTTATCTTTAGCTGCAGGCGCGCATCATATATTTCGTCGTTTTGCGAATAGCCTGCTACAATATTTTGTGGTATGATTGCCCCGTTCGTTTGATTCTTGCGAAGGGAGCGCAGCCATGCAGTACACCGATAACGAAGCCGCCCTGATCGGCGGCCTGATCTCAACTTATTTCTTTCAGCCTGCTGTGTCTGCATCCTTGAAGGATGCCTATAGCCGCGTTTTGGAGCATCTGCATCAGAATGCGCTCACTTCCTCTGATCTTCAGCAGATCCGAAAGGCTGTAAGTTTTCTGATGCCCATGTGCCAAGCAAATCGGCAGACACAGCGGGAGCTTATGGGAGTCAACGCAAGGACAACGGCGCTTCTGAATGGCTCACGGTAATCGTGGATAACGCAAAAGGCACGACGCTTGGTCGTGCCTTCGCTGTATGTTTTTGTTGCCCGCTTAATTCAGCAGGTGCGGTTTTCCGATGTTCTTTTTTGAAGCGGACTTCGCAGTAAGGACTTTGTTTGCCCATGTGAAGAAGTACGGCACGGACTCAAAGAGATAACTGGATTTCATCAGTTCATCCAGCAGTTCTTCCATCGTAAACGGCTGGTATCCATAGGGATTCAGCTCGTCGATGTAATCGTCCAATTCGTCGTGCGCTGCTGCCCGTAGGAATTTCTTCGTATCCTTATTCGCTTTTGCGAGGCGTTTGATGTAGTCCTCCGCCTTGTCAAACTGGTTCAGCTTGTAATACAAAACTGCCAGCGGAAGGAGCATCTGTGTTTCTTCATAGGAGTCAAATTGCTTATGGAGCGCCAGCGCGTGCATTTCGTCCTCCATAAAGACGTACAGGTGCATCAGCTGATAGCGGACACCAAGGTCGTCGCTTTCGCACAGCTCCAGCAGGCGCTGTCCTTCGCTGATTGCCTGACGCATCATACCGCAGGAGATCAGCACGTCGAAGTATGTATAGCGCACACGCATATACGGTCTGGTTTCCGGCGCTGTCCAGAATTCACCCGTGTACTCTTTAAATGCACCGGCTTCTTTCATCTGTTGCTCTGCCAGCGCCAGCAGTTCCTGCAAGGCAAGCCGCTGCTCGTCCAAATGATGTTCGGTCGTGCAGGTGATCATCTGCAGCCGCGCATCGAGATTGTCCGGCTCCAACTCCAGCGCCTTGCGGAGATATTCCATGTGCTTTTTCTTGGATGTTGCCTGCTCCGCAAGATCCAGATAATCATCGGCTGTTTCGGGTGCATGATCCTGCTGCGCAGCACACTTCTGGTCGTACTCTGCTAGGAACTGCTCCGCCAGCGCATTCGCGTCGTCCTCGCTCTTGATCTCGTCTGCGTGAGAATCCAGGAAACGCTGTAATTCTTTCAGAATCTTTTCTGTTTCTCTGCTCATTTTATGATGCCTCCCGTATTTGTTATGTGGATGGCTTGTCGGTTGACTTGTCTGTAAGAATTATACCAGATTCGTCAACCTTCGTCGAGGGACTAATTTCAAAGAACTACCCTGAATTCTTTGATTTTTACCACCCCTGCATCTCATCCATTTTCATATCACCCTCGGACATCTCTCTGCGCATATAAGCATCGAACTGCTCAAAATACTGCTCGTACTTTTCGCCGCCGATTTCCTTCAGAAAGTCCTCCTTGAACACCCACAGGGGATATTCGCAGTAGCCGCTGATTTTGCTGTGGCCAGTATCCTGCGCGATTTCGTCGGAAAGGAGCTGCGGCGCGAACGGGCAGTTGTTGGTGTCAATGAATGCACAGTTTTTCAAGGCGAGGAAGTCTCCGAAGGACACCGTAAGGACGGCGTATTGCTCGGTCACGTTCTCCTTCTGATCCACTTCGTCAAGAACAATTGCCAGTCCCGGCATTTGCTTTCCCATGTAATCGCGCGTGTCATACAATTCGACCCGCGGCTTCAGCCGGATTTTCCCACCTGTATAATATTCAGAAATTTCAAATAACATAGTTTCCTCCTTCAAAATGTCCAACAGGGCAAAGAAAAGCGCAGTCGCCGTGACCGCGTCTTTCTCTGCCCTGTTTTATAATACCCGTACCATCTGCTCGTAAAGCATGACGTACTTTTCGTCGATAATTCGGTTGTCGTGGTAGTGTCCGAACAGCCAATAGTGGAATTGGCTGCGGCTTTGGATTTCATTCAGGAATTCCGTCAGCTTGTCCTGCTTGAAATCGGCATTGATCTTCTGCTGAATTGCTGTTGGCGCACAGTGTGTGATGACGTAATCAACCTTCCAGTTCAACCGCTCCAGCGTCTGCCGGGCTTCGGCGTATTCTTCGCCGGACGGAAATTCCTCCTGCCACCATGAAATATGGTCAATGCGAAACTGCCCGCGATTGCGGCGCAGGCTGTCATATTGTTCGTAAAAATCTGGGCTGTCCATGTCCAGAATGCCGTCTCCAATATCATGGCTCTGTGCGCCGCCCATCGTGAAGAAGGTGCAGCCTTGCAGCTCGAACGCCTGCCCGCGCATCAGGTGGATAACGTGCGGACGGATCTTATTCACCCTTCCGCCGTGCCATTGTTCCAACGGATGTTCGTTCAGCGCATCGAAGTTTTCATGATTGCCGTCCACGAACAGAACCGTAAACGGCAAGGCTTCCAACCGGTCGAGCTGTGGATCGTCACTCTTGTCACCGTTCCAGACACAGCCGAAATCGCCGCAGACGATCATGTAATCGTCCTTTGTCATTTCAGATTGCTCTGGAAAGTATTGCGGCTGAAACCGAAGGCTGTTTCCATGAAGATCGCCGGTTGCGTAAATCATCGTCTCACCTCTTAAAAATGCATCTGCATTGGATCTGCGTTTTCTGCCATTTCAAGCTCTGCTTCGGTCGCTGTCCGCAGCCCCTGACCGTAGCGGGTCTGTGCGGTAATCAGCCGGCCATCAGCAATAAGCTGTTCAATCCGCTCTCCAACATAACCTTCCGCAATGTACGGACCAGATCGTTCCAAGTCCGTCAAGCGGCGAATTGCGAACTGCCGTCCGATGCGCGCGGCAACTGGACCTGTGCGGAACAGGTTTCTCCGTTTCGTTCGGCAGGCTTCCAGAATGGTGTTGTCGATCCGTTCGGTTTGTTCTTCCAGCCTCTGGCGGGATTCTTCGTCTGTCAGTTCAAAGCATTCCATGTGCAGGTCTATACCAAGAACGCGGAACGTAGCCGCGCTGGACAGAAGCTGCTGCAGCTCTGGAATGTGATCTTCCTGCATGACGCCGCTGAGCACGGTCGGATGCAGGTATAGCGCGTCTTTCCCATTTCGCACCGTATCACAATGGCCGCTGTCCAGCGGCATTTCTTCGACCTGCCAGCCAGCATCACGGAACAGCTTCCGCGTTTCCGTGCGGAATGCAAGCCGTGAAGCATCGTCCGGCCAGCCCTGTGAGTACGCGCTGCGGATTGAAATTCCGATCTCGCGGTATGTCATCTTTGTATCGTCCTTTCTCTTGTTTTATAATCATGCCATAGGTTTCAGACAAAAGCTATTCACAAAATGTAACAAACAGTGTTTCAAATACTGGGCAAATGAAATGTTCAATTTACTCGATTTGTGTAGAAATGTGAAAAATAAAAATCTTGATTTGCGCGATTTCTTCCTTGCATAAATTCTTGATTTGTGTTATTCTCTTATAGAGATAACTCGTTTTGGCAGTTTTATCAGGAGGTTCTTTATGCGCAGAAAAATCTATCAGGAATTGCTGCAATGGAAGCAGCGAAGCGGCGAGAGCGCCCTTCTGGTGCAGGGCGCTCGGCGTGTTGGAAAGAGCTATATTGTCGAGGCGTTTGCCAAGGCGGAATACAAATCCTATATTCTGATTGACTTCAACCTTGTCGATCAGCCGGTCAAGGAAATGTTTGAACACGACCTTGTCGACCTGAAAACCTTCTTCATGAAGCTGACGACCTATTATGGGGTCAAGCTCTACGAGCGGGAATCTCTGATTATTTTTGATGAGGTCCAGCTTTTCCCAAGAGCGAGAAGCGCTATTAAATACCTCGTCGCAGATGGACGCTACGACTATATTGAGACAGGCTCACTTATTTCCATCCGTGAAAATGTAAAGGATATCCTGATCCCGTCCGAGGAAGATCATGTAGATATGTATCCGCTGGACTTTGAGGAGTTCCTGTGGGCAAACGGGAACGACACGATGATGGATTTTATCCGCGACTGCTACAGAAAAAAAGCGCCGCTCGGACAGGCGCTGCATCGCAAGGCGATGGATCTGTTCCGGCAATACCTGATCGTTGGTGGAATGCCGCAGGCTGTCAATGCATTTGTCAAGCACAATGACTTTGACGAGGTAGACCGAGTCAAACGGCGTATTCTGAACCTTTATCGTGATGATATCCGCAAGCATGCGAAAGGCTATGAGATGAAGGTCGAGGCGATTTATGACGAGATCCCGTCGCAGATGAAGAATCAGAATCAGCATTTTAAGCTCTCGTCTTTGAAGCAGGGCGCACGATTTGACGAATACAAGGACGCCATGTTCTGGCTTTCTGACGCGATGATCGTAAATCATTGCTATAATGCCACAGAGCCGACCTTTGGTTTGAATCTGAACCGGGACAGGACGCTGCTGAAATGCTATATGGGCGATACCGGTCTTTTGATCAGCCATGCCTTTGACGAAAACGGCATCGTTACCGGTGAGGTCTACAAGAAGCTCCTGCTCGACAAGCTGGAGGTCAACATGGGCATGGTCATGGAGAACATGGTCGCGCAAATGCTGACTGCGAGTGGGCACAAGCTCTATTTCTATTCCAATTCCTCTCGCAGCGACGCATCCTCTCGCATGGAAATTGATTTTTTGATCGCCAAGAGTCAAATCAGCAACCGCCACAACATCTCTCCCATCGAAGTGAAGTCGAGTAAGAACTATACGCTGTCCTCTCTGAAAAAATTCAAGACGAAATATGCCGAGCAGCTTCATATCCCTTATGTTTTGCATACCGGCGATTTCAAAGAGGAAGACGGCATCGTATTTCTTCCGTTGTATATGACTCCGCTTCTGTAATAAGCATTAGACAAAAATAAATTCTAACTTTAGATTCGCATAAATGGTTGTAGGAACAAAAACAGGATCTGTTTAACAGCAGAACAGATCCTGTTTCATTTTTCGATTGGAATTACTCCATACGCTGCTTGATCTCTGCACCGCCCTTGATTCGTACCAGCACCTCGTCGGCAGAGAGGACGGTCACGCGCTCTACGATCTGTCGGACGGCGTTTTCATTCCATTCTGTGATTATCTGTGCGGTATTCTCTATAGCTTCTTCTGCCTGCTTCATGCGGGTGCAGACGCGGTCTGCGTCGGCGCTGCTTTGCAGGATCGTTTCCTTCTGCTTTTTGAGCGCAGTCTGCTCGGCCAGGATTTCTGCGAACCGCGCATTGCAGGCTTCCATATCTTCGGCATCAATGGCCTCTGCCAGCAAGGTCTGGAATCGTTCATCGAGCTGCGTCAGCCGGCGCTCGATATCGGCAAGGCTCATGGTCTGACCCTGCACCGGCAGAAGCTCTAAGGAAACCGCATTCTTGATAAGGTCGAGCAGGGCCGGTTTGTTGCTCATGGCTGAGTTGATCGCCGCCAGAATTGCATTTTGCAGTGGTTCTTCCTTGATCGTCGGAGAATCGTGGCAGTATTTTGTTCCGTAGTTCAGGCGGCTGGTGCAGCGCCAGACGGGATATTTTCGGTCAAGGGATGTCCATGTGCAGCGGCGGTAGAGTGTCCCACATTCGCCGCATACAAGTCTGTCCGATAAAGCGTATTTGCTCGTATAGCAAGAGCGTCCTGTCACAGCCGATTTGGATGGGCTGCGCAGGGCGCTCCGACGTGCCATTTCTGCTTTCACTGCATTGTACTGCTCCCGGCTGACGATGGCCTCATGATGGTCTGGCATATAGTATTGCGCCATCTGACCGACGTTCTTAATGACCTTCTTGCTGATCACATCTGTCCGGAATGTTTTCTGGAGCAGGACATCGCCGCAGTATTTTTCATTTGTCAGGATGCTCTTGATGGATGTTGTTGTCCATTTTGATTCTCCGAGAACCGTTTTGATCTGATTTTCCTCCAGCCAGTCTTGCAGATTTCGCAAGCTGGCGCCGCTCTCATATCGCTTGTAGAGTTCGCGCACGATTTCTGCTTGCTCCGGTATGACGCGGAATTTGCCCTCTGTGTCTTTTTCGTATCCATAAAGTCGATAGCATGGAACCTTGAGCGTTCCAACTTTTGCGTGCATCTGCCGGCCGCGCCGGATGTTGCCGGAGATGGATTCGCTTTCGGACTGTGCCATCGCGCCGTACATCGTAATCATAAATTCGCTGTCTGGCGGCAAGGAGTTGATATTTTCTTTCTCAAAGAGGACGCCGATGCCAAGCTGCCGGAGGATGCGCGTATAGTTGATACAGTCAAGCGTATTGCGTGCAAACCGCTGAATGGATTTTGTGAGTATGAGGTCGATCTTTTTCTGCTTGCATTGACGGATCATCCGCAGGAATTCTGTACGCTTTTTCGTGGACGTGCCGGTAATACCTTCATCGGCAAAAATGCCAGCCATTGTCCATTCCTTGTTAGACATGATTTTGTCGGTGTAGTATTCGCATTGCGCTTCATAGCTGCTGGCCTGTTCTTCTTCCTTGGTCGAAACACGACAATATGCCGCGACGCGAAGCTGCGTTGTGACCGTGGTCGTTTGCTGTAGTTCTGGCTTGGGTGGAATGATAATGACGCGCGGCTTTTCGTCTGTCATACCAAATCGTCCTTTCCAATGATCTGTCCGTTCTTGAGCTGCAGCCGCACCGTCTGGCGCGTCACCAAGACGGCGGAGACGGCGCTTTGCAGCAGCGCCGCGTTGAGTTCTGCCGTGCATTCAAATGCGGTGAACAGCCGCCGCAGGCGTTCGGTTTCGTATTCCTCGTTGCCAATGGCATCATACTGTTCTTGTGCCAGCTTGCAGATCATACTTCTGGCAGCGTCCTCGTCGAGCGGCTGGGTGTTCAGAAGTTCATCCAATTCTACCTGCGTGCTTGTATGTGCTGATGCAGGCGGCTTTTCCGGTTGCGTAATGCGCTCCGGCTGTTCCGCCAGCCTGCCGAGCAGGTGTGTAACCTGCTGTTCGATCTCCGGCGTAGGCGGTTTGGAGCAGACACGTTTGAGTGCTTTCTGCGCGGGTGTCCGCTCTGGCAATCGCTGCTTGTTCTGCCGCTTCTCGGCGGCTGCTTCAAATAATTTTATGTCAACCAATCTCGGATAGCTGTCTGCCCCAGTGTACTTGGTGTTTTCCAAGATTCGTGCGATCATGTTCTTGTTCCAGCTCTTGCCCTCGTCATAGACGGGGCCGGTCTTTCTCATCTGTTCTGCGATTTCCTTCAGCGACGCGCCGAGCGTGTATTGCAGGAAAATATCCTGCACAGCTTTGGCTTCCGGCTCGTTTCGGACGATCTCGCCCATGCGCATCTGATAGCCAAACGGCAGCTTCCGATTTCCCATTACCGCTTTGTCCTTTCAATCTGCTCTGTCAGCTCCAAGCCGTTTTTCAACTTGAACCGCAGGCGCTCGTTGCTGTCTACGATGACCTTTTCCACAAGCGCATCGAACAGCTCCGCATCAAAGCTGTCGAGAAAATCCGGCCCATCCTCCAGCACGTCCATGAGATCGCGGGTACGGTCTGCCAGATCGTCGCTGTCAGTATCAAGAAGCCTTGCTTTTTCCTGTTTCAGCCTGCGGAGCTGTTCGCTGAGTTTATTATTGGATGAGATAAAAGTGTCAGGATCAACGCCGCCCGCTTGCTGAAGCTGGGCTAGGAATTGAACCTGACTGAGAATATCGGATATTTTCTTGTTGAGGGATATCACGTCTTCACTCCAGAGCATCCGGCTATAGCGGACCTTTTGGAGATTGGAGAGCATCTGTGTGAAGATGGGGTTGCCGTTATGCTTGAGCTTGTAGTACAGACGGCAGAAAGCTGCATTGATCGTATCTTCTGGTACTTGGCAGATGTCACAATTCTGTCCTCTGTCATGGCCTAAGCATACCCAGTAAACAGTTGCATTGACTTCCTTTCTGCGAAATACGGAATCACACGATCCGCAATACACCCTCTGGCGCAGCGGATATGCTTTGTTATGCCTTTTGGCGATTCGGTTCGATTTGTTTTCCAGCAGTTTTTGCGCCAACTGGTATTCCAAATCTGAAATAATTGCCGGATGTGTTCCCTCTGCCCAGTAGTATTGAACTTCTCCGGTATTGATTTTGCAATGAAAAGGGAAAGTATTCGGGGTGTAATATTTCTGCCATTTGGAATTTCCAGTATATTTTTCGTTCCGAAGGATGTAACGCACAGACGAAGAATCCCATTGCACACGCCCATTTTTACATGGAATGTTGTTGGTTCGTAAATCTGCGGCAACTTGCTCGGTACTGCGACCAGCAAGGAAATCGGAGAAAACTTTTTTTACAATGAATGCTTGTTCTTCATTTATGCAAATCTTTTTGCCTACAGCTTCATAGCCATAAGGTAGATATGATGGAATGAATGTTCCATCCTGCATTCGTTTTTGAACGCCCCATTTGACGTTTCCAGATATGGCCTCACTCTGCTTTTGTGCCAGCGATGCCATGATCGCCGTGACCATCTCACTGGACACCTTGCTGGTGTCGATGCCCTGTTCCTCGAACTGGACACTGACGCCAAGTTCCTTGAGTTCCCGGACGGCGGCAAGGCAGTCTTTCGTATTTCGAGCAAATCGGGAAATGGACTTGACCAGAATGCGGTCGATCTTTCCTTTCCGGCAATCACGCATCATGCGCTGAAAGTCTTCGCGCTTCTCGACGGACGTGCCGGTGATGCCTTCATCGGCATAAATATCGACCATTTCCCAATCCGGGTTGCCGGAGATGAGTTCAGAATAGTATTGATTCTGGACGCGGTAGGAGTTGAGCTGATCCTCACTGGAGGAACTGACACGGGCGTAGGCTGCAACGCGCAGCTTGCGCGCGACGATCTCATCGTGCGCTGGAATCACAATGACGCGCTGCTGTTCCAGCGCAAGGTTTCCGCTGGTCTGCTTTTTTGCCACGTTCTCACCTCCTCGCAGCAACACACACTACTACAATATTTGCAGAATAGCTATGACCAAAACGGAGAAAAATCAAGCGTAAAGTGTGAAATTTGCACCAAGCTCGACCGCGATCCGCCGCGCGATCTTCTTGATGTCATTCTCAGAGAAACCAACCGTCCGGAGTGCCTTCAAGAGCTGGCAGATGCCTAAAAAATCAATGTTTGGATTCATAAGATTCTCCTTTAGCCACGGGGCGGCTCTGCAAACCGCAGAGCCGCCCCTGCTTTTGAAATTTTGATGCTTGCTCCTGTTCGACGCTTCTTCCCGGAGCCAAGGCAGCGGCTGAACGGCGGCTGGCGCCGCTCACGGGTCTTGCACCCCTCCGAGGATCTCTCCGAGCTGCCCCCATTACGTTCCGTTGTGGCTGGGCAGGAGTACCATTGTCTGCGGACAAGATCATTGCGAGGCAGCTTGCCAAAGCTGCTTTTGGATGGATGGGTACCGCTCTTCACCTTATTGGGCCGTCTTTATGCAAAAGCAATATCTTCCGCACAGGTGGTCTTCGCGCATCCTCCGCATCGCTGTTCCTTTTCAGGCTCATCCGCTTGATGTCATTCAGTCGCTGGCTATGTACTTTTCAAGCTGCACGAGGCGGACTGAAAATGTCCCCTCAATGCATAGGCCACGGGAACGGCTTTTTTATAAGGTCGTTTGAAAAATTTTTTTAATTTTTTTCATACGGATAGCAACTGCTGCCTGGGTACACCCCCATCTTCGCGCAAGCTCTTCTTGACCATGTCCCTCAAGTGTGACATAGGTAAGCAATTCCAAGTCCTTTTTGTTTAATTTCATAATGGCGCGAAGTAATCGCTCATCTTCCAATGTGTCAACCCATGCATAACGATCTGGAAAGGCGCTTTCATCAAAAGAAGTAGATAGCGCCTCGTTTTTCCGAAACAGCGCAGACCGGCGTTCATCGTCTGGACTGTCAATTTCCAGTGGCGGCATTTGTGTCGCCCTGCGCTCATAAGCGCGGTTACGACAGAAGCAGTACCAGTCGTATTCATAAATCTTCTGTATTGCCGCTTCACTCATACCGGCATCTGTATATTCTTTTCGAAGGCGCAGCCATTCACGGTCAAATTTTGCTTTTTCCTGTGCGCAGTTGAATCCCATTACGGATTCCTCCAATCTTTTGAAATTTTGAGAAAGCCAAAATTTCAAAAGCGGAGGCGCGCGGGGATGGATACAAAAAACAGCTATCGGTGTACATCTGCCTTTTCCAGCAGATATGTACTGATAGCCGTTAGTTTTTACATCTGATAGTGTATGCCGTACATATATGGGGTTCTTGTCACATCCTGCAGCAGTTTTTTGGGTCAAAAGCCATGCTACAGTATGCTGGTTAGCTGATCACCGCAAGAAGCGGCATTGCCGCTTCCATATCTCCACAGAACGCATAAAACACTCCATTCCCAGCGGAAATGGAGTGTCTATGTTCACACAGGTAGACTCCCAATTCCGCCGTTTTTTTATATGGCGGAAACGGGAGTATTCTCTATATGTGCTATTAGTGTATGTATTTCACCACCATTGGAGCATTTTCTGATGAGGCTATTTCATGTAGAATATCGTCGACGGAGGTGATCTATCGGTGGTAGAACTACATGAGCCGGTTTCCGAGCGGATCGGCAAGATCCTGCGGGAAAACCGCGAAGCGCAGGGACTGACACGGCAGCAGCTTTCTGAAAAAAGTACAGTCAGTGACCGACAGATCTCCGCGATCGAGTTGGGCGAAAAGGGACCGAGCATGAACTCGTTGGAACTGCTTCTGCGCAGTCTCGGCCTTTCTGCCGATCAGATATTTTACCCGGAGCTGACCGAAAAAGATCCGATGCTGACGCAGATCACGCATCTGGCCGCATCCTGCACGGAGCAGCAAAAGCGAATGGTCGTTAGATTCATTCGTATGCTTCAGGATGAAGAATACGGGGACTAAAAATAGCGGTGTTCGCTGGAACACCGCTATTTCTCTGCTTCTCTGATATATCGTTTTACAACTTGTAACAATTCTTGTGCAAGAAGCTGTTCGGAAGTGGCGTTCAGCAAGGTTTGCACCATTTCATATTCCACAACGCCCTCCAGTAGCGTATCTACCGATACATGAAACGCATTTGCTAATCTAAGGCAAAGCGTCAAGTTCGGGCGTGCCTCGCCGCGCTCAATCTTGGATACTCGTTTTTGATCGGCCCCAATACGCGCTGCCAATTCATCCTGCGTAAGGTGGCACCGCTTTCGTAGCTTCCGGACATTCTCTCCAAGCTGAACATATAACAAATGATCTGAGTGTACGTATTCTTCTTTGTATTTCGTCATCTGTTACCATTAGTTTGTCATATTTCTCCCTTTTTGTAAACATCAGCAGTGACGTATTTTTACGTCAAAATCGCCGTATTTTACTTCATAATATTGAGTTTGCAGTGACATTTCTTCCAAGGACATTTGCAATGGTATAATCGCATACTCTGACACGGTCAAATTTTCGATTGGGTTCTCAATGCCTAAATGCTGCATTGCTGCCCTTCTTGCGGCATTTTGGCTGCCGCAGCTTCGTCGCAGATGAGGGTCACGTCGGAATGGAACTGCAGAATGGAGCCCGGAACCTCCGGCGTGACAGGGCCGAAGAAGACCTTGTAGAGGATGTCCGCCTTGTCCGCGCCGGTGATGATCATGACGATCTTCCTTGCGGCCATGACTGTACCGATTCCCATGGTGAGCGCAGCTGTCGGGACGTCTGCGAGGGAGGAGAAGAAGCGTTTGTTTGCTTCGCGGGTCATTTCGGTCAGCTGCACCTCGTGGGTCATGACAGGAAAATGGTCACACGGCTCGTTGAAGCCGATGTGCCCGTCGTGGCCAATGCCGAGCAGTTGGATATCTACGCCACCCCAGTCTTCAATCTTGCGCTCATACGCCCTGCACATGGAGGGGATATCGTCAGCAAGGCCGTCAGGAACGATAGTGTTCTCAGGTTTGATGGAGATATGGTCAAACAGGTTTTCCTGCATGAAGCGGCGGTAGCTCTGCGGGTGGTCGGGCGCAAGACCCTTGTATTCGTCGAGGTTTGCGGAGCGGACGCGCGAAAAGTCGAGCTTGCCAGCCTGTTCACGCGCGATCAGCTCGCGGTAGAGCGGCAGCGGCGTCGAGCCGGTGGCAAGTCCCATCACACAGGCGGGCTTGCGGCAGATGACCGCCTCAAATTCGTCGGCAGCCGCCTTTCCCATTTCTTCGGGTGTTTTG
>ERZ1673697.52-NODE-52-length-172331-cov-7.754493_pt1 | contig 172331 bp, 159 predicted proteins | sample MGYA00580227_ERZ1673697 | MGnify/ENA primary metagenome ERZ1673697 (study PRJEB41218, sample SAMN15661759) | gut metagenome | host: Homo sapiens | place: Canada: London | collected 2015-08-20/2019-03-30 | study: EMG produced TPA metagenomics assembly of...
ATTAGGGCTATGCCCGAAAATGAAAAACCACCCGCTAAGCGGGTGGATGTTTATTAGAATTTAAATGGGACTGCATATAGAAACTGAAAAGGACTGAGGAAAACGTGCGGATAAAAACATTCAAAGTATTGATAACTTTTCCGTCAACGGCTCAGGCGCTGCATATGGAGCAGTGCTGCCGGGAAAAGGGGGCCGTGGGACGTCTGATTCCGGTGCCCAGAGAAATTTCGGCGGGCTGCGGCATGGCCTGGGCCGCCGGGACAGAGGAAAAAGAAAAACTTCAGGCGCTGATTTCTGAAGCGGGCATTGAAGTTGAAGCGATATACGAGATGCAGTTATAGACAGGAGGCGGCAGGATGGCAAAGGAGCCGGTTGTATTTTGTAAAGGCGGCGGATGCACCGCCAAGCTCGGGCCCGGGGTACTCGCCCGGGTACTGGAAAATATTCCGAGGACGGAGGACGAAAATCTCCTGATCGGTTACGACAGTTCGGATGACGGAGCAGTGTACCGTCTGACAGAGGACCTGGCGATCGTTCAGACGCTGGATTTTTTTCCTCCGATGGTGGATGATCCCTATATTTTCGGTCAGATCGCGGCGGCCAATGCCTTGAGCGACATTTATGCCATGGGCGGTGAGGTAAAGACCGCTTTAAATATTGTATGTTTTCCGGAAGCGATGGATTTGAATATTCTCGGTCAGATTCTGCTCGGCGGCGGTGAAAAGGTCCGGGAGGCCGGCGGAGTGCTGGCCGGCGGCCATTCAATTGGGGACTCGGACGTCAAATACGGCCTGTCAGTGACGGGAACGATCCATCCGGACCGGATTCTGGCGAATAACCGCTGTGAGACCGGGGATGTACTGATTCTTACAAAACCCCTGGGGACAGGGATTGTATGTACTGCGAACCGTTTAAAGGCGGCGTCGGAATCGGCGATGGCTCTGGCGGTGAAGTCCATGACAACGCTGAATAAATATGCCGCGGAAATTTTTAAAGACTATCCGGTTCATGGGTGTACGGATGTAACAGGGTTTGGATTCCTCGGCCATCTGTGTGAGATGGTGGGCGAAGATTTTACGGCTCATATTTGGGCGGAAGCGGTTCCGTATATCCCGGAATGTGACGCGTACGTGGAAGAATTTTATCTGACGGCGGCGGCTCAGCGGAACCGGAATCATGTTCAGGACCGGGTGCTTTTTAAATACGACAGCTTTATAATGGAAGAAATTCTTTATGATGCCCAGACATCCGGCGGACTTTTGGTCAGCCTGCCGCCGGAGGATGGAAAAAAGGCGCTGGAAGCGCTGAAAAAGCTGGGACTGCCCTGCGCCATTGTCGGACAGATCCGGGAGCGGGAAGAAAAATCAGTAATTATTGAATAAAATATAAATGAAAGACAGGATGAGGAAGAAATGAAACGATTAGACGAACGGGGAAAACAGTGTCCGATGCCGGTCATTGAAACAAAAAAAGCACTGGAAGGGGCGGCGCCGGGAGAAGTGATCGAAGTGATCGTAGATAATGAAATTGCGGTGCAGAACCTGACGAAGATGGCGAATCACAAGCAGTTAAAATCCCAATCGGAAAAGCGGAGCAATACAGAATTCAGGGTTCAGATCCAAGCCGGGGAAAATGCGGCCGGAACATTGACAGAGGATAGGGACGAAGCGGCAGTGTGTCTGCCGGATGGCCGGAAAGGCGGCACGGTGGTTGTTCTCGCCTCCAATGAAATGGGGTCGGGGGATGAAGTCCTCGGAAAGCTGTTAATGAAGGGATTTGTTTATGCCCTCAGTCAGCAGGAGATACTGCCGGAGAAAATACTGCTCTATAATGGCGGCGCTTTTCTCTCCTGTGAGGGATCGGATGCGCTGGAGGATTTAAAAGAGATGGAGGCCATGGGGGTGGAAATCCGCACCTGCGGCACCTGTCTGAACCACTATGGTCTTGAAGAACGGCTTCGGGTGGGGGATGTGACCAATATGTATGACATTACGGAGATACTGATGCAGGCGGAAAAAATTATCCGTCCATAGAGGAGAAAAAAATGATTTATCTGGATAATGCGGCGACCAGCTTTTACCGGCCGCCCCAGGTGGCTGAAGCGGTTGTTCAGGCGATGACATCGCTGGGAAACGCGGCCAGGGGAACCCATGGCGCCGCTATGGCGGGAGCCCGGGCGGTTTTTGAGGCCCGGCAGACGCTGGCGGATTTTTTCGGAGCGGAGGGTCCGGAGCAGGTGGCGTTTACGGCCAATGCCACGGAAAGTCTGAACATGGCTGTCAAAGGCCTTTTAAATCCGGGCGATACGGCGGTAACGACGGTGATGGAGCATAACAGTGTGCTGCGGCCTCTTTATGAGATGGAAGCAAAGGGCGTGAACCTTAAAATGATTTCGACAGATGCCGTGGGACGGCTGGATATGGAGGCCATGAAAAGGGCGGTTTTTTCCGGAGCAGCAGCGGTTTTCTGCACCCATGCCTCCAATCTGACGGGAAATGTCAACGATATCCGGCAGATTGGCCGGTGGTGCCGGGAAGCGGGGGCAGTCTTTGTTGTGGACGCTTCTCAGAGCGGAGGAATCCTTCCGATTCATATGAAAGAGGATTTTATTGATGTTCTTTGTTTTACCGGACATAAGGGACTTATGGGCCCTCAGGGGACCGGAGGTATCTGCCTTCGAAAGGGAATTTTCATACGGCCGTTGGTCACCGGGGGCAGCGGGATCAAAACCTTTGACCGAAAGCATCCGGAGGTTATGCCGGAGGCGCTGGAGGCGGGAACCTTAAACGGTCACGGTATCCGGGGACTGAAGGCCGGCGTGGACTATATTCAAAGGATTGGGATAGATGAAATTTTCCGAAAAGAAAATGTCCTTGCCCGGGCCTTTTATGACCGTGTCTGTGAAATTCCCGGCATACGTATTTACGGTGATTTTGAAAATCCTGTGCGGATACCGGTGATCGCTCTGAATCTGGGAGACGAGGATTCGGGCCGGGTCAGCGACTGGCTGGCGGTGGAAGGGGATATCTGTACCCGTTCCGGCGGCCACTGTGCGCCGCTGATGCACCGGGCCTTTGGCACAGAAAGTCAGGGAATGGTGCGTTTCAGCTTTTCAAGCTTTAACACCATGGAAGACGTAAAAGCCGCAGCGGCGGCATTAAAGAATTATGAGTGAGGAGCAGAAGGCAGGATGAAAGACCATTTCGGAAGAAAAATCGAATATCTGAGGATATCCATTACAGAACGGTGCAATCTGCGCTGCCGGTACTGTATGCCTGAAGGAAGCGTCTGTTCCGGCGCGGAGACAGAACTTACGGTGGATGAAATCCTGAAAGTCGGAGCGGCTGCAGCCGCTCTCGGGATTCACTCTGTGAAAGTGACCGGAGGCGAACCTCTGGTGCGGAAGGAATGTGGGGAGATTATCCAAAAGTTAAAGGGGCTGCCGGGCATTGAACGGGTGACGCTGACAACCAACGGTATTTTTTTGCCGGAGCAGCTTGGCGCGCTGAGAGCGGCGGGCGTGGATGGTATCAATATCAGTCTGGATACGGTGGACCGGAAAAATTATCGTCATCTCACGGGAATGGATGGTATTGACCGGGTTATGGCGGGCATACGGATGGCGGCTCAGGGCCCGGTGCCTGTAAAAATCAATTGTGTATCCATGAAAGGAGACGGGGACTGGCAGCAGGTGATGCTTTTGGCAAAGGAGCTGCCTGTGGACGTCCGTTTTATCGAAATGATGCCTCTGGGAGCCGGTAAATGCTTTGAAACAGAGGATCATCGGGAGGTGCTTGAGAAAATCCGGGCCATATATCCGGGAGTGCAGCCGGATGAGCGGATTCATGGTTCCGGTCCGGCGGTCTATTACCGGATTCCGGGATTTAGAGGATGTATTGGGTTTATCAGCGCTGTCCACGGACCTTTCTGCAAAAACTGTAACCGGGTCCGTCTGACGGCCGACGGCTTCTTAAAGCCGTGTCTCTGTTACGACACGGCGGCCGACTTAAAGCCGCTTCTCAGACAGGAAACGGAACAGGGGGAAAAGCCGCTTGAAAAATATATGGCGGAAGTCATTTATCATAAACCGGAGGCCCATTGCTTTGAGACGCCGGAAAAGGTGACGGAAAGCCGTAAAATGGCAGAAATCGGCGGATAACCCGTAAAAATGATTCCCGAAAGGGAATCATTTTCATATATTAGGCATAAGAAGAAGAATTCAAAGGTGGGAAAGGATGGCACAATCCCTTATATGGTCCGCTTTGGGGACCGGATTTGCGTTTTTAATGACGGTTTCCGGTGCGGCGACGGTATTTTTATTCCGGGAAAAAATAAACGAAGGCCTTCAGAAAATTTTTCTCGGTTTTGCTTCCGGAATTATGATCGCAGCATCGGTGTGGTCTTTAATGATTCCTGCGATTGAACAGGCGGCAGAAGACGGGATGCTCCCATGGATTCCGGCGGCGGCAGGATTTCTCCTGGGAGGCCTCTTTCTTCTGGTCGTGGATGATATTTTTGTCCGATGTACGGAAAAGAGAAACCGGGTAAATCTGCTTGTATTTGCGGTAACGCTGCACAATATTCCGGAGGGAATGGCCATAGGCCTGGCCTTCGCACTGGCGGCTCAGAACATGGCGCAGACGGAACTGTATGCGGCGGCTTTTGCGCTGGCCCTGGGAATCGGAGTACAGAATTTTCCGGAAGGGGCGGCGGTGTCCCTGCCGCTTCGGCAGGAGGGAATGTCTGCCGGGAAGGCCTTTGCCTTCGGTGTATTATCGGCGGCGGTGGAACCGCTTTTCGGCATGGCGGTGGTCCTTGTTTCGGGACTGATCCGTCCGGCGATGCCATGGCTTTTGTCCTTTGCGGCGGGAGCCATGATTTATGTGGTTGTGGAGGAACTGATTCCCGAGGCCAATGACGGGGGATGTTCCCATCGGGGAACCGTCGGGAGTATTGCCGGATTTTTGCTGATGATGGTTCTGGATGTGGCCCTGTCCCTTTGAAAATACATCGGCCTTCCGGAGGAAAATTCAATGGGTATCTATTGATTTCACCGGGGGAGTGCGATAAAATAGGAACGGATGCTATGTCCGTTGAATGATACCGACGATTTGACAGAAAATTTTGTACACAGTATTTTTAGGAGGATAAGTTATGAACGACAGATATCAGAGCCCGCTGTCCGAAAGATATGCCAGCAGAGAAATGCAGTATATTTTTTCACCGGATATGAAGTTTAAAACATGGCGAAGACTTTGGATCGCCCTGGCAGAAACAGAAAAAGAGCTGGGACTGCCGATTACAGAGGCGCAGATTGAAGAGCTGAAGGCTGCAAAGGATGATATTAATTATGATGTGGCAAAGGCCAGAGAGAAAGTCGTGCGTCATGATGTCATGTCCCATGTTTATGCCTATGGCCAGCAGTGTCCGACAGCGAAGGGCATCATCCATCTGGGAGCGACCTCCTGTTATGTCGGGGATAATACCGATGTGATCCTTATGCGGGAAGCGCTTTATCTTGTCCGTAAAAAACTTTTAAATGTGATCAACGAGCTGGCAAAATTTGCCGATGAATATAAGGAACTGCCGACGCTGGGATTTACGCATTTTCAGGCGGCCCAGCCGACGACGGTCGGAAAACGGGCCACACTCTGGTTAAATGACCTGGTGATGGACTTATCCGATGTGGACTATATGATTTCCCAGTTAAAGCTTTTAGGTTCCAAAGGAACAACCGGAACCCAGGCGAGCTTTCTGGAGCTGTTTGACGGAGACCATGAAAAATGCAAGGAGGCAGACCGCCGCATTGCGAAGAAGATGGGATTTGACACCTGTTTTCCGGTATCCGGCCAGACCTATTCGAGAAAACTTGACAGCCGTGTGCTGAATGTGGTTGCCGGCATTGCCCAGAGCGCCCATAAGTTTTCCAACGATATCCGTCTCCTTCAGCATCTGAAAGAGATTGAGGAGCCTTTTGAAAAAAGCCAGATCGGTTCTTCAGCCATGGCTTATAAACGGAATCCGATGCGCAGTGAACGGATTGCGGCGCTTTCCAGATATGTGATGATCGATGTGCTGAATCCGGCAGTGACGGCGGCGACCCAGTGGTTTGAAAGAACGCTGGATGATTCGGCCAATAAACGTCTCAGCGTTCCGGAGGCATTTCTGGCGATCGACGGTGTTCTGGATCTGTATATGAACGTTGTGGATGGCCTTGTGGTTTATCCGAAGGTGATCGAACAGCGGCTGATGAGTGAACTGCCGTTTATGGCAACGGAAAATATTATGATGGATGCGGTAAAACGGGGCGGAGACCGCCAGGAGCTGCACGAGCGGATTCGTGAACATTCGATGGAAGCCGGACGCATGGTGAAAGCGGAAGGCCGTCCAAACGATCTGCTGGAGCGCATTGCCGCCGATCCGGCCTTTGGAACGACGATGGAAGAGCTTCAGGCGATCATGAATCCGAAGAATTTTGTGGGCCGGGCGCCGGAACAGGTATCCGAGTTCCTTGACGAAGTGATCCAGCCGATTCTCGATGAAAATAAAGAGGCTCTCGGTATGACATCCGAAATCAATGTATAAAACGGAGTGAGAGAACATGATTGGATTATCCATTCAGGATATAAAAAATTTCATGGCGGGAATGCTTACCGGAAACATGTTTGATAAATTTTATCTCTGTGACGGCGAGATACAGACGTTTACAGAATTTCATTTGGGCGGTTATTTAAACCGCCCTTACTTCGATTCGGAAGAATGGGAGAATCTGGAAGGCAGAAAGCTCTGTCTCTGGTCGGAAATGAAACCCTTTGTCTTTCAGTTAATCCGGGGACACAAGCTTCCGGTCCGTTTTAAATTCGTGTTTCAGCTTTCCCGGGAAAATACGGTCTGGCTTCTGGAAAAGCACAGGCTTCCGGTTCGGGAAGAAGATATCGGCGGCCTGTTTATGAATATTACTTATGAGCATCAGAAGCTGGTCTGCACATCAGGGGTTTCCTATAAGACCTTTATCATGGATAAAACCCTGGAACAGTGCTGGGATGAAACGGTCTGCCAGTATTTTAAGCAGAATCATATCGCTTATTTGTGCTGATAATAAAAGACGGCCACCTGGGTCCGGTCTCTGAGGGAAAGCTTGTCCAGAATGGAACTCAGATAGTTCCGGACGGTGCCTTCGCTTAAGAAAAGTTCGGAGGCGATTTCTCTGTTGCTGAGACCTTCGGCAATGAGACGGATGATTTCCAGTTCCCGGGGACTGATGTCCCGGGCCCGGTAGTCATAGCTCTCCTTTTGCGGATGGATGAGGTTAGGAAGCTTTGAAACGACTTCCCGGCCGAAAACTGTCTGCCCCGAATCGACGGCCTGAAGGGCCGGAAGAATACTGGCATAATCCTGTTTTAAAAGGTAGCCCTTGGCGCCGAGTCGGAGGGCGCGGACGATATAGTCGTCATCGGAAAAGGTCGTCAGAAGCAGGATTTTGGCGTCGGGAAATTCTTCTAAAATTTTTTCAGCGGCTTCAAGGCCGCTCATTTCTTTCATGCGGATATCCATGAGCAGGACATCGGGACGGTGCCTGCGATACAGGGCAACCGCTTCAGCGCCGTCTTCGCCGACGGCATCTACGGTGATTTCTTCCGAAACCTCCAGAATCGTTTTTAATGCGCCGGATACAAACCGGTCGTCATCCACAATAACAATATTCACAGGTCAGCCCTCCTTTGAAGCTTTGGAACAGAGATAAAAATTTTAAAACCGTTTTCCGTGGTAATCTGCAGCGTGCCGCCAAGGGCCCCAACTCTTTCGCGCATATTTTTTATACCGATGCCGGAATCCGGGATGGTGGAAGAAAGCTTTGCGGTATCGCCGTTATCTTTAATAAAAAGCTGATAAAGGGCCGGATGCTCCCGAACGACGACCCGGACCCGGGAGGCGCTGCTGTGTTTCATAATATTGGCGAGGCCTTCCCTGGTGATACTGATAAAACAGTATTTGATATCTCTCGGTACTTCCGGACCCATGTCGTATTCCAGTTCTGCCGGACAAAAGGAGAAATCCCGGATAAGGCTTCGGATAACCTCTTCCAGATTGACCGACTCGTCATGCAGATCGTGAACGCTGCTTCGGATGCTGTCCATGGCAGAGTTCAGCGAATGGTCGATATTTTCAAGAAGGGGTGTCAGTCCGGTATCCTGATTGACCGCTTTGGCGGCGCCGACCATCAGAATGGAACGGGAGAGGATATGACCGACGTTGTCATGGATTTCCCGGGCAATCCGGTTGCGTTCTTTTAAGGTGGCGGCATAGATTTCATAATCCTGTTTTTCAAGCAGGGTTTTATTTTTTTCGGAAAGAAGCAGATTGTTTTCCCGGCCCTCGTCCTGGGTCTGATGAAATTGACGGCTCAGGGTTTCGTAGCTGCTGGCGTGATGCTGGAGCAGCAGGGTGAGAAGAAAAGCAAAAATGCCGAAAACCAGAGACAACCTGTCGGCAGCCGGAGAAAAGGCAAAGTGGTATCCGTAAAAAAGGATACCGGCCGCCGCCGCCGGTTTTAAATCCTCCCGAAGCAGAATGTAAACCGGCATCGGAAAAAAGCAGAAAAAGGTCGGAAAAAGGCAGGCAGCGCCGAGAAAAAGCAGGCTGAACAGGCAGCGGAGGTTTCGGGAACGGACAAAAAAGCCGCTGCAGCCAAGGATCAGAGCGCATAAAAAGCAGAAAATGAAGATAAAGTTGACATCGGTATAAAGAACTGCAAAGAGACAGTAAATCAGCAGCAGTCCGGTATTCTGGAAATATCGCATAACCTGTCCGGCCGAAAGGCCCCTCCTTTTCGTAGTAAGATTAGTTTTATTATAGTATATAACAGGGCCTCCGGTAAAGGTTCATGGAAAGATTATGACATTTGTCATATAGAATTTATGACAGGGGACACTTGGGAAAAGGACGGCGGGAGGGTATACTGAAATCAGAAAAAAGAGAGGAGGCAATTTTCTATGATTGAGATAAAAAACCTGGTAAAACGGTATGGAGAACTGGTCGCTCTGGACCATTTGAATCTGGAAATTCAGGAGGGTGAAATTTTCGGCCTGCTCGGGCCCAATGGCTCCGGAAAGACGACGGCGATCAATTGCCTTCTGGCTCTGTTGAAGTATGATAAAGGCAGTATCCGTATTTTCGGTGAAGAAATGCGGCCGGACAATTATAAAGTCAAACAGCAGATTGGGATTGTCCTTCAGAATGTGGCTGTCTTCGAAGAACTGACGGTCTATGAAAATATTGATTATTTTTGCGGCCTTTATGTGAAAGACCGGGGACGCCGGAAAGAACTGGTGGAAGAGGCGATTCATTTTGCCGGCCTGGAAGAATTCCGGAAAATGCGTCCGAAGAAGCTTTCCGGAGGTCTGCTGCGGCGGCTCAATATCGCCTGCGGCATTGCACACAAACCGAGACTGATTATTCTCGATGAGCCGACGGTGGCCGTGGACCCTCAGAGCCGGAACCGTATTCTTGAAGGGATTCAGGAACTGAACCGTCAGGGTTCGACGATTATTTACACATCACATTATATGGAAGAAGTGGAGCAGATCTGCACGCGGATCGGAATCCTGGATCATGGACGATGCATCGCTTCGGGAACGAAAGAGGAACTTAAAAATATGATTAAGACCGGAGAGCGGGTGACGGTGGAAGCCGTGGCTTTGAATGGAGAACAGCTTGCGGCCATAAAAAATCTGGCCCATGTTTTTTCTGTGGATTATGAGGATCAGATACTGACTGTCCAGTGTACCGGAGCCAAACACAATCTGATCCGGATTCTGAATTATCTTCAGGCACAGGATATCGGTTTTGGCCGGGTATTCTCCGAACTGCCGACGCTGAATGATGTTTTTCTGGAGCTCACGGGGAAAGGGCTGAGAGATTAGGAGGGATGGCGGATGCTGAATTTAATCAAATATAATATCATCGTAAAGCTCAGAAATTTTGATACGCTTTTCTGGCCGCTGCTTTTCCCGCTGATTCTCGGAACCCTGTTCTATTTTGCCTTTGGGAATATGGAAGAGGCGGATTTTGAGACGGTGCCTGTGGCGGTGGTGGAAACGGCGGAGGGGGATCGCGTTTTTTCGGAATTTATTACGGAAATCGAAGAAGACGGCGATGCGCTGATTTCCGTGAAAAAAATGACGGCGGATGAAGCCGGAAAGGCCCTGGAGGCCCGGGAAGTCGATGGGATTTATTATGTGGCGGAGGAACCGTCCCTGACTGTCGGAGGCAACGGTATTTCCCAGAGTATTCTTCAGTCACTGCTGGAGAGCTATGTGAATGGAAAACATACGATGGAGCAGATTGCCGGAAAACATCCGGAAGGAATGGCGGCGGCAGCGGAGCGGATGGCCGATTATCGGGATGCGGTAGAACAGGTATCTCTTGGAGGAAAGACCACAAACGGCAATGCACAGTTTTTTTATGCACTGATTTCCATGGCCTGTCTTTACGGCGCTTTTATCGGCTTTGGCGCGGCCCTGTCTCTGCAGGCCAATCTGACGCCTCTGGCGGAAAGACGCTGCATTACGCCGACCCACAAACTGAAAATCATCGTTTCCGAAATGATCGGGTCCTTTCTGCTGCATTTCCTGAATGTGGTCATTCTGCTGATTTATCTGAGGTACGGGCTGCATCTGGAATTTCAGGGAAATTTCGGTGAAATGCTTGTCATCGTGATGATCGGCTGTATTATCGGTGTTTCTCTGGGAATTTTTATCGGAAGTATCGGAAAAATGGGGGAAGGCATTAAAATCGCTATCCTGCTTGCCGTGTCCATGATCTCCTGTTTCCTGGCCGGGCTGATGAACGGAAATATGAAAGACATCGTGGAGCGGAATCTGCCGTTTATTAATCGAATCAATCCGGCGGCGGTGATCGCCGATGCATTTTACTGTATCAATGTTTATGCCGACAGAGACAGGTATCTGCGGAGCCTGTTGACGCTGGCCGTTATGTGTGTATTGATGCTCGGAGCATCATTCCTGATCGTCAGGAGGGAACGCTATGACAGTATATAAAGGCTATATGAAGATTATAAAACAGAATAAAGGAATGATTCTTTTATATTTAATTATCTTTTTCGGCATCACGGCTATTTTCCAGGCGGCGGCAAAAAAAGAAAATTACAGCAGCTATCAGGCGGAAAGTGTAAAGATCGCTCTGGTGGACGCGGATGGCGGTCCGATGGCAGAAGGGCTGAAAAATTACCTGGAAAACTTTCATGAGGTGACAATGATGGAAGATACCCCAGAAGTCCTTCAGGAAAATCTGTTTTACCGCAATGTGGAATACATTATCCGGATTCCGGAGGACTTTTTTGAACGGTGTGTGGTCAATGATGAAAAAGTGCCGGTGACCAAGGTGCCCGGTTCCTATACATCCTTTTATGTGGATCAGCAGATGAACAGCTTTATCCATAATGTGCGGACTTATTATGCCGCAGGATTTTCAGAGGAAGAGGCAGCGGCGGCCGGTTCGGAATATAAACCGGCCCGGGTGACCATGGAAAATCTGTCGGGGACAGCGGGAAAAATGCCGGATTATGGTTTTTATTTCCGGTATATCCCGTATATGTTCATGGGTTCCCTCTGCTATGTGATGGGAAACGTGCTTTCCGCTTTTCGGCGGGGCGATCTGCAGAAACGGATGCGGGCCTCAGCCATATCGGGACGCCGCCAGAATCTGGAGGGACTTCTCGCTTCGGCGACGGTCGGCGCAGGTCTCTGGATAGTTACAATCGTGGCGGCGATGGCGATTTACCGCGGTGGGTTTATCCGGAGCAGCGGATTTATCTATTATCTGCTCAATGCCCTTATGATGCTTCTGGTCGCCCTCGCGCTGTCCTATCTGATCGGCATTGTGGCAAAGAACACAAATATGCTGAACGGTATCGTGAACGTTCTTTCTCTGGGAATGAGTTTTCTGTGCGGTGTTTTTGTACCTCTGGGATACATGAATCCGAGTGTCCGTAAGGTGGCGATGTTTCTGCCGGTCTACTGGTATGAAAAGGCCAATGATCTTCTGACCGGTTTCGGAAGTATTACGGGAACGGTGCGTGCCGAGGTACTGCAGTGTATCGGCATCCAGTTTGTGTTCACGGCAGCTCTGGTCTGTGTGACCATGGCGCTGGCAAAAAAGAAGCAGAGTATATAAAATATTTATAAAATGCTTATAAAATGTTAGCACTCAATCCAATTGAGTGCTAATTTTTTGTTGACAATCCGAAAAACAGGTATTACAATATGTCTTAGTTAAAAAATTAAGGAGTGATTGTGATGGGAGAAACCATGAAAGAACAGGGAAGTTTATCCATTAACAGTGAAAATTTATTTCCGATTATAAAGAAATGGCTGTATTCAGACCATGATATATTTGTCAGAGAACTCGTATCCAATGGCTGCGATGCGATTACAAAATTAAAGAAATTGGATATGATGGGCGAATATGCGATTCCGGAAGATGAAAAACTGAAGGTTGAAGTGATCGTCAACGCCGAAGATAAGACGATGATCGTCCGGGATAACGGTATCGGTATGACGGCCGACGAAGTAAAGGAATATATTACGCAGATTGCCTTCTCCGGTGCGACGGATTTCCTGGAAAAGTATAAAGACAAAACAAACGAAGACCAGATTATCGGTCATTTTGGCCTCGGATTTTATTCCGCATTTATGGTGGCGGAGCGTGTAACGATTCAGACCCTTTCTTATAAAGAAGGTGCAGAGCCGGTATACTGGGAATGTGACGGCGAATCTGAATATTCGATGTCCAAAGGGGCAAAGGAAACCCACGGTACAGAGATTACATTATATCTGAACGAAGACAGCTATGAATTTTCGAATGAATACCGGGCACGGGAAGTCCTTCAGAAATACTGCGCCTTTATGCCGGTGGAAATTTATCAGGCAAAAGAGGGCGGCGAACCGGAATATCAGAACGTGAAGGAAGATGAGCTGCGTCCGACAGATAAGATTGAAGAATACTTCACAGAACCGGCGAAGACCGAAGAAAAGGAAAATGAAGACGGAACCAAAGAAACCGTTGAAATCGTACCGGAACAGAAGATGGTGAAGATTCGCAGACGCCCGTTCCTCATTAATGATACCCATCCGTTATGGGCAAAGCATCCGAATGAATGTACTGAGGATGAATACAAAGCCTTCTACCGGAAGGTATTTAACGATTACAAAGAACCGTTATTCTGGATTCATCTGAATATGGATTATCCGTTTAACCTGAAAGGAATTCTCTACTTCCCGAAAATGAATCTGGAATATGAGGCTGTTGAAGGAACGATTAAGTTATATAACAATCAGGTATTTATTGCAGATAATATTAAAGAGGTCATTCCGGAATTCCTCATGCTCTTAAAAGGCGTGATCGACTGTCCGGATCTGCCGCTGAACGTATCCCGTTCCGCTCTGCAGAATGATGGTTTTGTCCAGAAGATTTCTAATTATATTACAAAGAAAGTGGCGGACAAGCTTTCCGGTATGTGTAAAACCGACCGTGAAAATTACGAAAAATACTGGGATGACATCAATCCGTTTATTAAATACGGTGTGATGAAGGATGAAAAGTTCAAAGAAAAGATGAAGTCCTATATCCTTTATAAAAACCTGGAGGATAAATATCTGACGCTGGAGGATTATCTGGAAGCGGCCAAAGAAAAACATGAAAACCAGGTATTCTATGTGACCGATGAGGTACAGCAGGCCCAGTATATCAATATGTTTAAAGAACAGGGCATGGATGCCGTGATTCTGAAGCATCCGATCGATCAGCCGTTTATCAGCGTCCTTGAAGGCGATGATGAAAACCTGAAATTCCACCGGATCGATACCGACTTATCCGATGTCTTTAAAGAAGAAGTCAGCGAAGAAGACAGCAAAGTGCTGGAAGAAAATACAAAGACTCTGACCGAAATCTTTAAAAAGGCCCTCGGACGGGAAAATCTTGAAGTAAAGGTTGAAAAACTGAAAAATGCGGAGACATCTTCCATGATTACGCTGAAAGAAGAAAGCCGCCGGATGCAGGATATGATGAAGATGTATGGCATGACGGATATGAGCATGTTCGGGAATGAAGGGGAAACCCTGATTTTAAATGCCAATCATACACTGGTGAAGTATATTCTGGAACACGGTGAAGGCGAACACACAGATATTATCTGCCAGCAGTTATATGATCTGGCGCTGTTAAGCCATAAACCACTGGAAGCTGCCGCATTGACAGCCTTTATCCAGAGAAGCAACAAGATTATGGAGATTCTGGCAAAATAAAGTCAATAAAATCAGAAAACGCTGTTTTGGAAATGATACGTTATTTCCAAAACAGCGTTTTGTTTGGTTGAAAATGATATCCTGTCTTGAAGGGAGTGGCAACTTCGTTTATAATAGAAGAAACATTCGAGACCTGAACAGGTGCAGAGTTTGGAGGAGTGCAAATGAAAAAAAGAATTTTAATGATTTTAACAGCAGTCTCACTTATGGCTGCAGGACTTACGGGCTGCGCCGCTTCGGAAACGAAGGAGACACAGGCGCCGGCTTCGGAGACATCTGCGGAAACTGTCCGGGAGAGTGACGGGGAAACGTCAGAGGAAAAAGCGGCGGAAACCGGTTATGAGGCCGGGGTAACGTCAGAAACCAGCTGGTCGAGCGAGTGGCTCAATATGAAATTTATCCCGGGGGAAGGCGTGACACTGCTGTCCGAAGAGGAAAAAGAGATGGTCCTTCCGGCCGGGGACGATACATTCGTCTATGAAATGATGGCGGCCAATGCCGATGGCACAGCAAGCATCGGCGTTGTTGTTGAAAAGTCCGAATTATCACCGGAAGAATATATGGAGATTATGAAGGAACAGCTCCAGGGAGACAACATGGAAGGCATGGCATTTCAGGTGATTCAGGATATTACAGACCGGGAATTTTTAGGCCGTCCCGTAAAATATATGCAGGTGGATTCCAGCTACCAGAAGGTCACTGTGCGTCACACCTACATGATTTATGCCCGGGACGGATATCTGGTTGAGATGATCGGCACCGGAGTACCGGAAAGTCCGGAAGCGCTGGAAATGCTCATGGCATCCTTCACAACATTGGAATAGCCAGTCATAACAATGAATACATTACAATAATGTAAGATTTTTCAGGGGAAATGTAAGCCACAGCGATGGCATGCATTTCCCTTAAATTATATACTGGATTCAAACAGACAGGAAAGGGCGTGGAAAAAACAATGAATCGGGACGGTGAAAATATGATTCTGGATGCTGTCAGGGAAAGAATCCGGAGACCGGGATTTGGAAAGCTTTTGAAATGGGCGGCGGTCACAGTCGGAGCGGTTATGCTGATACGACATTTCAGAAAATAGAAAATCTGCCGGATGAAAAGAAAGTGCGTACTTGACAAAGGCTTTATCTATAGGATAATATAAAAAAGTTACACGTGAACGGAATTGAAATGAGGTTTGCAATGTATGATATTATTCTGGATACACTGAAAGACGGTATCCGTCTGTTGCCTTTTTTATTGATTACCTACATTATTATGGAATATATGGAGCATAAGATGAGTGCCCATACCCGGCATGTCGTTCAGGCATCGGGACGGTTTGGACCATTGATCGGAAGTATTGCGGGAATCTTTCCCCAGTGTGGATTTTCTGCGGCGGCGGCCAGTTTTTATGCGGGACGGGTCATAAGCCGGGGAACATTGATCGCTATTTTTCTTTCCACATCGGATGAGATGCTTCCGGTGCTGATTTCACAGAAGGCGCCGGTAAACATGATATTATCGATTCTCGGAATGAAGCTTGTCATCGGTATGATTGCCGGATTTTTGGTCGATCTGGTATTTTCTTCGGGGAAGAAAGCGCCGGAACCGGAGATGGATATCCATCATATGTGTGAGCATGACCATTGTCACTGCGAAGAAGGCATTTTAAAATCAGCGGTTGTGCATACGGCACAGATATTTTTCTTTATTATTTTAATTTCCTTTATTTTAAATCTGGTGATCGCGCTGATCGGTGAGGACAGTCTGAGCCAGATCATTTTAAACCGTCCGGTGATCGGAGCGGTGATTTCGGGCATCGTCGGATTGATACCGAACTGTGCGGCATCGGTCATTATCACCCAGTTATATCTGGATGGAGCGATGAGCTTCGGTTCGATGATGGCGGGACTTCTCGTCGGCGCCGGCGTGGGTCTGATCGTACTTTACCGGAGCAACGATTCTGTCCGGGAAAATCTCCGGATTACAGGGATATTGTACGGAATTGGAGTTGCTGCCGGAATTGCTATTGATTTCCTGGGAATTACATTATAAAATCTGTTTATAATAAGAACAGAGGAGGCGGTCAATATGGTATGGTTCGGACTTGCCGCTGCAATTTGCGGTGAAGATTTGTTTTTTAAAAGTTATGTGAAAGCATGTGTCCGGGAAAACAGCGAAAAGAAACTGATCGGAGATAAAGTGATACTGACCAGAGTTTATAATCACGGAGCGATGCTCGGATGGATGGATGATGCCCCGGAGATGCTTCGGGGAATCACGATGCTCGGCATCGGCAGCCTTGCGGGGGCTCTTGCCGCCTGTGAGAGCGAAAAGGGTCATGTCTGCCGGAAGCTGGGACTTTCCCTGATGCTGGGCGGCGCTGCCAGCAACGCCTGGGAACGGGTGAAGCATGGAAAGGTGACCGATTATATCCGTTTTAATGCGGGGCCTGAAAAGTTTCGACGGATTGTTTTTAATAAAGGCGATTTTGCCGTTTTTGCCGGAAGCCTTTTGCTGATCGTCGGTGAGATGATTCACGGAAAATAAAAGCATTGATAAAAGAAAAAGAAAGTCTGCGGGGGAGGAGCAGACTTTCTTTTTTTGAAATTATAATTTAATCTGGAAGTCGGCATAGGCGCTGGAACCATGTTCATGGCCGTCCAGACCGTCCAGTTCTTCCTGTTCAGTGACGCGAAGTCCGATGGTTTTATCAATGATCTTAAAGATGATGAAGGCCATGACCGCAGTGAAAGCGCCGACAGCGGCAACGCCGAGAATCTGCACGCCGATAAACTGGATGCGGCTCATGCCGTAGTCTTCAAGAACAGAGCCCTTTACAAAAACGCCGGTTAAAACAGTTCCGAGCATACCGCAGGCCCAGTGAACACCGGTGGCGCCGACAGGGTCGTCGATTTTCAGTACCCGGTCAACAAATTCAACAACGAGAACGACGGCAAAACCACAGATGACACCGATGGCCAGGGCGCCATAGTTGGAAACGATATCGCATCCGGCAGTGACGCCGACAAGGCCGGCCAGAGCGCCGTTCATTGTCATGGAAACATCCGGTTTACCATAGCGGAACCAGGTGAAGAAGAGGGCGACCAGTGTTGCGGCAGCAGCGGCCAGGTTGGTCGTCATGGCGATATCTCCGAGGGCCGGTGTTGCAGCGGTGGTGGAGCCGCAGTTGAAACCAAACCAGCAGAACCAGAGAATAAATGTACCCAGGGCGCCCAACGGAAGATTGTGTCCCGGAATGGCATTCGGTTTACCGTCCGCGCGGTATTTTCCGATACGCGGTCCGAGGATAGCGGCGCCGATTAAAGCGCACCAGCCGCCGACAGAATGGACAGCCGTGGAACCGGCAAAGTCATGGAATCCGATGGAAGACAGCCAGCCGCCGCCCCAGATCCAGTGACCGGTCACCGGGTAGATGAAAATACTGATGCAGGCGCTGTATGCCAGATAAGCGGCAAATTTTGTCCGTTCTGCCATAGCGCCGGAAACGATGGTAGCGGATGTGGCGCAGAATACCGTGTGGAAAATCATAAATACGCCGATGGGAAGGGCGAGTCCGATGCCTTCCTGCAGAGAAGCTTCCAGCCCGTAAGGGTCGAAGAAACCGGATAAACCGATGATTCCGTTGCCCTGACCGAACATCAGCCCGAAGCCAATGAGGAAAAAGGCGATGGAACCGATAACGAAGTCCATCATGTTCTTCATAACGATGTTTCCGGCATTTTTTGCCCGGGTAAAACCGGTCTCGACCATAGCAAAACCGGCCTGCATAAAGTAGACCAGGCATGCAGCGACCATTGTCCATACAATATCTAATAAGTTATATTCCATAATAAGCAGCCTCCTTTTTTTGAATCAACATGGTAAGTCCGGGTTTAGAGGGCGTCTTCGCCGTGTTCACCGGTACGGATACGAACTGCGTCGACAACATCATAAACAAAAATTTTACCGTCGCCGTAGGTGCCCGTTGTAATCTTCTGAACGACTTTTTCGATGATATGATTGGCAATTTCCTCTGAAACGACCGTTTCTACTTTGACCTTTGGAAGAAGGTTGACCGCATATTCTGTACCGCGGTACATCTGTGTATACCCCCGCTGATTTCCGTAGCCCATGATGTTTGAAATCATGACGCCGCTGGCTTTACAGTCATCGAGGATGGATTTCAGATTTTCAAGTTTCTCAGGCTTGATAATGATTTCGAGTTTCTTCATAATAGTCCCTCCTGTATGAAAAATTTTTAAGGAATAAAAAAAGAGCGCCTTCGGGGTGGAAATAAATTCCATCCGAAGACGCCCTTGCCTTAATCTGGGTTTTATTATAAACCTGATATTTTGAAAGTCAATGAAAATTTCAGAAAAAGTTTATCTTTGGTAAAATTACATGAAAAATTTTAAAAATCCGGAAAAATTTCAAACAATTTACAGGCAGATGTCCTCCAATTGGCCTAAAATGTCCTCGAACACCTTCAAAGCGGCGGTTGTCGGCTGTGGGGAGGTCATATCCACACCACAGGATTTCAGAAGATCCATACAATCCATGGCGCAGCCGCCCCTCAGAAAACGTTTATAATTTTCCAGAGCCTCCGGTTCTTCATTAAGAATCCTGCTGCCGAAGGCGATGGCCGCAGAAATTCCGGTGGCATACTGATACACGTAAAATGGTGTGTAAAAATGCGGGATCCGGGCCCACTCCATAGCGATTTCGTCATCAACGACCATTTCCGGCCCGAAATAAAGGCGGTTTAAGTCCAGGTAGACGTCGCAGAGCACATCACAGGTCAGCGGCTCACCGGCGGCTTCTTTTTCATGGGTGATCTTTTCAAATTCCGCAAACATGGTCTGGCGGAACAGAGTTCCCTTAAACATATCCAGTAAATGATTGAGCAGATAGGCTTTTTCTTCACGGCTTCCGGCTTTTTTCAGCAAATCATGAATGAGCAGATACTCGTTGCAGGTGGAGGCAATCTCCGCTACAAAAATAGTATATTCGGAGTTAATATAGGTCTGGCTTTCGTTCGTATAGCAGGAATGAAGGGAGTGGCCCATTTCATGGGCGAGGGTAAAAACATTGTCCAGATTTCCCTGATAGTTTAAAAGGACATAGGGATGGGCGCCGTAAACGCAGGTGGAATAAGCGCCGCTGCGTTTTCCCTGATTTTCATACACATCGATCCACCGGTGGTCAAAGCCCTCCTGAAGCTTGTCCAGATAGTCCTGTCCAAGCGGTGCGAGTCCTTCAAGAACCATCTGTTTGGCTTTATCAAAGGGGATTTCCGGGGAGTTATCATCGGCAATCGGCGTATAGACGTCGTACATATGCAGTTCTTTCACGCCGAGAAGCTTTTTCCGGAGGGCCACATAGCGGTACATGGCCGGCAAAAAAGCATGGACCGTATCAATAAGCTGCGTATATACGGCGGTCGGAATGTTGTGGGTGTCCAGATGGGCTTCCATGGTCGAGGCATATTTCCGGGCTTTGGTATAAAACAGCTCCTTTTTGACATTGGCGCTGTAGGCTGCTGCCAGTGTGTTTTTGAAGGCGGCATAGGTGTGATAGAGGCCGGTAAAGGCATCTTTACGTACCTGGCGGTTTTTGTTTTCCATCAGCGAAATAAAACGGCCGTGGGTGATTTCAACCTGTCTGCCGCTGCCGTCGTCGATGGAAGGAAAGCGCAGATCCGCATTGTTGAACATATTAAAAATCGTCTGAGGACCATAGCTCATATCGCCGCTTAAAGAAAGAAGCGCTTCTTCTTCGGCGGAAAGGGTGTGGGCCTTCTGACGCAGTGTATCTTCAAGAAAATGACGATAATTTTCAAGGTCTGTTTCTTCGGAAAACCAATGGTTTAAAGTTTCTTCTGTGAGCATGAGCAGCTCCGGCGCTTCCCAGGAAATGGCGGAAGCAAAGCGGGTATAGAGCCCGAGACACTGGTTTTTCAGGGCCTGTGCCGCAGTGTTTCCCGTATCCTGATCGGAAGACTGAAAGGCATAACTGTAAAGACGGTCAATGGTCAGAGCCTGCCGGTCTTTTTCACGGAGATAGGCCAGTAAATCCGACGGGGAAGTGTGGATCTTTCCGCGCCAGGACGGAAGACGGCAAATCTGGGATTCAGCTTCTTTAAAAGCGGCTTTAAAAGCCTCGCCGTCCGGGCAGAGGGGCGAAAGGTCCCAGGTGTTTTCAATATTTATTTCGGAACGTTTGGGTAAACTTGTTGATGTTGGCATGATAGAACCTCCTGTCGTTAATGATATCAGTATTCCCAGTATAATAAATTATTGTATTTTTATCAATAATCCATTGATTTTTTTTTGTCAATCGGATAAAATGTAGGAGACAATTTAATAATGAGAGGAATTACTTAGGAGAGGTAGAAAATCATGAAAAAAAGAACAAATAAGATTCTTTTAGGAGTAATGACACTTGTAGTAGCTGCTGCACTCAGCGCATGTGGAGGCGGCAAGGGAAGCGAGACTTCTGCAGAGAGTAAGAACTCTTCGGAAACAACGACCACAGAGACCGGAGCGGAAACCATCGGCGCCATCCAGAAAGGCGGCGAAGTGACTGTAGGTATCGCTCAGGATCTGGATAGTCTTGACCCGCACAAAATGGTGTATGCAGGAACTAAGGAAGTTTTATTCAATGTCTTTGAAGGCCTTGTAAAGCCGGATCAGAATGGAGACCTTGTGCCTGCAGTCGCAAGCGAATATAAGGTTTCTGAAGATGCGAAGGTTTACACCTTTACATTGAGAGATGGAATCACATTCCACGATGGCTCAGCAGTCACCGCGGAAGATGTTAAATATTCAATTGAACGTTATGCGGAGATTCAGGGCGAATCCTCCGCATTTTCTATTATGGAAAGTGTGGACATCGTTGATGAAAAAACCGTTGAAGTTCATTTATCTGAAGGAAACTCAGAATTTCTTGCCAACCTGACACTGGCAGTGCTGCCAAAGAGCAATGAGGCCAATTTCGAGACTCAGCCGATCGGAACAGGTCCGTTTAAATTTGTATCCTTTACACCGGGACAGAGCTTTGTTGTTGAAGCAAACGAAGGTTACTGGAATCCGGAACTTCCTTATCTGGACAAAGTAACATTCAAGATCGTAGCGGATGCGGATACTGCGTTAACAGAGCTTCAGGCAGGCACTCTGGATGTTTATCAGTACATGACAGAAGACCAGGCAAGCACTCTGACCAGCGGCTTTAACATCGTTCAGGGAAGCATTAATTATGTTCAGGGACTCTTCCTGAATAATAATTTTGAACCATTCCAGGATGTCCGTGTGCGTCAGGCGATCAATTATGCTGTAGATAAGGATATGATTAACGAATTCCTGTTCAGCGGAAAGAGCCATATCATCGGAACGAATATGATTCCGGCATTTAAGAAATATTATAACGAAGAAACAGAAATCTACTATACAAGAGATGTTGAAAAGGCAAAAGCACTTCTTGCCGAAGCCGGTTATGAAAACGGCTTTGATTTAGTCATCACTGTTCCGAATAACTATGCGCCGCATGAGAGCACCGCACAGATCATTGTTGAAAACCTGAAAGAGGTTGGTATCAATGCAACGATCAATCTGATCGAGTTCTCCACATGGGTAGACGACGCTTACAACGGACGTAATTATCAGGCGACCGTTGTTGCTGTAGACGGTACGCTGTCTCCAAGCAGCTGGCTTGCGAAAAACTTAAGTACAGCATCCAACAACTTTACAAACTTTAACAATGCAGATTTCGACGAAGCTTATAAAAGCGCATTAGCTTCCATCGATGAGGCAGAAAAAGTTGAACTTTACAAAAAATGTCAGATGATTCTGGCTGAAGACGCCGCTTCCGTTTATATTCAGGACCCGGCAAACCTGGTAGCGCTGAACGAAAAACTGGATGGTTACGTATTCTATCCATGTGCAGCACAGGATATGTCTTTAGTATATTTTAAATAATAAACGATAAATGCAATTGGAAAGGGCACAAAGAAGACCATGAAATACATGATAAAAAAAATAACAACTCTCATTATAACTTTGTTACTTGTATCTGTGGTCACCTTTGTGGCCTTTTCTGTCATTCCGGGGGATCCGGCTTCCACAAAACTCGGAACCTATGCCACCCCGGAACGCATCGAAGCTTTAAGAGAAGAGATGGGACTCAACAAGCCTCTGCCGCAGCGTTATGCGGACTGGCTCGGCGGCGCTCTGAAAGGTGATTTCGGCGAGTCCTATCAGTATGACGGAGTTCCGGTCAGCGAGCTGTTGAATCAGCGGCTGCCGGTGACCGTCGCCCTGGCGCTGATGTCCTTTTTGATTATTCTGGTCATTTCGATTCCGATGGGAATTGTCTCTGCCCGGAAAGAGGGGACATGGATTGATGTTTTCATAAATATGTTTACCCAGGTGACAATGGCGATTCCGGCCTTTTTCCTGGGAATGATTCTGACCTACTTTTTTGGACTGGTTCTTAAATTTTTCCAGCCGGGAAAATTCGTCATGCCTCAGGAAAATCTGGGCAAATGTCTGGCGTATCTGATTTTTCCGGCCGTTGCCATTGCACTTCCGAAGATTGCCATGGTGGTGAAATTTTTAAGAAATTCCGTACTCAGTGAAGTGAAAAAAGACTATGTCCGTACGGCCTACAGTAAAGGAAACCGTACGAAGAAAGTATTATATATACATGTGTTCCAGAATGCGCTGATTCCGGTCATTACATTTATCGCCATGGTGGCTGCCGAAATACTGGCGGGCAGCATTGTGGTGGAGCAGGTTTTCAGTGTGACCGGCATGGGCCGGCTTCTGGTCACGGCCATAACGAACCGGGATTATCCGATCGTTCAGGCGGTCGTGCTTTATATTACCGTGATTGTCATTTTAATCAATTTTATTGTGGATATACTTTATCAGTTTGTAGACCCGAGGGTGCGTACAGAATAGGAGCAGAGGATGAAGAAGAAAAAAGTGAATTATAATTTGATCATCGGACTGATTCTGACATCCATTGTTGTTCTCATGGCTGTCGTCGGCCATTTCTGGACGCCTTACGGAACGACGGATATGAACGGTATTCTGAAAAATGCAGCGCCGTCTCTGGCCCACCCTTTTGGAAATGATAATTTCGGCCGGGACATTTTGAGCCGGATTATGAACGGTATGGGAACGACCTGTTTTGTGGCGCTCTGCACCGTCGGCATCGGTGTTGTCTTCGGAACGCTGGTTGGCGCGGTTACCGGATTTTTCGGCGGCTGGCTGGACGAGATCATTATGCGGCTCAACGATGCGCTGAGCGCTTTCCCGAGTATTCTGCTCGCCCTGATCTTTATCAGCCTTTTGGGACCGGGAAAGAATAATATTATTCTGGCTCTCGGCGTTTTGTTTATTCCGAGCTTTGCCCGTATTGTCCGAAGCGAGATTATCCGGTACAAAGAGCTTGAATTTGTTAAGAGCGCACAGGTGATGGGTGCCGGAAAGCTTCGGATTATTTTTGTCCATATCCTGCCGAACGCCATGGTCAGTATGCTGACATCGGCGACGGTCGGTTTTAATAATGCGGTGCTGGCGGAGGCCAGTATGAGTTATCTGGGTCTCGGCGTTCAGCCGCCGGAACCAAGCCTCGGACTGATGCTTTCCGATGCGCAGGCCTATCTTCAGATCGCGCCGTGGGCAGCGATTTTTCCGGGACTTATGATTGTTGTTATTATTTTAGGATTCAGTATGATTAGTGAAGGCCTTCGGGTGCATCAGACAAGATAGGAGCAGACGATGGGTGAAAAACTTTTAGAAGTAAAAAATTTAACCATTGGTTTTCCGACAGACAGCGGTATGCATACCGTGGTGGACGATGTAAGCTTTACCATGCGCTACGGCGAGATTGTCGGCATTGTCGGTGAATCCGGTTCGGGAAAAAGTATGACGGTGCAGACCATTATGGGGCTGAAAAAACCGGAAGCGCAGATACAGGCCGGGGAGATCCTTTTTAATGGGAAAAATCTTCTGACGATGACGGGAGACGCGCTGGCGGAAATTCAGGGAAATGATATGTCCATGGTCTTTCAGGAGCCGATGACCTCACTCAACCCGGTGAAAAAAATCGGATGGCAGGTGGCCGAAAGTCTGAAAATCCATACATCGCTTTCGGAGGATGAAATTCACAGCCGGGTTGTTTCGATTCTGGCGGATGTGGGGCTTCCGAACCCGGAAGAACTCTGTAAAAAATATCCGCACCAGTTATCCGGCGGCATGCGGCAGCGTGTGATGATCGCTATGGCCATGATCTGCTGGCCAAAGCTTTTGATTGCCGACGAGCCGACAACGGCGCTGGATGTGACGGTACAGGCTCAGATTTTACAGCTTCTGCGTAAAATCCATGCGGAGGCCAATACATCAATTTTATTTATTTCCCATGACCTGAATGTTGTCAAAGAGATCTGTCAGAAGGTCATTGTGATGTATCAGGGAAAAATCGTTGAAACGGGATATACAGAGGAAGTTTTGTATCATCCGAAGCATGAGTATACAAAGCATCTGATCGCGGCTATACCGAGAAATCAGGAGGATACCCGGGAAGATGACCTGGTAATGACGGCAAAGGATCTGAATGTTTACTATTCGGTAAAATCCGGCGGTATTTTCGGAAAACGGGAAAATAAGCATGTGCTTCAGAATGTCGATTTCTTTATACGCAGAGGTGAGATCCTCGGACTTGTCGGGGAGAGCGGCTGCGGCAAATCGACGCTGGCAAAATGTATTGTCGGATTGAATAAAAATTATACGGGAACACTGGACATCCGGGAATCCCATCCACAGCTTGTCTTTCAGGACCCTTACAGTTCCCTGAATCCGATGAAAAAAATCGGCTGGATTCTGGAGGAGCCTCTGAAAGTCAACGGCATGAAGGACAAGGCAAAACGAAAGACGCTGGCAGAACAGATGCTGGTGCAGGTCGGACTGGATGCATCCTTCGCAGACCGTTATCCGAGTGAGCTTTCCGGCGGCCAGCGGCAGCGAATCAGCATCGGCAGCGCGCTGATCCTGAATTCAAAGTTTATTGTGGCCGATGAACCGGTATCAGCGCTGGATGTCACTGTTCAGTCTCAGGTGCTGAATCTTCTTCTGGATCTGCACCGGAGCCAGCAGCTTACCTATCTGTTCATATCCCACGATCTGAATATCGTGCGGCATTTCTGCAACCGTGTTATTGTTATGTATCTTGGCGAGATTGTGGAGGAAGCAGAGGTCGAGGAAATTTACGAGGATCCGAAACATCCCTATACCCAGTTGCTGTTTCATTCTATATTGACGGATGAGCGAAAGCTGCAGAAGATTACAGACTCCGAGCAGAGCCGGGAGGATGCTTCCGGGGAGGGATGCCCGTTTTATCAGCGGTGTACGGGCCGGTGTGAAATCTGCCGGACAAGACGTCCGGAACGGAAAAATATCAGTTCGGACAAGGAGCATCCACATTGGGTGAAATGTTTTAAATATTAGTAAATAATTTGGGGCAGGGATGTTATAATATAAACATACCCTGCCTTTTTTTGATGCGAAAAGGAGAATTATGAAAAGAAATATTAAATTACTTATGGAATATGACGGCAGCCGTTACGACGGATGGCAGCGTCTTGGGAAAAAGAGCGGCGGAACGACGATTCAGGGAAAGCTTGAAGAGGTTCTTTCAAAAATGTGTCAGGAGCCTGTGGAACTCATCGGTTCCGGACGTACGGACGCAGGCGTTCATGCGCGGGGACAGGTGGCAAATTTTCATACGGACAGCGCTATGAAATGTTGGGAGATGAAATACTACCTGAACCGTTATCTGCCTCAGGATATCGGTGTGCTTTATGTATCGGATGTTCCTGACCGCTTTCACAGCCGCCTGAACGCGGTTTCAAAACGCTATATTTACCGGGTGGCTGTCGGTGATGTACCCTGTGTCTTTGACCGGAAATATACCTGGTACTGTTTTGATAAACTGGATATCGGCCGGATGAAAAAGGCGGCGGCGCTGATGATGGGCGAGCATGACTTTAAAGGATTTTCATCGGTGAAAAAGACAAATAAATCGACGGTCCGCACCGTGAGCCGGATCGATATGGATGTCAGAGACAGAGAGCTGGATCTGATTTTTGAAGGCAATGGTTTTTTATATAATATGGTGCGGATTATGGCCGGAACATTGATTGAAATCGGCACGGGAGACCGGGAGCCGGAATCGGTCACGGAGGTATTCCGGACAAAGGACCGGGAAAAGGCAGGCATTACCCTGCCGCCTCAGGGCCTGTTTTTAGATGAGGTGATTTATCCGTAAGGAGGATGACATATGGTAAAGATTGAAGGAAAATCGGTTTTCGGAGGCATTGCCATCGGACCCGTGGAAATTCTGAAGAAAAAGGATAATCAGGTTTTACGCAGACATGTGGAAGATACAGAAGAAGAAGTCCGCCGCTATGAAGCTGCGGGAGATGCGGCGAAAAAACAGCTTCAGAATCTTTATGAAAAAGCGCTGACGGAGGTCGGTGAAGCCTCTGCGGCAATTTTCAGGGTACATGAACTGATGCTTTCGGATATGGATTTTGTGGATTCCATTACCAATATGATCCGGACACAGAATGTGAATGCCGAATATGCGGCGGCCATCACGGGGGATAATTTTTCAACCCTGTTTGAGTCGATGGATGATGACTATATGCGGGCGCGGGCGGCCGATGTTAAAGACGTTTCCGAGCGGCTGATACGTATTTTAAGCGGTGAAGGACAAAACGGCATCCGGGGAAATGAGCCGGTCATACTGGCGGCGGAGGATCTGGCGCCCAGTGAGACGGTTCAACTGGATAAATCAAAGATTCTGGCTTTTATGACCCGGTATGGTTCGGCAAATTCCCACACAGCGATCCTTGCGCGGACGATGAATATCCCGGCAGTCATCGGCGTGGATTTTCCGGAAGACTGCGATGGAAAAACAGCGGTGGTCGACGGATTTTCCGGATGCATTTATCTTGACCCGGACCCGGAATTTTTGAAAATGATGACGGAGCGTCAGGCCGAGGAAATAAAAAAACGGGAGCTGCTTCAGACGCTTAAGGGAAAAGAAAATATCACACAGAGCGGCCGGAAGGTGAATGTTTATGCCAATGTGGGCAGTGTGTCCGATGTGGTGACCGCACTGAAAAATGATGCGGGAGGCATCGGTCTGTTCCGAAGTGAATTTCTGTATCTGGAGAAGGATCACTATCCGACGGAAGAGGAACAGTTTCAGGTCTATAAAAGGGTTGCGGAAACTATGGCCGGAAAGAAAGTCATCATCCGGACGTTGGATATCGGGGCAGATAAGCAGATCGGTTATTTTGATATGGAACACGAAGAAAATCCGGCCCTTGGATATCGGGCGATCCGGATATGTCTGGACCGGATCGATATTTTTAAGGCCCAGCTTCGGGCGCTTTACAGGGCCAGCGCCTACGGAAATATTTCGATTATGTACCCGATGATCATTTCTCTGGAAGAAGTGCAGCGGATCAAAGAAATTTCCGCAGAAGTGCGCGGGGAGCTTAAAGATGCGGGAATTTCCTTTGGAAATGTAGAAGAAGGCATTATGATCGAAACGCCGGCGGCGGCCATTATCAGTGACCTTCTGGCGGAGGAAGTGGATTTTTTCAGTATCGGGACCAACGATTTGTCCCAGTATACGCTGGCGATCGACCGGCAGAATCCAAAACTGGATGCATTTTTTGATCCCCATCATCCGGCGGTGCTCCGCCTCTTAAAGATGGTGGCGGACAATGCGCATAAAGCCGGCATCTGGGTCGGCATCTGCGGTGAACTCGGTGCAGATCTGACGCTGACACAGGCGTTTTTGGATATGGGAATGGACGAACTGTCGGTTTCTCCGGCAATGGTGCTGCCGCTTCGGCAGATTATCCGGGAAATCCGATAGGACGGGCAGATAGAAGAAGGGGTAATTATGACAAAAGAAGAAATTGTAAGAATGGTTGGGGAATTAAAAAGGGTTTTTGATATTGTGCGTCTGGTGGATGTCAATGTGAACAGTCAGTTTTCTTTTGATGATGAAGGAAATCTTCTGGAAGAACCTTATCTGTGCTACGCCGTCTGGAAAAAGGACCAGCGCTGTGAAAACTGTATTTCTGCAAAGGCATTTTCAAGAAGAAATCAGATGACAAAGTTCGAATTTGTTGATAATGAGGTTTACTATGTGGTGTCCAAATATGTGGAGGTCGAAGGCGTTCCTTATATGATGGAGATGGTTTCGAAGGTGACGGATGAAACACTTTTCGGCGCTTACGGAAAAAATGATTTTGTGGAAACCATTTCTGCCTACAGCCGGAAAATATATGTGGATTCATTGACGGGCGCCTATAACCGTCATTACTATGAAGAACAGATTCTGGGACTCAGGGGAAATGTGGGTTTTGCCATGATCGATGTGGATAACTTTAAGGGAATTAATGACACCTGGGGACATCATGCCGGAGATCTGGCGCTGAAGGCCATTGCGGATACGGTTCGCGGATGCGTTCGAAACACGGATATGCTGGTACGTTACGGCGGCGATGAATTTGTATTGGTTTTGCAGGATATCCCGAAAGACATTTTTAAAGAAAAACTTGAACGGATACGGGAAGCCATATCGGATATTTCCGTAGAAGACTATCCCGGAATACACCTTTCGGTCAGCATCGGCGGAAAATATAATACAAATCCGAAACGGAGCGTTGAGGATATCGTTAAACTGGCAGATAGGAGCCTTTATGAAGCCAAAATACAGAAAAACCACGTATGCTGCTGTGATTAAAGCCGTGGAGGCTTATGTCGAACCCTGTCGGACAATTTATATTGCCCGGCAGGGTGTTTTTGTGTATTATGAAAGTATCCAGTTGGACATATCTTATGTAAGAATATTCTGTATCTGTCTTCGGCAAATCGTCGAAACTTTTCAAAACAAACTGTTATAGCAGGAAAAAATATGCTAAAATAAAGGAGCAGAAAGCCTATGAATAGAGGAAAGGCAGTGAAACCGTTAAAAGAATTAAACCTTACAAACCGTTTCCTGTTTGATGAAGTTATGGAGGATGCCGAAACCCATCGGACAGTAAAAAGGTTCAGCAGATTCACCGGCGGGTATGTAAGGTGAGAGCCAGCGAGGAAGTAGGGGTGCGTTACATGCAGGCATGGGAGGAAAAGTATTTTGACCGTCAGGAAGGCAGAGAAGAAGGGGTAATGGAAACAAAACAAAAGGTGATTCAGAGGATGCTTCAGGAAGGATTTTCAGAAGATGTGATTATGAGAATCACGGAAATTACAAAAGAAGAACTGGAACGGATACGCAGTTTCGGAGATAAATAAGATGAGAGACGGATAAGTTTTGGCAGAAGTGTCTGAATTTATCCGTCTTTTTCTATTTGAGGATAGAATCTTGCAAGAATTTCGGTTATATAGTATAATAAGAACATTAAAAAAAGATAAGATTTGGGACTTTTTTACAAAAAAACAGATATGAGAGGCACAGAATGAAAGACGAATCAACGATATTAAGTGTGGGAATCGATATTGGGACTTCCACGACCCAGGTGATTTTCAGCCGGCTGACCTTTAAAAACTCAGCCGGATATTTTGCTGTCCCTCATATTGCGATTGTGGATAAGGAAGTTGTTTATAAAAGCGGTATTTACACGACACCCCTTGAAAACCGGGTGATGATTGACGGTGTCCGGGTCCGGGAGATCGTCGCCGGAGAATTTCAGAAAGCGGGATACCGGCCGGAGGATACACAGACCGGGGCGGTGATTATTACCGGAGAATCGGCGCGTAAAGAGAATTCAGAGATTGTCCTTCAGGAACTCAGTGATTTTGCCGGGGAGTTTGTGGTTTCTACGGCAGGGCCGGATCTGGAAGCCATTATTGCGGGAAAGGGCAGCGGCGCCCGTCAGTACTCTGTGGAGCATCAGTGCCGGGTGGCGAATCTGGACATCGGCGGCGGGACAACAAACCTCGTGCTTTTTGACTCGGGGGAAGTCATCGGCAAAGGCTGTCTGGATATCGGCGGACGTCTCATTAAGGTGGGTGCGGACCGGAAGATCGAGTATATCAGCGACAGTGTCCGTAAGATTGCAGCCGCCGAGGGCGTGTTTCCGAAGGTGGGGAACAGGGCCGATTATTCGGAGATTTTTCAGATTGGAAGGGCCATGGGAGAACTGCTTTACGAATGGCTGACAGGAAGAAAGCATCCGGTTTTGAAAGCAATCCGGACGCCGGGAAGTTCTGATTTTCTGGCGGATAAGCCGGTACAGGCCGTGTGTTTTTCCGGCGGTGTGGCTGACTGCATTTACCATCCGGCGGACGGGGCATGGGACCGATATGGCGATATGGGCATTATTCTCGGCGAGGCCATTCGGGAGAGCCGTTTATTTACAGATTTTCGTGTGATTGAAGCGAAGGAAACGATTCGTGCGACGGTGGTGGGCGCCGGAAGCTATACGACGTCCGTATCGGGAAGTACGATTACATATAACAGGGATGTTTTCCCATTGAAAAATGTCCCGGTGCTGAAACTGAACGGGGATGAGCAGGCCGCCTGTTTTTCGGGAAACAGTGAAATCCTCCGGGAGAAGATGGCCTGGATGCAGAATCAGAGTGACAGCCGTCAGATGATACTGGCGATGAAAGGGAAGAACGACCCGTCTTATATGGAGATAAAAAGACTTGCGGCCTGTCTGGTGTCGGTGCTGGACGCGCTGCTTGAACGGGGACAGCCGATGATCGTCGTATTGGAATGTGATATGGCAAAGGCTCTGGGGCAGATGATGATGCCGATTGAAACGGCATATCCCCGGGATGTGATCTGCATTGATTCGGTGCAGGTGGATCAGAATGATTTTGTGGATATGGGGAAGCCGCTGGTGGACGGTCTGGTTATTCCGGTGGTTGTAAAAACATTGATATTTGGATAAGGTGGTGCATTATGGCGTATCAGACATTATTGGGGGGACAGATTTTCCGGTTCGATTCGGTGAAGGAAGTTCTGGCAAAAGCGAATGAAGAAAAATCAGGGGATATCCTTGCCGGAGTGGCCGCCGCCTCCGATTTGGAAAGGGTTGCGGCGAAGGAAGTCCTTTCCGGGATGCTGCTGAAAGATCTGCGTGAGCATCCGGTGGTTCCCTATGAGGAAGACGATGTGACCCGGATGAATCAGGACAGTATTAACGAAACCTTATATCATCAGATAGAAAACTGGACGGTCAGTGATCTGAGGGAATGGATTTTAAGCTATTCAACGACGGAAAGACAGCTTCGGGACATGTCCCGGGCGCTGACCAGCGAGATGGTGGCAGGCGTGGCAAAGCTGATGACGAATCTGGATCTGATCTACGGGGCTCAGAAGATTCAGGTCCCGGCCCGCTGTAATACGACGATTGGACTTCGGGGCACGATGGCAACCAGACTTCAGCCAAATCATACCACAGATAATGTGGAAGGCATTACAGCCTCTTTATTTGAGGGGTTAAGCTACGGCTGCGGCGATGCCCTGATCGGATTGAATCCGGTCAATGACACGGTGTCCAGTCTGGCAGAGGTTTTGCGGCGTTTTGATGAAGTGAAAAATAAATTTGAAATTCCGACACAGATTTGTGTGCTCGGACATGTGACGACCCAGATTGAAGCGGTGAAGCAGGGAGCGCCCTGTGATATGATTTTCCAGTCCATTGCGGGCAGTGAAAAGGGAAATAAAGCCTTTGGGTTTACGACAGACACGCTGCGTGAAGCGAAAGAGCTGCTTCGCCGGCGGGGAACGGCGATGGGACCGAATGTCATGTACTTTGAGACAGGACAGGGTTCGGAATTGTCTTCAGAGGCGCATTTCGGTGCGGATCAGGTGACGATGGAAGCCCGGTGTTATGGGTATGCGAGAGAATTTGCACCGTTCATGGTCAATACGGTGGTTGGATTTATCGGTCCGGAATATCTTTATGACAGCAAACAGGTTATCCGGGCGGGGCTGGAAGACCATTTTATGGCGAAGCTTTCCGGTGTGCCGATGGGCTGTGACTGCTGCTATACGAATCATATGCAGGCAGATCAGAATGACATTGAAAATCTGGCGATGCTTCTGGGCAGCGCCGGAGTGAATTACATTCTGGGCGTTCCGGGCAGTGATGACATTATGCTGAATTATCAGACAAATGCTTATCACGATGTGAATGCGGTCCGGGAAATTTTAGGAAAACGGCCGATTCGGGAATTTGAAATCTGGCTGGAGACGATGGGGATTATGGAAAACGGCCGTCTGACGGAACAGGCCGGAGACCCGACCATATTTTTAAAACGGAGATAGGGGGATGAGATATGCTAACACAAAGTCAGATTGATGCCATTGCGGAAGCGGTGCTGCAAAGCCTGAAGGCAGATCCTTCCCCGGAAAATACGAAAAAGGCGCAGACAACGGAGGCGGAAGGGCTGGAAGATATGACTTCTCCGGAAGTCCGGGGCGTGCCGCTCTTAGATCACATAGAAGACCGGGAAGGGCTGGAACGGATGATGGCCCGGACGACGGCCAGAATCGGCGTCGGAAACTGCGGGCCGAGGTTAAAGACCCGGACGATGCTGACCCTTCGGGCAGATCATGCCGCCGCCAGGGATGCGGTCTTTAAGGATGTTGGTCAGGAGCTTCTGGACAGGCTTGGATTATTTACTGTGGAAACGCGGTGCAAAAGTAAGGATGAATTTCTGACCCGGCCGGATCTTGGGCGTCTGTTTCCGGAAGAAAGTCTGGAGATGATCCGGTCAAAATGCGGCCGGGATATGGACGTTCAGGTTTATGCTTCGGACGGATTGTCTTCCACAGCCATTGAAGCCAACCTTGAAAATATCCTTCCGGTCATTATGGATGGCCTGAAGGCGGAAGGGCTGAAAACCGGGGCGCCGTTTTTTGTTAAAAACGGCCGTGTGGCCGCCATGGATCAGGTATCGGAGGCGCTGAATGCCACCGTGACCTGTGTGCTTATCGGAGAACGTCCGGGGCTGGCAACAGCGGAAAGTATGAGCGCTTACATTGCCTATAAGGCGGTTGTTGGAATGCCGGAAGCACGGCGGACCGTGGTATCCAATATTCACAGCAAAGGGATTCCGGCGGTGGAGGCCGGAGCCTATATCGTGGATGTGATTCAGAAGATACTTGAAGCGAAGGCCAGCGGCGTGGAACTTAAGAAATAGGAGGACATTCGATGAAACATGATGCGATAAAGACGGCGGTCCTCAGTATAAAGATGATTCCCAATGCGGATCCGATGCTTCGGGAGGCTCTGCGGTTAGAACCCGATGAACGGAGCCTTGGGCTTATAACAACCGATTGCGATGATGTTTCCTATGCGGCGCTGGATGAAGCGACGAAGAAAGCGGAGGTCCGTGTGGCCTATGCCCGGAGCATGTATGCCGGCGCGGGAAATGCCAGCACCCGGCTTGCCGGAGAATTTATTGGTATTCTTGCCGGAAAAAATCCGGCAGAGGTTCGGAGCGGATTGGAGGCGGCGGAACTTTATATCGAAAGAGATGCGCATTTTTACAGCGCGGATGATGAAGATTCCGTTGTTTATTTTGCCCAGTGTATTTCAAGAACGGGCAGTTATCTGTCGGAAGCGGCGGGCGTTCCCGAGGGGACACCGATGGCTTATCTGATCGCACCGCCTCTGGAAGCGATGGTCGGTCTGGATGCGGCTTTAAAGGCTGCTCAGGTCGAGATGAAAGTATTTTACGGGCCGCCGTCTGAGACAAACTTTGCCGGAGGACTTCTGACAGGCGATCAGGCCGCCTGTAAGGCTGCCTGCGAGGCCTTTGCGGAAGCGGTAAATAAAATTGCAGACGACCCGTTAAGTTATTAGAAAGGAAGGGTACCTATGGGACTTGATATGGATCTGCAGTCAATTCAGGAAGTCAGGGATTTGATTCGCAATGCAAAAAGAGCCCAGGAAGAATTTGGCACATTTGACCAGAACCGGATCGACGGTATCGTTAAAGCCATTGCCGAGGCCTGTGCGGCCAATGCAGAGCGGCTGGCGAAGATGGCCGTTGAAGAAACCGGATTCGGTATATGGCAGGACAAGGTATTGAAAAATCTTCTTGGAAGTACCATTACCTACGAATTTATTAAAGATATGAAAACTGTGGGCGTTATCCATGAGGACGGCGCAAAGGGGATTATGGAGGTCGGCGTGCCGATGGGGGTTATCGCCGCACTGATTCCATCAACCAACCCGACATCGACGGTGATGTATAAAACACTGATATCTTTAAAGGCGGGCAATGGTATTGTTATCAGCCCCCATCCGGGAGCAAAAAACTGTATTTTGGAAACAGTGAAAATTATTCAGGAGGCGGCGAAAAAGGCCGGGGCGCCGGATGGATTAATCGGCGCGATTCATCTGACAACGATGGAAGCGACGGATGCGCTTCTGAAGGATTCAAATATTGGCGTGATTCTGGCCACCGGCGGGGAAGCCATGGTTCATGCGGCCTATAGCTCCGGTAATCCGGCCATCGGTGTCGGACCGGGCAACGGACCGTCTTTCATTGAACGGACGGCGGATGTGGCAGAAGCGGTCCGCCGGATTTTCGACAGCAAGACCTTTGATAACGGAACCATCTGTGCATCGGAACAGTCCATCGTGACGGAACGGTGTATTGAGGCAGAGGTTGTGGAAGCGGTCAAACGTCAGGGCGGATATTTTATGGATGCGGCCCAGTCTGAAAAGGTGGCGAAATTTATTCTCAGGGATAATGGAACGATGAACCCGAAGATTGTCGGAAAATCGGCGCAGGCCATTGCGGATATGGCGGGTATTCAGATTCCGGCAGGAACCCGGGTGCTTTTGTCCAGACAGAAGGAGGTTTCCAAACGGAATCCTTACACCCGTGAGAAGCTTTGTCCGCTGCTGGCATTTTTTGTCGAAGAGGGATGGCAGGAAGCCTGTGAGCGCAGTATCCAGATTCTGCAGAACGAAGGCGTCGGCCACACGATGACGATCCATTCCCGGGATACGGATGTGATCCGGGAGTTTGCCCTCAAAAAACCGGTATCCAGACTTCTTGTGAATACGCCGGGAGCTCTGGGCGGTGTCGGCGGAACGACCAATCTGGCGCCGGCTCTGACACTCGGCTGCGGCGCCGTGGGCGGCAGCGCCACATCGGATAACATCACACCGATGAATCTCATCAATATCCGGCGGGTAGCCTGTGGTGTGACGGAGCTTTCGGATATCCGCGCCAAATACAATGTGCCTGTACCGGCACAGGAGAACTATGTAAAACCGCCTCAGGAAATTTCTTCCGGCGGCGGACTGACGGCAGAGGATGTCGAAGCCATTACCCGGGCGGTACTGGCAAAATTAAAAGGTTGATTCTTCTCTTTCCATAGAGAATGATGATAAATGAAGTCAATAAAAACGCGAAATACGTATTAAATTTTAAGGAGGCTATTATTATGGCAGATGTAGTTCAGGCTTTAGGTATGATTGAAACAAAAGGTTTGGTAGGTTCGATTGAGGCAGCCGATGCGATGGTTAAGGCAGCGAATGTGACGCTGATCGGTAAAGTTCATGTGGGCGGCGGTCTTGTTACCGTTATGGTCCGCGGAGATGTCGGCGCTGTAAAGGCGGCAACCGACGCCGGTGCAGCAGCCGCAGCAAATGTGGGTGAATTAGTGAGCGTTCACGTAATTCCACGCCCTCATGAGGAAGTGGAATACATTCTTCCGACATTAAAATAGTCCGTTGTTTGTAAGAAATAAACAGTAAAGAAGAGGTTGGTATGAAAATATTGACAGAGACCATGCTTCGGGCAGCGGCTCTTTTGGAGGATACAACGGAATACCGGGTGGCGCCGGATGTGTTTGTAACGCCTCTTGCCAGAGAGTATCTCCGTGACCGGGGAATTGGGCTGGTCATCATGGACAGCGAGCCTGTGGTGATGACCCGGACACCTCTTTCAAATCACGGGCAGCGTACATATATTGATGCTGGAACCGGCGCCGGTTACAGTGAAAAACCGGAACATATGACCCATTTGAGGGGAAACCTTCTCGTGCCAAAGACCCATCCGAGAATCGAATTCCGGGGGATGCTGGACAGCCTTCAGGCGGAGATTATCTGTCTTCAGGCGGAAGCCTTTGAAAGCGGCCATGAAGATCTGACGGCAGATTTGGGAGATATTCTCAAAAATGTCCGTCTTATACTCGGCGCTGAAGTGAAGGAGGAGACTCTGGAACCATTACCGCTTTTTGGGCTGGAGGATAAAGAAATCCGTGAACATTCCCATAATGTAAAAAAATATTTCGGTACCGATCATCCGATACCGGACTATAAGATGGGAAGGATGGCAGCAGAGTTGAACCGTCTTCGGACAAAGGTACGGGAAACAGAGCTGGCGGCGGCCCATGCCTTTATGGGGGCCGACGGCAGCGTGGAACGCCCGGATATTATCCGGTGTCTGAACCGGCTGAGCAGCGGCGTCTATATCGTATTCTGTAAGTGGCTGGCGGGAAAATACAAAGGAGGCAGAGGGTAATGGAAAAAAAGCGGAAAAAAATTCTTATTGAAGCTTCCGGCGCCCATGTCCATTTGAACGCAGAAGCGATTGAAGCTCTTTTTGGCAAAGGTGCAGCGCTTAAAAAACGACGGGATTTATCTCAGCCCGGAGAGTATTTAAGTGAACAGCGCGTAAAACTGGTCACAAAGGACGGCTGTGTGGAAAATGTTGCGGTGCTCGGTCCTCCGAGGACGGCGGTGCAGGTAGAATTATCCCGAACCGACTGCCGAAGGCTTGGGTTAAAGGCGCCGGTCAATCTCTCGGGAAATCTGGAAGGCGCCTCAGATGTGATGATGATCGGAACCCACGGAGAAATCCGGGCGGACGGCAGTGTGATCGTTGCCCGGAACCATATCCATATGCGCCCTCAGGACGCATTGGAATACGGTGTATCTGACGGGCAGAAGGTCCGTGTGGAAATCGAAAGCGACCGGAAGGTGATTTTTGAGGATGTCCCGGTACGGGTGAAAGAAAGCTTTGCCCCGGCCATGCACATTGATTTTGACGAGGCCAATGCCTGCGGATACCGGGTGGGTACGGAAGCATTTATTTTATATGATACGCCATGTGAGCGTAAGGGGATGACAGTTATGGATATGGAACAGTTAATTCAGCAGGTTGTAAAAAATGTCTGTGCCATACTGGAAGAGGAAAAAGGATGCCGGGAAAAGGTTTCGGAAGGCAGTGGGACTGCAGCTTCGGAAGACGGCGGTATGCCTCTGAAAGCAGCTCCGTGTCCGGAGGTCATCTGTGAAAAACTGGTGACAGAAAAGATGGCAAAGGGCTATGTGAAGTCCTGCCGCGGCGAAACTCTTCGTTTTGCGAAGGGAACGATCATCACACCGGCGGCCAGGGATATTTTCAGAGCCGGACATAAAAAAACAGAAATCCTTTAGGGGGACGCATATGCTTATTTGTAAAGTGATTGGCCATGTATGGGCGACAAAAAAACAGGACAGCCTGAATGGACAAAAACTCATGATTGTAAAAGAAACGGAAACTGCCCGGGATAAGGGGGATGTTTTCGTGGCTGCGGATATGGTCGGCGCCGGTGTGGGCGAGGATGTGCTTGTCGTCACAGGCAGTACGGCCCGGCGGGCATCGGGAAGGGAAGAAATTCCGGTGGACAGCGCCATTGTGGGGATTATTGATTCTATGGAAATCATGAAAGGTAAAAAATAAGAACAGGAAGTGAATCCATGGATTTATTGAATTGTATTAAAGAAGCCGGTATTGTCGGATGCGGCGGCGCCGGTTTTCCGACCCATGTCAAATACAGCGGCGGCGGGGTGGAATATCTGATTATCAACGGCGCAGAATGTGAGCCGCTGCTCCGGACGGACCGCTATATTATGAAACACCTTGGAGAACGGGTTGTTTCTGCGGCGGAAGCCGTACAGGAGCTGCTTGGCGCCGCACAGTGCCGGATCGCTTTGAAAAAAACCTATACCGAAGAAATCAAAGCGCTGGAAAAAGTATTGAAGGCTAAAAACTCCAGGGTTGAACTGGCAAAAATGGACAGCTTTTATCCGGCGGGGGACGAGCAGACTATGGTTTATGAAGTCACAGGACGGGTGGTTCCTCCGGCAGGAATACCGCTGGATGTGGGCTGCGTTGTTTCCAATGTGGCAACGATGCTTGGTATCAGCGACGCTATGGAAGGGAAACCCTTTACGGAAAAATATCTGACCGTGACCGGGGAAGTCCGGAATCCGTCGGTCCTTCATGTCCCTGTGGGAACTTCTTTTGAAGCATGTATTGCCCTTGCGGGCGGTGCAAAAAAATCCCGGTATTTTATTGTATCCGGCGGGCCGATGATGGGCGCCCGGATGACCATGGAGGAAGCCAAAAATGCGGTGGTGACAAAAACGACTTCCGGAATTCTGGTGCTTTCGGAGGACTGCGCCATTGCACGGAAAACGCAGATTTCCCTGCAGCATATGTTTAACAGGGCCCGGTCGGCCTGTATCCAGTGCCGGTATTGTACCGATATGTGTCCGAGACATCTGCTCGGCCATCCGCTGAAACCGAATCTGATTATGCGTAAACTTGCCATGGCAGGCGATGTTTCAAAAGTCCTTGATGACAGGGACATTCAGAACGCCGCCCTTTGCTGTGAGTGCGGCGTCTGTGAAGAATTTGCCTGCCCGATGGGACTTCAGCCGAAACGGGTGAATCAGGTGATTAAAGGGGCGCTTCGGGAAGCGGGGATCCGTTATCACCGGGAAGAAAGCGTATGGGCGGCCGATAAAAACCGGGACGGACGGAAGATTCCGGCATCCAGGGTTGCAGCCAGAGTGGGCGTGGCATCCTGGTATGATTTAAAAATTGATACACTGAAAGAAGGAACGCCGGAACGGGTGGAAATTCCCGTCAGTATGCATATCGGCGCGCCGTCAGAGCCGGTTGTTCAGGCCGGAGACAGAGTTCAGGCGGGGCAGCTGATCGCAAAAATCCCGGAAGGCGCCATGGGAGCAAATATCCATGCAAGTATTTCCGGCAGAGTGGTTTCTGTCGGACAGAGAATAATTATTGAAAGAGCAGGTTGATGGCTATGATCGAGACCGTAGGTTTTCTTGAACTGAACAGTATTGCCAAAGGGGTGGAAGCGGCCGATGGAATTTTAAAGGCGGCTCAGGTGGAACTGACCTTTGCAAAGCCGGTATGTCCGGGAAAATACAGCATATTATTTACCGGTGAGGTTGCCGCTGTCAAAGCATCTCTGGATGCGGGCATGGCTATCGGAGACAGTCACGTGGTGGATTCGACGGTCATTCCGAGGGTTCATCCGCAGGTGATCGAAGCCATTAACCAGGCAACGGAATTCCATGGAAGAGGCGCCATCGGCGTTATGGAATTTTTCAGTATCACGGCGGCAGTTTACGGCGCCGATGCGGCGGTGAAAGCGGCAAACGTAACTCTTTTGGACGTACGTCTCGGCATGGGACTGGGCGGCAAATCCTTTGTAGTGATGACCGGGGATGTGGCTTCGGTGAAAGCATCGGTGGAAGCCGGAAGCGCAGAAGGCAAAAAGAACGGTCTTCTCGTATCCAGTGTGGTTATTCCGAGCCCGCGGCCGGAAATTTTTGAAAGTCTGATGTAGAGGTGACGGATATTGGATGGTTTGATGAACAATCATGAAGGAAAACAGAGAATTATTCAGGAATTCGTGCCCGGAAAGCAGACGACGATGGCCCATATGATCGCCAATCCCAAAGAGGATCTGTATACAAAACTCGGCGTTATTACGGACAACCGGGGGGCTCTCGGCATTATGACGATCACACCGAGTGAGGCGGCCATTATCGGCGCCGATGTGGCGACAAAGGCGGCAGCCGTAGATATTGTTTTTGTAGACCGTTTCAGCGGTTCTCTGGTAATCTGCGGCGACGTTTCCAGCGTGGAAGCTGCGCTGACTGCGGTCAATGATACGCTGGCCAATGTTCTTGGATTTGATGTGGCGCCGATTACCCGGACCTGAGGAGGACAGACATGAAAAAATTAATGCTCATCGGAAAGGTGTCCTGCGGAAAGACGACGCTCTGCCAGTATCTGACGAATCAGCAGATGACATACAAAAAGACCCAGGCGCTTACGGTGACGGATAATATCATCGATACGCCCGGGGAATATGTGGAACGGCGTCAGTTTTATCAGGCGCTGGCGGTAACGTCCATGGGGGTGGATGTGGTTCTTTTATTACAGGACCCGACAGATATGACATTTACGCTGCCGCCGGGACTTCAGGCCATGTTCCAGAAGCCGATGGTCGGCGTGATTACCAAAAGCGATCTGATCACGGATGAAAAACAGTTGATCCGGGCTGAAAAAAGTCTGGCTCTGGCCGGAGCCCATCCGATTTTTAAAATATGCAGTATGACCGGTGAAGGTATAGAAGCGCTCATCGATTATCTGACAGAAGATATTGAATAAAGGCTTTCCCTGCAATGGAAGGGGAGGTCTTTTTCTTTTGAATCAGACAGATTTCACGGCGGGGAACAGGCTCTTTGATGGTCAGCCGGAAGACCCTTTCTCCGGAAAGGGATTCCCGGGCGAAGGGTTCGGGAACAAGGCCGATGCCGAGACCATTTTCCACAACGGGAACGATCAGGTCCGTCGTGGCCAGTTCGATGTCCGGTTCCGGCAAAGGGTCACAGTCTTTGAAAACATTTTCAAAGTGCCGCCGGGTCAGGGTGTTTTTTTCGAGGGACACCAGGGGAAGGCCGGAAAGCTCCTTCAGCGACAGTGTCCGGCCGCAGAGAAAGGAAAATTCCGGTCCGGCAATCATAATATCCTGAAAATCCGTCAGCCGGGTGACCAGAAGTTCATCGTGACAGTAACCGCTGTTTAAGACGAGAACTGCAAAATCCATATGACCGTTCAACACTTCCTCCAGCATGGCCGGGGTACTGGCGTTGAAAAGCTTCAGGCGGATGCCGGGATGGTTCCTGCGGAAATCTGCCAGGATCGGCATAAGATAATGATGCAGTGTTGTTTCACTGGCGCCGATAGCGATAAGACCTTCGGAAAGATTTTTTGCAGCTTCGAGGTTTTGTTCCGCTTCGAAAATCGTTTCGCAGGCGGCCGCAATCTGGCGGTAAAAGACGGCGCCTTCCGGTGTAAAGGAAACGCCCTTTTGGGAACGGATAAAAAGAGAACAGTTAAGCTCCCGTTCCAGCGCCTGAATGGCGTGGGTTACAGTCGGCTGGGTGACGAACAGCGCCTTTGCTGCCGCGGTAATATTTTTATATTTTCCCACATAATAAAAAGTGCGGTAAAAATCAAAGTTCACAGACATAGACGGACCTCCATAAATATAATTAATGAACTATATAGAATTCATTGATTTTGTTTATTACATATTCTATAGTATAATGTCCTTCGGATAAAAAAACAATCAATTTTAACGGGAGAAGGATAGCAATGATTAAAGATCTGACAGAAGGAAATCCGCAGACAGTGCTCTGGAAGTTTACGATACCGATGTTTATCAGTGTCATTTTTCAGCAGCTTTACAATATCGCCGACAGTGTGATTGCGGGAAAATTTGCGGGAGAGAATGCGCTGGCGGCGGTTGGCGCCTCCTATCCGATAACCATGATTTTTATGGCGATTGCCGTCGGCAGCAATATCGGCTGTTCTGTGGTGATTTCCCAGCTTTTCGGAGCGAAAGAATATGGAAAAATGAAAACGGCAGTATTTACGACGCTGATATCTTCGGCGGCGCTTTCGGCGGCGCTTACGGCCGGAGGACTTCTGGGAAGCCGGGGACTGATGATGATGATCAACACGCCGGAAAATATTTTTACGGACGGGGCTCTTTATCTGAGAATTTATCTGGGCGGTTTTCTTTTTCTGTTTTTATATAACGTGGCTACGGGAATTTTTACATCTCTGGGCGATTCGAAAACACCCCTGTATTTTCTGATCGGTTCGTCAATCGGAAATATTTTTCTGGATATATGGTTTGTGGCCGGGTTCCACTGGGGCGTGGCCGGTGTGGCCTGGGCCACCTTTCTGGCCCAGGGGGCGGCCTGTGTGCTGGCTCTGATGACATTGGCGCAGCGGCTGAAGCGGGTTCAGACGGCGGAGAAATATGAATTATTTTCAGGGGATATGCTGAAGCGGATCAGCCGGATCGCGGTTCCGAGTATTCTGCAGCAGAGCTTTATTTCTGTGGGAAATATTTTTATCCAGAGTCTGGTCAATTCCTTTGGTTCTTCCGTCATCGCCGGGTATTCTGCGGCGATTAAGCTCAATACCTTCACGATTACCTGCTTTACAACGATGGGAAACGGGGTATCCAGTTTTACGGCCCAGAACCTGGGCGGCGGCAGGATCGAGCGGGTGAAAAAAGGATTTGGCGCCGGAATTAAAATGTGTCTGCTGGCAGCGATACCATTTTTCATTGTATTCTTTATTTTTGGTGAAAATATGATACAATTATTTATGAGTGGCGATGGCGGAGGCACAGCGCTGGAGACCGGAAAAGTTTTCCTCAGGATTGTTTCTCCGTTTTATTTCGTTATCTCTGTGAAACTGATCGGAGACGGCGTACTCCGCGGCGCCGGGGCGATGCGGTTGTTTATGATCGCAACATTTACGGACCTGGTGCTGAGAGTTTTGTTATCTTACATACTGGCCGGCATTTTCGGAGTGACAGGCATTTGGATGTCCTGGCCGATCGGCTGGTCGATCGCAACGGTTCTGACCTGTGTTTTTTACAGACAGGGCAGATGGGCACAGAAGTACATCGTACAGTAATTGACGGAAGGGGCGTTTTTTATGACAGAAAAAACAATTATTTGTATTGGGCGTGAATACGGCAGCGGAGGCCGTGAAATCGGAGAGAAACTTGGAAAAAAACTGGGGATTCCATGTTACGATAAGGTGCTGCTGAAACAGACAGCCATTGATTCCGGGCTGGCACAGTCACTTTTTGAAAATGCGGACGAAAAGCGGACGAGCTGGATTTTAAACGGTTTCTGTTCGGGAAATCCGACGGCAGATGCGGCCATGATTACATCCATGGATTATCTGACGAATGACAGCCTGTTTTTTATGCAGAGCCGGACGATTCAGAAGCTGGCGGGAGAAGGCTCCTGCATTTTTATCGGACGCTGTGCGGAATCGATATTGTCCAACCGGGATGACCTGCTTTCCGTATTTATCCACGGGGATAAAGAGGACCGGATCGAACGGATTATGAAACGCCAGAATATTGACTGGAAACGGGCGGAAAGCCTGATGAACCGAATTGATAAACGGCGTGCCGGTTATCATAATTATTACAGCGATATCAAATGGGGAAGAAGCGCCTCTTATGATATGTCCATATCCAGTTCCAAATTCGGAATTGAGGGAACCGTGAACATGATCGCGGAAGCAGTAAAACATATTTGACGATTGATCGGGCTCCTGGCGCATATCTGCGTAAGGGATATCGCCGGGAGTGGATGAATTGGCGGCTTTGGCTGTCAAAGAAGCGAATTATCTGGAAAAAGCGAATAAAGAATAATAAAAACCTGCAAAGACAGATTTCTTCACAAAATCGTGAAGGCTCTGTCTTTTCTTTTGCCATATTTGAGAAAATAATGTATAATAGAAAGATAAGCGGATTAAAAGCAGACAGAAGAGAAGAAAGAAGACAGGTGGGTTTATGGATATTCGATTGTCAGTGACTCAAAATCAAATATTGTCCCAGAAAATGATTCAATCGATGGAGATACTCCAGATGAACAGTCAGGAACTGAATGAGTATATTAAAGAAATGGCGATGGAAAATCCGGTAGTGGATATTGAGGAAAAATACGAAACGCCGGATAAGGCCGGAGATCTGATGAAGAAGCTGGAATGGCTGGATTCCCTTGACGAAAGGAACCGGATTTATTATCGCCAGGAATACGGGGATAATTCCGAGGACAAGGGGCTGATGGATTATAATGAAAGTGTCGGTGAAGAATTATCGGAATACGTTCTGCATCAGCTTCTGACCGTAGAACTTACGGATCTCCAGTACGATGTGATTCAGTTTATGGTGTATTCCCTGGATAATAAAGGCTATATGGAGGAAAATCTGAAGGACATTGCCAGCCGTTTCCATACGAACGAGGATTTTGTTGAAGAACAGTTAAAGCTGCTGCAAAGTCTGGACCCGGCAGGGGTCTGTGCCAGAAATCTCAGGGAATGTCTTTTGATTCAACTGGACAGAGAGGCCGAACCGGATGAAACCGCCAAAGCCATTGTCAGAGATCATTTGGAGCTTCTTGGAAAAAACCAGCTCCATGTCATCAGCAGAAAATTAAAATTACCGATGGAGCAGGTGGTTGAAGCCTGCGATCACATAAAGGATCTGAACCCGAAACCGAGCCGAGGTTTTGATGCCCGGGGGCGTCTGAAGTACATCACACCGGATGTAACGGTGGTCAAACTGGCCGGTTATTATGAAATATTGTTAAATGAATATGTGTATCCGAAAATCGGAATCAACAGCTTTTACCGGAAAATCCTGGAAAGCACCCCTTCCCAGGAAACGAAGGCGTATATTGTTGACAAGATTCGTCAGGCCGAATGGATCAAAAACTGCATCGGGCAGCGGAATTCTACGTTAATGCGGGTTGCCAAGTGTATTGTGGATTATCAGGAACGCTTTTTCAATCTGGGCGCCGGTCATTTGAAGCCGCTGCGGCTTCAGGATGTGGCGGAGATGCTCGAGGTGCATGAATCGACGGTCAGCCGGGCCATAAGGGATAAGTACCTTCAGTGTCCGTGGGGCGTTTTTACGATGAGCTACTTTTTCTCAAAGAGCATCTCCTCGGAAAAGGCCGGTGAAAAGATTACCACAGAGCAGGTGAAGGCGCTGATGATGCATGTGATTGAAGATGAAAATAAAAATAAACCTCTGAGCGACAGGGCGATTACCGAATGTCTTGTGGAACGGGGAGTCAAAATATGCCGGAGAACGGTAGCCAAATACCGGGAAGAGCTTGGAATTAAAGATGCCAGCGGCCGGAAACGTTTTCAGTAAAAATGGAATCTGCTCCGGCAGATTCCATTTTTATTCTGTGAAAAAGAGTGAACGGCATCGGAAATGTTTATCAGGAGGAAAAGAAATGACAGAAAGACTATTTGAAACCAATCCCTACATTCGGGAATTTGAAGCCAGAGTTCTGAAATGCACAGAGAAGGACGGCAGATATTTTACAGAACTGGACCGGACGGCATTTTTTCCGGAGGGCGGCGGACAGCCGGGAGACCGGGGATTTGTTGGCGAGGCAGTGGTGAAGGATACCCATGAGACCGACGGCTGTATTCTTCATGAAACGGATCGGCCGTTGAAGGAAGGACAGAAGGTCTGCGGTATTCTTGACTGGCATTTCCGTTATTCCAACATGCAGAATCACGGGGGCGAACATATCGTGTCCGGTCTGATCCATCAGAAATACGGCTACGATAATGTGGGGTTTCATATGGGAAGCGAAGAGATTACGATTGATATCAACGGCGAACTGACCTGGGAGCAGGTGATGGCTGTCGAAGAAGAAGCCAATCGCGCTGTTCTGGAAAATGTACCGATACAGACGACGATTCCGACGGCAGAAGCCCTTCGGACACTGGACTACCGGAGTAAAAAGGCGCTGGAAGGCGATGTGCGGATCGTGGAAATCCCCGGATATGACCGCTGCGCCTGCTGTGGTACCCATGTGCTTCGTGCCGGAGAGATTCATCTCATCAAGATTCTCTGGATGCAGAATTACAAGGGCGGTGTGCGGATCGGGATGCTGTCCGGGATACGGGCGCTGAAAGATTACGGGAATAAGCATGACAATGTAACAAAGATTTCCCATCTGCTGTCGGCAAAGACCGGGGAGATTTATGATGCGGTGGAACGTCTGCAAAAAGAAAATGCGGATTTAAAATATCAGATGATTCAGATAAAAAAAGAAATGCTGGCGATGAAGGCTGCGGCTTTTCCGGTGACAGGCGAGGCGGTCTGTGCCGTGGAAGGGGATATGAAGGGCAATGAACTGAGGGATTATGCCAATCTTCTTGCAAAACGGGCAAAAAGGGTGCTTGTATTATCCGGCGGCGACGGCAGTTGGCGTTATGTTTTAACGGATGCGGAAAAAAAGGCAAAGGATTTTGGCATTGAAATGCAGACCCTTTATCAGGGAAAGGGCGGCGGTTCGCCGCTTATGGTTCAGGGAACGCTGTCGGGCGATGCGGAAGAAATCCGAAGCTGGTTTGAAAATCATCTTTAAGAAAGTTATCTTTAATCATAGAAGGAGAAAAGCGATGCATAAAATAGTGGTTCTGGACGGACACACATTAAATCCGGGAGACTTATCCTGGAAAGAACTGGAATCGATGGGAGAAGTGCGTATTTATGACCGCACGGAGGCCGGAGATATTATCGCGCGCATCGAAGATGCGGATATTGTACTGACGAATAAAACGCCGTTGACAGGGGATACCTTAAAAGCCTGCCCGGCCATCAAATATATCGGCTGTCAGTCCACCGGTTATAATGTTGTGGATATAAAGGCAGCCAATGCCCTTGGGATTGTTGTGACCAATATTCCGTCCTACGGAACGGAGGCTGTGGCCCAGTTTACCATGGCGCTGCTTCTGGAAGTGGTATCAAAGGTCGGGATGCATGCCGAGGCTGTCAAACAGGGCCAGTGGTCGGCCAGTCCGGATTTTTGCTTCTGGAATGGGCCCCTCATGGAGCTGAACGGTAAGACCATGGGAATTATCGGTTTCGGAGCCATCGGCCGGTCGGTGGCAAAGAAAGCGGAAGCTTTTGGCATGGAAGTGCTTGCCTGTCGGAGAACACCGGATAAATTTCCGGAAAGCGGGCATTGCCACTGGGCCTCACTGGAAGAAATTTATCAAAGGGCCGATGTGATTTCCCTGCATTGTCCGCTGAATGAAGAAACAGAGGGAATGATCCATAAGGGAACCATTGACCGCATGAAGGACGGTGTCATCCTCTTAAATACAGGCCGGGGACCGCTGATTAATGAGACAGATCTCCGGGACGCCTTAAACAGCGGTAAGGTTGCCGGAGCCGGCGTGGATGTGGCGTCAACAGAACCGATACGTCCGGACAATCCGCTGCTGCAGGCGAAAAATATATGGATAACGCCCCATATTGCCTGGGCGCCGCTGGAAACACGGCAGCGGTTAATGGACATTATGAATGAGAATATCCGTGCCTTCCTTGGAGGAGCGCCGATAAACGAAGTTCATTAAAGGATCAGGAAAAAATATCCGTGGGCGTTTCCCTGCCGGTTTTGGAAAAGACGGTCAGCTTCTGGTTTAAATCGCAGGTGGCGAGAAATACCTGACGGATATCGGAGATTCCGTGGGCGTGAAGCTGGTTTTTCAGCCATTTTTCGTCCTTCCCCGAGGCTTTCAGGTTCTCTGTCATCAGATGACCGTCGATAATCACATTGGCAACGAGGGCGTCCCGTCCCGGAACGATGGCCATATCCTTTGGGGAAAGGGGACGGTTCTCACTTTTCGGAAGAAAACTGATGTGGCCGTTTTCCTCCAGAATGGCGGCTTCCAGTTGGGAAATATCAAAATAGCCATTGATCCGGCACTGGGCGGTGAATTCATTTAAGTCGATTTTGGATTTGCGGAAATTTTCTTTATACAGCTTTCCGTGATTCAGGAGGATGGAAGGTTTTCCGGAAATCACCCGGCGGGCGCGGATGGATTTGCTTCCGAGCCAGGAGAGAAAAACGGCGGCCAGAGCATAGACAATCATGGCGGTGAGGGGCTGGAAAAAGTTATCTTCCAGAGAGGTGGCCATTTCTGCGGCGATATTTCCGATGGTGATGCCGTTGACGTAATCAAACATACTGAGCTGTGAGAGCTGACGGTATCCCATCAGCTTGCAGAGGATAAAAAGGACAACAATGGATGACAGCGACAGAGCGATAATATAAAGAATTTCCATAATCCTACTCCTTTTCTGAAATAAAGGCTTTTTTATAATGGATAGTGTGTGCAAATTTCGGAAGAAATATGCTATAATAGGTGATCGGCAATGAAAAAAATATATCAGACACAAAATAAATATCTGTGGCAGAGTCTGGGGTTTTCATGGAAAGATACGCCGGTCATTTCTTTTGTCGGCGGCGGCGGGAAGTCCCGTCTGATCCGGATCCTTTCCGAAGAACTTTCTGAAAAAAAGATCGGCCACAGAATTTTTACGACAACCCATATGTGGCCCATGGCCGGAGACGCCTGGGGAAAACAGATCGGTCCGGTGGACGCATCGGGAAAAGTCTGTCCGCCGTCGGAGGCTGAAATGCAGAAAATATTTGGTGAAAGGCTGCCGGTTCTTATCGAGGCGGACGGGTCCAAAGGGCGGCCATGTAAGGCGCCGGAAGCCTGGGAGCCGGTGCTGCGTCCGGAAACGACCCATGTTTTCGGGGTGATCGGCGCTTCCTGTCTGGGAAAAACGATCCGGGACGGCTGTCACCGTCCGAAACGGGTGGCGGAAATCCTCGGAGACGGGGAAGGACCGGTGACGGAGGACCACAGAATCGGGATTGAAGATCTGGCAAAGCTTGCCAAAAGTCCCTGCGGACTTTATAAAAATGTTACAGAAAAACAGTTTTTTGGTGTGATTATCAATCAGGTGGATACGGTGCAGGTTTATGAGAAGGTCAGACCGCTGCAGGATATGCTGAATCCGGAAAATATCTGGTTTACCTGTCTGAAGGATTGATGCATACGGAGAGAATTATTTATAATGAAGATATTAGTAAAGGGCGCCGGAGATCTGGCGACGGGCATCGGATGGCGGCTGAAACGGGCCGGATACCGTGTCTGGATGACTGATTTGGAAGTGCCGACGGCGGTCCGTCGGACGGTGGCATTTTCGAGAGCCATTTATGAAGGTGAGGCCCGGGTGGAGGGCATTTTGTCCTGCCGGGTTTCGGATATGAAAGAAGCGGAAGAAGCAGAAAAAGCCGGAAAGATTCCCGTATTTGCAGACCCGGAGGCAGAAATCCGGGCGCTGTGGCAGCCCGAAGTGGTGGTTGACGGGATTCTTGCAAAGAAAAATCTCGGGACACGCATGACGGACGCACCGCTGGTGATCGGTGTGGGGCCGGGATTTACGGCCGGAACGGACTGTCACTGTGTAATCGAAACAAAGCGGGGCCATTATCTTGGCCGGGTCATTGACAAAGGCAGCGCCATCCCAAATACGGGCGTTCCGGGAAATGTGGGCGGTTATACGGTGGAACGGCTCCTGCGGGCGGCGGACAGCGGGATTTTCCGGCCGCTGGCAGAAATCGGTGACTATGTGACCGAGGGCCAGACCGTGGCCTTTTCCGGGAATGTTCCGGTAAAAGCGCAGATTTCCGGCATTATCCGGGGACTGCTTCAGGCGGGCGTTCCGGTGACGAAGGGCATGAAGGCCGGGGATATTGACGCCCGGTGTGAACGAAACCATTGTTTTACCATCTCTGATAAGGCGCGGGCCATCGGCGGCGGCGTTCTGGAAGCTGTCTCGGCCTGGGAGCATGGAGTGTTATAGGAGGAAATATATGTATACCATACGCAGTTATGAGAAAGTGAAGACCCTGGAGGAAGCCTATGAACTGAATCAGAAAAAGACTTCCACGATTATCGGCGGCGGCCTGTGGCTGCGGCTGGGAAACCGGGCCATCGGTACGGCCATTGATTTAAGCGAGCTGGGACTGGATCAGATTGAAGAGACCGAAGATGCGTTTATCATCGGCTGTATGACATCGCTGAGAACGATCGAATGTCATGAAGGGCTGAACCGGTATTTCCACGGAATGATGGGCGAGGTAATGAAAGGCATTGTCGGAACCCAGTTTCGAAATACGGCGACCATCGGCGGAAGCCTTTATCAGCGATTTGGCTTTTCAGACCCGCTGACAGCGTTTCTGGCGCTGGATACAACCGTAGAATTATATCACGCCGGAGAAATTCCGATGGCCCGGTTTGTTACGATGGATTATGACAGGGATATCCTTGTCCGCATCCGGGTGAAAAAGAACGGCGGACAGGCGGCTTATCAGAGTTTTCGAAATACAAAGACCGATTTTCCGGTGCTGACCACAGCCGTATCCAGAACGGATGGAAGATGGCAGATCGCTGTCGGCGCCAGACCGGGACGGGCAGCCCTGGTTGAAGGGACGGAAGCCCTGGCGGCAGAGCCTTCGGAAGAAGAAATTAGAGCCTTTGCGGCGAAGGCTTCAGAAACCCTCGTTTTCGGAAGCAATATGCGGGCGGGCAAAGCCTACCGGAAGGTTCTGGCGGAAGTGCTGATTGAAAGAGCGGTCAGGGATGTGCTACATACAGCCATTTCCAGTGAAAGATAGAGGTGGCGGAAAATGAAAATAAAATTATGGATTAACGATAAAGTATATAACGATACCATTGAGCCGGATATGATGCTGATGGATTACCTTCGGGAGAAGGGATTTAAAAGTGTGAAATGCGGCTGCGATACGACAAACTGCGGTCTGTGTACCGTTTATATGGATGGAAAAACCGTATTGTCCTGTTCGGTTCCGGCAGCCCGGGCATCGGGACATCATATTGTGACGCTGGAGGGTGTGGCGGCGGAAGCCGAAGCATTTGCCCGGTTTATGGCCGTTCAGGGCGCAGAGCAGTGCGGATACTGCAGTCCGGGATTTATTATGAACGTTCTGGCGATGGCAAAAGAATTAAAAAATCCGACGGAACAGGAGATTAAAGAATATCTGGCGGGAAATCTGTGCCGGTGTACCGGATATGAAGGCCAGTACCGGGCCATTAAAAACTATCTGGCGGTGACACAGGCAAACTATAAACTATTTGAAAAAGGGGAGGTCATTGAAGGTGTCCGATAAAAAAACGTATATTAATCAGCGGGTTGTAAAAAAAGATGCCATGAGTCTGATGGCCGGAAAACCTCTTTATACGGAGGATCTGACGACGGGGGATTATCTGATCGTCAAAGCGCTCCGAAGCCCCCATGCCTTTGCAAAAATAACGGCGATTGATACGTCAAAGGCGGCGCTGGTTCCGGGGATCGAATGTGTGCTGACTTACAAAGACGTTCCGAAAATCCGTTTTACAGAAGCCGGACAGAGCTATCCGGAGGTCAGTCCCTATGACCGCTATATTCTCGAAGATATGGTGCGTTATGTGGGCGACGAAGTGGCTCTGGTCGCGGGAACATCAGAAAAGGCAGTCAATAAAGCATTAAAATTGATCAAAGTGTCTTATGAGGTCCTGGAGCCGGTTTTGGATTTCCATAAAGCAAAGGATGCGAAGGTACTGGTTCATCCGGAGGCGGACTGGGAATCTCTCATTCCGGTCGGCGCGGATAATCAACGGAATCTCTGCGCGACGGACGGTTATGAAAGCGGGGATGTGGATGCCGTGCTTGCCGGCTGCGCCTATGTGGCCGAAGGCACCTATCATACGCTGGCAAATAACCAGGCGATGATGGAACCCTTTGTAACGAGTACAGCGCTGGATGCCTACGGACGTCTTGTGGTGACAAGTTCCACCCAGATTCCGTTCCATGTGCGTCGGATCGTTGCCAGAGCTTTAGGTATTTCCAAATCCAGAGTCCGGGTCATTAAACCGAGAATCGGCGGCGGCTTCGGCGCCAAACAGACGGCGGTTTCCGAAGTTTATCCGGCAATCGTCACATGGCTGACAGGAAAGCCGGCAAAGATGGTCTTTACCCGGCGGGAAGTGATGATCGCTTCCACATCCCGGCATGAAATGGAAGTGACGGTCCGGGTCGGTGCGGATAAAGACGGTATGCTTCAGGCAATCGACATCTATACCCTTTCAAATACAGGCGCTTATGGTGAACACGGGCCGACAACCGTTGGGCTTTCCGGACATAAATCCATTTCCATGTACGGTCCGTTAAAGGCCAGCCGTTTTAAAGCGGAGGTTGTTTATACAAATACCATGTCTGCCGGCGCTTACCGGGGCTATGGCGCGACCCAGGGAATCTTTGCGCTGGAATCGGCCATGGATGATCTGGCGGATAAAATCGGCATGGATCCGATGCAGCTCCGGGCAAAAAACATTATTAAAGAAGGTGTTCCGGTCGCTTCTTATTATGATGAAGTGTTTAATTCCGTCGGCCTGAAAAAATGTCTGGACCGGGCGAAAGCGATGATTGACTGGGATGCGAAGTATCCGGCAAAGGATATGGGAAACGGCAAAGTCCGGGCGGTCGGCGGTGCGCTGGCGATGCAGGGCTCGGGAATTTCCGGCCTTGACCAGGCGGCGGTAGAAATCCGCCTCAGCGATGACGGCACCTACAACCTGCTCATCGGTGCGACAGATATGGGGACAGGCTGTGATACGATACTGGCCCAGATGGCGGCGGAATGTCTGGAATGTGAGCTGGAACAGATTGCGGTTCACGGCGTGGATACCGACGTTTCTCCGTACGACACCGGTTCCTACGCATCCAGTACGACCTATGTGACCGGAAATGCAGTGATAAAGACCTGTGAAACCCTGAAAAAGAAAATGACGGGGCTGGCAGCGGAAAAACTGGAGTGTCCGGCGGAGCATATCGAATTTGACGGAAAACGCTTCTTTTCTCCGGAAGACGGGAAAGAGATTTCGCTGGAGGATCTGGCAACCCAGAGCCATCTGGCGAGAAATGACGCGATGAGCGCCTCCGAAAGCTTCTGTTCACCGGTATCTCCGCCGCCGTTTATGGCCGGTATTGTGGAAATCGAACTGGACAAGGCGACGGGACAGGTGGAAATTATCGACTATGCGGCGGCCGTGGACTGCGGAACGCCGATCAACCGGAATCTGGCGAAGGTCCAGACGGAAGGCGGTATTGTTCAGGGAATCGGTATGGCCCTCTATGAAAATATTCAGTACAGAGATGACGGAGTCATGATGAACAACTCCTTTATGCAGTACAAAATACCGACCCGGCTGGATATGGGAAAAATCCGGGTGGAATTTGAAAGCGCTTATGAGCCGACAGGACCTTTTGGTGCGAAATCCATCGGAGAAATTGTTATTAACACACCGTCGCCGGCGCTGGCCAACGCCATTTATCATGCCTGCGGCGTGCGTTTGAGAGAACTTCCGATGACACCGGAGCGGATTAAGATGGCGATGCTGGCTATGGAAAAAACGACGGCAGATCCATCATGAAAATCGGAATCATACTGCTGGCGGCCGGCGCCGGGAAACGGTTTGGCGGAAATAAGCTGATGGCGGATGTCGGCGGAAAACCCCTGTACCTTAATGCCATGGAAAAAACAGACCGTCTGGAAAAAGCGGCGTTTAAAGTGGTGGTGACGGGCAGTCCGGTGATCGCTGAAGCGGGGCGCCGCCGGGGATTTCTGGTGGTGGAGAACTGTCAGCCGGAGATGGGAATTTCCCGGTCGGTTGCTCTTGGCACAGAGGCCGCCCAAAAAGCGGCGCCGGACGGTCTGCTGTTTATGGTCTGCGACCAGCCGTGGCTTCGGGAAGCTACCCTGAAATCCATGCTGGAAGGTTATAACGGCGGGATTCTGGCTCTGAAATGCCGGGAGCAGGCGGGAAACCCGGTCATATTTCCGAGGGAATATTTTGAGGAACTAAAGGCTCTTTCGGGAGACCGGGGCGGACGGCGGGTTATGCAGCGCCATAAAGACCGGGTACAATTTCTGGAAATTGATGATCCGAAAGAACTTCAGGATATTGATTTTAAGGAAGACCTTAAGAAAGATAAGAGGTAAGGCAAATGGATAAAATTTATTTTAATCAGATTTCAGTGACACAACCGATGGCAGAGGGTGTGGCAGAAGCTATGGCATCCTGGGAAGCCATGGACAGCGAAAAGCTTGTACAGGAAACCAGAGAACAGATTTCAACCCTGTTCCGGGGACCGGGGGCTGAGAAGGTTGTCTTTACAGAGACCGTCGGTACAGCAATGGCACAGACCATCCGGGGCCTTTTTAAAGAAGGCGACCATGTGCTGGTTTCGTCTCTGGAAAACGATGAGGTGATCGGAGCGCTGGAAGCGATCGGTCATGAAACCGGCAGCGACGGCCGGGGCGGTGTGGAATATACAAAGATTCCATGCGATAAAAAAGGGCAGTTATATTTATATGATCCGGCGAAGGATACGGACGTACTGACCGTCATCCGGGGAATGCTCCGGCCGAATACAAAGGGTCTGATTTTAAATTATGTTTCCGAAGTCTGCGGTTCTGTTCTCCCGGTCAAGGAACTCGGGGAATTTGCACGGCGCAACGGACTGATCTTTATCGTCAACGGCGCTTTTTCCGGCGGCTATGTGCCGACATTTATGAATCTGTGGAATATTGATATTTTCACATTTTACGGCGGTTATGGCCTGCTCGGACCGAAAGAGGCCTGCGGGTTTATCGCCAGTGAAAGAGCGGCGGAAATGCTCGGCGGCAGCAGTATGCGGGAAAAATATGAGATGGCGTCTTTAAATATGCCGGCGATTGCCGGGCTGCACAGAGCTCTGGAGTTTGTGATTCAGAAAAAAGTGCGTTTTCTCTGCAACAACGGCCTTCAAATGGTTGAGTACTTTATCCGGAAGATACAGCATGTTTCCGGTGTCCACATTATCGGGCCGGGGTACAAAGACCGGATACCGGTGATTTCAATCCAGACCGATTTTATGCCGGAAAGCCTTGTGGCAGAAAAGCTGGAAAAAGACTGGGGAATCATTGCGGAAGCGGGATTCCATGGTTCAGAATCCGCCCACAGGGCGCTCGGAACCTATCCGAGGGGAACCCTGCGTTTTTCCTTCGGCTACTTTACCGATATTAAAGAAATGGAACGGCTTGTTAAAGCCATGTGGCAGTTGACGGTTCAGACAGATATCCTGCCATCCGGCAGCAATATGCCAAAAGAATAATTATTTACTTCAGGAGGAATGTTATGAAAGAGACACACTATACATCGCCTTACGAGCTGGAAGGACGGCTGCCTCTCGGGGAGGCGGTGCTTCTGGGTCTGCAGCATGTACTGGCAATGTTTGCGAGCAACCTGACACCGATTCTGCTGATTGCAGGCGCCTGCGGAATTTCCGCGGGAGATCCGCTGCAGGTTGTTCTGCTTCAGAATGCCATGATTATTGCGGGGGTTGTGACACTGGTACAGTTATTTACGATCGGTCCTGTGGGCGGACGGCTTCCAATCGTTATGGGAACCAGTTCCGGTTTTATCGGCGTATGCCGGAGCGCTGCGGCCATCATGGGCGGCGGTATTGCGGGTTACGGCGCGATTCTGGGCGCTTCGGTCATCGGCGGCCTTTTTGAAACAGTCCTTGGATTTTTCCTGAAGCCGCTGCGGCGGTTTTTCCCGGCAGTGGTGACGGGAACAGTGGTTATGTCCATCGGGCTTTCACTGATCTCTGTCGGCATCGGTTCCTTTGGCGGCGGCAGCAATGCGGGGGATTTCGGTTCCTGGCAGAATCTGCTCATCGGAGCCATCGTTTTAGTTGTTATTATCGGCTTTAAGCATTATACCAAAGGGGTGACGAGTATCGCTTCTATTCTGGTCGGGATTATTGCCGGTTATATCGTGTGTGCCATTATGGGCGCGGTTCTTCCGACAACCTATGTCAATGCTGAAGGTGTGGAAGCGACCTGTTCCTGGGTGCTGAACTGGACAAAGGTTGCCGAAGCCGGATGGTTTTCAGTGCCGAAGCTGATGCCGGTGACCCTTGTTTTTGACCTGAGAGTCATTATTCCCGTTGTCATCATGTTTGTCGTAACGGCAGTTGAAACGATGGGCGATACGTCGGCCATTGCGGAAGGCGGGCTCGGACGGGAAGCGACGGATAAAGAGCTTTCCGGCGCTGTCATCTGTGACGGTGTGGGCTCGGCGGTGGCAGCGGCCTTTGGTGTGCTTCCGAATACATCTTTCAGCCAGAATGTCGGCCTTGTCGGAATGACAAAGGTTGTCAATCTGTTTGCGATCAGTACAGGGGCTGTGTTCCTGATTCTCTGCGGCCTGTTTCCGAAGATTGCCGCACTGATCTCAATTATGCCCCAGTCGGTTCTTGGCGGCGCTTCGGTTATGATGTTTGCATCGATCGTTGTCAGCGGTATTCAGTTGATTACAAAGGATGGTGTGACACCGAGAATTGCAACGATCGTTTCCGTGGCCCTGGGTCTCGGTTATGGTATCGGCGCCAACGCAGCGATTCTTGCTCATATGCCTCAGACCGTACAGTTGATTTTCGGCGGTTCCGGAATTGTTCCGGCCGCATTGATCGCTCTGATTTTAAATCTGGCGATTCCTCAGGAAAAGCCGGAGGAAGGGGCCTGAAATTATTAAAGGTGGTTTTAAAATGAAATTAATACCGACAGAAGAAGCGGTGGGCCATGTGCTCTGCCATGATATTACCCGGATTGTCCGGGGGAAATTTAAGGGCCCGGCTTTTCGGAAGGGCCATGTGGTGACAGAGGCAGATATCCCCGAACTTCTGAAACTCGGCAAAGAGCATTTATATATATGGGAGAAAAAGGAAGGATGGCTTCATGAAAACGAGGGGGCAGAGCTTCTGTATCAGCTCTGCGCCGGCGCCCACATTCGCAGATCGGAAACAAAAGAAGGAAAAATTGATATTTTTTCGGAGATAGACGGTCTGTTGAAGGTGGATACAGAACGTTTGAAGGCAGTGAATCTTCTTGGAGATGTCATCATCAGTACCCGCCATGGAAATTTTCCGGTGAAAAAGGGCGATAAGCTGGCCGGGATGCGGGTCATTCCTCTGGTGGTAGAAGAGGAACGTCTGAACCGGGCCAGAGCGGCGGCGGGGGATGCTCCCCTTCTGAAGATGCTTCCTTTTAAAAAGAAAAAAGTGGGGATCGTGACGACGGGAAGCGAAGTGTATCATGGACGGATTCAGGATACCTTCGGTCCGGTCATCCGGCAGAAATTTTCCGAATACCCTTCGGAAATTCTGGGACAGACTATCGTGGACGACCGCAGTGAGATGATTGAAAATGCCATTCGGGAATATTTGGATCAGGGGGCGGACATCGTCGTATGCACCGGAGGCATGAGTGTGGACCCGGATGATCTGACACCGGGAGCCATCGGAAAGGCGGCGGACCGGGTCGTATCCTACGGCGCTCCGGTACTTCCGGGAGCCATGTTTATGCTGGGGTATACCGGAGACGGCCGTCCGGCCGTCGGCCTTCCGGGCTGTGTGATGTATGCCCGCCGGACGATTTTCGACCTGATTCTTCCGAGACTGATGGCAGATGATCCGGTGACGGCGGAAGAACTGGCCGGACTGGGACACGGCGGCCTCTGTCTGGACTGCCAGGTATGCACCTTCCCGAACTGCGGTTTTGGAAAATAGACTTAGGACGGAAACAGATTCAGGATCCCACCGGGAAAATTTGCAGCGGAAAGGAAGAAAAGTCCGTGGAAAATATATATACAGAATTATTAAAGCGATTAAAAACAGGTTGTCCGGTATGTCTGGATACAGAGCTTCTTTCGGACGGCAGTACCGAAAAGCGGCTGAGGGAGGCTTCGGCAGCGCCGGAGCTTCCGGAAATCTATCGGGAATATTATTATCCGGAAGAACGTTTGATTATATTGGGCGGCGGTCATGTTTCATGGCCGCTGGCTCTTTTTGGCGCTGAGAGCGGTTTTTCGGTCACCGTTGTGGATGACCGTCCGGCCTTTGCCAACCGGCAGCGCTTTCCACAGGCCAGAGAGGTGATTTGTGAAAGCTTTGAACGGTGTTTTGACAGACTTCGGATAACAGCTTATGATTATGTGGTTGTTGTGACCCGGGGACACCGTTATGATATGGATTGTCTCCGGAAGATTTTGTCGGGAACCGAACCGGCTTATATGGGAATGATGGGTTCCCGAAGACGGACGGCGGGAGTTGCTTCGCTTTTGAAAGAAGAAGGTTTTGATCCGGAGAAAATCGGACGGATCCATATGCCGATCGGACTTTCTATCGGCGCACTCACTCCGGCAGAAATTGCAATTTCCATTATGGCAGAACTTGTTCAGGTGAAACGCCAGTCCGACGGCGGGGTTCAGAAGACGGGAAGTATCGGAACAGAAGTTAATGTTAAAGGTGGGGAAAAGAAAAAATCGGATACAGATTTCCGTGTGCTGGAACGGCTGGCGTCTGAAACCCGGCCTCACGGCGTGGTAACAATTCTGTCCACAAAGGGTTCGGTTCCAAGGCGTCCCGGGGCGAAGATGATCGTCTATGAAGACGGACAGATTTACGGAAGCATCGGCGGCGGCTGTGCCGAAGCCGAGGTGATGCGGGAAACGCTGAAATATATCGGTACCGGAAAATGTACGGTAAAAACGGTGGATATGACAAAGGATGTCAGCGAAGAAGATGTGATGGTCTGCGGCGGCATCATGGAAGTTTTAATTGAAGGGTGAGAAAATGGGAAAGATTCAGGCAATATGTATCAGTGAGAAGCGGGGAACCGTTAAATATACCGTGGAAGAGGCAAAGCTGATTGAGGATTTTGGCATCGAAGGGGATGCACATGCCGGGAAATGGCACCGCCAGGTCAGCCTTTTATCTTTGGAAAAGTCCGAACCTTTTCATCAGGATGCGGGAGCTTTTGGTGAAAATCTTCTGGTGACGGGATTTGATTTAAGTAAGCTTCCAATAGGAACACAGCTTCGGTGTGGTGAAGGACTTCTGGAGATCACTCAGATTGGAAAAGAATGTCACAGCCAATGCGAAATTTATAAGCGGACCGGGGACTGCATCATGCCGCGGGAGGGTGTGTTTGCCGTAGTGAAAGCGGGCGGATGGATTCGTGTCGGAGATGATGTTGAAATCGTGCAGTAAAACTGGACAGATGGCAGGATGAGGCGTAAAATACTAACCAACAGACATAAATTAGGAGGATTACATCATGATGAAAACAATAATTAATGCAAAAAATGCACCGGCAGCCGTCGGACCTTACGTTCATGCAGTGAAAGCCGGAGATTTCGTATTTACATCCGGTCAGATCGGTCTGATTCCTGAAACCGGGGAACTGGCAGAAGGAATCGTGGCGCAGACAGAGCAGGTATTAAAAAATCTCGGCGCTGTTCTTTCAGAAGCCGGATTATCCTATGAAGATGTGATTAAAACAACGGTTTTTGTGGATAACATGGACGATTTTGCCACAGTGAACGAGATTTATGCGAAATACTTTACAGGCAAAGCTCCGGCACGCTCCTGCGTCGCTGTAGACAAACTGCCAAAGGGCGCGCTGATCGAGATCGAAGTCATTGCAGTGTGCAAATAAGCATATTTCTATATTTATAGTGAATGGGCTGTTTTAGAATAGCTATGAGTATCCGCTTGTTCTAAAATAGTCCTATTTTTGTACTTGAAAATACAAAAAATTAAGACCATGTTCAGTCATCTAGAACAATGATTTTGTGATATCCATCTTTGCCTGATTGCTTTATCACAATTTTCTCTCTTTTAAATAATCTCGCATAATTTTTCGGGCTTTGACGAGATAACGTTTTACGGAACTTAGAGAGCAGTGCATTGCCTCAGAGATATCTTCGAGATTCATTTCGTTGATGTAGCGCATAATTACTACCTGACGTACTTTTAAAGGCAGGCGTTCCAGATAGGTTTTCATTGCAGAACTTTCATTTTTGGCAAGGGTTCGAAGCTCAGGATTATTTGACGGATTTGGATCTATGATGTCGCGGTAAGATTCTTCTCCAAGATTTTCTTTGGTATTTTTTTCTTTTCCAACATTGTATAGCAGACTCGAAAATTAATAGAATGCAGCCAGGAAACAAAGCGACTGGTATCTTTAAGTTGGGAAATGTTTTTATAGGCTCGAATATAAGTTTCCTGAATTGCATCCTGAGCGAGAACAGGATCTTTTAAATAATTACAAGCAAATGCATATTCCTTTTGATGAGTCAGAGCGTATAATTCTGTAAAGGCGATACTGTCGTTGTTTTGTGCGCGGATAGCCAATGCAGCAATATACTTATAATCCAACAGCACTAAAATTCCTCCCGAAAAATTAAAATATATTTTTGAAATCAATAAAAACATGTTACTATCTATGTATATTTTTTACAAACGCAATGTATAAAGCATAATTTTATAAAAAATACATTCTATAATATATGAAAAATTTCCGAATGATAAATTCATAAATTTTTGTATAATACTGTATACGTTATATAATCTACTATAACATATTTAACTAAGAATACAATAAGAAATTAGAAAAGAGCAAAGTGTATGAAAAATAAAATTATAAAAAAATAAAAAACTGAGCTTTTTTTAATATTTAAAGAGTCCTAATATATGTAAGGAATATACAGGGACTTTTTGTGCTTGCATATTCTAATCACGCCGAAAGGCAAATCAAAAAAGAAAGAAGGGAGGAGAGGTTATGAAGAACAAATTGAGACGTATTGCGGCGATGTTATTATCTTTGATAATGACGATTTCTATGGTTGGCGGCAATGTTCTTACGGTAGTTGCTTTGGACGAAACTTATGCGGAAACAGAAATGGAAACGGTTGTTGAAACCAAAACAGAAACTGTTGCTGTGAAGGAAACAGGAAAAAACGAAACAACGGAAACGGAAGTGGAAACTGATTCGGAAAAAGTGGAAGAAACCCAGCCGGAATCCAGAGAAGAGATAACGTCGTATGGGGTTAACTTTAACGTGTACGAAAATAGCACGGCAAAGGTGTATGTTAATGGCCAGGAAGTTACTTATATGGTGACTAACGAAGGTAAAGTGACGTTTATTGTTGAACCGGAGAATCAATTTGAAGTAAATGTTGACAAAACAATTTCAGCAAACCCTAATTTTAATATTCAGAAAACAGCAAGAACAGATGTTAATGAATTTGAAGTTAGTGGATTTTCAAACGATATTACAGTCAATATTTACACACAGAAGATTCCTGAAACGGAATCCGAAGAGCCTCCATCTGAAGAAAGTAAAGAATCTGAATCAGAAACACAGAGGATTGAAACTTCAGAAACCAAAGAGTCTGAAAGTGAGAACACAGAAAAAACTTATGAGCTCACGATTCAGCATGTGCTGGAAACGAACATTGGCTTATATGCTGATGAACGAACCATTACATTAACGGATGCAGATTTTGTCGATGGTGTTTATGATCTTTCAAAACAGGTTTATCACCGAGAAGGAATTTATACAACATCGGCCGGAAGCATCGCCAGAGAAGATTTTGATTCCGAAAACAGAGGGTATGCGGAAATTACATACGCTGTGGCTGAAGGATGGAAAGCTGTTCCAAAGAGACAGATTTTTACCCGGTCAATTTTCGTCGGAACTTTTGATGATGTTGAAATCGTACCGGCAGGACAGCTTCCTGTAACCTTTAACTTCGTATATGAAGATGGTACGATCGCAAAAGCTTCTGAAACCATTATGTTCCAGGAAAAGGACGGTGGCGGCTACGATGTTTCTTACGAAGTTGCCGATGTACCGGCAGGATATACGCTGAGTACAGATAACAACGACTTTAATGTGAACGGCAATAAGTTGACAGCAAGCTTCCCTGAAAATGCGGAAGCGGTGGAACTGACAGTGACCTATGCGGCCAACACTGTAAATTATAAGGTAAGAACTCGTGTCGAGAATCTGGACGGAGTAACCTTTGAAGAAACAGAAACGACGGCACAGGGAAAAGTCGGAGAACTGACAGAGATCACTGCCGAAGAGAAAACCGGTTTTACTGCAAAACCGATTACTCAGCAGGAAATTAAAGCAGACGGCTCCACAGTCGTTACTGTTGAGTATGTGCGCAACACCTACACTGTAAAATATAACACGAATGGCGGCTCCTACATTCCGGCGAAAAACGGCAAGTATGGCGCAGAAGTCGAGGTCTACAGTGCAGAGGCCGGTGAACCGGTGCTTAGCTGTGGTGTTGAAGAACATACGCATTCCAATCAGTGCTATTTTGGCAGTTGGTTGATATGTGGGAAGACTGAACACACCCATTCGGATACCTGCTACACTTCTACATCCACCTATGATCCGTTGCCAACCAAACCGGGTTATACCTTTGAAGGATGGTTTGCGGATGAAGCCTGTATGACTCCGGCAGATAAATCAGTCACCCTTGAAAAAGACGTGACTGTATATGCGAAGTGGACAGCCAAAGAAGCGGGTTACACCATCGCCTATTTCCGACAGGTTTGGGATAACAGCACAGATTCTGCACATTATGTATATGACAGTTCGGTTTCGGCATCGGGCGTTGTGGGAACTACAGTGACCGGTACAGCGAAACGAAACGGCATTGCCAATTGCGAATTTGCAAGCGCGGACAGTGCGACAATCAAAGCGGATGGTTCTACGGTCGTTAATGTCTACTATGATTTGATTCAATATACATTCATTTTCGATTTAAATGACAGGAATGGAAATACTGGAAAAATCGTCATGAATGGCAAGACTTATGATGATGTCAACAGATATGAAATAAAGGCTGTTCTTGGACAGGATATTTCAGCGCTTTGGCCGACGACAGAACATACATCCCGCAGTAACGGAGACGAGTTAGATACCTGGAATGGTAACTATAAAACCAAACGTTTCGAAGTGACTGCAGATATGGTTACGGGAGCTGATGAAAATCACGAAGTAATCTATGGTGCTCAATGGATGGATGATGGAACCAAGAAAACAGTTAACTACTGGTTCCAGAAAGCAGACGGTTCTGGATATGAAAAAGAGGAACGGTACTGTCAGGAATTTGTAAGTGATAGCGGATTGAGTGCAAAAAATATTTATGGTTTCACAAAAATTGATAGGCCAAGTGGTTATCCTGAATCCAGTGATACTGTTTACAATTTCTATTACAACCGCAATTCCTACGCAATCGAGTATTACTATAATGGTACACAACTGAAAACAGCATCGAATATAAGATTTGGTGCGGATATCAGTTCTTCTACCTATAATTATACACCGGAAAGACCGGAAGGACTTGACAGTGAATATACATTTGCCGGATGGTATGATAATGCGGAACTTTTAGGCGAACCTTATAATTTCACAACAATGCCTGCAAACACATTAGCATTATATGCGAAGTGGGAAGCGCCGGATAAGACAGTAACGCTTGTTTATAACGATGGCAGTGCCAATGGTTCGATTACTGTGAAAAAAGGTGAGGTAGCAGAAATTCCGGTGCCTGAACGTGAAGGTTATGATTTTGCGGGATGGTATTCAGATATAGGATGCCTTGTTCCGTTTGATGTAAACGCACCGGTTACTCAGGATGTTATAATTTACGCAAAATGGATGAAACATTTATTTACGCAATATACCGTAAGATATGTTGTTGCTGATGAGACAGCAGAAGGCGGATATCGGGATATCGCCGATTCAAAGACCCTTCGCGGAATGGTTGACAGTGTTGTGCGTGAGAAAGCGCTGGCGCTGGATGGCGAATATGCCGGCTATGCCGTTGATGCTTCATCGAAAACATTGACATTAAAGAGCTCAGCTTCTGAAAATGTTATCATGTTCATCTATACATCACCTGCGGACCTGAAATACAAGGTTCGGTATACGTATGATGGAAAAGTTGTCAGAGAAGGAGACTGGACGAAGGCTCCGGCAACAAAATTCCGTGTAGATCCGTTAGAGGATGATGCAAAATGGCTGAACGAAAATGGCTATGAAAGAAACGAAAGTTTTATTATAGCAAATCTGGTTTCAAACAATGATGAAAATATTATAACTTTCACATTGAAATTAAAACCATACACTATTAAATATGAAGGAATCGATGGAATTACCGGCTGGACAACAGGCACGGGAACAGAAAATCCAAACAAAACTTCATATACAATCGAAGATGAATTTACATTAGTAAATCCAGTGAAGACCGGATATACATTTACAGGATGGACAGAACCGAATAATTCAGATTTTGATGGAACGAATGTTACTGTAAGTAAAGGTTCCAGAGGGCATCTGGTATTTACGGCAAACTGGACAGAAAATGCTTACACCGTTAAGTATGATACACAGGGTGGAACTCCGGCGATTGAAGATAAAACGAATGTCAAATGGAATGATGCAGGACTTCTTCCGGCAGAGACTCCAACAAAGACAGGTTATACCTTTGAAGGATGGAAACACAATGACACAAACGTTGCTGCGGCAACGACATATGCAACTTTGGCGGTTGATGACAGTGTTGAGAGTGTGACACTGACAGCTCAGTGGAAACGTGACTGGACAGCCATTGAAGTAGAACCATATGAAGACGTTTATGACGGCCAGAAACATGGAGTTACTGTAAATGGTGTTGTTGAAGGAGATAAGGTTCAGTACTCAGTCGATGGTAAAAACTTCAGTGACACAGTTCCTGAATATGCCGATGTAACCAAAGAGAATGATGGTAGATATCCGGTATATGTAAAAGTTACCAACGGAACAGAAAGTATTGATAAAGAATCTTACGTAAAAATCAATCCAAAACCGCTGACACTGATATCCGCAGATGATACAAAAGTTTACGATGGCACACCACTTACTAATAATGGCTACACTTATACAGAAAATGTATTGGTGGAAGGCCATGAGCTGACAGCTGTTGTAGAAGGCAGCGTGACCAACGTGGCGGAAGGCAAAGTAGCGAACAAAGTCGTATCCTATAAGATCATGAACGGCGAGGAAGATGTCACAGAGAACTACGCAGTGACGCCAAAGGATGGCGAGCTGGAAGTGACCGCGAAAGCCGTGACGATCACCGCAGAGAACAAAGCGTTCACATATACCGGAGAAGCCCAGAGCTGGCCGGAGTATAACGTGGAAGGCCTTGTCGGTGACGACAGCATCAGTGCAACGGTTGAAGGAAGCATCCAGTATGTGAGCCAGAGTCCGGTAGAGAACAAAGTGACGGGCCATGAATTCACGAAGGGTGAAGCAAGCAACTACAATGTAAGCTATACGAGCGGCCAGCTGACGATGTCCAAGGCGGAAGCCCGGGAGATCGAGATCACCGCAGCAAGCCAGAGCTGGACCTATGACGGAGCAGCACACAGCAATGCGGGCGTGAGCCTGACAGGAGGCGAGCTGTTTACAGGTGACAGACTGGTAGCAAGTGCTGAAGGCAGCGTGACCAACGTGGCTGAAGGCAAAGTAGCGAACAAAGTCGTATCCTATAAGATCATGAACGGTGAGGAAGATGTCACAGAGAACTACGCGGTGACGCCAAAGGATGGCGAGCTGGAAGTGACATCTAGGATATTAACAGTAACAACGCCGAGTGATAGTAAAGTTTATGATGGAATCGCTTTAACAGCTGCAGGAACGATGACTGGTCTTGTAGATAATGAAACAGTCACATTTACAACAATAGGAAGCCAGACATATGTTGGACAGAGTGATAATACCTATTCAATTAAATGGGATGGCACTGCTAAGAGAGAAAACTATGCAATTGTTGAAAAGATTGGTACATTAACAGTCACCGCTGGAACTCCGGATAAACCGGTAGATCCAAACAAGGTAGTTACAAAAACTCATGAAGATAAGACTTACGGATTGGGCGATACGATTGTATTCAATATCGAAGTGAAGAATATCTATGACGAAGAAAAAACGATTACAATTTCTGAACAGGAAGGTGTAACAATTACAGGTCAGTTTGTATTTGAAAATGTTGCTCCGGGAGAAAAGGTAACAACAACAGCAGAATATATAGTTACTGAAGAAGATCTTCTGGCAGGAACATTTACAAACAAAGTAACAGCAAGCTTCGATGGCGGCAAAGACTTTGAAAATACAGATACTGTAGATAAGCTTGAAGATCCGAAGGGCCATCTGACAGTCAATAAGTCTGCAGTAAGTACACCTGAAAATGGTAAAGCTTACAGTGCAGGTGAAAAAGTAATCTATAAGATTACAGCAACAAACGATGGTAATCTGACATTGACAAACGTTGTAGTAAGTGATGAACTTACCAGAGATGAATGGACGATTGAAAGTCTTGCTCCGGGTGAAAGTAAAGAATTTACTGCGGAATATGTAGTGACAGAGGCAGATGTTCTTGCAGGTGAAGTCGTCAATGTGGCAACTGCAACAGGCGAAAGCCCAGATCCGGATAAACCGGAACCAGATGTTGATCCTGATGAAGAAGTAGTTCCTGTAAGTAAAGACTACACGTTAACCATTCACTATATTGATGCTGACGGCAAGACAATGGCACCGGATTATACAGGTACATTTGTTTACCAGACTCCATATAGTGTGAAATCACCGTCAATTGATGGATATACACCGGATATTGAGGTTGTAGAAGGAACAATGCCGGCAAAGGATATTGAATATAATGTTGTTTATACAAAGAATCCGATACCGGTTATTCCGCCGAAACCGACAAAGCCTCAGTTGATTCAGACAGGACAGCTTAATTGGCCGATTCCTGTATTAGCAATAGTTGGTATTTTATTATTTGCGTTTGGCCTGATTCTTATATTCAAAAAACGGAAGTCTTATGAATCGTAACAGAGCAGGCATTGCTTGTATAATTGTGGGGGCAGTGCTGAGTATATCAGCACTGCTCCTGCTTTTATATAACAGGAATGAAGATAATCGTGCAGGGCAGGCGGCGCAGATGCTCTTGCCGGATGTACAAAACGCTATATCTCAAAATATTAAAGAGAGCCGAGGAGATTCTGAAGATATGACAGAGATGGAAATAGATGGCTATGGTTATATCGGTTATCTTTCCATTCTTCCATTGGAACTGGAACTGCCGGTTATATCTGAATGGGATGGGGATTATAATCGGCTACAAATTGCTCCATGCCGTCAATTTGGATCTACAAGGAGCGATGATTTGGTTATTGCTGGACATAATTACAATAATCATTTTGGACGATTATCTGATTTAACAGAGGGAGACCAGGTGAAGTTTACGGATATGGACGGTGAGGTAAGTACTTATGAGGTTGCGAGTATCGGTGTTATAGCCTCAACGGATATAGAAGCGGTTCAAGACAGTGAATACGATTTAGTAATGTATACATGTACCTACAGTGGTCAAGATCGTGTGATGGTGGGATGCAAGCGTATACTATAAGGCGAAACTGAATAAAAATTATCCCGACATGGATTTTTATGTATTAAAATTTATGTCGGGATTTTTTTTGATATAGAAAATGCCAATTTGGTTTTTGAATAAACATGTTAATTTGATAACGATACATCATAATCATTAATGCACAAAAGATTTTTTGATTTTCAATTAAATTTGTGGAAAATAGTGTAAAAAATATAAAAAAGTGCATCGAACAACTTTACTTTTGTGACAATTTGAGGTAGAATAAAGGCATCAAGGAAAATAGTGTAGAAAGGGAGTTAAGAAAATGTCAAACGTATTATTTGAAATCAAGGAACATGTAGGTGTTATCACGATTAATCGTCCAAAAGCATTAAATGCACTGAATGCAGACGTATTAGCTGAATTGCTGACGACAGTGAAAGAAGCCGATGCAAATCCGGAAGTTTACGTAATGATCGTTACTGGCGCAGGAGACAAATCTTTCGTTGCCGGCGCTGATATCGGACAGATGAGTACGATGACAGCAGAAGAAGGCAAACTTTTTGCAGCATATGGTAATCAGGTGATGTTATCCATTGAAAATGCTGCAAAACCTGTGATCGCTGCAATTAATGGCTTCGCATTGGGTGGTGGATGCGAACTTGCCATGTCCTGTGATATCCGTATTGCCAGCGAAAATGCCCGTTTTGCTCAGCCGGAAGCAGGTCTCGGAATTACACCTGGTTTTGGTGGAACACAGAGAATGCCTCGGTTACTCGGACGTTCCAAAGCGATGGAATTAATTCTCACAACAAATCAGATTAAAGCCGCAGAAGCGAAAGAAATCGGTCTGGTAAGCAAAGTTGTTCCTCAGGAAGAACTGATGGATACAGCGATGGCTCTTGCAAAAGACATCTGCAAGAATGCACAGGTTGCTGTAAGACAGTGTAAGGCCTGCATCAACCATGGTTTACAGACAGATATCCTTACCGGTGTTTCTTATGAAGCAGAAGCTTTCGGTCTTTGCTTTGCAACAGAAGATCAGAAAGATGCGATGAAAGCTTTCGTTGAAAAGAGAAAACTGGATGGATTTAAAAACAGATAATTATTAACATATTTACAGTATCAGGAGGATGACATGAAAAAAGTATTTATTATTGGAGCAGGACAGATGGGTCTGGATATCGGACAGGTTATGGCAAAGACAGGATATCAGGTAGTATTTAATGACATGACACAGGAAATTTTAGACAATGCCGTTGCTAAACTGGAAAAAGCTCTGGACAAAATGGTTTCTAAAGGAAAAATGGCAGAAGACCAGAAAGCTTCCATCATGGGTAATGTTTCCACATCTGTTGATTTAGCTGCAGCAGCAGACGCAGACTTAATTATTGAAGCTATCGTTGAAAACGTAGCGATTAAGAAAGATTTATTTGCAAAACTGGATGCTATCTGCAAACCGGAAGCAATTTTTGCAACAAATACATCTTCAATCTCCATTACAGAGATTGCATCTGCGACAAAACGTCAGGATAAAGTGATTGGAATGCATTTCTTTAATCCTGCAACAGTAATGAAGCTGGTTGAAGTTATCAACGGTTTAAATACTTCGAAAGAAACATTCGAAACAGTTTATGAACTTTCCAAAGAAATCGGAAAGGACCCTGTAGAAGTAAAAGAAGGTCCTGGATTTGTTGTTAACCGTATCCTCATTCCTATGATTAATGAAGCTGCAATCGTTCTTGAAGAAGGACTTGCATCTGCAGAGGATATTGATAAGTCCATGAAACTTGGATGTAATCATCCGATGGGACCTCTGGCTCTGGGCGATTTAATCGGTCTGGATACATGCTTACATATCATGGATACATTCTATGCAGAAACATGTGATTCCAAATACCGTGCATCCCGTCTTATGAGACAGATGGTACGTGGCGGCAAACTTGGAAGAAAATCCGGTGAAGGATTCTTCAAGTATTAATTAAAACCATAATTTAAAAGCTTTACGGCCGGGGAACTCCCCGGCTGTAATTTTTTCTTTACTTTTTGGCGTTTATAGCATAAAATAGAAAATCATAAAAACATATAGAGATTTGCCATTATCACACAAATAAATTTAAGGAGCTGAGATTTAATTATGGTAAAAGCAATTGTTGGAGCAAACTGGGGAGACGAAGGAAAAGGCAAGATTACAGATATGCTTGCGGAAGAATCGGATATTGTTGTAAGATTCCAGGGCGGAAGCAACGCCGGACATACAATTATTAACGATTATGGTAAATTTGCATTGCACATTTTACCGTCAGGTGTATTTTACAATCATATAACAAGCGTTATCGGCAACGGTGTCGCATTGAATATTCCTTATTTGATAAACGAGATGAATGATTTGGTGAAAAAGGGTGTTCCACAGCCTAAGATTCTGGTATCCGACAGAGCTCAGATATTGATGCCTTACCATATTTTATTTGATCAGTATGAGGAGGAACGGTTAGGCGGCAAATCCTTTGGTTCGACAAAGTCCGGGATTGCACCGTTTTATTCCGATAAATATGCCAAAGTTGGTTTCCAGGTGAATGAACTTTTTGAAGATGAAGCGATTCTGAAAGAAAAGGTTCGAAGCGTTCTGGAAACAAAGAATGTACTGGTTGAACATTTATACCATAAAGCTCCGATCGATCCGGAAGAAATTTTTAAAGAGCTTCTGGAATACAGAGAAATGATCCGTCCGTTTGTCGGCGATGTTTCTGTATTTTTACGGGATGCCCTGAAAGAGGGTAAACGTATTTTACTGGAAGGTCAGCTCGGCTCTCTGAAAGACCCTGATTTCGGTATTTATCCGATGGTAACATCCTCATCGACACTGGCTGCCTATGGCGCTATCGGCGCGGGGATTCCGGCCCGTGAGATTAAGGACATTGTCACTGTGGTAAAGGCATATTCCAGCGCGGTGGGTGCGGGAGAGTTTGTTTCCGAAATCTTTGGCGAAGAAGCAGATGAACTGCGCAGACGCGGTGGTGACGGCGGAGAGTTCGGCGCTACAACCGGACGTCCGAGACGTATGGGATGGTTTGATGCGGTCGCTTCCAGATATGGCTGCCGTATGCAGGGTGCAACAGAGGTTGCTCTCACCGTTCTGGATGTTCTTGGTTATCTGGATGAACTGCCGATTTGTATTGGTTATGAGATTGACGGTAAAGTAACAAAGGATTTCCCGGCAACCCATGAGCTTAAAAAAGCAAAACCGGTATATACGACACTGCCGGGATGGAAGAGCGAGATCCGCGGCATTACAAAATATGAAGAGCTTCCGGAAAACTGCCGTAAATATATTGAATTTATTGAAAAGGAACTGGAGGTTCCGATTACGATGGTTTCCAATGGACCGGGACGGCATGAGATCATCTATCGTCAGAGCAGCCTGAATAAATAATTAAACATCGGATTCTTTTGGACACGAAAATCTGAAATAAGGTTTTCGTGTCCTTTTGCTTTTTGGAGGAGTTTACAGAAAAGCGTGGCTTTTGTGAAGAAAGTGCAAAAACAGGACAGGAATTGATAAAAATATGTCAAAATGTATGGAATAATGTAAAGCTTTATAAAAGATTGGGTAAAATATACAAAAATATATTTACTATTCACACAATTTATGTTAAAATAACTTTGACAGCAGAGTTGGAGAGAAAATGTCACAGATGTGTTCTTTTCGACTCTTTTTATAGTTTATAGTTGGGGTATATGGGATATCCCATAGAGAAGGAGGAGAAACTATGAAAAGAATGACCAAAAAAACATTGGCAGTTGCACTGACAGCAGCGATGTGCCTGACACTTGCAGGCTGCGGCGGCAGTGATAAGAAAGAAACAAAAGCTGCCGAAACAAAAGCGGGGGAAACAACTGCAGCAGCAGAGGAAGGCGCAGTAGATCTGAATGCTTTAACGCTGGATGAAATCATCGAAAAGGCGAAAGCAGAAGGTAAGGTTGAATCTGTTGGTATGCCGGACAGCTGGGCAAACTGGGGACTTACATGGCAGGATCTGAAGGATGAATATGCGATCGATCATGCAGATACGGATATGTCCTCTTCCGAAGAACTTCAGATGTTTAAAACTGAAGGTGAAAACGGTACAAAAGATATCGGTGACGTAGGTTTTGCCTTCGGTCAGCAGGCCATTGATGAAGATCTGGTTCAGGGATATAAGACATCCTATTGGGACAGTGTTCCGGACTGGGCAAAAGCTGAAGATGGTAAATGGATGGTTGCTTACACAGGCGCAACAACCTTCCTGACAAACACAGAACAGGTTGAAAATGTTCCGACATCATGGGCAGATATTAAAGCCGGCGATTACAAAGTAGCTCTTGGCGATATCGGCGGTGGCACAGCTCAGGCAGCAGTTATCGCATCTGCATATGCATTTGGCGGCGACCTGAACAACCTTGATCCTGCATTTGAATTCTGGACCGAACTGGCTGAAGCAGGAAGAATCAATACACTGGATATTTTACAGCAGAACTTCGAAACCGGTGAAATCGCTGTAGGCGTTATCTGGAGTTATACAGCTGTTCCTTATAAAGATCAGATTACTCAGTATAAGATGGAAGCAACCATCCCGTCTGATGGTTCTATTATGAGCGGATATGCTTCTGTAATTAATAAATACGCACCTCATCCACACGCAGCAGCTCTTGCAAGAGAATGGATCTTCAGTGATGCCGGACAGGCAAACCTGGCAAAAGCAGGTGCTATTCCTACAAGAACAGATGTAGAAATTCCAGCAGAAATCGAAGAAGCTACATTTGCTAAAGCAGACTATGCAAATGCGATTCCTATGGAAGATGCAGAAGCATATGCAGCAGCATGTGAAACTGTTAAGACAAGATGGGAAGAAGAAATCCTTCCATTACTTGTACAGTAATTCAAATATCTGAATGATTTGATGACATCATCTTAGGGGGTGCAGAGCCTGCACCCCCGTATTTTAGTCTTAGACGACATAATAACTCTTGACATCAGATAGGAGTTGAACATATGAAAAATAGAAAGTATATATATTTACTTGCCCTGCTCCCTTTTCTGGTAGTTGCATTCTTATACGAAATCGTTCCGTTGATTATGATTGTGGTAAATAGTTTTAAACCGGATATGGGCGGAGCCTTTACATTAGAAAATTATCAGACCGTTTTTTCAAAACTGCTTTATCGGAAAGCGATTTTAAACAGTATTAAGATTTCTTTGGTTTCGGCAATCGTTGGTATTGTTATTGCCTTCCTTGGCGCAAGAGCAGCGCATCAGCATCAGGGAAAGCTGAATAACATTTTCATGACTGTATTGAATATGGTATCGAACTTTGCCGGTATTCCACTTGCTTTTGCATATATGATTCTTCTCGGTAATGCCGGATTTATGGTCAATGTGGGAAAAGAACTGGGCATTGATTTTCTGGCCAATTATAATTTGTATACGACAGGCGGGATGAGTCTTATCTATATATATTTCCAGATTCCGTTATCCACACTGCTTCTGATTCCGGCCTTTGACGGTGTCCAGAAACAATGGAAGGAAGCCTGTACGCTGCTTGGCGGCAATATGTCGACATTTTGGCGCAAGGTCGGTATTCCGGTGCTGATGCCGAGTATTCTCGGCACATTCAGTGTACTGTTTGCCAACTCTCTGGCTGCCTATGCAACCGCCTATGCGCTGATGATGAATAATATTTCACTTCTGCCGATTCAGATTGCCGGATGCTTCACCGGTGAAGTTCGAATCCGTGCGGGCCTTGGAGGGGCGCTTTCTGTAACGATGATGATTATCATGGTTATTATGATTGTTATCACCAATGCATTAAGCAGACGTTTCCAGAAGGGGGTGGCTAAGCGATGAAGAAAAAGAAAGCCGGCTCAATGGCTGTGATGCTCCTTATATTGATTTATCTGCTCATACCTCTGGTTGTATCCATTATTTATTCCATGTTTGATAAATGGACAGGGATTGCACCGGAAGGATTTAATCTCGGAAATTATGCGACGCTGTTTTCAGATCCGGAATTTCTGGCGACGATGGGAAGAACGGTTGCCATGTGTATTATTCCAATCTGTCTGACGATCGTTATCGTGCTGCTGGCGCTTTTTGTAACAACGATTTATTTTCCGAAGCTGGAAAAATATGTACAGATCATCTGTATGATTCCTTATACGATTCAGGGCGTTATCCTTTCCGTAAGTATTTTGTCCCTGTATGTCGGGTCTTCAACATTTCTGAGCAATCGTCTGGTGATGTTGTTCGGTGCGTATTGTATTATTATTTTGCCGTATATTTATCAGGGAATCCGGAATGGTATGCGGGCGGTCAATATGCCGATGCTGCTTGAAGCGGCGGAGATGCTCGGTGCATCCAAATTATATGCATTTTTCAAGGTAATTGTACCGAATATTTTATCGGCGATTATCGTCTCATCCCTGTTGGCCGTGGGTATTATTTTCGGCGACTATGTTCTCATTCGTAACCTGGCCGGAACATCCTTCCCGAACCTGCAGATTTTCCTTTATCAGACGATGAAATCCGACAGTACCAAGTCCAGCGCTGTATTTGTTGTGATTATGCTCGTAACCTTTATTATTACGGCGATTGTATTGTTCCTTAAGAGCCGTGAAGCTAAAGGCAGAAAACAGAAAAATTAAAGGAGTGTTGAAGAATGTCATATATCCGATTTGAAAATTTAAGCAAGAGTTTTGGAAAAAATGAAGTATTGACTGATATTAATCTGGAAGTGGAAAAGGGACAGCTTGTCACGCTCCTTGGTCCTTCCGGCTGTGGAAAAAGTACGCTGCTCCGGTGTCTGGCCGGACTGGAAACGGTCACCTCCGGCAGAGTTTATTTGGATGGAGAGGATATTACCGATAAGAATCCGAAGGACCGGGATATCGGTATGGTGTTCCAGCAGTACAGCCTTTTTCCGAATATGGATGTGGCGCAGAATGTTGCCTTTGGGTTAAAGATGAAAAAAGTGCCGAAGGAAGAAATTACCAAACGGGTTGAGGAGATGGTGGACATCGTAGGTCTGTCCGATCATCTGCATCATTATCCGGCAGAGATGTCCGGCGGTCAGCAGCAGCGTGCGGCTCTGGCGAGAGCCATGGTCACCCATCCGAAGGTATTGCTTCTGGATGAGCCTTTATCTGCGATTGACGCGCTGTTAAGACACTCCCTGCAGGTGGAGATCCGCCGTATCCAGAAGGAGATGGATATTACAGCGATTTTCGTTACCCACGATCAGGATGAGGCCATGGTTATGTCGGATGTGATCAATCTGATGTATCAGGGAAAAATCGAACAGTCGGCGCCGCCGACCCAGATGTATACCCAGCCTGTATCCAAATTTGCAGCAACATTTATCGGTCATTATAATGTTCTGCCGATGGAAGTCTTTAAAAAGCTGACCGGCAGAGATGAAGATGCCAAGGATGTGGCATTCCGTCCGGAGGTCGTTGAAATCAGCACTGAACCGGTGGAAAAAGAAGGGTATCTGTCGATGAAAGGAAAGGTTCTGGTCAGCCTGCCTCATGGAAATGTCCTCCGTTATGCAGTGATGTGCGGGGAAAATCAGGTGGATGTGGATGTATTATTTAAAAAAGCAACCTTAATTGAAAATAATACAGAGGTCTGCCTCTCCTTTAAAGAAGAAGATTGTATTTTCCTTTGATTCATTGCGTTTTATAAAGAGCTTCGGCATGAATGTGCCGGAGCTCAATTTTTTTTGGAAATTCTTCCCATTCTGTTTAGAAATTGTTCAGTATTTAAACATCATTTTTTCACAAGTAACGCATATAATAATTAAGAGAAGGCGAAGTGAGGGGACACATCAGAAAGGATGGAGATAAGAACTTATGGACAGGGAAGTTTACTATGAAAATAATAATGTTCTTGATATGAAAGATTACAAAAGAATGATTGATTCGATTCAGAATACACCGGAGAACCGGCTGAGCAAAACAAGCCATATCCGAAAGATATATTTTAATAACGAGATTAACTATCTGGAAGAAGAACTGGACACATCGGCCTTTGATAAAGATGTTTACAGCATTGTGATGATCGACCGGGATACGGAACATCTGATGATCGAGCGCAAGAGCCGGCGTTCGGGGATTATTTATAAGGATTATGCACCGATTACCCTGAAGGAATGTCAGAAAATATTCCGGGGGGATGTGCATTGGCTGAAAGGCAGCGCCTATCCGCTGCTGAATCAGCTTTACCTTGAGATTAAAATTAATCTGAGGACGATCGGTGTGGTGGTCGATTATGAACGTCAGCGTTTCAGAGTGAATCATACGAATGACTACATAGAATTTGATTTGTCTGTAAAATCCATATATGGACGTAAAGGGGATTTGCTGGCCGAAGGACTGGATATGCGGGAACGTCTGGATTCGAAGCATGTCATTATGACTTATAAGCAGAGTGTCAACATTCCGCCGATTTTTAAATCGGTGCTGGCGCTGGCGCCGGCAGCGCCGTAAAAGACATATATAAAATATGAAATAAAACCCGGGATAAAGCCGTTGGGACGTTTTTTGTCTCCCCGTCGTTATCCCGGGTTTTTCTAGGGGTGGAAATCAGCCTAAGAGACTTTTAATCACTTCTAAAAGTTCATCATTTTTTTCCGGCATCATAATGCAGAAACGGAAGTAGCGGCTGTCCAGAAAAGGAAAGTCCGAACAGTCACGAATCATCAGCTTCTTTTGGATAGCCGCTTCGAAAACATCTCTGGCGGTGACATCCTCTTTCAGAATTTTTAAAAGGATGAAGTTTGCTTTCGGCGGATAATAAGTCAGACCTTTAAATTCATCCAGCTTTTCACAGATACGTTTTCGTTCCGAAGAAATCAGGCTGCGGGTCTGGTGTATATAGTCCTCGTCGGTAAACATGATCTCTCCGGCGATGGAAGCCAGTGTATTGATCGACCATGGGTCCTGGCGGCTGACCACATCTTTAATAAGGTCACGGTTGCCGCAGACGGCATAACCGAGACGTAAGCCCGGGGCGGCGAAAAACTTGGAGATTCCGCGGAGGATAATAATGTTATTATAACACCGGGTCAGCGGAATGGCCGTAATCTCTTCGAGATTGTCCGCAAATTCCACATAGGTTTCGTCGACCAGCACATAGATACCATATTCCTTGCAGGTATCCAGGATCCGGCGCATATCGTTCCGGGAGATGGCCGTGGAGGTCGGGTTATTCGGGTTGCAGATAATCAGCAGATCAATGTTTTCATTTAACTGTCCGGCAAGCCGGTCGACATCGACGGAAAAACCGTGGCTTTCGTCGAGGCGGTAATAGCGGGAAGTGCCGCCGGCAAGAGTGACTTCACGTTCGTATTCCGAATAGGAAGGGCCGAAAATCAGGGCCTTTTTCGGGTTCAGAATCTTGATAAAAAGGGAAATCAGTTCGGTCGAACCGTTTCCAACGATAATATTTTTAAAATCTGAGTTCACATAAGCTCCGATGCACTTACGCAGGGATGTGTATTCCCGCTCCGGATAACCGGTGATGTCGTCAATATGTTCGGCGAGGGTTCGGCGAAGCTTCGGAGAAATCCCGATGGGATTCACATTCGCTGAAAAGCTTGTAATTTCTTCCTTTGGAATATGATAAATTTCCTCGATCTTTTCGAGGTCACTGCCGTGAAAATGCTCGGATACCTGTGTCATGTTCATTACTCCTTTAATTTAAGACTAAGCCGCCCGAAATGCGGCTTTAGATATGGAAAATATTGTTTGGGTTGCGCCAATATTCCCTGTAGTGGTATAATCTATATTAGTACATTTCATTTAAAAATGCAAATGATAAACAGGAGAGAAAGATTGAAAGAAAAGATTAATTTATTATCTAAAGGAATATTTGAATATGGCTGTCCCGATATCCATGTATCGGAGACGAAGATTTGTCTGGAAGTTGAGGCGGGAAGCAGTTCCAGCGGTGAATTTCATGTATATTCAACGAACGGGACACCCGTCCGGGCAAAAATCTTTTCTTCAAACAAGCAGATGCACTGCGAGGAAACGGATATTATCGGAACGGATAATATCATTCACTTTACATTTCAGACAGAGAATGCGGAACCGGGGGATAAGGCCGAAGGAACGATCAGTATTATCAGTAACGGCGGGGAGCTGCAGGTGCCTTATCAGGCGGTTGTCCGGTCCCCTTACTGCCAGTCCAGTCTTGGCGAGGTCGGAAATCTGGAAGAATTTGCACTGCTCGCTTCGGAGCAGTGGCAGGAAGCGGTGAAGCTGTTTCGGTCACAGGATTTTCCGAGAGTTTTTCTGGTGAACAAGATCCATGCCCATATTTATGAAAAGCTTATAAAGAGCCGGAATGTGAATCAGGCCATGGAAGAATTTCTGTATACTTTGAAGAAAAAAGAGAAGGTCACATTTTCGGTAACCCAGAGGGAGATTATCCACAATAATCTGACGGAAGCCCTCAGCGATAAGCTGGTTCTGGAAAAAAACACATGGGGATATCAGGAAATTTATATCCATGTTGAAGGGGACTTTCTGAGCGTTTATAAAAAACGGCTGACGAGTCAGGATTTTCTCGGAAGCTACTATGAGCTGGAATATTTTATAAATCCGGAATTTTTAAAGCGGGGACATAATTACGGACGGATTGTGCTGTCCACTTTTTCCCAGACGATAGAAATTAAAGTGAGTTGCCACCAGGCGGTTTTCAGGGACGAGGAAGAACTGCGTCAGTCAATCCGGATGAGCGTTTATCACATCCGGAAGAACTATCTGGAATGGAAAGCCGGACGGATGGAAAATGACATCTGGGCCAGGGAAACACGGGAGGATGTGGACTGCTGCCGCAATAACAGCGATGATATCCGCTATGCGCTTCTGGAAGCCCATTTTCTGATGACGATCGGGGAAGAAAACAGTGCCAGGGATATTGCCGGAGAGATTAACGTAAGGGAGCTTCGGAGAAAATCTCTGCTGGAATACGGATACTATCTGTATATCACTTCCCTCTACCGCAGAGAACCGGACTATACCCACTATGTCATTAACCGTCTCTGGGAATTTTATGAAGGCCAGTGCGACCGGTGGGAGATTCTGTGGATGCTGCTCCAGTTGGATGAACGGCTGGCAGGCGGTGGTATTCAGACCTTTAAACGCATGAAGGCCGAATTTGAAAAAGGCTGCAGCAGCCCGGTGTTATATCAGGAGGCCCTGGGTCTGGCGAATACGGACCCATCCGTTATCCGGGAGCTGGATGGATTTGAAATACAGCTTCTGAACTGGGGAACCCGTCACGAATGTCTGGAGCTTCCGCTCATTTATCAGTTTGCCGATCTGGCGGTGCGGGAGAAAAGCTATCACCCGCTGGTCCTCCGGTCTGTCATGCATCTCAGTGAGATCCATGGAAATAAAGAGCTTCTGGCTGCGGTATGCAGTACCCTCATTAAAGGGCATAAAACAGAAAAAATATACAATCCGTGGTATCTGAAGGGAATCTTGCAGTCGTTGAAGCTGACGCAGCTTTATGAGTATTATATGATGTCGCTGGATGAGGCCAGCGTCAGGGAGCTTCCGACGGCGGTGCTGTATTTCTTTAATTATAATAATCAACTGGACTGGCCGAAAAAGGCATTTTTGTACCGGTATATTATCAGCCGGAAACAGAGTCTGGAGCGGATTTACTATTCCTACGATAATATCATGAAGGCTTTTGCCTATGAACAGCTCAGTCTTGGAAACATCGACAGCAATCTGGCGTATCTGTATAAGTATTATATGACGAAGGATAAGATAAACGCAAAGCTGGCGGGAGAACTGCCGGCGGTTATGTTTAAATACAAAATCACCTGTCATCATCTGGGAATCGCCAATGTCATCGTGACGATGCGGGAGGTGAACCGGGAGTTTATTTATCCGGTGAACGGCGAAACGGCCTACGTAGATATTTTCATGGATGAATATAATATTGCCTTTGAGGATGTGGAAGGCCGACGGTATATGCGGACGGTGGACTATTCCATGGATAAGCTGATGGATGAAACGGAATTCATTAAAGAGTGTTATGAAATGAACCCGGATAATGCTCGGATTCTTATGAACCGGAGCGAACGGGCGCTGAAATATCAGATGATCGATGACACTTCCATCGAAATTTTCAAACGAACCCTTCGCATCCGTTCAATCCATAACGAGTACCGGAAGAATATATTAAAGAATTTAATTGATATTTATTATGAAAACTATGAAGGGGAGACCCTCGAAAAATATCTGATCCGTCTGGATATCCGGCTTCTCGGCAGCGAAGAGCGGGGAAGCATTATTGAATATTATATCCAGCGGGGATTTTACGAAAAGGCCTATGAGGCCATCAGTGAATACGGTTATGAGGATATCCGTGATAAACGGTTGATGCGTCTCTGCTCACGGATGATCCGGAAGCGGAATTATGAAGCGGATGAGCTGCTTCTGGAAATCGCTTTCAGCGCCTTTAAGGCGGGCAAATACGATGAGGTTATTCTGGAGTATCTGAACCGATATTATCTTGGAACAACGAAGGATTACCTGGATATATGGAAGGCGGCGGGCGGCTTTGAGGTAGAGGCCCATCAGTTGGAGGAGAAGATGCTCTGCCAGGTGTTGTTTACCGAGCATATGGTGGAAGAAAGCGGACCGGTGTTTGATTCCTATTATAAGGTTCACCCGAACATTAAAATTGTCCGTGCCTATTTGGTTTACAGTGCCTACAGTTATCTGATGAAAAATTTCCAGATGAAGGAAAGTCTTTTCCGGTGTATGGAGATTGAGATGGATCAGATGGGCCGCGGACGGGATGTCTGCAGTCTGGCCATGCTGAAATATTTTTCCGGGAATCCGTCGGAAGAAGGCGATTACAGCGGATGGGTTTACCGGGAAGCGGGGCGTTTTATAAACCGGGGAATTGTGCTTCCGTGGTTCAGGGCTTTTATGAATCTGACAGATATTCCGCAGGAACTGACGGAGCGGGTATTTGCGGTGTATAAGACCAGTCCGGCCCATACGGTGAAGGTTCGGTTCAGCATCCGTTCCGAGGGAAATAAAGGCGGATGGCAGGAAGAAACCATGCAGAATGTCTGCGGTGGTATTTTCGTAAAATCGTGGCTGCTGTTTGCCGGGGAAACGCTGGTATGGCAGGCCATGGATGATGACGGCGAGGATATTGTCGTTACGGAAAAGAGTGAACTGCGTCCGGAGACAGAAGGGGAAGGCCCGCTGGTCAGCGGCATGGACTATCTGAACCGGATGATTTTACAGAAGGAATTCAGCGACTATGACGCTTTCTGCCGGACGGCCTGTGAATACAGCCGGAGAAAAGCCATTGCTGAAACGGCTCTGGATATACTTTAAATGAAAGAATACATGAGGAAAGAGTGTGTTTATGGACAATCGAGTAAAAGAACTGATTCTCGGATATGATTTATGCAACGATTATATCCAGATCTGCTGCTACAACCAGAAAACACAGGATATGGATACGATCTGTTATATTGGGGAAAAGATGCTGGACCGGATTCCGGCGGTGCTTTGCCGTCTGTACAGGGATCAGACCTGGGTCTGCGGTTACGATGCATGGAAAGCGGTCAATGAAAACCGGGGAATTCTGGTAGAAAATTTTGTTGACGGCCTGGAAGATGAAAAAGAAATTCAGGTGGGGTCCGACCCTTATTCCAGCGGAGAGCTGACGCGGATATTTATCTGTGAGAGCTTAAAGCTTGTGACAAAATATTATCCTCACTGGCAGGTGGGGCATCTGGCGGTTTCTGTTGTAAATCTCGGAAAACGTACGGTGCAGGCATTGAAACCGCTGTGCGGGATGATGGCCTTTGATGAATCCGGTCTGTCTGTGATGAATCACGTTTCCGCATATGAGTACTATGCCTTGAACCAGAAAAAGGAACTGTGGCAGCATGATGTGGGACTTTTTGATTATTCAAAACGGGGCATGACTTATTATCATCTGAGCATATCCAGAAAGCGGAGCCCTGTGGCAGTGATGGCATCGACCGTATCGCTGGAGGAATTTTTTGACGGCAGTGAAATCGGTGAGATGGCGCCGCCGGAATTGGACCGGCGTTTTCTGGAGGTCGTGCGCCGGGTGACAGCGAACAAAATTATATCGACCGTATATCTCACCGGTGAAGGCTTTGACGGAGACTGGGCGAAAATATCCCTGAAAAATCTCTGTCATCACCGGAAGGGGTTCATCGGCTCCAATATATTTTCGCGTGGAGCCTGTTATTATGGACTGGCGGCTGCCGGACTGCTGGCCAGAGACCGGTTTATGGCGCTGAATGAGGATGTTGTTTCAAAGACCATCTATATTCGGGGAAGCCGGGAACGGGAGATCGTCAATAAAGAAATTGTCCGGGCCGGAACGGTCTGGTATGATGTGCAGGCTGAAGTATCCTTTATTCCGGATCGGATGGATCATGTGACGATTCATCTGGCGGATTACCTGACTCAGAGGGAACGGTCTGTTTCCGTATCCCTTGAAGGCTTTGAGACCGGGGAGGAGCGTCCGGATAAAACAAGGCTTTTAAAACTCCGGCTGAATTTTGACAGTCCGTCGGAATGTCATGTCTGCATTGAAGATTTGGGATTCGGCGATTTTTATCCGCCGTCCGGACAGACTGTGGAGCAGACGGTCCACATTTACGATGAAAATCTGAATGACAAAGAGGTGCATGAACCGGGTCGGCTGATTCTCATGGAAGGGGCTTTGAATACGGTGCCTTATCAGTTTAATCTGAGCGGTATGCGGGTTTATAATCTGGAGCAGCTTTGTTATTATATTTATCATCATATTTATACATTTAATGAAGAAAGCTTTGACGATCCCCTTTTTTACTGGATTGAAAAGAACCTGAATGAAAAGAGCCTGGCGAAGCGGCTGCGGGAAGCAAAGAAGAATAAGCGGACATTAAAAGAGATGGTGCGCCTTCTTCTTATGTATGTGGATTACTATTCCAAAGAAGAGATTAACGGACTGCAGAAAATCATTGAGGAAATAGAAGCCCAGAATCCGATCGAAAGCCGGAAAACGGAGGCGGACAATTATCTGCGCTATGGCCGGACGATGGAAGCGCTGAACGTTTACAAAAAGGTGGATCTGATGATGGAAACCTCGGAGGAACTGGTGACGAATGAGTTCCGGGGCAATGTCAGCCATAATATGGGCGTGGCTTTTGCGCGCCTTGCAAATGGTGAAGCTGCGCTGAAGTGCTTTAAAAAGGCCTATGGGCTGAATCATTCGAATGTTTCCAGAGACGCCTGGCTGCTGACGCTCAAAATGCTTGGGCGGGATGCGGAAATGCTTGAAGAGACCGGACGGATGGTCCTTCCGCCGGAAGTCGTGGAACGGATCGAGAAAAAGATGAATGAGGGCCTGGAGCATTTTAAACAGGACAGCGCCTTTGAAATGCTTGAAAAAATTCAGGATATCGACAGTGAAAGTCAGTGGGAAAGCCTTCTTCCGGCGGTTCTTGAGTGGCTGGAAAAACAAAAAGAAGAATATCGGCATTAGGGAGGAGACAGACATGCTGGATACAGAGATATTGATGGATTCCCCGGTCATTGCGGCGATTAAGGATGCCAACGGGCTGGAGGAATGTTTAACAACCGAATGTCAGGTGATATTTATACTTTACGGAAACGTCTGCAATATCGGGGACATTGTGAAGAAGATTAAAGATCAGGGAAAGACCGCCATTGTCCATATGGACCTGATCGCAGGATTAAGCTCCAAGGAGGTTTCTGTGGATTTTATCAAACAGACGACCCATGCCGACGGCATTATCAGTACAAAGCCGATGATCGTGAAACGGGCGAAGGAGCTGGGACTGCTGGCAATCCAGCGTTTTTTCATGATTGATTCCATTGCCCTGGAAAATGCAAAGCGGCAGATTGATATTTATCATCCGGACTGCGTGGAAATCATGCCGGGAGTCATGCCGAAAATCCTTAAGGATATCCGGGCCTATGTGAATGTCCCGGTCATTGCGGGCGGACTTCTGACGGATAAAAAGGATGTGATGAGCGCCCTGTCCGCCGGGGCCGATGCCATTTCCACAACAAACCGGGCGCTGTGGAGAATATAGAAATTCAGTTTCTACCATTGCATTTATAAAATAGTCGTGATATCATAAATATATATAGAATTTGATGCTTTAGAGAGAGAGAGAGGCGGAATAGGTAGTCCGGAAGGACTATCTGTTTCGCTTTACATTTTTTTACGAGGAAATGATTCAAAGGAGGATATAAAAATGACAAAAAACTTTGCCCATAGAGGATTTTCAGGAAAGTATCCGGAAAATACAATGCTGGCGTTTGAAAAGGCCATTGAAGCGGGAGCTGACGGTATTGAGAATGATGTGCATCTGACCAGGGACGGCGAGGTTGTCGTTATTCATGATGAACGGGTGGACCGGACGACAGACGGCACAGGCTTTGTAAAAGATTTTACGTATGAAGAACTGATGAAGCTGGATGCTTCCTATACCTTTAAAGAATATGGCGTACAGCATATTCCGACACTCCGGGAATATATGGAGCTCGTCAAAGATAAGGACATTATAACCAATATCGAATTGAAAACCGGCGTCTTTGAATACCCGGGCATTGAAAAGAAGGTCTACGACATGATTATGGAATATGGACTGAAAGACCGGATGATTATTTCCTCATTTAATCACTATTCCATTTTGCGGATGAAGGCCCTGGACCCGACGATCAAATGCGGTCTTCTGGAGGAATCCTGGCTGATTAATGCCGGAGCCTATGTGGCTTCCACAGGGGTGGAATGTTATCATCCGATGTATAAAAATATGACACCGGAAGTGGTCGCTGAAATCAAGTCCCGCGGTCTGGAAATCAACACCTGGACGGTGAATGAAAAAGAAGAAATCGAAGAGATGTTTGAGCGGGGCGTGGATTCAGTCATCGGTAATTTCCCGGATATTGTCAATGAAGTCCGGAAAGGGTTTGAATAAACAGGAGGAAAAAACATGTACGATATTATTATTATCGGTGCGGGAGTATCCGGCAGCGCATCGGCCAGAGAATTATCCCGCTATAAAGCGAATATCTGCGTTGTTGATAAAGAAGAAGATGTGTGCTCGGGAACATCTAAAGCCAACAGCGCCATTGCCCATGCCGGATATGACGCGGAACCCGGTTCATTAATGGCAAAATTAAACGTTCAGGGAAATGAAATGATGGAAGCGCTGTCAAAGGAACTGGATTTCCCTTTTAAACGTATCGGTTCGATGGTTGTCTGCGTCCATGAAGAGGATATTTATAAGCTGGAAGCGTTGCTGGAACGGGGAAAGAAAAACGGCGTAAAGGATTTACGGATCGTTGACGGCAAAGAAGCCCATGAACTGGAGCCGAATCTGACGGAAGCTGTTGTGGCGGCGCTCTATGCACCGACGGCAGGGATTGTCTGTCCTTTCGGCATGAATATTGCCTATGCGGAAAATGCGGCGGTCAACGGTGTGGAATTTAAACTGAATACGGAAGTTCAGAATATCCGTAAAACGGCGGGCGGCTATGCCCTTGAAACAAACAATGGTGTGCTGGAAGCAAAGGCGGTTGTGAACGCTGCCGGCGTTTATGCGGATAAATTCCATAATATGGTGAGTGAAGAGAAGATTCATATCACACCGCGCCGGGGCGATTACTGTCTGTTGGATAAAACGGCGGGACAGCATGTGTCCCATACGATTTTCCCACTGCCGGATAACTTCGGCAAAGGCGTCCTCGTTACACCGACGGTTCACGGAAACCTGCTGGTAGGCCCGACCGCCATTGACATTGAAGATAAAGATGCGACAGCAACGACGCAGGAAGGTCTGGATTTCCTTACGAATAAGGCCGGGGAGGCGGTTTCAAATCTGCCGATGCGTCAGGTCATTACGTCCTTTGCCGGACTTCGTGCCCATGAGGACCATCACGAGTTTATCATCGGGGAAGTGAAGGATGCCAAAGGATTTGTGGATGTGGCAGGCATTGAATCTCCGGGACTTACCAGTGCGCCGGCCATCGGTAAAATGGTCAGCGGTATTGTGGCTGAGATGATGCAGCTGGAAGAAAAAACAGATTTTATTCCGAACCGCAAAGGGATCGTCAGCCTTTCGGAGCTGGACAGAGAGGCGCAGAAAAAGCTGATTGAGGAGAAGCCGGAATACGGCAATATCATCTGCCGCTGTGAAATGATTACCGAGGGCGAAATTCTCGATGCGATCCACAGACCTCTGGGTGCCCGGTCTCTGGACGGTGTGAAACGCCGTACCCGTGCCGGTATGGGTCGGTGTCAGGCAGGGTTCTGTTCACCGAGAACCATGGAGATTCTCGCACGGGAGCTTCATGTGAGCCTGGCGGATATTACAAAATGCGGCGGCGATTCCCGATTGATCGTCGGAACCGTGAAGGATGAATTATAGAAAGGGTGGTGTGGCACATGTTGAATTATGATTTAGTAATTGTCGGCGGCGGCCCGGCCGGACTGGCGGCAGCAGCTTCTGCAAAAAGAAACGGCATTGACAGCATCATCATCCTTGAAAGGGACCATGAGCTGGGCGGTATTTTAAACCAGTGTATTCATAACGGTTTCGGCCTTCATACGTTTAAAGAAGAACTGACCGGACCGGAATATGCGGGACGGTTCATCGACCAGGTGGAAGAATTAAAGATTGAATATAAACTAAATACGATGGTTATGGACATCCGCGGCGATAAGGTTGTGACAGCCATGAACCGGGAAGACGGTCTGTTTGAAATCAAAGCCCGGGCGATTATTCTCGCCATGGGATGCCGGGAACGTCCGAGAGGCGCTCTGAATATCCCGGGCTACCGTCCGGCGGGCATTTATTCTGCGGGAACTGCCCAGAGACTGGTGAATATCGAAGGCTTTATGCCGGGCCGGGAGGTTGTTATTTTAGGTTCCGGGGATATCGGCCTGATTATGGCCCGCCGTATGACGCTGGAAGGTGCAAAGGTAAAGGTCGTTGCTGAACTGATGCCATTTTCCGGCGGTCTGAAGCGAAACATCGTTCAGTGTCTGGACGACTTCGGCATTCCTCTGAAGCTGAGTCATACGGTGGTGGATATTGACGGTAAAGAACGGGTGAAGGGCATTACGCTGGCACAGGTGGATTCCACTGGAAAGCCGGTTCCGGGAACGGAAGAATATTACGCATGCGATACCCTGCTGCTTTCCTGCGGTCTGATTCCGGAAAATGAACTGTCCAGAAATATGGGTGTGGATATTGAACCAATAACTAATGGCCCATCCGTTAATGAAAGTCTGGAAACAAATATTGAAGGCGTTTTTGCCTGCGGCAATGTCCTCCATGTGCATGACTTAGTAGACTTTGTATCCGAAGAAGCGTCAGCAGCCGGAAAAAATGCGGCAAAATACATTAAAAACGGCGGCAAGGCGGTGGAAGTATCCCATGAAACTGTGGCGCTCTGCCCGGAAGGTATTGTTCGCTATACCGTGCCGAAAACCCTTAATGTGGAACGGATGGATGATGAAATCACCGTGCGTTTCCGTGTGGGTGCAGTGCAGAAAAACTGCTGCATTTCGACGTATTTTGACGATGAACGGATGATGCGCCGGAAACGTCCTGTCGTTGCACCGGGAGAAATGGAAGAAGTGAAGCTGAAAAAGGAAAAGCTTCTGGAATACCCGGATCTGAAGAAAATCACCTTTAAGGTCGAGGAGGCGTAAATGATGGAAAAGAAAGAATTAACCTGCATTGGATGCCCTCTGGGATGTGCCATTACAGTAGAGATGAAGGATGGGGAAATTCTCAGCATCACAGGAAATACCTGTAAACGCGGTGAGGAATATGCCCGGAAAGAACTGACAAATCCGACACGTATCGTAACATCCATCGTCCGGGTTGAAGGCGGAAAGATTCCGATGGTATCCGTGAAGACGAAGACCGATATTCCGAAAGGAAAAATTTTCGACTGTGCGAAAGCGCTTCAGAATGTCACGGTCAGTGCGCCGGTTCATATCGGGGACGTTATTCTGGAAGATGTTGCAGGAACAGGCGTCGCTATTGTTGCAACGAAGAACGTGGAAACTGCCAATTCATAAAAACAGGGGGATAAGTTATGGAAATACTCATGGAAATCAATGAATATCTCCATACATTTAATATTCCTGTCATTATTATCCGGCTGCTTCTGGCCACATTTTGCGGTGGCATTATCGGCTTCTGCCGGAGTGTCAAGAAGCGGGGGGCCGGATTTAAGACGCATATACTCGTATGTCTGGGTGCGTCGCTGATTATGATGACAGGAGAGTACATATTTGAAAATGTATCGGGGGGTACAGGAGATGTGGCCCGTCTGGCGGCGCAGGTTGTCAGCGGTGTCGGTTTCTTAGGCGCCGGAACGATTATGGTCACCGGACATAATCAGGTCAAAGGCCTGACAACGGCAGCCGGTCTGTGGGCCTGCTCCGGCATCGGTCTGGCTGTAGGTATCGGGTTTTACTCCGGCGGTATTATCTGTACGCTGATTGTTTTTCTTGTATACAATTACATGCAGAAAATCGATGATATCGCTTATGAACATTCCAGAGTCTATGATTTATATGTGGAATTTGAATCCAGAAAATACATTACGCCGTTCATGTCGGCTATGAAAGAAGAAGGATTCAAGTTTCTGAGTCTGGAACTGAGCAAATCCAAAAAAAATAAAGAAGAAATCGTCAATGCCACCATGTCGATTGAAGTCAGCAGTAAGTCCAAGGGAATTGATGTCCAGAAGTTTATTGAAGGTCTGGAGGGGGTCAATTCTGTGGAGGAAATCTGATAAAAAACAAAGGTCTCTTTAGGACGGCATTCATAAAACAGCATAAGAATGTTTTCGTGAAACGGCGCAGCTTCGGCTATGCCGTTTCTCCGTTTTGCAGGCCATTCAGCATGGCAGCGGAAAGTATTCACACAGGGGCATAAGATATTCGGTTTCTTGCTATTATGCGGATGTCCGTATATAATTAAATCGCTGGAATTAAAGCTATCTAACAAAAATCTAACATAGCATCTGATAGGATGCTATTAAAAAACAAAGGAGGGATACTCTTTGAGGATACTGCTTGTAGAAGATGAAAAGACGCTCTCTGGATATATCGCCAAGGGGCTTCAAAACAGCGGTTATGCGGTGGATGCGGTTTATGACGGCGAGGAGGCTCTTTATGAATATGCGGTCAACGGCTATGATTTGATCGTGCTGGATTTGAATCTCCCCAAAAAGGACGGTTTGGATGTCCTGCGGGAAATCCGCCGGAAGGATGTGAATATAAAAATACTGATTCTCTCTGCCCGGAGCGCTGTGGATGATCGTATCATTGGCCTGGATGAGGGGGCCAACGATTATTTGGTGAAGCCTTTTGACTTCGGCGAACTGGAGGCACGCATCCGTAATCTGCTGCGGCGTGAATTTTCACAGATTCCAACGACCGTTACTTTGGGATTGCTCTCCCTGGACACCAAGTCAAAACAGGTATCCTATGATGGTACGGAGATTAATCTCACCCGAAAGGAATATGGGATTCTGGAATATCTGATGATCCATAAAAATCAAGTGGTCAGCGCTGAGGAAATGACGGAGCATGTATGGAATCATACGTTTGATCCGTTTTCCAATACCTTCCGTTATCATATCCACAGTCTGAAAAAGAAACTGCATACGGTTTCTGCTCTGGACTGTATTAAAACAGTTCGCGGGCAGGGGTATGTTATGGAGGATAAGGCATGAAGAAATTGACGCTCCAATGGAGGATTACCCTGTTGACTGCCCTTGTGCTGACCGCCTGCTCCATCACACTGACCGCTGCGTCTATTATCAACGCGGACCGGGCCTTTGTCTCACTTATTGAGCGGGGAAGCGCCATGGAGATGGTGGGAGCGGTTGCAGATGAACAGCCAAAAAACAGTGGTGCTGCCACAGGTGTAGAGGCTGTTCCGGCACAGGAGGCAAAACAGCAGTTCAGCCTTTCAAGTATTCTGTTCTGCGTGTGCGTCACTGCTACAGGGACCATAGCGGCGTATCTTCTGGCAGGGAAGGTCCTTCGCCCTCTGCACGAGCTCACCGATGCGGTGGAAGCAGTCGATGAAAAAAATCTTTCCTATCGCCTGCCGGCAGCGGTCTCTAATGATGAGGTTGGAAAACTGACTAAGGACTTTAACGGGATGCTCCGTCGTCTGGACGACGCTTTTTTACGGCAAAAACGATTTACCGCCAACGCCGCCCATGAGTTAAAAACGCCTCTGGCAACGATGAAAACAGGGGCGCAGGTGTTAAAGGCGGATTCGTCTGCCAGCCTGACAGACTATCAAGACCATGCAGAAAAAATGCTGTACAGCGTGGATCGGCTATCCCGGATTGTGGACGACTTGCTTTTGCTTGCTTCTGCTGGTGACAGTGCCAGCCACGACAAGGAAGAAGTCATGTTGGAGCCTTTGTTTGAGGCAATACAAAGCGAGCTCGTGTTTCAAATGGGAGAGCGCTGCATCACTTGTACAGCAGCGTGCGGTGAACTTACCGTCACAGGAAATCCAGCCTTTTTATATCGGATATTTTTCAATCTGATGGAAAATGCCTGCAAATACGGGCACGATGGAGGGCATATTTGGATTGAGGCAGCAAGGCAGGAAAACAGGGTGTCCGTTTCGGTAAAGGATGATGGACCTGGAATTTCCTCTGAGCATCTGCCCTATATCTTTGACGCCTTTTACCGGGTGGATAAATCCCGTTCACGGGAAATGGGCGGCTCCGGCCTTGGGTTGTCGCTGGTAAAGACGATGGTTGATGCGGAGGGCGGCGGTATTATTGTCCAAAGTGATGGTACAAATGGCACTTCTTTTGTGGTTACACTTCCGGTTTAATATGCAGACGGGGGCGAGAAAAACTCGCCTCCTTTTTCTTTCCTAACAAAAATCTAACATTTGATTTGCTATGATGTCCTTGTTAACCGGAAATACCGGTAAATCATTTTTTAATATACAAGGAGGCAAAATCTATGAAACGAAACATGATTACTTTGCTTTTGGCTGCAACAATGGCGCTGAGCCTTGTGGCCTGTTCCACGCCCGATAACACGGGCCGTTCCCAAAACGGCAGCACCGATGGCGCTGATGCACCTGCTGAGGGGGAGATGATGGCGGCTTCTGTTGGCTCTCCGGTCAACATGGAGCCCGCACAGGAGAACACTTTCCCCTATATGGGGGTTACCATTCGTTATCCGGAAGCGCTGCGGAATGCTGTTCTGGACAACATTGTTCTTATGACGCCCTTTGAAGATGTGGAGTACACGGATTTGAAGGATTCCACTGTGATTCCTATGGACTGGCGGCCAACGGCTGAAAATACCCTGCTCCACAGCGGCGGTATTGAGTTCATGTATGTCCCGAAGGATATGCAGGACCAGACGCCCCATGCGGGAATGAAGGATCTCATGTCCTACGACGAATATGAAGTATGGGTGAAGGACACTCATCCGATGGCCCGGCTGGGGATGTATCGGAAAGCAGACTTTCAGAAGGAAATGTTACATCAAACCGATTATACCAAGCATGAATTGCTGATGGAAAGTGACGACTACCTGTTCTATCTGAGCAGCAATCCCGTTTCTGATGACGCAGCTCAGGAGGAAAAAGACATCTTTGCCGCCCTAAATGGGCTGAAGGAACGTATTACGATCTTTAATCCCCGTCCCGTAGATGATTCTTATTTTGGAATTACCACGCCGGAGGTGATTGAGATCTCTCAAATTGGCGAATTTTCCACGGAAACTTTAGACGGACAGGACATCGACCAGACGATTTTCATCGGCAAAAAACTGACCATGATTAATGCCTGGACAACCTGGTGTGGAGCCTGTGTTGAGGAAATGCCCGATCTGGAGCAGCTTTCTAAGGAACTGGAACATATGGATGCACAGATCATCAGCATTGTTTGTGATACCTACGATGCCGGAGACGGGGGAAATGAAGAGCTGCTGGAGCTGGCTCGACGAATCAAAGAGCGCACAGACATCACTTTCCCAACGCTGATACCGGACAAAAATCTGAAAGAAGGGCTGCTCCAGGGTATCCTCGGCTATCCTACGACCTGGTTTGTGGACGAGGAAGGAAATATCATTGGTGATCCTGTTTTAGGCTCTCATTCAAAAGAAGATTGGAGAGCTCTGATTGAAGAACGCATGGCGGAGGTAAAGGAATGATAAAGAAAAAAGAAACGCTTCTTTCACTGGTACTCCTCGCAGCCGGGGTACTCTGTATGTGTTTAGGCATATACAGAGGCGAGGTAAAGACCGTGTTTGAAAAAGCGATTAATATTTGTTTGGAGTGTATTGGCATTGGGTGAGAAAAAAGGTTTTCGTCATTTACGCATCTTCGTCCAGACTGCGTGGACATTTTTGACCAACTGCTACGCCGTCGGCTTTGCAGAAGGAAAAATTTACACGGGTCCGCTGAAGCATATCTGTTTTCCCGGATTGAATTGCTATTCCTGCCCCGGTGCGGTGGGGGCCTGTCCTATTGGTTCTCTGCAGGCAGTCATGGGGAGCTGGAAGTTCAGCATCAGCCTTTATGTGGGTGGTTTTTTGATGGTGATTGGCGCTTTGATGGGGCGGTTTGTCTGCGGCTGGCTGTGTCCCTTTGGGCTGGTACAGGATTTATGCCACAAAATCCCGTTCTTCAAAAAAATCAACCGTTTCCCCGGTGATCGGATACTGCGGTATCTCAAATACATCATTCTGTTGGTTTTTGTAATCCTGATGCCCCTGTTTGTGGTGGACATTGTTGGACAGGGCGGTCCGGCTTTTTGCAAATATATCTGCCCATCCGGCACCCTGACCGGCAGCATCCCGCTGGTTTTCAAAAACCCGGGGCTGCAGCCGATGGTCGGTTTTTTATTCCGTTGGAAAGTGGCGATTCTTCTGGTCACATTGTTAGCCGCAATCATCATTTATCGGCCATTTTGTAAATACATCTGTCCGTTGGGGGCGGCCTATGCTTTATTTAACCGGGTTTCTTTCGGCGGTTTATGGGTGGATAAAGAAAAATGCGTCAATTGCGGAGCCTGTTCAAAAGTATGTAAAATGGGCGTTGACCCATTGAAAATGCCCGGTAGTGCTGAGTGTATCCGCTGCGGTGAGTGTGCCAGAGTCTGCCCGAAGGATGCAATCCATCTCGGCTTTCGGTTCAGGGTGAAAAAAGAAAAAATTTCTGTACTAAAAAAGGAATAGAGCCGTTGTATATTATGGAAAATAGAAAATAAATGGGGTTTTGCGGGAGTTACTTTATCTGCTGTTTGATTTCATCAATAATCGACTGGATATTTTGAGGACTTTCTTCCAGGGCATCGGCGATTTCTTCTGCGGATTTTCCCGTGGCCATTTTCTTTAAAATCTGTTCTCGAAGGAGTTCAGTGCGTCCCTGGGCCATGCCTTCTTCAAAAATTAAACGTGTTACTTTGTTCATGCGTATCATCTCCTTGATTCGGTTTGCGTCTTCTGCGTCAATGATTTTGTCGGAAAAGGTCAGAATACCTGCCAGAGAATGGATGCGCTGTGTATCATCGGCCAATTGTCCGGCAAGGTTAACAACATTTTTGATCATTTCCTTTTTTCCGGTATTTCCCGGGACTGTCAGGGGAAGAATCACCATCTGAAGAAGTTCTTCTTCGGTCAGGGATTCTTTAAGGTATATTTTTTTCTGAATCTTCCGGAAAATCTTTTCTGATGGGATATCTGTTAAAAAAGCAGGTTCCATACATAGCTTCATGCAGCCAATATCCAGCGCAACAGGATCCACGTGGGAAATATCGGCTGAAAATATAATGATCAGATGGAGTTTCGGCATATTCAGTCGGTTATCTTTTGTATAGCGTTTTAGTATTCTGGCAATATAATTGACATATTTGATAATGTCTTTTCCGGAGAAAGAGCTTTCGTAGTCAATCAGAGCCAGACTGTCATCTTCCAATATAAAGAGATTATCCAGACGAAGTTCATTCGCCTCCACTGCGGGGAGATTTGTCGGCAGTAAATCTTTGATGTGTATATGTGGCAGGCCATAGACTGCCAGAGATTTGTTTTTGAGGATTTCTGCAGAAAGCTTCTGGGTAATATCTTTATTTTGATAGGCAATAGGATTCATAGGATCTTCCTTTCTATTATTATATCTGTAGTTTTTTTAAAATACAATGGGTTTGGAAATTTCCCGTGATGTCTTGACTTTTCTTTCGTTTTCTCATAAAATAATAGAGAATATTTGAAAATGTCGTGATAAAGAGGAGTAGGAACAGAACCTTTACAGAGACGGTGGTTCGCAGGCTGAAAGACCATCGAAAGCAGTGGGTTCCGAAGGTAGCTTTTGAACAGGGCAGATGAAATTTCCGAAGGCTTTTTGAAAGGCAGTTTTCGGATTGGATAGTCTGTCACGGATGGCTCCGTTAAAGGCTGAAGAGATATACAGGAATCCGAGCAGGATTCTTATATAATTAAGGTGGTACCGCGAGCTTTCGTCCTTATGGGGACGAAAGCTTTTTTTATTGCCTGAGATTCCATAGAATAAAAACGTTCAGCAGAGGATGCTGATTAAGGAGGAAAAAGATGCAGTTGGAAAAAACCTACAACCCATCGGCCATTGAAGACAAGTTATATCAGAAATGGCTGGATCATAAATACTTCCATGCGGAAGTAGACCGCAGCAAGAAACCGTTTACAATCGTGATTCCGCCGCCGAATATTACCGGACAGCTTCATATGGGCCATGCGCTGGATAACACGATGCAGGATATTTTAATCCGTTCCAAGCGGATGCAGGGCTATAACGCCCTCTGGCAGCCGGGAACCGACCATGCGAGTATCGCCACAGAAGTTAAGATTCTCGAGAAGCTGAAAGAAGAAGGTATTTCCAAAAAAGATCTGGGACGGGAAGCTTTTCTTGAAAGAGCCTGGGACTGGAAAAAAGAATACGGCGGACGGATCATCAGCCAGCTTAAAAAACTCGGTTCTTCCTGTGACTGGGACAGAGAACGTTTCACCATGGATGAAGGCTGTAACAAAGCTGTCGAGGAAGTTTTTGTACGTCTTCACGAAAAAGGACTGATCTACAAAGGCGCCCGAATCATCAACTGGTGCCCGGTCTGTAAGACAAGCATTTCTGATGCGGAAGTTGAATATGAAGATCAGGCCGGACATTTCTGGCATATCAATTATCCGGTCGTTGGTTCCGATGAAGTGGTGGAAATCGCCACAACCCGTCCGGAAACGATGCTCGGCGATACGGCGGTGGCTGTCCATCCGGATGATGAACGTTACCAGCATCTGATCGGCAAAAATGTACTGCTTCCGATTGTGAATAAAGAAATTCCGGTGGTTGCCGATGAATATGTCGATAAAGAATTCGGTACCGGCGTTGTTAAAATCACACCGGCCCATGACCCGAACGACTTTGAAGTCGGAAAACGCCATAACTTAGAGCAGATCAATATTATGAATGATGATGCGACCATCAACGAAAAGGGCGGAAAATACGCAGGTATGGATCGTTACGAAGCGCGTAAAGCCATCGTTGAAGAACTGGACCGTCTCGGTTACCTGGTTCGCATTGAGGACTACAGCCATAATGTCGGTACCCATGACCGCTGTAAGACAACGGTAGAACCATTGATTAAACAGCAGTGGTTTGTAAAGATGGAAGAACTGGCAAAACCGGCCATCGAAGCGCTGAAAAATAAGGATTTAAAATTTGTGCCGGAACGTTTTGATAAGACATATATGCACTGGCTGGAAAATATCCGTGACTGGTGTATTTCCAGACAGCTCTGGTGGGGACACCGGATTCCGGCATACTACTGTGAAGACTGCGGTGAAATCATGGTTGCCCGGAAAGCCGATGCGCCGACAAAATGTTCGAAGTGCGGCAGTACCCATGTCGTACAGGATGAAGATACACTGGATACCTGGTTCAGTTCCGCTTTATGGCCGTTCTCCACACTGGGTTGGCCGGATAAAACCGAAGATTTAGATTACTTCTATCCGACAAACGTTCTCGTTACCGGATATGATATCATTTTCTTCTGGGTTATCCGTATGGTCTTCTCCGGTCTTGAGCATATGGGCGAAGTACCTTTTGATACGGTGCTGATCCACGGCCTTGTCCGGGATTCTCAGGGACGGAAGATGAGTAAATCCCTTGGAAACGGTATCGACCCGCTGGAAGTTATCGACAAATACGGCGCCGATGCCCTGCGTTTTACATTGATTACGGGAAATGCTCCGGGAAACGATATGCGTTTCTACTGGGAACGTGTGGAAGCCAGCCGGAACTTTGCCAATAAAGTATGGAACGCTTCCCGGTTTATGCTCATGAACTTTGAACAGGCCGAAGAAGCAGGCATCTCCATCGACAATGTAACGCTGGACGATTTAACGCCGGCAGACAAATGGATTCTGTCCAAAGCCAATACACTGGCAAAAGACGTCACAGCCAATATGGATAAATATGAACTCGGTATTGCGGTTCAGAAGCTCTATGACTTCATCTGGGAAGAATTCTGCGACTGGTATATTGAGATGGTAAAACCACGTTTATACAACAACGAAGATACAACAAAGGCAGCAGCGATCTGGACCTTAAAGACAGTGCTCATTCAGGCGTTAAAACTGCTTCATCCATATATGCCGTTTATTACCGAAGAAATCTTCTGCAATGTCCAACAGGAAGAAGAATCCATTATGGTTTCCTCCTGGCCGGAATATAAGGAGGCATGGAACTTTGAAGCCGATGAAAATGCGGTGGAAGCGATTAAAGAAGCGGTTCGTGCCATCCGTAACGTGCGGACCGGCATGAACGTGCCGCCGAGCAAAAAAGCGAAGGTGTTCGTTGTTTCTGATAACGAAGATGTGCGTCAGATTTTTGAAGACGGTAAGGTATTCTTTGCCACACTGGCCCACGCCAGCGAGGTTATGATTCAGGCGGATGAAACCGGCATCGAAAAGGATGCGGTATCCGCAGTCATCCATCAGGCAACGATCTTCATGCCGTTTGCAGAACTGGTAGACATCGAAGAAGAAAAGGCCCGTCTGAAAAAAGAAGAAGAAAAACTTCACAAAGAAATTGCCAGAGCTGACGGCATGCTGAAGAATCCGAACTTCGTGAGCAAAGCTCCGGAAGCGAAAATCCAGGCAGAACGGGATAAGCTTGAGAAGTATACCCAGATGTTAAAACAGGTGAAAGAACGACTGGAAGCTTTAATCGGATGATGAAAGATATTGTTGAGTATTTATATAAGATTCCCAGGTTTGCACGGACCGGGGGACTTGAGGCGACCCGGGAGCGCCTGCGGCTTCTGGGAAGCCCGGAAAAAAGCTTTCATTATATCCATGTGGCAGGAACCAATGGCAAAGGCTCCGTCTGTGCCTACATGGAATCCTGCCTGCGGAATCTGGGATTTAAAACGGGGCTGTTCACATCGCCCCATCTGGTGCGGATCAATGAACGGATCCGCATCAATCATCAGGAAATCAGCGATGAAGATTTTTGTGAAGCCTTTTATAAAGTGAAGCATCTGGTGGATGTCCAGAAAGAACAGGGGATTCCCCATCCGACTTTTTTTGAATTTATTTATCTGATGGCGATGACAGCGTTTCAGAAGGCGGGCATCGAATACGGTGTGATCGAAACCGGACTTGGCGGGCGGATGGATCTGACCAATGCGGTGGAAAGACCGGATATCACGGTGATTACGTCCATTGGGCTGGATCATACGGCGATTCTCGGAGATACTATTGAAAAGATTGCCGGAGAAAAGGCCGGAATCATCAAAGCGGGTGTTCCGCTTGTCTATCTGGATACGAAAGAGGAAGCTTCCAGTGTCATCCGGGCTAAAGCCTGGGAAGTTTATCCGGAAGAAGCCGTATCGGTGAGCAGCGGGGCGGCGCGCGGACGAATTTTTTCGGTGAAATCCGCTTATATGGAAAATATTGACGTAGAACCGGGGAAGATTGCTTTTTCTTTGGATTGTCCATATTTCAAAAAGTATGATATAATTTTAAACACAAGCGGAATTTATCAGGTGGAAAATGCCGGACTCGCGGTGACAGCGATGGAAGCGCTGAAGCCGTCCCTTATGGGAACGCGGTCCGAAGCGGACTTTCGTGAAAGCATCCAGAGGGGAATTTCATCCATGGTCTGGCCGGGCCGGATGGAAGCCGTCGGGGAAGATATTTATGTCGACGGCGCCCACAACGATGACGGGATTCAGGAACTGGTGCGTTCGGTGAACGGTATTTTTCAGGAGAAAGATATCTATCTGGTATTCGCTGTGGCAGAAGATAAAGACTATGACCGGATGATTCAGGATCTGTGTGGATTAAACGGGCTGAAGGGTGTTATCGTTACAGAAATCGATAACGGCCGGCGCCGGGATTTTCACGAGGTGATGCAGCATTTTTCAGAAAACTGGCATGGAATGGTCCGGGGCACATATAATGTCAATGAGGCGATTGTTCTGGGAAGGGAATGGAAAGGGAAAGATGCTGTTTTGATCTGTACCGGTTCCCTCTATCTGGTCGGTCACGTGAAGGCGATTCTTGGAGGAATTTAGATGATTAACTTTGATGAAGAATTAAAAAAATACAAACCGAGTCTGGAAGTGGATCAGGCCGATGAGGCGATTCAGCAGAATGACCTCAGGGATGTGATTGACATTGTTGAAGAGATGATGCAGGAATTCCGGAAAGAGGCCAGACAGCTGAAACGGTTTTAGGAGGCGGATGTATGAATTGTCCAAAATGCGGTACGCCGCTTGAAAATACATACCGCTGTCCGAAGTGCCAGTTTGAGGAACCGACGCTGAAACGGATTATCATGGCTTCGAATTACCATTATAATCAGGGCTTAAGCAAGGCAAAAATCCGTGACCTGAGCGGTGCGATCACATCGCTGCAGATGAGTCTGAAATATAATAAACACAACACAGGGGCGAGAAATCTTCTGGGACTGGTTTATTTTCAGATGGGCGAGACGGTATCTGCGCTGGGTGAGTGGATCATCAGTGTGCATTTTCAGAGCAGAGAAAATATTGCAAAAAATTATATTAAAAAAGTCCAGAATAATCCGGGACAGCTTCAGGTCATCAACAACACCATTCAGAATTACAATATGGCGCTCCGTTATCTGGAAGAAGGAAATGGCGACCTTGCGATTATTGAACTGAAAAAGGTGGTCAATCTGAATCCGAATTATATCCGGGCCTATCAGCTTCTCGGGCTTTTGTACATTCAGCATAAGCAGTATGCGGCGGCGCGGAAGATTCTCGGCCGGGCGCTGAAGCTGGACCGCAACAATATCACGACGGTCCGCTATATGAATGAACTGATGGGATATACCCATCAGCGCCGGAAAAGCCGGGAGGTTGAGCAGCAGAAAGCCGGCCTGGTCCAGATCAAGGACCCGAATCCGATCGTTATCGAGCGGACAGCGGCCAGCTATAATGATTTCAATACAAGCACCCTGTCTTTTGTGAACATTCTGATCGGGATTATTATCGGTGCGGCGGTGGTCGGCCTTCTGGCGGTGCCGTCGATCAAAAAAACAAAGGCATCGGAATACAATGCGGCGGTGGTTGAATACAGCGGACAGATTTCCGAACGGAATAAGCAGATTGCAACACTACAGAATCAACTGGACACGCTGACCAATGAAAATGACAAGATGAAGAATAACATGGACAGTGTGGACAGCCTGGCAGACAGCGGCGAAAACGAGGAACGGCTCATTCAGGCTATGAAAGCCTACCTGGATAATGATTTTGTCACTGCAGGAACGGTGCTGGCGGATGTCAATAAGTCTCTGCTGGACGGCCAGGATGCCCAGTCGGTGTATGAATTTTTATTATCGAAGACGAAAGACACCGTTGAGAATCAGATTTATGAGCAGGCGCACACCTATTACGATGATAAGGACTATATGAATGCGGTGACCTATTTCAATAAAGTTCTGAATCTGAATCCGGATTCGGCGGAGGCCTGGTACTATATGGGACGCTCTTATCAGTCGCTGACGGATTTTGAGGAAGCCAGAAACTGTTATCGCACGATTATTGAACATTACGGCGACAGCGAATATGTCGATGAGGCTCAGAGCTATCTGGATCAGATTCAGGACCAGACGTCGGCAGGGCAGACCGCAGAAAGTGAATCATAAATACAAAGGATGAATCTCTTTAAATACAAGGGGATTCGTCCTTTTTTTTCGGGAGGTATTTTTATGGACAGGGAGTATCAGATACAGGAGGGCTATTTGATTATAAAAGCGGGCAGGGAGCTGGACCATCACAGGGCCGAACATATCCGCGAAATTCTGGCCCGGATTCAGCGGGAACGGGTCATTAAACATATTATTTTTGATTTTTCCGGGACAGGCTTCATGGACAGCTCCGGGGTGGGAATGATGATAAGCAGATACCGGGAGCTGTCAGTGACGGGGGGGACGGTCTGCGCCGCAGGTCTGTGTCCGGCGGTGGAAAAACTTTTTTATGTGTCGGGACTTCATAAAATTATCCGTATATATCCGGAAGTGGAGGATGTGTTCAATGAACAAAAATGAATTTAAGGTCATATTCGGCAGCGGTTCGGAAAATGAAAGCTTTGCGCGGATGGTCATATCCGCCTTTGCGGCCCGGCTGGACCCGACGCTGGAGGAGCTGGCCGACATGAAGACCGCCGTTTCAGAGGCGGTGACCAACAGTATTATCCATGGTTACGGCGGCCGGGAAGGAGATATTGAGATGACGGGACGCATTGACGGAAATGAGGTGTCGGTGGAAATTGTGGATTTTGGTGTGGGAATTGAAGATATACCGAAGGCCATGGAGCCAATGTTTACAACACGGCCGGATATTGACCGGTCGGGCATGGGATTCGCTTTTATGGAGGCGTTTATGGATGGATTAGAGGTGGAATCGAGTCCGGGGAAAGGTACCCGGATCCGCATGAAAAAGAAGCTGGGAGTGATCTGACCGCCTATGGAATTTCTTGAATTGCTTTTAGCTGCGAAGTCCGGAGATAAAGAATCAAGAGATTTACTTATAGAAAAAAATATGGGTCTTGTATGGAGTGTGGTCCGCCGTTTCAGCCATCGGGGCTATGAACCGGAGGATCTGTTTCAGATCGGCGTTATCGGCCTTATGAAGGCGATTGATTACTTTGATACCAGCTATAACGTAAAATTTTCAACCTATGCGGTTCCGATGATTTCCGGAGAGATCAAACGGTTTCTGCGGGACGACGGCATGATTAAGATCAGCCGCTCCCTGAAGGAATATGCCTGGAAAATCCAGAAGGCCCGGGAGGAACTGAACAATAAGAATGGAAGAGAAGCGTCACTGAGTGAACTCTGCGCCTGTACCGGTATTGCGCCGGAGGATGTCATTTCTGCGATGGAGGCAGGCTGCGAAGTGGAGTCTCTGAATAAAGTTATTTTCCAGAGCGACGGCCAGCCGGTCCATCTGGCGGATAAACTGGTGGAAAAGAAGGATTATCACGGCGAACTGCTGGATCATCTGCTCATTGAGGAACTGCTGGCGAATCTGGATACCAGGGAGCGGGAGCTGATTATTCTGAGGTATTACTGCAACGAAACCCAGAGTAAAATTGCGGAATATTTCGGTGTGTCCCAGGTTCAGGTATCCCGGATGGAAAAGCGGGTGCTCCGGCAGCTTCGGGAGAAAATCAATTCCTGATAAAACAGGGATTGGGATTGCATTTTACCATAGAAATGGTGTATGATAGAGCATATGGGAAAATACATTGAGGAGGAATTATACAATGAAAATCAGTTTACTTGAACCAATCGGAATTTCAAATGACGTATTGGAGGAATTATCCCAGGGCCTGAAAGACCGGGGACATGAATTCACTTTTTATGACACAAAAACAACGGATGTGGAGGAACTGAAAAAACGTTCGGCAGGCTGTGACATCGTCATGATCGCCAACAATCCGTATCCGGCGGAAGTGGTGGAATCGGCGGATGCTTTGAAGATGATCTCCGTGGCATTTACCGGGATCGACCATATCGGCGTGAAGGCATGCAGAGATAAAGACATTATGATCTGCAACGCTGCCGGCTATTCCAATGAGACAGTGGCAGAGCTCGTGATCGGTATGGCCATCGACGGACTCCGAAACATCGCCAAAGCGAATGATGTTGTTCGTAACGGCGGCACCAGCGCAGGCATCGGCGGACGTGAAATCTGCGGACGTACCGTAGGTATCATCGGTCTTGGAAAGATCGGTATGGTTGCGGCAAAACTGTTCCAGGCTTTCGGCGCGAAAGTCATCGCCTACAACCGGAGCCAGTCGGAAGAAGCCAAAGCCCTTGGCATTGAATATAAATCTCTGGATGAAGTGCTCACAGAGAGTGATATCATCTCATTAAATATGCCGTTAAACGACAGTACACGGGGCTTTATCAGCGCTGAGAAGATCGCTCTCATGAAACCGGATGCTGTATTTATCAACTGTGCCCGCGGTCCGATCGTGGATAATGCAGCGCTTGCGAAGGCATTGAATGAGGATAAACTCGGATTTGCCTGTGTGGACGTATTTGATATGGAACCTCCGATTCCGGCAGATTATCCATTACTTTCTGCAAAGAATACACTGCTCACACCGCATCAGGCATTTATCTCGGAAGAATCCATGGTCCGCAGAGCGAAGATTGTTTTCGATAACGTTTATGCATACCTGGACGGAGCGCCGGTGAACGTTTGCAAATAAGTTTTTAAAAATTTTGAATACATCTTTTGGAAAAGAACGCATTTTTTTCAAAAGATGTATTTTTTTATGTCCGAAAGGAATAATAAACCTCAAAGGAGTGATGAAAATGTCTGAAATAAAGGGTTTGAAAATTTTCATATGCCTGATATTCACAGTGGCCGCAGTCATCCTCTGGATATCGGTTCAGTGTTCCATGGCTGCGGATGTGAGTCATACACAGTATGAGGGGGCGGTGTTTGTCGATCATGAAGCAGGATATTTATATCAAGCTGGATAATCATGTCCGGACCGGGCATAAGGAGATATGCCTGAAGGATGTGGCCAGCGTTTACTGTGGGGACGGGAATTTAAAGACCCGGGCAGAGCAGGTGGTGATTTTTTCCTTTGACGGTGAAGAAAAGGAAGTAATTTCTATTTTGTATATTTACGAGAAACTTTATGAAGCGGTGGGGGAAGATATTCAGATTCACAGCATCGGGGAATCTGACTGTGTGATCGACTTAACCGACGGAAAACGGCCGCCGAAACTCTGGTCGAAAATTCAGGTTGTTTTTGTGAGTCTGGTCACGTTTTTCGGCGCGGCCTTTTCGATTATGACCTATAACGAGGATGCGGGGGTTCCGGATGTATTTAAAACCCTCTATGAAATGATTCTTGGGGAACCGTCGGGCAATGGGGTTCTGGAGGTCACTTATTCGGTGGGCATTGCGCTGGGAGTGATTATTTTCTTCCATCACTTTGAGAAAAAGGGCCGGAGAGATCCGACAGCCATGGAGATACAGATGGACAAATATGAAAAAGATGTGGTGGAGGCCTATGTTAAGTCCTCGGACCGGCGGGGAAAATCTCTGGATGTGGGTGAGTGATGGAATGAAGGGATTTATTTTGGGACTGATCGGTCTGTCTTCCGGATTTACGGTGGCCTCTGCTCTTTTTGCTCTCATTGCCACGATTGGCGTACTGAACCGGCTGGCCCAGGTGACCCGGAGCGCCAAAAATATCCGCTGGTATGAGATCTGCTATATGGCCGGAGGAATCATCGGAAACGGCGTCTATCTTTATCAGATGCCGCTTCCCGGCGGCAGTCTTCTGGGAACGGGGCTGGGCGGCCTGTTTATCGGTATCTATACGGGATGCTTTATCGGCGCGCTGGCGGAGGTTGTCAATATCTTTCCGATCCTTTTTCACCGGATACGCCTGCGCCAGGGGATGAAAGCTCTGATATGGTCGGTGGCCGCCGGAAAAGCGGTCGGCGGTATGATTCATTTTTTTGTAAAATAAGAAGCGAAAGGGAGTGGATATCATGGACAGAAAAGATTATCAGACCTATGTGGAACAGGTCACTCCAAAGGTGAATGGCTGGGTTTCTTTTTTTAAGGCCTATCTGTCCGGCGGAATCATCTGTGTGATCGGTCAGTGCCTGTATACCTGGTTTAAGTCTCAGGGAATGATGCATACGCTGGCAAACAATTATACAACGCTTGTTTTAATTTTTGCCAGTGTGCTTCTGACCGGATTTAATCTGGTGGGGCCGATCACGAAATTTGCCGGGGCAGGGTATCTGGTGCCGATTACCGGATTTGCCAACTCGGTGGCCTCCTGTGCTCTGGAGTTTAAGCGGGAAGGCCAGGTTTTCGGTGTGGGCAGCCAGATTTTTAATATTGCGGGGCCGGTCATTTTGTACGGTATTGTCACAAGCTGGCTGTTTGGCCTGCTGTACTGGATTTTAATAACTATCGGCATGGTTTAAGCGGAGGATAGATGATGAAAAAGAAACGACAGGGAAAATATACGGTGAATTTTGAAAATCCGCCGCTGATCCGCAGTTATGCGGCAGTTGTCGGAAAGAAGGAGGCGGAGGGGCCTCTGGGCCGTTATTTTGAAAATATATGTGATGACCCGATGATGGGGCGGGACAGCTGGGAGGAGGCCGAGGGAGAGCTCCAGTATACAACCGTGATTAAAGCCCTGGATAATGGGAATTTTCGAACTGAAGATATGGATTATCTTTTTGCCGGAGATCTGCTCGGTCAGACGATCGCCACATCCTTTGGGGTGATGGAACTGCAGATTCCCCATTTCGGTCTTTACGGCGCCTGTTCGACGATGGGGGAATCCCTGAGTCTTGCGGCCATGGCCATTGACGGCGGCTTTGCCAGACGGGCGGCGGCGGTGACTTCCAGCCACTATGCCAGCGCGGAAAAACAGTTCCGTTTTCCGCTGGCCTATGGCAATCAGCGTTCTCTGGCAGCCACCTGGACGGTGACCGGAAGCGGCGCTGTCATTCTGGAGGACGCTGCAGAGTGCCCGGAAAAGGAATCCGGAAAATATGTCCGGGTGACGGGAATAACCACAGGGAAGATCATTGACTATGGCATTAAAGATTCTCAGAATATGGGCGCCTGTATGGCGCCGGCGGCAGCCTTTGTCATTGCAAATCATTTGAAGGATATGAAGCGGCAGCCGGAGGACTATGACCGGATCATTACCGGAGATCTGGGAACCGTGGGGCAGAAAATCCTTTTTGAGCTGATGGGAGAGGAGGGCTACGATATCCGGAAAGTGCATATGGACTGCGGGATTGAAATTTTTGACCATGAATCCCAGGATACCCATGCCGGAGGCAGCGGCTGCGGCTGCGCGGCGGTGACTCTGTGCAGCTATATTCTGAATCAGTTGGAAACGGGCGGATGGAAGCGGGTGCTTTTTGTGCCGACAGGGGCCCTGCTTTCTAAAATCAGCTTCAATGAAGGGCTTTCCATTCCGGGCATCGCCCATGGAGTGGTTCTGGAAAACAGTTGATATTTTGACAGATTCGTCTATAATAAAAACAATAGGATAAAAATATTAAGGAGCGATAAAGATGAAATTTCATTATGCAAAGCGTCTGGAAAGCTTTCAGGCGGGGATTTTTGCCATATTAAATGAGAAAAAAGAAGAATTAATCCGTCAGGGACGGGAAGTCTATAATCTGTCTGTGGGGACGCCGGATTTCAAACCGGCGCCCCATGTGATGGAAGCGTTTCAGAAAGCCTGTGAAGATCCGGAAAATTATAAATATGCCCTGACAGACATGCCGGAGCTTCTGGATGCGGTGGCAGGCCATTATCAGAAACGTTATGGCGTACATATTGAACGGGATGAGATCATGTCGGTCAACGGTTCCCAGGAAGGCATTGCCCATATTGCGCTGGCGCTGTGCGATGCAGGGGACATCGTTCTTGTACCGAATCCGGGATATCCGATTTTTACAGTGGGACCTTTTTTATGCGGCGCCCGGGTGGAAACCTATGATCTGAAAAAAGAAAATAACTTTCTGCCGGATTTTGACGGTATTCCTGAGGAAGTGGCAAGAAAAACAAAATTTATGATCGTTTCTTATCCGCTGAATCCGGTCTGCGTGGCCGCCGATGACGGGATGTATGAAAGACTGATTCGTTTTGCCGAAAAATATGAGATTATCATTCTGCATGACAATGCCTATTCGGATATTATTTATGACGGAAGAAAGGGCGGTTCTTTTCTGGCCTATGAAGGTGCGAAGGATGTGGGCGTTGAATTTTACTCCCTGTCCAAGTCTTATAACCTGACCGGCGCCCGGATTTCTTTTGTCATCGGAAATAAAGAGATTATCCGGAAATTCCAGACCGTCCGTTCCCAGATTGACTACGGCGTATTCAAGCCGGTTCAGTACGGGGCCATTGCGGCGCTGACAGGGCCGCAGGATGGTGTCATCAGCCAGTGCGCTGAATACGAGCGGCGGAATAAGGCCCTTTGCGGCGGACTTCGGCGTATCGGCTGGAATGTGCCGGACAGTGAAGGGACGATGTTTGTCTGGGCGCCGATTCCTGAAAGCTATACGTCCTCTGAAAAGTTCTGTATGGATCTTGCAGAGAAAACGGGTGTTCTCTGTACGCCGGGCAGCAGCTTCGGAAGCCTTGGCGAGGGCTATGTGCGTTTCGCACTGGTCCGGGATGTGCCGGCGATCGAAAAGCTTGTCCGGGTAATTGATGAAAGCGGCATTTTAAAGGCATAATCTGACGGCTTCTGCACATACTTTCCATAAAGAAAAAATGATATGGAAAGGAAGATCGTTATGATGTTTTTAAAGGCGTTTCTTGTCGGAGGGCTGATCTGCGGACTGATTCAGATTTTAATGGACCGGACCAAACTCTTGCCGGGGCGGATCATGGTACTGCTCGTCTGTCTTGGAATTGTCGGCGGGGTTCTCGGACTTTATAAACCCCTGGTGGATTTTGCCGGAGCAGGGGCGACGGTGCCCCTCAGCGGCTTTGGCTACACCCTGTGGGAGGGTATAAAAAATGCAGTGAATGAAGAGGGATTTATCGGAATATTTAAAGGCGGGTTCAATGCCTCTTCCATCGGCATCAGCGCATCGCTGCTGCTTTCTTATCTGGCATCCCTGATATTTAATCCAAAGATGAAAAAGTAACAGATTCGGTTAAAAATAAGAGAGACCTGAATGATAATTTTTCGTATCATTCAGGTCTCTTTGTTTATTCCGTTCATTAACCGACCGGTGTTGGTGTTGATTCCGATGCCGGAGGCGTTGTTACCGGTGGTTCTGTTGCCGGTGGCTCTGTCGTCGGTGTCGATTCCGATGCGCTGGTGTTGGATGTCGGCGCTTCGGTTGTCGGCTGACAGGTGCAGTAGTAATTTGGAATACTCGATGAGGAGGAATATTCCTGATAACTGGTGCTTGGAGAATTTCCGGTTGCAAGACCGCCGCAGACATTGCAGACAGTGGCGCCGATATGGTCGTTGCAGTAGCCGCTTGGAAGCGCGGATAAATCAAAATATTCAGTGACCGGAGTACATACCGAAGTTCCCACAAGTTTTCCGGATTTTGAGCAGACCGTCCGTGTACCGACATTATCCGGTACAGGGAAGGTGGCGGTTTCAAATCCACATTCCGCATCAATCCGGCGCATAATCCGTGCCCAGAGGTATTCGTGCTCGGTTTCACTCAGACCGGTATATTCCATCGGATAGCTCTGGTCGTAGCCGAGCCATACGCCGGCAGTCAGATATGGGGTGTAGCCCACAAACCATAAGTCTTTACTGTCGTTGGTCGTACCGGTTTTTCCGGCAACATCCATGCCGTCGTTCGGGTTGGATGCGGTACCGGTACCCTGGGTCACAACGTCTCTCATGGCATCCGTCAGGAGATAGGCCGTTGTTTCTTTAATGACCTGTTCGCCTTCCGGATTTGTGTTGTCCAGGAGAACGTTGCCGTCTCTGTCGACAACCTTGGTATAAAATACCGGACGTACACGTACGCCGCCGTTGGCGATCGCCGCATAGGCGCCGGTCATTTCAAGGTTGGTGACACCGTAGGTCAGACCGCCGAGGGCGAGGGATTCCACATAGTCATCATCGGTCAGTGTTGTGATACCGAGTTTTTTACAGTATTCAATGGCGAGGGAAGGTGTAACATCCTCTACCAGGAATTTTGTAGTAACAACGTTCATGGACTGGGTGATCGCCTTACGAACCGTTGTAAGGCCCCAGTATCCGCTGTACCAGTTATTCGGTGAATAACCGGAAGGGGTTGTATACGGAGCATCCATCTTGGTGCTTGCCAGAGTCATTCCCGCAGCATCGATACCCGGCAGATAGCAGGCAAGAATCTTAAAGCAGGAACCCGGCTGGCGTTCGGACTGGGTTTCACGGCTGAAGGATAAGCTTTCCTTTTTCTCGTTACGTCCGCCGGCAATGGCCTTAACTTCACCGGTCTTGTGGTCCATCAGTACGAAAGAAGACTGAAGGGCATATGGCTGGTCAAAGCTTTCGGCAATGGTATTTTCTTCGGTAATACCCATCGCTTCCTTATAGTGATTGATATCCGCCCATGCCTGGTCGGCATTATCGTAGAGCAGTTTGAATCCGGTGTTGCCGTTATTCCAGTTCCAGTACTGCATCGTCATTTCATCATAGTTGGAGGTGGAGCCGTCCTCTTCAAGGACGGAGCAGCGCCATGTCAGACCGAGGGTGTTGATATATCCGAAATTGGAATCGTCATGATATTCTTCATCCACAATGGTCTGCATCTGGTTATCCTGAGCCAGGTAAACTTTCAGGCCGCCGCCGTAAAGCTTGTTGACCGCCTGTTCGGAGGTGTATCCGAGTTTGTCCTGGAGATCCTGAAGAATCTGACGGATAGCCGCATCTTCATAATAGGTAAAGAATTTCTGGTTTCCGCTCTGTTCTTCGGCCCGGGCGGCGATACGTGCGTAAACATCATCGGCCATGGCTTCGTCATATTCAGCCTGAGTCAGGTAACCCTGCTCGAGCATATCGTTTAAAGTTTTGTCCCGGCGCTCTTTGTTGTTTTCCGGATAGGAGATCGGATCAAAGTAGGTCGGGCTGTTGGCAATACCGGCGATGACCGCAGCTTCTGAAGCTGTGACTTCGGAACAGGATTTGCCGAAATAACGCAGACAGGCAGCTTCGACACCGTAGGTGGAAGCGCCCAGGTTAATGGTGTTCAGGTAAGCCTCAAGAATTTCTTCCTTCGACATATTTTTTTCAAGCTCCAGTGCCAGATACTGTTCCTGGAACTTACGTTTAAATTTCAGAAGCATCGAGCTTTCAGCGCCGCCGCCGAAAACGTTCAGCTTTAACAACTGCTGGGTGAGGGTACTGGCGCCTTCGGAGAAATCGCCGGAAGTGATGCCGACGAAGAAGGCACGGACGATACCCTTCGGGTCAATACCGTTATGCTCCCAGAAACGCTCATCCTCCAGGGCGATAAATGCATTCTGGAGAACCTTTGGAATTTCTCCGATATCTTTCTGGATTCGGTTGGTTTCCGGCTGGTAGAGCTGGGTCAGCAGGTTGCCGTCACGGTCGTAAATAAAGGATTTATAACCCTGAGGCATAACATCTTCCACACTGATTTCAGGAGCGCTGTCTAAAACTCCCTTCATCCCTCCGACACCGGCAGCGATCCCCATGACGCCAATGGTAATCAGAAGGAAAATAAAGATGCGGAATATATTAAAACTGACTTTATGCTTTGCTTTTGGAATATCAGAACGAATATGTTTCTCTTTTTTCTGAGTTCCGTGTTTACTGTAGTCCATAAAAAAATAGCCTCCTTTACAAGTGTACATTATAGCAAATATACGCAGTGAAAGCAAAGAAAATTTTGAAATACTGCGGATTTAATGTTACAATTAAGAAATATGTTAGGAAATTTATCGAAAGGATTAATGTGGAATGAGCGGATATAAAATTGTTTACAGGGGCGGCGAAGGCGAGATCGTTGAAAAGAAGTCCCGTTTTATAGCTACAGTATGCCCGGTAAATTCAGAAGAAGACGCGGCAGCTTTTATTGAGCAGACAAAAAAGAAATACTGGGATGCCAGACATAACTGTCATGCCTTTGTCATCGGGGAGCGTAATGAGCTTTCGCGGTGCAGTGACGACGGTGAGCCGGCGGGCACTGCGGGAAAGCCGATGCTGGATGTGCTTTTAGGGGCGGGTCTGCATAATGTCTGCGTGGTCGTCACCCGTTATTTCGGAGGTACGCTGCTCGGAACCGGCGGTCTCGTCCGGGCTTACAGCGGGGCTGTCCAGGAAGGGCTGGCAAACAGTCTGGTCATTGAAAAGATTTTAAACTGCCGGATGAAAATTTATACAGACTATAACGGTATCGGGAAGATTCAGTATATTCTCGGAAAGAGTTCTGCAGTGACGGTAAACAGTGAATACACGGACAGGGTCGTTGTGGAAATTCTTATAGATAAGGTGTTTTCAGAGGCATTAATAAAGGAAATAACAGAGGTGACCAGTGGGAAAGCGGCGATTGAAATTCTGGAAGAATGTTACTGTGGTGTGGCCGACGGAGAAATTATTGTATTTTAATACATTTTATGCAGGAAATACTTGCATTTTACACAACATTCATTGTATACTGTAGGTTGTTAAAAATTTATGCGAATATCAGGAGGAGAAGAACAATGAAAAAAATTGTAAGTTTGGTATGCGTTGCAGCGCTGGCCGTATCGATGCTGGCCGGATGCTCCAGTAAAAAAGAAGAAACCAAAGCCGCAGAAACAACGGCTGCAGCAACGGAAGAATCTGCCGGTGAAACAACTGCAGCAAAGGATTCCGGTAAACTGGTGATGGCTACAGAAGCCGGATTTGCACCGTATGAATATACAGAAGACGGAAAAACTGTTGTTGGCGTGGATGTGGATATTGCCAATGAAATCGCAAAAGCGATGGGTAAAGAGCTTGAAATCCAGAACATGACCTTTGACGGCGCATTACTGGCTGTACAGCAGGGAACCGCAGATTTTGCAGCAGCAGGTATTTCCGTAACACCGGAACGTCAGGAACTGATGGATTTCTCCATCGAATATGCAACTTCCAAACAGGTCGTTGTTGTAAAAAAAGATGCAGGAAAGATTACAGCTCCGGAAGATGTTAAAGAAGGCACCATCGCTGGTGTTCAGATGGGTACAACCGCCGATTACTACTGCCAGGATATTGCCTGTGAAGTGAAACAGTTTAATAAATATGCAGAAGCAGCCATGGAACTGAACAACGGAAAACTCGACTGCATCGTTATGGACTCCCTTCCGGCAGAACAGCTTGTTGCAGCAAACGAAAACCTGGAAATTCTTGACGGCGAACTTTTCACAGATAAATATGCCATCGCTGTAAAGAAAGGCAACACAGAGCTGCTGGATCAGTTAAATGAAGTTTTACAGAAACTTGTTGATGAAGGAAAGGTTGATGAATTTACAATCAATCATACCACAAAATAATTTTGCGAAAGACAAATCGCAGATGGAGGTAACGGCGTGAGTGACTGGTTAATGTCAACTTGGGAAAGCTTTGAAAAAGCGTTTCTCGTAAGCAACCGGTATGTTGCTTATCTGGAAGGTTTTCGGACCACTTTGATTATATCATTTTTTGCAGTGCTTCTTGGTGTATGTGCCGGACTGATTCTGGCCATTATCAAGTATATGGCAAATCATATGGAAAGAAACATTATATTAACAGTGCTTAACTGGATTGCTAATATCTATATTGCGATTATCCGTGGTACGCCGGTATATGTTCAGCTGCTGATTATGTATTTTGTTATTTTTTCAAAATCGGATTTACCGCCCATCGTTTCCGCCATTATATGCTTTGGAATTAATTCCAGCGCCTATGTGGCCGAAATTATCCGCGCCGGTATTGAAGCCGTCGATGCGGGACAGATGGAAGCGGGACGTTCTCTGGGACTTGGATGGACACAGACGATGCTCAGCATCATTATGCCTCAGGCGATTAAGAATATTCTTCCGGCCCTCGGCAATGAATTTATCGTTCTGATTAAGGAAACGGCCGTGGTCGGTACGATTACGGTTCTGGATGTGACCCGGGCGGCTCAGAATGTGGCCATGCTTACATTTGAGTACCTGCCGCCGCTTTTAATTACAGCGGCTATGTATCTGGTGGTTGTCATTATTCTGACAAAACTGCTGGGTATGTTCGAAAGGAGGCTGGCACAGAGTGATCGACGTTAAGAATCTGAATAAAAAATTTGGTGAAAATCACGTACTTAAAGATATCAATGAGCATATTGAAAAGGGTGAAAAGGTCGTTATCGTCGGACCGTCCGGTTCGGGAAAGAGTACCTTTTTACGGTGTCTGAATCTGATGGAGCGGCCGACTTCCGGTCATATTATCGTGGAAGGCCAGGATATTACGACGGCGAAGTCAAACGAGGTCAATCAGATCCGACGGAAGATGGGGATGGTGTTCCAGCACTTTAATCTTTTTCCCCATCTGACGATTATTGATAATATTACCCTGGCTCCGGTGAAATTAAAACTGATGACCAAAGAAGAAGCCCGGCTGAAGGCTGTAGAGCTTTTAAAGCGGGTTGGTCTGGAAGATAAGGCCAATGCCTATCCGGCCCAGCTTTCCGGCGGTCAGAAGCAGCGAATTGCCATTATCCGAAGCCTGGCGATGAATCCGGAAGTGATGCTTTTTGATGAACCGACATCGGCGCTGGACCCGGAAATGGTCGGCGAGGTTCTGGATTTGATGAAACAGCTTGCGGAGGAAGGCATGACAATGATCGTTGTCACCCATGAGATGGGGTTTGCGCGGGAAGTGGCTTCCCGGGTGATGTTTATGGCGGACGGTCATGTTCTGGAACAGAACACACCGGAAGAATTTTTTAAAAATCCTCAGAACGACCGGTTAAAGGATTTTCTCGGAAAAATTTTATAAAAGGGGTTATCCCTTATTCTGAAAAAATGCTGTCAGAAGACGGATGAAGTTTCCGTTTTCCGGCAGCATTTTTTTGTAAGAGTCATTTTGCGGCTATTTCAGGCAAACATTTTTAAAATATTGGCCTTTGAAGCGGCGCCGATGGTTTTGTTAATCACCTGTCCGTCTTTCATAGCGACGAGGGTCGGTACGCTCATGACCTGAAAGGTTCTTGCGAGATCCATGTTCCGATCGACGTCCAGCTTGCATACTTTGATTTCCGGATGTTCAACAGCAATTTCATCGACAACGGGAGAAACCATTTTGCATGGTCCGCACCATGTCGCAAAGAAATCAATAAGTACGGGTCTGTCGGATTCGATGACTTCTTTCTGATAATTTTCCTGGGTCAGTTCAATCACAGACATTGTCAGACCTCCTTTCCTGTTCTGTCTGATTAATTTTCCCTCAAATGCGTCTTTTATACGCTTCGGGAGATCCAATAGCATCATACCATAATCCTTCTTTGAATGGCAATCGAAAAATTAATGGCGGTGGTCATTGAAAATAGCGCTTAAATCATTTATAGTAATAAGAAAAAGAAAAATAAGGACGGATTCAATATGCTTCAAATAAAAAATATACATAAGGAATACCGGACAGGAAGTCTGGTCCAGAAGGCGTTGGATGATGTCAGCCTGAATCTTCGGGATAACGAATTTGTGGCGATCCTCGGACCCAGCGGTTCGGGAAAAACGACCCTGCTGAACATCATCGGCGGCCTGGACCGCTATGATGACGGCGATCTGATTATTAACGGAATTTCCACAAAACGGTATAAGGACAGAGACTGGGATTCCTACAGGAATCACACGATCGGTTTTGTTTTTCAGAGCTATAATCTGATTCCCCATCAGACCGTTCTGGCAAATGTCGAACTGGCGCTGACGATTTCCGGCATCGGCAAGGCAGAACGGACCGAACGGGCGAAGGAAGCGCTGAAACAGGTGGGGCTGGAAGAACAGATTCATAAAAAGCCGAATCAGATGTCCGGCGGACAGATGCAGCGGGTGGCTATTGCCCGGGCGCTGGTCAATAATCCGGATATCCTTCTGGCCGATGAACCGACGGGAGCTCTGGACAGTGAGACCAGCGTGCAGGTGATGGAGCTTTTGAAGGCGGTTGCAAAGGACCGTCTTGTTGTCATGGTTACGCATAACCCGGAACTGGCGGAGGCCTATGCGACCCGGATCGTCAATCTTCGGGATGGAAAGATTTTATCGGACAGCGATGCCTTTTATGTTGATGAAGCGGAACTGGAAGCGCCGGAGCACCGGAATATGGGAAAGGCATCCATGTCCTTTCTGACCGCACTGGCATTGAGCTTTAACAATCTTCGGACGAAGAAGGCGCGGACCTTACTGACTTCCTTTGCCGGATCCATCGGAATTATCGGCATTGCGCTGATTCTGTCTCTTTCGACGGGGGTAAACGACTATATTAAAAATGTGGAAGAAGATACGTTATCCGAATATCCGCTGCAGATTCAGAGCACCGGATTTGATATGACCTCCATGATGGTCAGCGACCAGGGAACGGAAACGCCGGGAGAGACGCCCGAGGGAGATATCCATGTCGTTCAGATGGTGACGAATATGTTTTCAACGATGGATTCCAATGATCTGAAGTCGCTGAAGGCCTATCTGGACGGGGCGGACAGCGGTATTAAAGACTATACGAATGCCGTGGAATATACTTATGGTGTGGAGCCGCAGATTTTCCGTCAGGAAAAGGATGGCGTGCGCCAGGTACACCCGGACAAATCCTTTGATGCCATGGGGCTCGGCGCCTCTGCCGGTTCAAACAGTATGATGTCTATGATGATGAGCACCAATGTTTTTTATGAAATGCCGGAGAATTCCGTGCTGTATGAGAAACAGTACGATGTGAAGGCGGGACGGTGGCCGGAAACATACAATGAATGTGTGCTCGTACTGACTTCCGGCGGCGGAATCAGTGATTTCCTGCTGTATACGCTGGGACTTCGGGACCCTCTGGAGCTGGATGAGATGATCCGGCAGTTTATGAATGAAGAAACGATCCATATTCCACCCGCGGAGGGGACCTGGAATTATGAGGATATCCTTGGAACGGCCTTTAAGTTTATCAGCCGTTCGGAGGCCTATGCTTATGATGATGCCTACAAGGTATGGAAAAATAAGTCCGAAGATAAGGAATATATGAAGAAGCTGATGGCAGAGGCAGAGGATCTGGAGATCGTCGGCATCGTACAGCCGAAGGAAGGGGCGAATGCCTCGGCGCTGTCTCCGGGAATAGGCTATCCGAAATCACTGACCCGGCATGTGGCGGATATTGCGGAGAAAAGTGAAATTGTCAAAGTACAGCTTGGAAATTCTTCCGTCAATGTCTTTACCAATGAACCTTTTGGCACTCAGGACAGTGAAATGAAATCCGATGCCCTTTTTACGATTGATGAGTCAAAGCTTCAAAATGCCTTTGCCTTTGATGAAAGCGCCCTGTCGTCCGGCATGGGCGGAAGTCTGGCCGGCGCCTTTACCCAGGCCGGAGAGGGACTGAATCTCAGCGGAATGATCGACCTGTCCAATATTTCGGTGACTCTGCCGGAGCTGCCGGAAATAAATATGGCCGACCTGGTGCAGAACATCCATCTGTCGGTTTCTGCAGATAAGCTTGCGGCATTTACGGCCGGGATTATGGAAGGGTATCAGGCCTATGCCAAAGCCCATCCGGAAGCGGATTATTCAAATCTGCAGAATGATTTTGCGGCCTATCTTGAAACCGAAGCGGCGCAGCAGATTTTAAAAAATCATATCCAGTCCATCATTCAGGGAAGCGGTGAGATCACGGTGCCTGTGGAAACGCTGCAGGGGCTGGTCCGGGATGTGATGGCCGGATATCAGCAGTTTGTGACGGAAAATGGTTATACTGATGCGGGGCAGTTTGATGTTTATTTTGCAGAATATATACAGACCGCACAGGCTCAGGGAATCCTGCAGCAGTATGCGGAGACACTTTTCGGGAACATCGGGGATATCACTCTGACATGGGATCAGATCAATGGACTGGCGTCGGAGCTGGCCTCGGGATATCAGCAGTATGCCGCCGCAAACCGGCTGCCGGATCCGGGGAAAATGGGCGATCATTTTCTGACCTATCTTGGAACAGAGGACGGACAGCAGCGGATCACTGCGGGACTGGAGACAATGGTGGATATGGCCGGTCTTCAGGAACAGATCGCGGCGCCGATCCGGACTTATATGCAGACTGCCATGGCGTCCTATGGGGAGGCCCTTGGACGGGAACTGGAAAATCAGATAACGGCGGCGATGCAGCAGGTTACCGGACAGCTTGCATCCGGAATGGAAGCGGCCATGGGCCAGGCGATGCAGCAGATCGGCGCCAGCCTCCAGAACGCCATGCACATTGATACCCAGGCCTTTGAAGAAGCCTTTCAGATGAATATGGACGGGGAAGAGCTGATGGAGCTGATGATGTCCATGAATTCTTCAAAAACAGCAACCTATGAAAGTAACCTGAAAAATCTCGGCTATGTGGATTTTGAAGTTCCGAGCGGAATTAATATTTATCCGAAGGACTTTGTCAGCAAGGAAGGCGTTGTGAAGATCCTTGATGATTATAACTCACGGATGGAAGCGGAAGGAAAGGATGAACAGGTCATCACTTATACGGATGTGGTCGGAACACTGATGTCCTCGGTCACAGATATTATCGATGTTATCAGCTATGTCCTGATTGCCTTTGTGGCCATTTCACTGGTCGTATCTTCGATTATGATCGGTGTCATTACCTATATCAGCGTCCTTGAGCGGAAAAAAGAAATCGGTATCCTGCGGGCCATCGGCGCTTCAAAGGGAAATATTTCCCAGGTATTTAATGCCGAAACCTTTATCATCGGCCTCTGTGCAGGACTGATCGGCATCGGAATTACAGCGCTGCTGTTGATTCCGGGCAATGCGCTGATTCATCATCTGGCGGGAACGGCGGAGGTCAGCGCGGTGCTTCCGGTGGTTCCGGCTGTCATACTTATCGGTTTAAGTGTGCTGCTGACGCTGCTGGGAGGTCTGATACCATCGAAAAAGGCGGCCAAGAGCGACCCGGTGACGGCGCTGAGAACAGAATAGATCCAATGACAGAATACATATAAAAAAGTCTGCAAATAAAAAGTCAAGCAGAAAATAAGGAACTTTGAAAATTTTATACAGGTTGAAAAAAGAGTACCAAAACAAGACCACCGCCTGGCACTGGTCTGATACTGGTAAAAGATATGAAGTTACAGTTCTTCGGCTTCTGGCAAAGAGGAAAGATATTCTTTTACTCGTCCATAGTAAATACGTAGAAACTTGTTTGCTCCGGCAGTCATGTAAACGTAGTAAGGTTTTCCCTGCTTTCGCTTTTTATCCATAAATGCATAGACAGGATCATCTGCTGGAGAACGCTTGATAAGGCTGTCCATGATCTGAAAAAGCGCTTTCCGTAAACTGGGGGAACCTTTCTTGGAGGTACGAACGCTTTTCTGGATATGTTGTCCAGAATCGTTTTTTCCAGGATCAACACCTGCGAAAGCAGTTAAAGCTTCCCGGTGAGTAAAACGTGTGACATCTCCGATCTCAGCTATAAGTTGCGGTCCGAGTGATGTACCGACACCATTCATTGCCATGACAACGGGATATTCCGGTAAGGTGGAAGCAAGTTTATTCATTTCCTGACGGAGAGATTCCACAGTTTCAGAAGAAACGTTTAACATGGCTACTGCTTGCCGAACCAGCATTTTAGTATTGTCATCCTTTGGGAAAACAGCAATCAGATCAGAAGAAAGGCAATAGACTTTTGCTGCTTTTTCTGCACTGAAATTATAGCCTTTCCGTCTGCACCAATTCTGATAGTGTTCGGTAAATGCATTGAGGGATTTCCCGCGGACACACTCCACATGCCAATAAGTATGGACGAAATCGACCCATTTCTGGCTTCCGTCACTACGTGCAGGGCTGTCAAAGAAGTCATTGGCACCCGGATAGGTCTGGTCAAGAATGGAGATGAGGTTGTTTTTCATAGCTGTTTTCTGAGCCATGTAGAAACCGAATTGACGATTCATTGTTTTAAGTTGGTTACGTGTTTTATCCATGTTTCCATATTGCTTCAATTTCGTCCAACGGTCAAGTGTATAACGAGCGATTTTTTTAGAATCAGCCTTATCCGTTTTGGGAGTGCGAAGAGAATCGTCTCCGAAGTCCCTGATTAAGATAGGATTTACGGCACTGACAAAGATACCGGCATTGGTAAGCCAGGTGGCAACAGGTTCGTAATACCTGCCAGTGTGTTCCATACAAACCTTGGTTTCGCCGTCAAGAGCCTTGATTTCATTGATTAACCCATTGATAGCGGATTGGGTATGAGGAATGTCACAGGGCGGCATAAGAACAATATCACCGGGTCTGCGTATGGTAACCGTACTTTTACCTTTGGAAACATCAATACCTACTGCGTTCATAACAATACTCCTTTGAATATATTTGCAATGGTCAATACCAGTTTACCTATTGCCTATTCAATCTACTGGGGATGTTACACGAACGCCAAAGGGTTCAACCTGCGTAAAACGAATGCTGCGAATGAGGAGCTGGTTGGATGACTTATTTACGGACGTAAAGTCCTAGGAGACGAAAGCCAGACCTATTGCAACACTCATTCTAACAGCTTAGGCAACAAGATGGGTAATTCCTTACTGGTTGTAAGGGATATTAACCATAAATATATTGTAGTAGGAGACGAATTATGGAATACGTAACACTTGGAAAAACCGGATTAAAAATTTCGCGTATGGGCTTTGGAGGAATCCCGATTCAGAGAATTGATGCCCAGGGAACAAAAAAACTGATGACAGTCATGGCTGAAAAAGGCATTAATTATATCGATTCTGCCAGAGGCTATACGGTCAGCGAAAGCTTTATCGGCGAAGGACTTGAGGGAATCCGGGACAAATTTATTCTGGCCACAAAGAGCATGTCCCGGACAAAAGAAGCGATGGCTAAAGACATTGATATCAGCCTTGAAAATTTCCGTACGGATTATATTGATTTATATCAGGTGCATAATCCGAGCGTGGAGCAGCTTGACCAGGTCATCGGAGCAGACGGGGCGCTGGAGGCGCTGCTGGAAGCGAAAGAAGCCGGAAAGATCGGTCATATCGGACTGACGGCCCATTCCCTCGAAGTGTTTGAAAAAGCGCTGGAAATGGACTGGGTGGAAACCATCATGTTCCCGTATAATATTGTTGAGAGACAGGGCGAAGCGCTGATCCACCGGTGCCGTGAAAAAAATATCGGGTTTATTGATATGAAACCGCTGGCCGGCGGCGCCATTGAGGATGGACGTCTGGCCCTCCGGTTTATCTGTGCAAATCCGGATGTGACGGTGGTCATTCCGGGAATGTATGATGTTTCCGAAATTGAAAAAAATATCGAAGCGGTTGAAGATACAACACCTCTGACAGGGGAAGAACTGGAGGGAATGGAGGCTGTGAGAAAGCAGCTCGGCACCAATTTCTGCCGTCGGTGTAATTACTGCCAGCCGTGTACCGTCGGTATTAATATTTCCGGCTGTTTCCTGTTCCAGGGATATCTGGACCGCTATGGACTGGAGGACTGGGCACGGGACCGCTATGCGACGATTCCGGTAAAGGCTGGCGCCTGTGTGGAATGTGGGGAATGTGAGACACGGTGTCCGTATAATCTGCCAATCCGCGAAATGCTGAAAAAATGTGCGGCGGCTTTTGGCGAATAAGAGGTGTAAGAAAGGTGATTTTCCGATTTTGGAAAATCACCTTTTTTATATATGGGTCCGCTTTTATATATGGGTCCGCTTTTATATATGGGTCCGCTTTTATATATGGATCTGCCGGAATCAGATACGGTTCAGAAACATCTGATGGATACGCGGATCACAGTCCAGCTCGGGATGGAAAGAAATTCCCATCTGATTTTTATAGGCGGCGCCGACGATGTGCCCGTCAACCTGTGCAAGAATTTCCGCATCTTCGCTGACGCTGTCAATATAAGGGGCGCGGATAAAGGTCATCGGTATTTCACCGACATGGGCGAAGCGTCCGCGGGTGTGAAAACTTCCAAGCTGGCGTCCGTAAGCATTGCGGCGGACAGTGACGGGCATGGTGCCAAAATAGACATGGTCATCATTGGAGAGTTTTTCAGCGAGGAGGATCAGCCCGGCACAGGTGGCAAGGACGGGAAGCCCTTCCTGAATTTCTGCTTTGAGGGGGGCGAACATATCCAGTTCCCTTAAAAGCTTTCCCTGGACGGTGCTCTCACCGCCGGGAAGAATCAGGCCGTCAATGGCCGTTTTTAAATCCTCTTTTTTTCTCAATTCAATATAATCTGCATTTAACTTCTCAAGGAGCTTTCCGTGTTCTGCAAAGGCGCCCTGAACGGCGACAATTCCGATACGCATATTATTTCCCCCGTTCAGCCATAAGAATTTCGATTTCCTGGGCATTAATACCGACCATGGCTTCCCCTAAATCCTCGGAGAGTTCGGCAATCATTTTTGCATCGGTAAAGTTGGTAACGGCTTTGACGATGGCATTGGCCCGTTTTTCCGGATTACCGGATTTAAAAATACCGGAGCCGACAAAGACGCCCTCGGCGCCGAGCTGCATCATCAGCGCGGCATCCACCGGTGTGGCAACGCCGCCGGCAGCAAAATTGACGACCGGAAGACGGCCGTTGTCGTGGACATATAAGACGAGGTCGTAAGGTACCTGAAGCTTTTTTGCTTCGTCGAAAAGTTCGTCTTCGCGCATGGAAGTGATCTGAGCGATCTGTCGGTTCATTTTTCGCATATGGCTGACAGCCTGAACGATATCGCCGGTTCCAGGTTCACCTTTTGTACGGATCATGGATGCACCCTCACTGATGCGCCGCAGAGCTTCTCCCAAATCCTTTGCACCGCAGACAAAAGGCACCTGAAATCTGGTTTTATCAATATGATAAACGTCATCTGCCGGAGTCAGCACCTCGCTTTCGTCAATATAGTCGATTTCAATGGCTTCCAGGATCTGCGCTTCCACAAAGTGGCCAATCCGGCATTTTGCCATAACGGGAATAGTCACGGCCTCCTGAATACCGCGGATCATTTTCGGATCACTCATACGGGCAACACCACCGGCAGCACGGATATCTGCAGGGATACGTTCCAGGGCCATGACGGCGCAGGCGCCTGCATCCTGAGCGATCCGGGCCTGCTCCGGAGTGGTAACATCCATAATGACGCCGCCCTTTAACATCTGTGCGAGTTCTTTATTCAGGGTATATCTTTCATTGTTCATAGTATTGGACTCCTTTATCATTGTACTTTACAAAAGTTATGCTATGAATTATAATCTATTTTGACCATATGAAAATAATCAGATAAAATATATTTAAAATGGTCAGATGAGAGGGGGATTCCCGAATGTTAACCTATTCTTTTGTCGATTTAGGGTCAGACAGTTTGTATGAACATTTATATAAATCCATAAAAAATGACATTATTAACGGAAAATTAAGGGCGGGGGACAAGCTGCCGTCAAAGCGGAGTTTTGCAAAGAATCTGAATATAAGTACCATTACGGTGGAAAATGCCTATGCCCAGTTAATGGCCGAAGGCTATATTTATTCAATCCCGAAAAAGGGCTATTTTATTTCCGAAGTCAAATCCTTTAAAGAAGCCAAAGCCAGAGAGAAGCGCGAGACAGTGCTTCCGGTTCCGGAAGAACCCCATTATTTTGCAGATTTTATCAGCAACCGGACCAATCATGAAAATTTCCCTTTTTCTGTCTGGGCAAAGCTGGTCCGTGAAATGGTGTCCGGCGAGAGTGCCACCCTGCTTCAGCCGCCGCCGGTGGGCGGGATTCCGGAGCTTCGGAAAGCCATTGCAGATCATCTGTATGCCTTTCGAGGTATCGGTGTATCGCCGGAGCAGATTATTATCGGTGCGGGAACGGAATATCTCTACGGACTTTTAATCCAGCTTTTCGGCAATACGGCCATTTATGCCATTGAAGATCCGGGATATGCAAAAATTTCCAAAATCTACGAAAGCCATGGGGTCCGGGTGCGGCACATACCGATGGATGAAAACGGTATCCGGACGGAAGTGCTGGAGGCTTCGGCTTCGGACATTCTGCATTTATCGCCGTCACATCACTATCCGACGGGCATCGTAACGTCCATCAGCCGGAGGTATGAGCTTCTGGGCTGGGCTTCAAAAAGTGAAAAGCGTTATATCATCGAGGATGATTATGACAGCGAATTCCGTCTTCTTGGACGGCCGATTCCGGCGCTGCAGAGCATTGATGTGATGGATAAGGTGATCTATATGAATACGTTCAGCAAAAGTCTGTCTTCGACGATCCGTATCAGTTATATGGTGCTGCCGGAGAAGCTTCTGAAAATGTTTTATGCGAAGCTGGGCTTTTATTCCTGTACCGTATCCAATTTTGAACAGTATACGCTGGCCCGGTTTATTTCCGGCGGGTATTTTGAAAAGCATATTAACCGGATGCGGAATTATTACAGGAATCAGCGGGATATGCTGCTGGAAAGCATCCGGAAAAGCTCGCTGCAGGGTCAGATTGAGATCAAAGAAGAAAATGCCGGACTTCATTTTCTGATGGAGATTTCCACAGAGATGACCGATGAAGCGCTGGAACACTCAGCCGCAGAGGCCGGAATAGGTATTTCCTGTCTGTCAAAATACTACCGCCATCCCGATGCGGCGAAGCAGCACGTGGTCGTTTTGAATTATTCCGGTGTAGAGCGGGAGCGGATGGACGAGGCGATGAAACGGCTGAGCCGGTGTCTGAAAAATCCCGATTGACAGCCGGAGGCTTTCATGTTAGGCTAAATAAAGAAATAAGACAAAAATCATGGATTGGAGATGGAAGAATGAAGATGACTTCTTGCAGATAATGAAATTGATATCAGTACACAAAACGGACATCGCTGACAGAGGCGGTGGCATTTCGTGTGCGTGCAGGAAGAGAATCTTTCGTCAATCCGGAATATCTATATCGTGAGGCTGGCCCTTCGGGGGCAGTCGTCTATGGTTGTGAAAAGTTTAAGGCGCAGGATATCTGGGCCTTCTTTTTTTGCACGCAGGAAAGGAGGCTTCGGATGGCTTTAATTGAAGTAAAAAATTTAAGCTTTTATTATGAAGGCAGTTATGATTATGTTTTTGAAAATGTAAATTTCCGGATAGATACCCAGTGGAAACTGGGTCTGGTCGGGCGAAACGGCCGGGGAAAGACAACGCTCTTAAAATTGCTTATGGGGAAAATGGCCTGTCAGGGGGAAATCATCACCAATGCGGTATTTGATTATTTTCCCTTTGAGGTAAAAGATAAAAGCCGGAATACGGAAGAAGTGCTGGAGGCGCTGGATCCGTCCTGTGAATTCTGGAAAATCTGCCGGGAGCTGAATCTGATCGGGGTGGATGCCGAGGTGCTGTTCCGGCCCTTTGAGACATTGAGTCATGGAGAACAGACAAAGGTACTGCTCGCACTGCTTTTTGCAAAGGAAAATCATTTTCTGCTCATTGACGAACCGACCAACCATCTGGATATGGAAGCGAGAACCGCGGTCAGTCAGTATCTGAGCCGGAAAAAAGGATTTATCCTCGTATCCCATGACCAGTATTTTCTGGACAGTTGTGTGGATTATATTCTGGCGATCAACCGGAATTCCATTGATGTGGAACGGGGGAATTTTTCAGTCTGGTGGATGAACCGGCAGCGGAAGGATGCCCACGAGCAGGCTGAAAACGAGCGTCTGCAAAAGGATATCCGACGCCTGAAGTCGGCGGCGGGGCAGGCCGGAAAGTGGGCGGACGATGTGGAATCCACAAAAATCGGAAAAAAATCCGGAATGAACGAAAAGCATAAGGGGGACAGCAGGGCTTACATCGGTGAAAAATCCCGCCGCATGCAGCAGCGCCGGAAAAATCTGGAACGGCGTCAGCAGCAGGAAATCGAAGAAAAGGAAAATCTGCTGCAGGATTTGGAAACGGTGGAAGATCTGACCGTAAAACCGCTGGCCCATCATAAAAAATATCTGGCGGAGCTTGAAAACCTGGAAATATATTATGGTGAAAAAAAGGTATGCGGTCCTCTGGATATCCGGATTGAACAGGGAAAACGGATCGCTCTGGCCGGGAGAAACGGCAGCGGAAAGTCAAGTATTTTAAAACTGATCCTTGGCGAAACGCTTTCATGGCGGGGGAATTTTTCCATGCCGTCCGATTTAAAGATTTCCTATGTGCCCCAGGATACATCGGAACTTCGTGGGTCTCTGGCATCGTTTATTCAGGCGGGGAATATTGACAAAACCCTCTTTTTAACGATTCTGAGGAAGATGGATTTTTCAAGGGAGCTGTTTGAAAAACCAATGGAAAGCTACAGCAGCGGTCAGAAGAAAAAAGTCCTTCTGGCCGGAAGTCTCAGTGAATCCGCTCATTTGTACATCTGGGATGAACCGTTGAATTATATCGATATATTTTCACGGATGCAGCTTGAGGCTTTTATAAAAAAGGTGCAGCCGACGATGCTGATCGTGGAGCATGACCGGAAATTTGTTGAAAATGTTGTAAATTCCGTCATTTCGGTGGATGACGAATATTGACGTCCTGAATATTCTATGTTATGATTGCTAGTAATGAAAACTACGTATGGAGGAAGTAACCATGGATTATCGCATAATTGCTGACAGTTGTCTTGATTTGACACCGGAGATGAAAGAGGAAGGGAAGATTCAGATTGTCCCGCTGATATTACAGGTCGATGGTGTGGACTTTATCGACGATGCTTCTTTTGACCAGAAAAAGTTTATTAAGGCTGTGGCAGATTTTGAAGGCTGCCCGAAATCCAGTTGTCCTTCCCCGGAAGATTATAAAAAAGCCTTTGGTGAAGATGAGATTCCGGCTTTCTGCGTAACCTTATCTGCGGAGTTAAGCGGCTCGTATAACAGCGCGGTCCTCGGCCAGCGGCTGGTGCAGGAGGAATTTCCGAATAAAAAGGTTCATATTTTTAATTCGCGTTCCGCATCTGCCGGTGAAACTCTGATTGCCATGAAGGTTCAGGAACTTGCGGAATCGGGCATGGACTTTGAAGAAGTCGTTGAAAAGACCGAGGAATTTATCCGTCATCAGGATACGATGTTTGTCCTTGAAAATCTGGACACGCTCCGCAAAAACGGACGGCTCAGCGGCATGAAGGCCACACTGGTCAGCGTGCTGAATATTAAACCGGTCATGATGGCGACACCGGAGGGGACGATCGAGCAGTGCAGCCTTGGACGGGGAACTAAAAAGGCGCTCAAAAAGATGGTTGAAGAAGTCGGTAAAAAAGTATCCGATATGGAGCAGAAGATTTTTGCTATTTCCCACTGCAATTGTCCGGAACGGGCAGCTTTCGTGCAGGAAGAAGTAAAACGGCTTTACAGCTTTAAAAAAATCGTTATTGCGGATACAGCGGGAGTAAGCACCATGTATGCCAATGACGGCGGTATTGTAATTTCATTTTAATAAAATGAATCGGGGCCCGGAGAAATCCGGGCCCTGTTTGCGTATAAATCGAAGAGCCACCACACATACTATCCGTAGATTTCAGGATGGAGTGTGACGTCATGGGCGGAAGCGGCGGAATAAATGTATATGAAAAGGCGTGGGAGCAGATGACCCGGGAAAAATCCTTTGAGGGCTATGTTCCGGAACGGGTATGCATCGCATTGGATCAAAATGGCGGGGCGCCCTGCCGGCCAACGGTCCTTCCGGGGGAATATGTTTTTCGGGGGCAGGTCATCGGAGAACCTGCCTGTGAAGCGGGAAGCTGTGTCCACGCCAGCATCAGCGGATATGTCGAAGAAATTTACCGGTACCAGAGGGCGCCGGGAGTCACAGAGGCCTGTGTGAAAATCCGGAAAAGTGCGGAAAAGCACAGAGAGTGGCGCCCCTTTGCCATGGCCTTTGAAAAGCAGGATATACGGAAAATTTTATACCGGACCGGGGTTGATCCGTCAAGGCTTGGAAAGGCCGGGACGCTGATCGTCAATGGTTTTGCAAATGAACCTTACATCACTTCCGGTTACCGTCTCATGATGGAGAGCCCGGGAAAAATCGTGATCGGCGCAGTTTTGGGAGCGATGGCGGCGGAAGCGGAAAGAATTTATATATGTATCAATGAGGATGCCTTTGATGCGGTAGCCCGGGTGACCCGCAGCGTGCAGAAATACGGACAGAATATGGGCAGCCGCCGTCCCATTCGAGTGATTTCCATGAAACACCGTTATCCCGGCGGAAATGAAAAAATCATTGTAAAAAAAATTCCCGGGAGACAGAAGGACGATGCCGTGGTGGTGACGGTGGCTGAAATGGCAGCGCTTTATGACGGCGTCTATGACGGTGAACCCTGGACACGGGTGGGCATTACGGTTTCGGGGGAAGTGGCCCACCCGAAAAACCTGTGGGTTCCCATCGGAACCAATATTCAGGACATTGTAGATTATTGCGGGGGAAAAACAAAAGAGTCCCTAATCATTCACGGCGGTCCGATGCGCGGGTGTACCGTGGACGGCCCGAATGCCTGGGTGACAAAGCAGACCTGCGGTCTGCTCGTGCTGCGGGGCAGAAAGGGAACCGCCAGAGCCTGTATTCACTGCGGTCAGTGCAGGGAAGTCTGCCCCCAGGGGCTGATGCCCGATAAAATCGAAGCTCTGTATCTTTCAGGAAAAGAAATCCCGGAAAGTTACAGGGCTTCCGAATGTATCCGGTGTGGTCTCTGCTCCTATGTGTGCCCTTCCGGAAGGCGGCTGACGGAATATATGGGTCAGGTGAAAAAAGGCCGCATCCGTGGCAGGGAAAATACGAAGCAGGGAAACCGGGGCGAATATATTTACCTTAAACCGTCTTTTTTCGGAAAATTTCGTCCGATGGAAGTGGGGAGCCAGAGCGCCCCGCATATTCATCGGCGTGGAACGGTACAGGATGTGATGAAGCAGAGTATGCTGGCGCTGGTGCCTGTCATCGCAGGGGCCCTTTATCAAAATCAGAAGTCCGGCCTTCATCTGCTGCTGATGCTTCTGGTCGGGGTGCTGACCGCCGTCCTTTCAGAATATTTCTGGCAGATGCTGAAAAATGAATATCTGTCGGTCGGTGATTATTCCGCCGCATTTACGGGACTTCTGCTGCCTCTGTTGTTTCCGCTGGAAACACCGTTGTGGAAAATATTTCTTGCCACGGCTTCGGCAGTGATTATCGGAAAGCAGATTTTCGGCGGTATCGGCCGTTCCCCGGTACATCCGGTCCTCGTCGGAAAGCTTCTTTTTTCGCCCTATGGAATTCCGCTGATTGAAAATCTCTGGTTTTTTGCCGGATTAAGCTGTGTATGGATGTTTTTGAAGCGGATGTATCCGCCCTTTTACAGTCTGGCCTATCTGGTGGTTCTCGGTATCTGGGCGCCGGAAAATCTTCAGTCGGCTTCGGTTTTTCTGGCGGCGGCCTTTTTGATCTGGAATTATGAGACCATGCTGCCATCGAAAACGGAGCGATGGATATTTACACTGGCATCGGCTGCTGTCACCCTGTTTTTTCAGGAAATCGGCGCGGGAACCTTCGGCCTGTTCTTTGCCATCGCCCTGATGAGCGTGGCGGCCCGTCTGCCGGATGCCCGATTCGTGAAAAGAATTTGAAAAGCCTTGCCTTTTTCATAGCAACCCCCTATAATATTAATGGTATTATATGGAGGTAATTATGGAAAAAAATACAAAAAAAGTAAAGCGGAGAAAGGCCGCCGGACGTCCGGAAAAAACAAAGCGCAGGAGAGGCGGCATAATCGGCCGGATACTGCAGATTGTTCTGGTCGTCCTTCTTGCCTTTGTTCTCTTTTATGTGATACGGAATTTTGGTGAAGGAAATAAATATAATAATAAAGGAATCGAGGCCTATAACCGGGCAGATTATGAAATGGCGAATACTTATTTTGGAAAGGCTGTCGAGTACGATGAGAAGAACGGTGAGTATCAGATGAATCTCGGTCTGGCCCAGAGTGAACTCAAGCTCTATGACGAAGCGATGGCATCTCTGAACAAAGCGCTGGAATTTACAAAACGGGACAAAGATATCCAGCGTGTCCACCGGGCCATGGGAATTTCTCTGATGTATCAGGGAAAATACGACGAAGCCATCGAGTCCTTTAATAAAGCGCTGGATGGTAAGGAAAGCCGGTTTTCGGATACGGAGATTGATATTCTCTATTATAAAGCGGAGACCGAGGATAAGGCCGGAAAATATGTGGAAGCGGTGATGACCTATACGAAGATCGTTGAACAGGAAAAGAGCGCCGATGCCTATATGCTCCGCGGTATGTCCTATGTAAAGGTCGGTGACAGCACCAGTGCGGAAGCGGATCTGCGGACAGCGATTAAAAAGGATAAGAAAAATTATGAGATTTACATGACACTGTATAAAGCGCTGATGGATCAGAACAAAACGGAAGATGCCAGAGCCGTCCTCGAAGAAGCTTTAAAGCTCGGCGGAAGCAAGGGACAGGATCTGGTGAACCAGGGAAATATCTATCTGAAGCTGGGCGAATATGCATCGGCGGAAGAGAAGTTTAAAAAGGCTCTGGATAAGGGGGAAGTTTCGGCCCATCTCGGTTATGCAGAACTCTACAGGACTGAGGAAAAACGGAATTATCCGGAGGCGGAGGCCCATTTTGAGGCTTATCTGGCACAGGTGACCGACGATGCCGAAGCCTATAATAAATATGGAAGCTTTCTGATGGATCAGGAAAATTATACAAAAGCGGAAGAAATATACACCCGGGGCGTTGCCCTGAATAACCGTCTTCTGGACCGGACGATTTCGAAAAATCAGATTTCGGCGGCAGAGCATGCGGGCAACTGGGCGAAGGCACTGGAATATATGAATGTGTATCTGCAGAAATACTCCGATGATGCGGAGGCTGTCAGAGAAAAGGCATTTATCCAGACGCGGATAAGATAGAAGAGGTATTATGGCAGAAATATATGAAACAAAACAATTAACAGAACGGGTGATTCTCGTCGGCGTATCATTTATGGAGGGCGAGGACACAGAGCAGTCTCTGGATGAACTGGAAGAACTGGCTTATACGGCCGGGGCCCAGGCGGTGGGACGGCTGATCCAGAACCGGGAGGCCCCTCATCCGGGAACCTATCTCGGCAAGGGGAAGATCGAGGAACTGAGGGAACTTATCTGGGAAACGGATGCGACGGGCATTATCTGCGATGATGAATTATCGCCGGCTCAGCTTGCCAATCTTCAGGATATGCTCGATACGAAAGTGATGGACCGGACGCTGATTATTCTGGACATATTTGCTCAGAGGGCATCCACGAGGGAAGGAAAGATTCAGGTCGAACTGGCCCAGCTCCGGTACCGGTCAACCCGGCTGACCGGACTTGGACGGTCCTTATCCCGTCTGGGCGGCGGTATCGGCACGAGGGGACCCGGTGAGAAGAAGCTGGAAGTGGACCGGCGATTGATCCGGGAACGGATTTCCCAGTTAAAACAGGAGCTGGAAGCGGTGAAGCGGCACAGGGAAGTGGCCCGTCAGCAGCGGAGCCGGAATCCGGTACCGGTGGCTGCCATTGTCGGTTACACCAATGCAGGAAAATCTACATTATTAAATCAACTGACCGGCGCCGGTGTGCTGGAAGAGGATAAGCTTTTTGCCACACTGGACCCGACAACACGGAATCTGAAGCTTCCGAGCGGTCAGGAAATCCTTCTGACCGATACGGTCGGATTCATACGAAAGCTTCCCCATCATTTAATCAACGCTTTCCGAAGCACGCTGGAGGAAGCCAAATATGCGGATATAATTCTCCATGTGGTCGATGTATCCAACCCTCAGGCAGACATTCATATGCATGTCGTCTATGACACGCTGAATGAACTTCAGGTCGGTGATAAACCGGTCGTGACCCTCTTTAATAAAACAGACCGCCTTGAAGCGGAGGGATCGGAAGGTATTTTTAAGGACTTCCGGGCGGATAAAACGTTGAAAATATCTGCCAGATATCAGAGCGGTTTTGATGAACTCAAAGCGGTGCTTGAAGATATTCTCCGGGAGAGCAAAATGCTCATCGAACGGGTTTTTGAATACAGCCGTGCCGGGGATATTGCCGTGATCCGTAAATACGGTCAGCTTCTGGAAGAAGAATATCGCGCCGAAGGGATTTTCGTCCGTGCTTATGTGCCAAAGGACGTCTATGCCCAGTTGGAATTTTAAGCGTATAAAAAAGTATGTCCGAATAAAACTGTGAAATGTTTTTTCGGACATACTTTTTTATTTTCAGGAATCTTTTGTCTCAGTGCAGGGAACCGTTTTTTCGGTTGAAGACTTCAAAAATAGCGTTATTGTTCTTTTTAAAGGTTTCGAAAAGAACGTCTTCAAGGACGTCATCGCCGGTGGAATCCATACCGGAGATCAGGTTTTTCAGGACCGGAATAAAAGTGAACCACATGATCGAGCTATAGAGATTAATGAAGGTATTATCCCGGTAGATCCGGTTACACATTTCATGGCCGATATTGTAGATGGTTTTTTCATACCGGTGAATGTCATCGTCCAGTTCATGAATATACTGGTAGCCGTACATACTGAGCTTTGTCGGAAGCTTCTGGTCGCTGATGAAGCGCGGATCTTTGATGATTCGGTAGTTCTGTTCTTCGGAGATCTGCTGGACAAGCTGATTTAAAAATTCACTGTTGTTGACATAGGCGATCAGGGAATCCTTATTAATATCGGTTTTTAAGATTTTCTCGACCTTGTCGAAGCTCTGGTTATACAGGGCGATATCATAGCGGATGTTTTCAAATTCTTCGTCCAGAATTTCCAGAGTGGCCGCCAGACGGTTTAATTTTCGTTTGACGCTCATCGGCGGTTCATAGAAGGATTTATAGCCGAGTCCGTGTTCCACTTCTGCCCAGGCATGCTGGAGGACCGTACGGAGCTGGATTTCAAAGCGGATATCCTGGTATTTCTGGTATTCGACAAGACGGCACCGGCTGTCTGTGAATTTTACGATGACATGGAGGGAGTTGTAGCCGAATTCGATCCGGCTGTTCTTTTCCTTTTTCCGCTTATCGACGATTTCGCAGACCTCAAAGGTATTTTCCAGAAGCTCCAGAATCGTATCCACATCATTTTCAAAAAGGGTGATGATCCGGACGCCGAGAATATCGGTGATTTCGTCCAGATGGGCGTACTTGTTTTTATACATGGCTTTATTCCGAAGGGCTTCTTCGGTTTTGATGCGGATGGCCATGTTTGAAATTTTTATATGGTTGACTTCCAGAAGCGTGTTGATGATGTCATTGACATCCAGAGAAAGCTTCTGGTAGACATCAAGCTTCTGATGATATTCAGACATAATTGTATTTAAACGTTTATTCATAATATTTCTCCGTTCTTATGGTTGAGGCATACAGAACTATTTTACCATAGATTTGATAATTTTGGTATCTAAAAATATGAAATCTGTCCATGAAAGGGGATGTGTTTGACGACCGGGCGGTTTTTATATTATAATAGAAACAATGATGCATGAAAGGGGATATACATGAGTTACGCAGATAAATTATTTATAGATATGTGCCAGGATATTCTGGATAACGGATACAGCACCGAGGGGGAAAAGGTTCGGCCAAAATGGGAAGACGGCAGCTATGCATATACGATCAAGCGTTTCGGTGTTGTCAACCGATACGATTTATCCAAAGAGTTTCCGGCGCTGACCCTTCGTAAAACCTTCTTTAAGAGCGCTGTGGATGAAATCCTCTGGATATGGCAGAAAAAATCCAACAATGTCCATGATTTAAAAAGTCATATCTGGGATGAATGGGCGGATCCGGACGGCTCGATCGGTAAAGCCTACGGCTATCAGCTCGGTGTGAAACATCAGTATAAAGAAGGCATGATGGACCAGGTGGACCGTGTGCTTTTTGACCTGAAAGAAAATCCCTACAGCCGGCGGATTATGACAAATATTTATGTTCATGAGGATCTGCATGCGATGAACCTTTATCCGTGTGCCTACAGCATGACGTTTAATGTGACGGATGGCAGATTGAATGCTGTGCTGAACCAGCGTTCCCAGGACATCCTTGCGGCGAATAACTGGAATGTGGTTCAGTATGCGGTGCTGCTTCATATGATCGCCCAGGTCAGCGGACTGGAGGCAGGAGAACTGGTACACGTGATCGCAGACGCCCATATTTATGACCGGCATATTCCAATCATTAAAGAACTGATCGCCAGAAAGCCTCTGCCGGCGCCGACCTTCTGGATCAATCCGGAAATTAAAAATTTCTATGATTTTACAACGGATGATGTCCGCCTGGACAATTACGAGGCCGGACCTCAGATAAAAAATATTCCGATTGCAGTTTAGGAGGTATTTGAGATGAATATTATTGTGGCAGTGGATAAAAACTGGGCTATCGGCTATCAGAATAAATTGTTGAACAGTATACCGGAGGATATGAAATTTTTTCGTGAGACGACTACCGGAAAGGTCGTGGTGATGGGACGAAAGACCCTTGAAAGCTTTCCGAACGGACGGCCTCTGAAAAACCGGACCAATGTCGTCATTACGGGACAGACGGACTATGAAGTGCCGGATGCCGTGGTGGTCCACAGTGTGGAAGAGGCTCTGGAATATCTGAAAAAATTTAACTCCGAAGATATCTATGTTATCGGCGGAGAGAGCATTTACCGCCAGATGCTTCCTTATTGTGATGTGGCCCATGTGACGGTGATGGATTATGCCTATCAGGCGGATACATGGTTTCCGAATCTGGACGCCATGGAAGAATTTGTGGTCGCTGCGGACAGCGAAGAAAAAACCTATTTTGATCTGGAGTACTGCTTTAAAATGTATGTGCGGAAGTCAAAACTTGAAGAATTGAAAATGGATATGTAAAAAAAGTAAACGTCAGGTTATGTCTGATATGAAAAATAGATATAGCTGTTTCCGAAGGTTGGCATTGATTTTATTATTTAATGAGACTATAATTGGGACAATGACGAATATTTTTACGAGTGGAGGAATTTAAAATGGAAAAGAAAAATCTGGATTGGAGCAGTATCGGTTTCGCTTATCATACAACAGATATGCGTTATGTTGCCGATTATAAAGACGGACAGTGGCAGGCTGGTCATATGACAGCGGATGCAACGGTCGTCATTAATGAATGTGCAGGCATCCTTCAGTATTGCCAGGAAGTTTTTGAGGGACTTAAGGCATATACGACAGAGGATGGAAGCATTGTGACTTTCCGTCCGGATCTGAATGCGGAACGTATGATAGATTCAGCAAAACGTCTGGAGATGCCTCCGATTTCGAAAGAACAGTTCATGGAAGCTGTGGATGAAGTCGTTAAGGCCAATGCCGCCTGGGTACCGCCTTATGGCAGTGGTGCAACACTTTATTTAAGACCTTATATGTTTGCATCCAGCCCGGTAATCGGCGTAAAACCGGCGGATGAATACCAGTTCCGTCTTTTCTGTACACCGGTAGGACCTTATTTCCAGGGGGGCGTCAAACCTCTGACATTATGTGTCAGCGATTTTGACCGCGCAGCGCCGCATGGAACAGGCCATGTCAAAGCCGGATTAAATTATGCCATGAGCCTTCATGCCAATGTGACGGCGCATAAAAACGGATTTGATGAAAATGTCTTCCTCGACCCGGCAACACGTACGTATATTGAAGAAACCGGCGGAGCCAACTTCCTTTTCGTTACCAGAGAAGGTGAAGTGGTTATTCCGAAGTCGGATTCCATTCTTCCTTCCATTACAAGACGTTCCCTCGTTTATGTGGCTGAACATTATCTGGGACTGAAGGTGACACAGAGACAGGTGGCTCTCGCAGAGGTTGAAGCCGGCGCTTTCGAAGAATGTGGTCTTTGCGGAACTGCCGCAGTCATTTCTCCGGTAGGTAAAATCGTCGATCACGGCAAGGAAATCTGTCTGCCAAGCGGTATGGAAGCCATGGGTCCGGTCACACAGAAGCTTTATGAAACACTGACTGGAATTCAGATGGGAACCATCGAAGCGCCGGAAGGCTGGATTCATAAAATCATGTAATGCCGGCAGCCGGAAAGGTGTCAAAAAAGCATATATGAAATGTTACAGGGTACGGGGAAGGTTTTCCACCGTACCCTTTTTAGAGGGCGAAGGAAAGTCTGCACGTTTCCCGGATATAAAACCCGGCGGCGGAATTTTGAGGATAGATATTGACATTTTGAATGGGTTGTAATATAGTGTTCCTGTAAAGAAATACTAAGAGGTGATGGGATGGATTTGAATGAATCTCTGATGTGCTTCGGACTGACACGACAGGAATCCAACATATATCTGACCCTGTTGTCCGATGGCGCGCTGACAGGTTATGAAGCAGCAAAACGCACGGGTATCTCCAGATCCAATGCCTATACGGCCCTGGCCTGTCTGGTGGATAAGGGGGCGGCCCGTCTGATCGAGGGAACGCCGGTCAAATATATGCCGGTGGAGATTAAAGAATTTTGTGATAATAAACTGAAGCATCTGAACCGGATGAAGCAGTTTTTGATCGAGCGGCTTCCGGACCGTTCCGAGGATATGGAAGGCTATGTGACCATCCGAGGGGATGAGCATATTTTTGATAAAATCTGTCATATGCTTGAAAATGCCCGTTACCGGGTATATTTATCCGGAGAGCGAAAGGTTCTGGAACCTTATACAGAATTGCTGGAGCAGATGGTACGGCGGAACATCAAGGTGGTTGTGATTACGAATCCGCCCTTTGAACTGGAAGGCGCCGGGGTCTATCTGGCGGAACGAAAACCGGGTCAGGTGGGGATCATTGTTGATTCATCCACAGTGCTGACCGGCGATATCGGAAACGGCGATCAGTCGGTATGCCTGTATTCGGGCAAAAAAAATCTGGTCGATTTATTTAAAGATTCTCTGAGCAATGAGATAAAAATTATTGAACTGACAGGAAGGAAAGAAATAAAATGAAAAAAGTCCCTTTTGTAACGAAAGAACAACTGGATGAAATTGTTAAAGAATTTCCGACACCTTTTCACATCTACGATGAGAAAGGTATTCGTGAAAATGCCCGGAAGGTGAATCAGGCCTTTGCCTGGAATAAAGGATTTAAAGAATATTTTGCCGTAAAAGCGACACCGAATCCTTTTCTTTTAAAAATCTTAAAGGAAGAGGGCTGCGGCACCGACTGTTCATCGCTGACAGAACTGATGATGTCCGATGCCTGCGGTTTCCATGGAAGCGAGATTATGTTTTCTTCCAATGCGACGCCGCCGGAAGATTTCGAACTGGCCGGAAAGCTTGGAGCGACGATCAATCTGGACGATATTACCCATATTGACTTTGTGGAAAAGATTCTCGGAAAACTTCCGGAAACGATGAGCTGCCGTCTGAATACGGGTGGAAATTTTGAACTGAGCAATGGGATTATGGACAGCCCGGGAGAGGCGAAATACGGCTTTACACGGGCACAGCTCACCGAAGGCTTTAAAAAGATGATGGATAAAGGGGTCAAACACTTCGGACTTCATGCATTTTTAGCCAGCAATACAAAAACAAATGAATATTATCCGGCGCTGGCACGGATTTTATTTAAAACAGCCGTGGAACTTCATGAAGAAACCGGCGCTTCGGTTGAATTTATCAATCTGTCCGGCGGCGTGGGTATCCCTTATACACCGGATGAGGAGCCGAATGATATTCTGGCGATCGGCGAAGGTGTTCGTCAGGCCTTTGAGGAAATTCTCGTACCGGCCGGAATGGGCGATGTGGCGATTTTTACCGAAATGGGACGTTTTATGATGGGACCTTACGGCCATCTTGTTGCGAAGGCCATCCATGAAAAACATATTTATAAAGAATATATCGGTCTGGATGCCTGTGCCTGCAATCTGATGCGTCCGGCGATGTACGGTTCTTATCATCACATTACGGTTGTCGGCAAAGAGGATGCGCCATGTGACCATAAATACGATGTGACCGGTTCCCTCTGCGAAAATAATGACAAATTTGCCGTAGACCGGATGCTGCCGAAAATCGATATGGGTGACCTGATCGTTATTCATGATACGGGAGCTCACGGATTTTCGATGGGCTATAACTATAACGGAAAACTCCGTTCCGCAGAGCTTCTTTTGCAGACCGATGGAAGCACAAAGCTGATCCGGCGGGCGGAAACACCTCAGGATTATTTTGCAACCTTTGATTTCTGCGATATCATGGGTAAATATTTATAACATAAAAGAGTCCCTTTGGCGATGCATCTATGCGCTGCATATGCCAAAGGGACTTTTTGCATTTCAGAGGGGTTATTCAGATTTTGCCGCTTTAATAGCTGCGATCAGTTCCGGAATCACCTGATGCAGATCGCCGACGATACCGTAGTGGGCGATATCAAAAATGGATGCGGAAGCGTCCGTATTTATGGCGATGATGACATCGGATTCTTTCATTCCGGCAACGTGCGGAACGGCTCCGGAAATGCCGCAGGCGAAGTAAATTTTCGGTGCAACGGTTTTTCCGGTGGCGCCAACCTGATAGTCTCTGGAGATCCAGCCTTCATCAACAGCCGCACGGGAAGCGGCGATGTTTCCACCGAGAAGGCGGGCCAGCTCGCGGAGTTTTTCAAAGCCTTCAGCGCTGCCGACGCCGCGGCCTCCGGCAACAAGGATGGAAGCTTCTTCAATATTTGCTTCGGCAAGGCCGGAGTCTTCAATGAATTCCAAAAACTGACGCTGAATCGCTGTGGAATTTTCCGGTTTCAGAAGGCGGGCATTTTTGTGGATGTCCGGTGCTTCGCCGTCCATAGGAAACGCGCCGGAAACAAAACTTCCAATCTGAGGTTTTTTGTTCAGAGAAACGGAAGCCCGGAGTTTTCCGTCAAAGGTTGGACGAATAAAAAGTAAATCCAGATCTTCATTCCGGGACATGACATCGGTACAGTCCGAAGCGATTCCAAGGTTCATATCTGCACTGAGAATGGCACTGATATCTTTACCGAGGGGTGTGGAAGCGAAAAGGACAGCGCCGGGAGTTTCTTTTTCGACCGCATTTTTCATGGCCTCAGCGATTTCCACAGCGGAAAAATCCCCATCCGCCGGACAGAGGACAGGAACAGCTTCTGCGCCGGCTTCGGCAGCAATCTTCTGTGCTTTGGCGAAAATTTCAAGACTGGAACGTTTTGGCTGCTGTGCAGACATTTCAATAAATACCCATATATCTTTTAAATTACCCATGACCAAACCTCCTAAATCAAATGTTTTTCAAATAAAATATCAGCGAGCTTCCGGGCAGAATCCTTCGCATCCTTTCCCTGAATACGGATGCCGACTTCCTGTCTGGCTGCCGGGAAAAGTGCTTCGACAGAGGAAGGGGAGTGCAGGTCTGCTTCGGAAAGATTTAATTCTGCATTTGAAAGAACGGAAATGACCGCTTTTTTTGCTGCCATTTTACCTTTCAGTGTGATCGGACGCGGTTTGGCCGCATCTTCTGTGACGGAACAGAGCAGAGGGAATGGTGCCTTCCACAGATTGTATCCGGTGCCGGCTTTCTGACGAATCGTCAGTCCCCCGGCGTCTGCTTCGAGCTGACAGGCAGAATCCAGATAAGGGATACCGAGCATGGCGGAAATTTTACGGCCGGTCTGTCCGGTGGCGCCGTCTAAGGAAGCATGGCCGGTGAAAATACAGTCTGCCGGGCCAAGGCGGCGAACCGCTGCGGTGAGAACTTTGGCAGTGACAAGCGTATCTGCACCGGTATAAGCGTCATCGGTGATCCGTACGGCAGTGTCAGCGCCCATGGCGATGGCTTCACGAAGCTGGACATCACAGCTTTCGTCACCCATCGTCAGGACAGTGACGGAGCCGCCAAGAACGGATTTAAGAGAAAGCGCTGCTTCAACGGCATGTAAATCGGCCGGATTCATCATACTGCCTGCGGAAGAACGATCGACAGTAAAGGTCTGGTGATTCATCCGAATATCTGAAATCACGGGAATCTGTTTGACGAAAACAAAAATATTCATAAGTAAACCCTCCTTAAAATAATAATGATTACTGATATTATAATATAAAATATAAAAAAAATCAATTGAATATTTAAAATAGTGGTGCTAAAATGTAGAACGGCAATGAAAATGAGTCAGGAAAGAGAGCGTATAACAATGGAGAAAATGACAAAAAATTCCTATCTATTTAAAATGTCCGTACCGATTTTTATCGAGCTGCTTTTACAGCTCCTTGTCGGAAATATTGACCAGATCATGGTCAGCCGGTATTCCCAGGCGTCGGTGGCGGCGATTGTCAATGGCAACCAGATTATGAATATTATTATCATTACGATAAACATGCTCTGTATGGCGACCACCGTCGTGCTGACCCAGTGTCTGGGGGCAGAGGACAGGTATAAAAGCAATCAGCTCTGTCTGATATCGATGATGGTCATCAGCGGTATCAGTCTGCTGGCTTCGGCCATCACGCTGTTTTTCAGCGATTCGATTTTCAGGATGATGAATATCGATCCGGAGATTCTGCATGAAACCTGTATGTATCTGATGATCGTCGGCGGTTTTTCAATTGTACAGGGACTTTATCTGAATTTCGCCGCCATACTGCGGAGCCATACCCGGCTTAAAGAGGTGATGGTGGTTTCAATCATTATGAATGTGCTGAATATTATCGGCAACGCGATTTTAATCAACGGGTTGTTCGGATTTCCGCGGCTGGGCGTTGTCGGAGCGGCGGTATCGACGGTCATCAGTAAGACGATAGGCCTGCTTCTTATATATATTGCCTATAAGAAGTATACGGGAATCGAGCTGAAACTTCGTTATCTGAAAGAGGGAAGTAAAGAAACGCTGTTTAAACTTTTAAAAATCGGAATTCCTTCCGGCGCGGAAAACTTTTCCTACAATCTTTCCCAGATCTGTATTCTGGGTATTATTAATCCATACGGAGCGGCGGTAACGGCAACGAAGGGTTACTGCAGCCTTCTGGCGAACTTTGCCTATGTGTATGCGATCGCTATTTCGGAGGCCGTACAGATTGTTATCGGATATCTTCTGGGAAGCGGTAAAATACAGGAAGTGGAGAAAAAAGTCTGGTGGACACTGAAGGTGTCGGTCGCTGTCTGTGTCGGTATGATGTTTATTATATGGTTTTTCAGCAATTCGGTGCTCGGCATCTTCACCGACAATCCGGAAATGCTGGCGCTGGGACGCCAGGTCCTTTTTATTGATATTTTTCTGGAGTTCGGCCGGGCCATTAATATCCTCATGACGAAATCTCTGATTTCTGTCGGGGAGATCAAAGTGCCAATCTGTGTCGGTATCAGCTTCCACTGGGCTGTGGCCTTATTCTTATCCTACATATTCGGAGGGGTTTTCCATCTCGGACTTCAGGGAATCTGGGTGGCTATGATGATTGATGAGTGTTTCAGAGGGTTTATCTACCTGCTGAGATTCCACGGAAAGAAATGGAAACGCAGATATGAGCCGGCGGCAATTTAAGAAAGACGGCGTACAGACGAAAAAAACGCCATCGAAATTCCATTTTACACAGGAATTTCGATGGCGTTTTTGCAGTTCTATTTACGGTTCGCACGCATACGCATTTTTGTATCAAGGATTTTTTTACGCATACGGATACTCTTTGGCGTGACTTCGACGAGTTCATCATTTTCAATAAAGTCAAGGGCTTCTTCGAGGCTGAGAATTCTCGGCGGTGTCAGTTTGAGGGCGTCGTCGGAACCGGAAGCACGGGTGTTGGTCAGATGTTTGGCTTTACATACGTTCAGCTCCATGTCATCCCCCTTCGGGTTCTGTCCGACGATCATGCCGCCGTATACTTTTTCACCAGGGCCGACAAATAAGGTTCCGCGGTCCTGTGCATTGAAGAGGCCATAGGCCAGCGTTTCGCCGGATTCAAAGGCGATCAGGGAACCGGTCTGGCGGTAGGCGATATCGCCCTTGTATGGACCATAGTCGTTGAAGAGGGTATTCAGAATACCATTACCCTTTGTATCCGTCATAAATTCGCCTCTGTAGCCGATCAGGCCGCGGGATGGGATGTTGAATTCCAGACGGGAATATCCGCCGCTGGCTTTGGACATACCGGTGAGTTCTCCCTTGCGGAGGCTGAGTTTTTCAATAACGATACCGGTGAATTCATCCGGCACATCGATGACAGCGGTTTCCATCGGCTCGAGAAGTTTTCCGTTTTCATCTTTTCGATAAATAACTTCGGCTTTGCTGACCGCAAATTCATAACCTTCACGGCGCATATTTTCAATTAATACGGAAAGATGCAGTTCACCACGGCCGGAGACCTTAAAGGAATCTGTATTGTCCGTCTCTTCCACACGAAGGCTGACATCGGTATTTAATTCACGCATCAGACGGTCACGCAGGTGGCGGGAGGTGATGTATTTACCTTCTTTTCCGGCCAGCGGACTGTCATTGACGATAAAGTTCATGGAAATGGTCGGCTCGGAAATTTTCTGGAACTGGATAGGTTCCGGATTTTCCGGGGAGCAGAGGGTATCTCCGATATGGATATCGGCAATACCGGAAATGGCAACGATGGAACCCACAGATGCCTTTTCGACTTCGACTTTATTTAAACCGTCAAATTCATAGAGTTTGCTGATTTTTACTTTGCGGGTTTTTTCCGGTTCATGGGCATTGACGATCATGGCGTCCTGATTGACCTGAATGGTACCGTTGCTGACCTTGCCGACACCGATACGGCCCACGTATTCGTTATAGTCAATGGTGCTGATGAGTACCTGGGTTCCGGCATCCGGATCTCCTTCCGGTGCAGGGATATGTTCAATGATCGTTTCAAAAAGCGGCTGCATATCCTGGCCTTCTTCATCGATTTCCAGCATGGCAATACCGGATTTTGCGGAAGCATAGATGAACGGACAGTCAAGCTGTTCGTCGGAAGCGTCCAGATCGATGAGCAGTTCAAGTACTTCATCGATGACTTCATCCGGACGGGCTTCCGGACGGTCGATTTTGTTGATGCAGACAATGATCGAAAGATCCAGCTCAAGGGCTTTTTTCAATACGAATTTTGTCTGAGGCATCGGACCTTCAAAGGCATCGACGACGAGAACGACGCCATCGACCATTTTGAGCACACGCTCAACTTCACCGCCGAAGTCGGCATGTCCCGGAGTATCAATAATATTAATTTTTGTATTTTTGTAAAATACGGCGGTATTTTTGGATAAAATCGTAATACCACGTTCACGTTCTATATCGTTGGAGTCCATCACACGTTCCTGGACTGCCTGGTTGCTGCGGAATACACCGCTCTGTTTCAATAACTCATCGACCAGTGTTGTCTTGCCGTGGTCAACGTGTGCAATAATAGCAATATTTCGGATATCTTCGCGTTTGATTTTCATATTCTATTCCTTCCAATTCAATTCATGCATGTACTACTGACAACTTTTATATTCTACCATAATGCTTCGTTTTTTCAAGAAAATTTATCAACATTTTTTGTTTCTCTTCGGTTAAAAGTGAAAATAAAGCCCTGAAAACTTCGGAACCTGTCGGTTTTCGCAATTTTTGTCGAAGAGTTCTAATTTATTTCGGCGTGGATTCATGCTAAAGTCTTTTAAGAATCCGGTTCTAAAACACGGGTGAAACGAATAAATATATTAAACGAGATGAAAACTTGTATATACAGAAAGGGGAACAAAAAATGGCAGACAAGGTGCTGGATAATAATCAGGTAACAATAGTGGGGGTTGTGGATTCGGAGTTCGTATACAGCCATGAAGTATTCGGAGAGGGATTTTATGTGGTTGAAGTGATCGTACAGCGGCTCAGCAACATGGTGGACCGGATACCGCTGATGATTTCCGAGCGGCTGATCGATGTTACCGGAAATTACATAGGGCGTACGCTGGAGGCTCACGGACAGTTCCGTTCCTATAATAAGCATGAGGAAGGAAGAAACCGTCTGGTGCTTTCCGTATTTGTCCGGGAAGTTGAAATTTTGGAGGGGGAACCGGAAAATGTGAAACCGAACAGTATTTTTCTGGACGGTTATATATGCAAACAGCCGGTGTACCGGATGACACCGCTTGGGAGAGAGATTGCGGATCTGCTGCTGGCGGTGAACCGGCCTTACGGCAAATCCGACTACCTTCCATGCATCTGCTGGGGAAGAAATGCCCGGTTTGCAGGGAAGTTTGAGGTGGGAACCCATATTCATTTATGGGGAAGAATCCAGAGCCGTACCTATCAGAAACGGATTGAGGGGGAACAGGTGGAGCGGCGGACCGCCTACGAAATATCTGTGAGTAAAATCGAATGTATTGAATAAAAAGATTGACGCAGTCTCCGAAATGTGATATTAACTAACATTGAGGTGAATGTTGTGGAAAAAGGATTTGTAAAAATATACTGTGGTGAAGGCAAAGGAAAATCAACGTCTTCCCTGGGAAGAGCCCTGGTATGTGCCGGTGAAGGCAAGGAAGTATTTATGATACAGTTTTTAAAGGGAAGATATACGGGAACACTGGATTATCTGAAACGTCTGGAGCCGGAAGTGAAAGTTTTTCGATTTGAAAAGATGAGCCGTTTTTATGAGGAGCTTTCGGAGGATGAACAGCGGGAAGAGGAGCTTAATATCCGAAACGGTGTGAACTTTGCCAGAAAGGTTGTTTCGATCGGTGAGTGTGATGTTCTGATTCTGGATGAATTTCTGGGTCTGGTGGATCTCGGGATTATTGCTGTGGAGGACGTTATTCAGATCATCCGTCATAAACCGGAGGAGATGGAACTGATTCTGACCGGAAGAAATCTGCCGGAGGCCCTGGTGGATGAAGCAGACTATATATCGAAAATCGGCATTGTAAAAAAAGCAGACGAAGAGATGTAAAACCGAAGCCGGTAGTTGACATTAAATGCCAGAAATGCTACTATTATTTAAAGAAAAAGTGCATTTGCGGAGTGCTGCTTGGAATAAAAAACATCAGTTTAATCGTATGTTAATGAGTCGGCAGTTGTCGGCTCATTTTTAATTCTGCGGATACTCTTTATATAGACAAGGAGGTTCATTATGGCCATTTTTACAGGCGCAGGTGTCGCCATCGTAACACCGATGCATTCGGATGGTTCGGTAAATTTTGATAAATTAGGAGAATTGATTGAATTTCAGATTGCAAACCATACGGACAGCATTATTATTACCGGAACAACGGGAGAAGCTTCCACTCTGACGGAAGACGAACATGTGGAGTGTATTCGTTTTGCTGTGGATAAGGTCGCAAAAAGGCTGCCGGTCATCGCAGGAACCGGTTCGAACTGTACAAAAACAGCTATTTATCTGACGAAAGAAGCTCAAAAGGCCGGAGCCGACGGCGCTCTGGTTGTGACACCTTATTATAATAAGGCGACACAAAAAGGGCTGATCCAGCATTTTTCGACGATTGCCCGCAGTACAGATCTGCCGATCGTTCTTTACAGCGTTCAGAGCCGGACCGGTGTGAATATTCTGCCGGAAACCGCAGCAGCGCTGAACAGAGAATGTGATAATATTGTGGCAGTGAAGGAAGCCAGCGGAAATATTTCCCAGGTGGCCGATATCCTTCAGATGACCCAGGGAGATATGGATGTCTATTCGGGAAATGACGATCAGATCGTACCGATTCTGTCTTTGGGCGGTAAAGGCGTTATTTCTGTATTGTCCAATATCTGTCCGCAGGAGACCCATGATATTGTTGCGAAGTTTATGGCCGGGGATGTGGAAGGAAGCCGCGATCTTCAGTTAAAGGCGTTGCCGCTGGTACATGCCTTATTCTGTGAAGTGAATCCGATTCCGGTGAAAACAGCCCTGAATCTGATGGGAATGGAAGTTGGACCGCTGCGTCTTCCGATGACACCGATGGAAGAAGCGAACAGACAGCGTCTGGCACAGGCCATGCGGGATTTTGGAATTACAGTTAAATAGATGCGTCCGAAAGAGCTGTGTCAGATTTTTAACAATCTGAGGCAGCTTTTTGGGTCCTTCTGTTTGTTTATAGAGAGAAAGGAAAAAGAGATGACAAAATTTATTATGCACGGATGTAACGGAGCCATGGGACAGGTGATTACCCGCCTGGCGAAGGAAGATCCGGAAGTGGAAATTGTAGCTGGAATTGACATTAATGACAATGTGGACAACGGTTATCCGGTATTTACGAATATGAAGGACTGTACCGTGGCAGCGGATGTCATTGTAGACTTTTCCGTGGCGAAGGCGGTAGACGGTGTGATCGATTTTGCGGTGGAACGTCAGATACCGCTGGTACTCTGTACGACGGGGCTTTCCGAAGAACAGCTTGCGAAGGTTTCCGAGGCCGGAAAAAAAGTTGCAGTGCTTCGTTCGGCCAACATGTCCCTCGGGGTGAATACGGTCTTTAAGCTGGCGGCCATCGGCGCGCAGGTGCTGGCTCAGGCCGGATATGATATTGAGATCGTGGAAAAGCATCACAATCAGAAGCTGGACGCACCTTCGGGAACTGCGCTGGCCATTGCCGATGCGATCAATGAAGTGCTGAATAAAGAGTATGTTTATAAATTAGACCGGAGTCAGGAACGAAAAAAACGTGAGAAAAAAGAAATCGGCATCCAGGCGGTCCGCGGGGGAAATATTGTCGGAGAGCATGAAGTCTTTTTCTGCGGTCCGGATGAAGTGATCGAAATTAAACATACGGCCTATTCCAAGGGGATTTTCGGAAAGGGCGCCATTGCGGCGGCTGTGTATCTGAAAGGAAAAGCGCCGGGAATGTATACGATGAGCGATGTTATTGATTAAAATAAATGGGGGTAAACTATGGGGAACACTATAACAAAAAGTGAGTATGATGCATTACAGAGAAAGCATCTGGAAGTTCTGTCCGAAATGTATCCGTCGATCGCAGCAGCATCGACGGAAATTATCAACCTTCAGGCGATTTTGAATCTGCCGAAGGGCACTGAACATGTCCTCAGTGATATTCATGGTGAGGCGGATCAGTTTTTCCATGTGCTGAAAAACGGTTCCGGCGCGGTCCGGGCCAAAATTGACGATGAGTTCGGAAACAGTCTTTGTATCCGGGATAAAAAGCAGTTGGCAACACTGATTTATTATCCGGCAGAAAAACTGGATCTGATTGAAAAAGAGGAAGCCGAGCTGGACGACTGGTATAAAATTACGCTGCACCGGCTGATTCAGGTGTGTAAGCGGGCAGCTTCAAAGTATACCCGTTCCAAGGTCCGCAAAGCGCTGCCAAAAGACTTTGCTTATGTTATTGAAGAATTAATCAACGAAAAAGAAGAGTTTATCAATAAAGAAGCTTACTATAACGGGATCATTGACACGATTATCCGGATCGGACGGGCCAGAGCCTTTATCATTCAGCTCTGCGAGCTGATCCAGCGGCTTGTTATTGACCACTTACATATTGTCGGCGATATTTATGACCGGGGCTCCGGTGCGGTAGAGATTCTGGATCATCTGATGAAGTATCATTCGGTGGATATCCAGTGGGGAAATCATGACCTTTTGTGGATGGGGGCGGCTTCCGGTCAGGAATCCTGTATTGCCAATGTCATCCGTATCTGCGCCCGTTACGGAAATCTTGAAACGCTGGAAGACGACTACGGCATTAATCTGATGCCGCTGGCCAATTTCGCTCTGGAAACCTATGCGGACGATCCGTGCGAGCTTTTCAATGTCCAGTATCATGGGGATTCGGATGCCCTGAGCCGTATCGAAGAACAGACGGAGATGAAGATGCATAAAGCGATTTCCGTGATTCAGTTCAAACTGGAAGGCCAGTTGATTAAACGCCGTCCGGACTTTAAGATGGAAAGCCGTCTGCTTCTGGATAAGATTAACCCGGAAGAGGGAACTGTGGAAGTGGATGGATGTACCTATAAACTTCTGGATACGCTGTTCCCGACGATCATATGGAGCGATCCGTACCAGTTGTCCAAAGAAGAAGAAAAAGTGATGAACCGTCTCGTTCAGAACTTTAAAAACTGTGAAAAATTACAGCGGCATATTCAGTTTCTGTTTAAGTCCGGAAGTCTGTACCGCTGTTATAATAAGAACATTTACTATCACGGCTGTGTGCCTTTGAATGAAGATGGAAGTTTCCGGGAAGTCTACTTACGGGGCAAGGGCTATAAGGGCCAGGCGCTGTATGATTTTATTGAGCAGTACGTGCGTAAGGGCTATTATCTTCCGGAAAGCGAAGCGGAAGAAAAGACCTACGGTCAGGATCTGACCTGGTTTGCATGGTCCAATGAAAATTCACCGGTTTTCGGTAAAGAGAAGATGGCGACCTTTGAACGTTATTTCCTCGGTGAACCGGAGGTTCAGGAAGAACGGAAGGATCCGTATTACCGGCTGATCGAAGATGAGAGAGTCTGTGAGGAAATATGCAACAATATTCTTCGCGAGTTCAAGCTGAATCCGGAGAATGGCCATATTATTAACGGCCATATGCCGGTGAAGCTGAAAAAGGGTGAAAGCCCGATTAAAGGCAACGGAAAATTATTTATCATTGACGGCGGATTTTCCAAGGCTTATCAGAAGACGACGGGAATCGCCGGATATACGCTGGTCTATAATTCTTACGGCCTGAAGCTGGTGACCCACATGCCGTTTGAGAGTCTTGAACGGGCGATCATTGAAGAAACCGATATCTGTGAGGATATCTGTGTGGTTGAAAAACTGTTGGAACGTCAGTATGTGGCGGATACGGACAACGGACAGATTCTGAAACGGAAGATCGGGGATCTGGAACTGCTTCTGAAGGCTTACCGGAATGGTGAATTAAGAGAGAATGCAGAAAAGTAATCATTGAAGTAAATTGACATGGAGGAATTTGGAATGAAGGACGGATTTATCAGGGTGGCGGCGGCCACACCGGAAATACAGGTAGCGGACTGCGGCTTTAATCGTAAAAAAATAGAAGAAATGATGCGGGAGGCCTGCCGGCAGCACGTACGGATGATGGTTTTTCCGGAGTTATGTATGACCGGGTATACCTGTGGCGATCTGTTCCTTCAGGAACTGCTCCTCAGAGAATGTGTCCGGGAGCTTGGGGCGCTTGTGGAAGCATCCCGGGGAATGGACATGCTGACGGTCATCGGTATGCCCCTCGATGTCCGGGGAAAACTGTATAATACGGCAGTTGTTTTAAAGGACGGACAGATTCTCGGCGTTATTCCGAAAACCTTTATTCCAAACTATGCGGAATTTTATGAAGCACGATATTTCGAACGGGGATTTGCGGAGCCTGTACGCATAAAGCTTGCCGGTCAGGAAACCTGGTTCGGAACCCATCTGCTTTTTGAGTGTGAAAATATCCCGGGCTTTGTTGTGGGCGGCGAGATATGCGAAGATCTGTGGGCGCCGAATCCGCCGAGTATATCCCATGCTCTGGCCGGAGCAACAGTTCTTTTTAATGTTTCTGCCAGCAATGAGGTGACGGGAAAGGATATTTACCGGAAGGCGCTTATTGGCGGACAGTCTGCCCGTTTAATCTGCGGTTATGTCTATGCCGGCGCCGGGGAAGGCGAATCGACGACGGATGTGGTTTTTCCGGGCCACAGCCTGATCTGTGAAAATGGCATCTGTCTGGCGGAATCCAAACGTTTTGAGACCGGATTTATCTGCGGTGAAGTGGATTTGGGACGCCTGAACAGTGAACGCCGCCGGATGACGACCTTCATTCAAAATGATGAGATCGATTACATCCGGGTTCCGTTCTGTACCGGTATCGAAACGCTGACGCTTCAACGGTTTGTTGATCCGAAACCCTTTGTTCCGTCCAATGATACAGACCGAAAAAAACGGTGTGAAGAAATCCTTTCCATTCAGGCAATGGGACTTAAAAAGCGTCTGGCGCATACCCATTGCCAGCATGCGGTGGTCGGCATTTCCGGCGGACTGGATTCCACACTGGCGCTGCTGGTGACGGTGCGTGCCTTTGATGCCCTCGGCCTTCACCGGGGTCAGATCAAAGCCGTGACGATGCCTTGTTTCGGAACGACGGACCGGACCTACAACAATGCCTGCCAGCTCGTCCGGGAGCTCGGCGCAGAGCTTCTGGAGGTAAATATCCGGGAGGCGGTTTCTCTTCATTTCAGAGATATCGGTCAGAACCCGGAAACCCATGATGTGACCTATGAAAACAGTCAGGCCAGAGAACGGACCCAGGTGCTGATGGACCTGGCGAACCAGTGCGGCGGTATGGTGATCGGTACCGGAGACATGTCGGAGCTGGCCCTTGGATGGGCAACCTACAACGGCGATCACATGTCTATGTACGGTGTCAACGCTTCCGTGCCGAAAACTCTGGTGCGGCATCTGGTACAGTATTATGCGGATACCTGTTCGGCGGGGGTTCTCAGAGACGTTCTTCTGGATATTCTGGATACGCCGGTGAGCCCGGAACTCATTCCGCCGAAGGAAGGAGAGATCTCCCAGAAAACGGAAGATCTGGTCGGACCGTACGAACTGCACGATTTTTACTTATATTATATGATGCGTTTCGGATACGCTCCGGCAAAGATTTATCGTCTGGCCTGTATTGCTTTTAAAGAGGTTTATGTGCCGGAAGAAATTTTAAAATGGCTGAAGAATTTTTATCATCGTTTCTTTGTCCAGCAGTTTAAGCGCTCCTGCGTGCCTGACGGACCAAAGGTCGGTTCCGTCGCTTTATCGCCGCGGGGCGACTGGCGGATGCCAAGTGACGCATCCGTACGGCTGTGGAAAAAGGAGCTTGAGGAGCTGAGCATCTGAAATTAAAAAGGGGGCTGCCCACCGATGGAAAAACCAACGGTGAACAGCCTCCTGCTTATTGCTGCATTATTTTAACGCTTTATCCAGCGCGGTTTGAATGGCACCGAGCAAAATTGAAGCAGTGTACTGGCTGGAATCATCATAGGTGACCTGGTCAATAGGGATGCCGGAAGTTAGCTGCCCGGTGATGGTGTCCAGACAGGATTCCAGAAGGGGATACATAGCGGCTACACTGTCTTCCAGCGGGGTGGCGGTGATGCTTTGGATATGGTCTTTGCCGACGGTGATTTCCAGATTTACCGGGTGGTCGCCGAGGACAATGGATGCGGTGTAAACGCCCGGGGTATATGTAGGTGCGGATGCCGTTTCTGCGGATTCAGAATCCTTTTTTAAGAAAAACATATAGACAAACAGAAAAATCATCAGAAGAGCCAGCGCCGCAAAAATGACGGTATAAATGATTTCTTTCATCTGCAGAATGATGATACGTGTTTTTGAACCCATAATCGGCCTCCTTTAAGATACTTTAATATAACCTATGCATCGGGCCGTATAAATATGACAGGTGGAAGGCGGATAAAAAATATGTTATGATAGACAGCAAAAGAAGGGAGACGGCTTATGTCATTACAGATGGTGATCGGCGGTGCGGGCACACGCCGTTCAGAAATGATGTATCAGAAACTGATCGAAGAATCGCTGGCAAATCCGGAAAAGAATTATTATCTGGTCGTACCGGAACAGTATACAATGCAGACACAGATGAAGATGACGGAACTGCATCCGGGCCGGGGCGTTATGAACGTGGATATTGTCAGCTTTCCGCGTCTCGCCTATCGGGTTTTTGATACCCTTGGCGGAATCCGGAAGACCATTCTGGAGGATACGGGAAAAAGCATGGTGATCCGGCGGCTTTTATCGGAAGAGAAAGAGAATTTTGAAGCCTTTGCGGTGAGTGCAGGAAAAAAAGGATTTACGGAACAGGCCAAATCTATGATTTCCGAATTATTCCAGTACAGTGTGTCGTCGGAACAGCTTTCCAGGAGCCGGCAGCAGGTTGGAGAGGACACCCTTCTCGGAAAGAAGCTGAAGGATATACAGCGATTGTATGATGCTTTTAAGAAATATATGGCAGATACTTATATGACGGCGGAGGAGCTTCTGGACGTTCTTGCGGAGAAGGTGGCGGATGCACAGATTCTTAAAGACAGTATTATGTATATTGATAATTTTACAGGGTTTACACCGTCCCAGTATGTCCTTCTCGGGAAATTACTGAAGCTGTGTGAAAAAATCGTGGTCGGACTGACCATTGATGTGAAGGATTCGGTGTATGAACCGGGACAGGAATACCAGCTTTTCTATCTGACCAAGGAAACCCTGTGGAAGTTAAAAAAAATGTGTATGGAAGTCCATGCGGAGCTTGACGATGATATTTTACTGGAAACATCGGACCGGGCGGCATACAGGGATCTGCAGTTTATGGAAAAATATCTGTTCCGTTTCCGGCGGTTTAAACCCTGGGCGGATAAACCGGAGCATATCCGGCTCTACGGTGTCAGTCATCCGGTGGATGAAATCCGCTTTGCAGCGGCAGAGATACGGCGCCGGGTGATGGATGAAAATCTTTCTTATAAGGATTTTGCAATGGTGACCGGAGATATGCAGCGGTACCGGGAAGCGGCACGCCGGCATTTTGAAGCTATGGATATGCCTTTATTTATTGATGATAAAGCGGACATTTCCGAAAACAGTTTTGTCGAAATGCTTCGGAGCGCTATGGATGTGATCTTAAAGGATTTTTCTTATGAGAGTGTGTTTCGTTATCTGCGCTCCGGTTACAGCGATATGACGGCGGAGGATACGGATGTGCTGGACAACTATATTCTTGCGACCGGCATCCGGGGCCGAAAGCGATGGAGCCAGACGTTTATAAAGCGCTACAGAGATTTCAAAGATGAAGATTTTCTCCGGGTGAACGAGAGCCGGGAAAAAATTATGAAAGAATTAGAGCCGTTGTCTGTGATGGGGGCGGCAGGAAGTGTCCGGGCGTATACGGAGGCTTTAAGGGCGTTTATTCAGGCAATTCGAGGCGAAGAAAAAATTGCGGCCTTTGCCGAAGCTTTTGAGGCGGACGGTGAATTTGTCCGGAGCCGTGAGTATGGGCAGATTTTTGAATCGGTGGAGGATTTGCTGGAAAAATGCGTGCAGATTCTCGGAGATGAGAGCCTTTCCCTGAAAGAATATATGGAAATTCTGGAGGCCGGTTTCGGAGAAATTCAGGTGGGCGTTATACCGCCGACGCTGGATCAGGTCGTTCTTGGGGATTTAAAGCGGACCCGCCTTGGGGATGTGAAGGTTCTGTTTATTCTGGGATGCAATGACGGTATTCTTCCGACACCGGTCACTGCCGGAGGGATGATAAGCGACCGGGAGAAGGAAATCCTTGCGGAAAATTCTGTAGAACTGGCGCCGACGGGACGGCAGAACAGTTTCCGGGAGCGTTTTTATATCTATACAGCCATGGCAAAACCAACCCGGCAGCTTGTTCTGACATTTGCCCGGATGGATGGCAGCGGCAAAGCGATCCGGCCGTCTTCGGTACTCAGTGACCTTCAATATCTTTTTCCGGAACTGACGGCGGAAACGCCGGAGCTTCGGACGAAGGAACGGATTTTATCGGATATCCGGGAGGGCAGGCACTATTTACTGGAAGGTTTGAAGAACCCCGGGGAAAGGACACCTTTATGGGAAGCATTATTTTCATGGTATGCGCAGCACGGGAAGGAACGTCTTCAGCTTGAACAGTGGATGTCTGAAATGTACGACCGCCGGGAACCGAATCCTTTGCCGGCCGGAATTGTTGAGGCCCTTTACGGTGAGAAAACATGGGCCAGTATTACGACGCTTGAAAAATATGCGGCCTGCGCCTATGCACATTTTTTAAGCGCGGGACTCCGGCTGGAAGAACGAAAAACCTATGAGCTGCTGCCTCCGGATCTGGGAAATATTCTGCATCAGTCGATGGAGCGTTTTTCAAAGGCGGTGGAAGCGAGTGATTATACATGGGCGGATATGCCGGATGATTTCCGGGATGAAACGATGGAAGCCTGTGTCCGGGACACGGGGATGGAATATCAGTCCGCCGTATTCCTTGAAAATGCCCGGTATGGCTACTATCTGGAACAGCTTGTCCGTATGGCAAAACGGACGGCATGGACGATTCAGAAACAGATTTGCAAAGGAAACTTTGTACCTGCCGGATTCGAGACCCATTTTACGGTGGGGGACCGGATAAACCTTGTGGGAACGGTGGACAGGTATGATGTTTACGACGGCCCGGAAGCGCGGGCAGTTCGCATTATCGATTATAAATCCGGACGAAAATCCTTTGATCTGACGGAAATTTTTTATGGATTGTCGCTGCAGCTTGTTGTTTATATGGAAGCCATTACAAAAATTGAAGAAAACAGACATCCGGAAAAGCCGGTAGTGAAGGCGGGGATGTTTTATTATCATATGAATGATCCGCTTCTGGAGGAATTCACCGGAAATGAAGCGGAACGGGATGGTCAGCTGGCGTCGATGCTTAAAATGGAAGGCCTTGTCAACGACGACCCGGAAGTAGTTTCCTGGATGGACAGACATCCGGATCAGGCGCCCCAGGTCATTCCGGTAAGCCTGAAAAAAGACGGAAGCTTTACAAAAAATTCCAGTGTGGCCAGCGCCGAACAGCTTGAACAGCTTGGGTACATGGTAAACCGGCGGGTTCAGGCCCTGGCGGATGGATGGATGTCAGGAGAAATTCCGGTGAATCCCTATGTGATGATGAAGGGCAGTAAAAAAGAAACCGCCTGCGATTATTGCAGCTACAGGGGAATCTGCGGTTTTGATGAGCGGATTCCGGGCTGTGATTATCACCGTCTGGTCCATTTGCCGGAAGAGGACGTATGGCAGCGTATTTATGAGGAGGTGAAAGAAGCATGGGAAAACAGTGGACCGAAGAACAAAAACAGGTAATTGCTCTGGAAAACCGGAGTCTTCTTGTATCGGCAGCCGCCGGCTCCGGAAAGACAGCGGTTCTGGTGGAGCGGATTATCCGGAAAATTACGGATGAAAAAAATCCTGTGGATATTGACCGTCTGCTCGTTGTGACCTTTACAAAGGCTGCGGCGGCTGAAATGCGGGAACGTGTGATGGCGGCCGTCGAGCAGCGTCTTCTGGATGCGCCGGACAATACCCATCTGCAGAAGCAGAAAATGCTTCTTCCGTCGGCCATGATTACGACAATTGACAGCTTTTGTATGCATGTCCTCCGGGAGCATTTTAATACCATCGGTATTGACCCGGGATTTCGGGTGGGCGATCCTCAGGAAATCATTCTTTTAAAGCAGGATACGGCAAAACGGCTTCTGGATGATTATTATGAAAAGAAAATACCGGAGTTTATCCGGTTTATTGAAACCTATTCCAGCGGGAAGCTGGACCGGGGAATTGTGGAGTGGATTTTAAAAATTTACGATTTTTCCCAGAGCCACCCATGGCCGGAAGAATGGCTTGAAAAGTCCCTTCTTTTGAACCCGGGGACCGGCTCGGAAAATGAAGATGAGAATCCGGTGCTGGGACTTATTATGGAAGAAAGCCGGAGAATCCTTGGCGAAATGACCGGGTTACTGGGGACAGCTCTGGATATGGCCCTTTGCGGCAGCGGCCCGGTCCTCTATGAGCCGATGCTTTTACGGGATATGGAGCAGGCAGAGGCGATGACAGAATGTCGGACGTATCGGGAGCTGGCAGAACATATCGGAAAAATGGAGTGGAAGCGTTTATCGGGGAAAAAACAGCCCGAAGCGGACCCGTCTGTGACCGAAGAAGTCAAAGCCCTCCGCCAGGAGGCCAAGGATCTGTTCGGATGGCTGAAAAATAATTATTTCGATGGGCCGCTGGATGTGATGCTGGAGAGAGAGCGCCGGATATTGCCGGGACTGCAGATGCTTATGGAACTGACGACGGAGTTTTCCCGGCGGTTTCAGGCGGAAAAACGTGCCCGGAACTTAATTGACTTTAACGATCAGGAACATCTGGCTTTGGATATTCTTCTGGATGAAAATCATGAGCCGACGGGAGCGGCAAAAGGTTACAGCGCACAGTTTGAGGAAATTATGTGTGATGAATATCAGGACAGCAATCAGGTTCAGGAAACACTCTTTCACAGTATTTCCAGGGAACGGGAAGGCCGGCCAAATCTGTTTATGGTGGGGGATGTGAAGCAGAGCATCTATCGATTCCGTATGGCGGAGCCGGAAATTTTTCTGGAAAAATATAAAGCCTACAGCAAAGAAGAAGGCAGACACCAGCGGATCGATCTGCACAAAAATTTCCGGAGCCGTGCCTGTGTTCTCGAGAGCATCAACCGGCTTTTTGAAGCCATGATGACACCGGAAATCTGCGGGATGGATTACGATGCGGATGCAGCCCTTTATCCGGGACTGGAATATCCGGAAATTGACGGCCCTGTTTCGGAGAATTCCGAGTGGCTGATGATGGAGCACGGACATAATCCGCTGGTGACAAAAAGGGAGTCGGAAGCCTGGGCTGTCGGACAGCGTATTCTGGAACTGACAGATGGGGATACGGGAATTCAGGTGATGGACCCGGACAGCGGCCGGTACCGCCGGGCGGAATACGGCGATATTGTTATTCTGCTGCGTACGGTGAAAGGATGGACCGAAGACTACGTCCGGGTTTTAAAGGACATGGGAATTCCGGCGATGGCGGAAACTTCCGCCGGATTTTTCGATACGCTGGAAATCCAGGGGATTTTAAACATGCTCCGGATATTGGATAATCCGCTTCAGGACATTCCGATGGCGGCGGTGCTTCATTCGGCCATGGGCCATTTCAACGATGCGGAGCTGGCCAAAATCCGTCTGGAGGACCGTTCCGTCCGGCTTTATGTGAATATGAAACACTATGCGGAAAGCGGCGGCGACGAAGAACTCCGGGAAAAACTGAAACGCTTTATGGAAGGCTATGAAAGCCTCCGTCAGCGGAAAATTCATATATCCATCGAAGAATTAATTCATGAGATTTACGAACGGACGGGGTATGCCGAACAGATGCTTGCGATGCCCGGCGGTGAGATACGGCGGGCGAATCTGGAGCGGCTGGTCGAATATGCCAGGGACTTTATGAATACGAGTTATCGGGGATTATTTCATTTTATCCGTTATGTGGATCAGTTAAAAGAAGCCAAAGAGGATCTGGGTGAAGCCATGCTTCCGGGAGATGCCAGAAAAACCGTCCGGATTATGAGTATCCATAAAAGTAAAGGACTTGAATATCCGATTTGTTTTGTGGCGGGGCTCGGAAAAAGCATGAACTTTATGGAAACGCGGAGCCGGATTGTTGTTCACGCCGGCTATGGTGTGGCAGCCGACGGGGTGGACCTGGAGAACCGGGCCAAAATCCGGGGACTGGCTAAAAAAGTTTTTGCGAGAAAGCTTCTTCAGGATCAGATGGGTGAAGAAGTCCGGGTGCTTTATGTGGCCATGACACGGGCCAGGGAAAAACTGATTCTGGTAGGAACCGTGGAAGATATGGCACAGACAGCGGAAAAATGGGCCATATCCGGGAAGTCGGAGCAGCCGCTGACTTACAGCCGGATGCTCCGGGCGAAGAGTTATCTGGACTGGCTGGGACCGCTGCTCTGGTCCGACGGGCAGCAGGGAAAAAGCCGCGGATTTTCCTTCCGGTGCCTGAATACGGCCCATATGGCGGCAGAAGAGATCCATCGGGATATTTCTCAGGATGAAGAAAGAAAGTTTTTGGATGAACGGATGGAGCGGCCGGATATCCGGACGGCTCTCTATGAAGAAATCGATGAAAAAATGAGGTGGCGGTATCCGAAGGACATTATGACACGGCTTCAGGGGAAAATGACGGTCAGTGAATTAAAGAAAATGGCCGGAGAGGAGATGCCCGGACAGGTTCTTTATCCGGAAAAAAAGGCGCCGGCAGAATTGTCTCCGGGAAGTCCGGCCTATACCGCGCAGCAGAGAGGAACGGCTGTCCACAAGATTCTGGAATTGCTGCCTTTGGATCACATAGATACCGAAGAAGATATTAAAGCCTTTGTGCATCAGTGCCGGGTGAAGGGGCAGATACCGGAGCTCTGGGAAGATTTAATACCGACGAAAAGGGTGTTTGACTTCTGCCGGTCCAGTCTGGGACAGCGGATGGCCCGGGCGCTTAAAGCGGGACGTCTTTTCAGGGAGCGGCCCTTTGTTATGGGGATTCCTGTCAAAGAGGTCTATCCGGAGCTGGAAGAGGGCGAACATATTCTGATACAGGGGGTTATCGACGTTTTTTTTGAGGAAGAAGACGGCGTTGTGCTGGTCGATTATAAAACCGACCGTGTGCCCCGGGGAAAGGCCGGAGAAACCCTTCTGATTCAGCGCTATAAGACCCAGATGGATTACTATCAGAGAGCGATTGAACAGATTTCAGGAAAAAAAGTAAAGGACAGAATTTTATATTCTGTTATAATGGATAGAGAAATCCATTGCTAAGGCATGAATAACCTGCTTTTTCGTGGTTATAATCCAGATAACGGAAAGGCAGGTGTGTGGAATGGGACGGGAAAATAAACCCCATTGGCAGGAAGTCATGGAACAGATGAACAGGCCGGAGCAGTGGATAAAAAAATCGCCGGAGCAGCAGGCGAATGAACGGCTGAAATTTGAGGTGGCCGAAGAACTCGGTCTGCTTTTAAAAGTTGAAAGCCTTGGATGGAAGGGCCTGACTGCCCGGGAGACAGGCCGCATCGGCGGCCGGATGAACCAGAAGAAAAAAGAGAAAAGAAACGGGGAATAAAACGTGGAAGCCTATTCAGAATTTGCACAGGTATACGATCTGTTCATGGATAATATACCTTATGAGGAATGGTGCAGCTATCTGGAAACACTGTTGAAGAAATACGGAGTGGAGGACGGACTTGTCCTTGACATGGGATGCGGCACCGGAAATATTACAGAAGCGCTGCGGCGCCGGGGGTATGATATGATCGGTATTGATAATTCCGAGGAAATGCTCGCGGTGGCTATGGAGAAAGGGATGGCATCGGAGACCGGTTCGGAGACATTGCCCCAGGCATTATATCTGTGCCAGGATATGCGTTCCTTTGAACTTTACGGAACGGTAAGAGCGGCGGTCAGCATCTGTGACAGCATGAATTATATTCTTGAACCGGAGGAACTTCTGGAGGTGTTCCGGCTGGTGAATAACTATCTGGACCCGGAAGGTATTTTTATATTTGACTTAAATACCCTCTATAAATATGAGAATATACTGGGCGAGCAGACTATCGGAGAGACGAGGGAAGACCACTGCTTTATCTGGGATAATTATTATGATAAGGAATCTCAGATCAATGAATATGTCCTGAATCTTTTTATTCAGGGCGGAGACGGCCGTTATGACCGCTGTGAGGAAGTGCATTATCAGAAGGGATACGCGCTGACTGAAATCCGGGAGCTGATTGAAGCCGCCGGAATGATTTGGGAAGGGGCTTACGACGCCTTTACCATGGAACCGCCGAAGGCGGATTCGGAGCGGGTCTATATTGTTGCCAGAGAGCATGGAAAAAAATAAAAGGATAAAAGTGAGGAAACAGATATGTCATGTAAAAAACCAGAACAGAAAACAGGCGTGGATTATATTGTGCGCGCGACGGGAGCAAACCATCAGGTGCGTATTTTTGCCGCATCGACCCGGGAGCTTGTGGAATATGCCCGTCAGATCCACAATACAAGTCCGGTAGCGACGGCAGCCCTCGGACGGCTTTTAACCGCCGGCGCCATGATGGGATGCATGCAGAAAGGTGAAAAAGACCTTCTGACCCTTCAGATCAAATGCAGCGGTCCGATTAAGGGACTGACAGTGACCGCGGATGCGGCGGCCCATGTGAAGGGCTATGTGGATCAGCCGGTGGTTATGCTGCCTCCGAGCAAAGAGGGCAAGCTGGATGTGGGAAAAGCGCTGGACATGGGGGTGCTGAGCGTCATTAAAGATATCGGTATGAAAGAGCCTTATGTTGGTCAGACCCATCTGGTCTCCGGGGAAATTGCAGAGGATTTAACCTATTATTTTGCCACCTCCGAACAGGTCAATTCCAGCGTGGCCCTTGGCGTGCTGATGGAAAAGGACAATACCGTAAAATGTGCCGGAGGCTTTATCCTTCAGTTAATGCCTTTTGCTGAAGAGGAAGTGATTGAAAAGCTGGAGAAAAATATCGGAAAACTGCCGTCGGTAACGACCATGCTGGAAGACGGAAACCGTCCGGAAGATATTATCTGCCGTGTTCTGGATGGGATGGATGTGGAAATCATGGATAAAGTTCCGACGATGTTTGACTGCAACTGTTCCAAAGAACGGGTGGAAAAGGCCATCGTGAGTATTGGAAAAGAAGAAATCCAGTCGATGATCGATGAGGGTGAACCGATTGAAGTCAACTGCCATTTCTGCAACAGCCACTACATATTCACAGTGGATGATTTGGAGCATATTATTCAGCGCAGCCGCTAAATCTAAAAAAAGTGTGAACTTTCGAAAATATGAGCAGCAAGTCTTGTATTTTATCCCAATAGTGTTACAATAAAAATACATTTTTTAGCGCTCTGCAAGCGAGAGTGCTAACACACTTAAAGGAGGAAACAGGATGAGTGAAGACAGAGGTCCCGAAATTAAGAAAACAGGCCCGCCGCCTCAGAGCGGAAGGCATTCACAGGGGCAGGGAAATGGCGGTCCGGCTTCGGGTCAGAACGGTCCGTCGATAAATAAATTACTGATGATTTTTCTCATGGGTATGGCGATCACCATGCTGCTGAACAGTTGCATAGCCAGCTTCTTTTCGTATAAGGAAGTAGAGAAGATCAGTTACAGTGAGTTTATGCAGAGAGCCGCGGAAGGCAAGGTCGAAAGCGTTGTGATCGATGAAACCGACCGTGTTATTTATATTTATCCGAGCGACCAGGATGCCGATAAGGATAAGGTTGAGGTTTATTACACAGGCATTGTAACATCGGATACGGAACTGACTTCCCGGATGGAAGACTATGGCGTGGATATGGATGCGGAGATACCGAAGAAGGATTCACCGATCGTGAGTTTTATCTTAAACTGGGTGATCCTGCCGCTGCTCGTATTCTGGCTGCTTTCCATGGTGATGCGTAAGGCGGCAAAGGGCATGGGCGGCATGGGACCTATGGGCGGTCTTGGCGGTATGGGAAAAAGCCGGGCGAAGGAGTATGTTCCGGAAGGGTCTAAAATCACATTTAAGGATGTTGCCGGACAGGATGAAGCAAAGGATTCCCTGATGGAGATCGTGGATTATCTGAATAATCCGGGCAAGTACCGGGATATCGGCGCCAAGCTTCCGAAGGGCGCGCTTCTTGTGGGACCTCCGGGAACCGGTAAAACACTGCTTGCAAAGGCTGTGGCCGGAGAAGCCGGAGTGCCGTTCTTTTCACTGGCCGGTTCGGATTTTGTAGAGATGTTTGTCGGCATGGGCGCGTCCCGTGTCCGTGATTTATTTAAACAGGCAGAGGCCAAGGCGCCGTGTATCGTGTTTATCGACGAGATCGATGCCATCGGAAAGAGCCGGGATAACCAGCTCGGCAGCAACGATGAACGGGAGCAGACACTGAACCAGCTTCTGACAGAGATGGACGGCTTTGATGAGAGTAAGGCGGTTGTGATTCTGGCGGCAACCAACCGTCCGGAGGTACTCGATAAGGCGCTGCGCCGTCCGGGACGGTTTGACCGGACCATCAGCGTTACCCAGCCGGATAAACAGGGGCGTATTGATATACTGAAGGTTCACAGCCGCAAGGTAAAAATGGACGAAACCGTCGATCTGGATGCCATTGCACTGGCGACTTCCGGAGCCTCCGGAGCGGATCTGGCCAATATTGTCAACGAAGCTGCCCTTCGGGCCGTTCGCATGAACCGGAGAGTAATCAATCAGGAGGATCTGTTTGAGTCTGTGGAAGTGATTATTGCAGGACAGCAGCGAAAGAACCATATTATGAGCCGGGATGAACGGGAGATTGTCGCTTTCCATGAAATCGGTCATGCGCTTGTGGCTGCAAAACAGAAGAATACCCAGCCGATTCAGAAGATCACGATTATTCCGAGAACTTCCGGGGCTCTGGGATATACGATGCAGATGCCGGAGGAAGAGCGTTTCCTTATGAAAAAGTCGGAAATGCTGGAAGAACTTGTAACCCTTCTGGGCGGCCGTGCTGCCGAAGAGGTTCAGTTTGGAAATATTACGACCGGCGCTTCCAATGATATTGAAAAAGCGACGGATCTGGCGCGGAAGATGGTCACGATGTATGGTATGTCCGACGAATTCGGCATGATGGGACTGGAACTTCCGGGAAGCCAGTATATGGACGGACGTCCGGTAAAAACCTGCGCCGATGAAACGATGGTTAAAGCCGATGAAATCGTCCGGCAGATTCTGGAAAAGGCCTATCAGCAGGCAGTGGCGATCCTCCGGGAAAACCAGATCATTCTCCAGAAATCAGCGGGATTCCTTCTGGATAAGGAAACCATTACCGGACAGGAGTTTATGGAATTTATTCAGGGAACCGAAGATGAATCTCCCGTCCCTTTGACTGAATGAGATTTTCTTCTCTGAGCTTCTTCATTTCCCGGAGCATGGCGCTCCGGTCGATGAAGAGATAGTCGGCCATGGCGCCCAGAGTAAAGGGCAGTGTGAAGCTGTTGGAATGATTCCGGAAGGCGAGCTGGCGGAAGTAGGTCAGAAGCTTGCTCCGTATAGAACGCTGGCTTAACACCTCGATCCGCGTATGAAGCTGCCGGGTTTTCAGAGAGAGAATCTGAAGCATATTGCTGACAAGCTGGCTGTGACAGTCACAGGCGTTGCTGCAGCGTTTGATGAGCTGGTCGTAGGTGAAAAAGAGAACCCGGCATTCGGCGCTGGCGACGATTTCGATTTCCTGTTCGCAGGAGGCCGGAAGAAGAATACTGCCGAAGATATCCTGGGCAGAAAGATGTTCAAGGATATTCCGGTAGCCGTCATAATCGTATTTGATTAGATCGGCTTCGCCGCTCAGAATAACACCGATCGTCTTTGAATCTGAAGCATCAGTGATAAGTTTTTTATGAACTGGAAAGGATTTAATCTGTCCGTTAAAACAGGTAACCATCCGCTCCAGTTCTTCTGTTTTTATGGCATCAAATATATGAATCTGTGACATGAAAGGACCTCCTTTAGTATTTCTAAAAAAAATATACCATAAAATTTTAAAAGTTGCAATTGCAACTGCATTTAAAGGGAAATCGGGTATAATAAAGACATAACAAAGAAACAGAAACAAAGTTTTAAATAAAAACAGGAATTGTATGGGAGGAAAAAATTATGAAATTTTATGTATGTGAACATTGTGGAAATATTATTCAGTATGCGAAAAATGCAGGCGTTCCGGTAGTGTGCTGCGGCGAAAAAATGAAAGAACTTGTACCGGGAACATCCGATGGCGCTGCAGAAAAACATGTGCCTGTGATTAAGGCCGAAGGACAGAAAGTCGTTGTGGAAGTTGGCAGCGTGGAACATCCGATGGCAGACGTACATTATATCGAATGGATCATTCTCGAAACAGAAAAAGGTTATCAGAGAATTGATTTAAAACCGGAAGAGGCTCCAAGAGCAGAATTTATTCTGACAGATTCCGATAAAGTCGTTGCCGCATATGCCTACTGCAACCTTCACGGTCTCTGGAAAGCCTGAAAATCCAGCCTGTACAGACATATTTTCTGAGGATTCAGACATACTGTCTGTAAGGAGGAAAAAAAGATGAAGTCTTATGAATGTGAACCCTGCGGTTACATCTATGATCCTGAAGCAGGCGATCCGGATAACGGTATCGCTCCGGGGACACCTTTCGAAAATCTCCCGGAAGACTGGGTCTGCCCGGTCTGTGGTTTGGGCAAAGAAGTATTTAAAATAGTTGATGAATGAAGAAGAAGGCGCATTGTAAAATGATTGATTTTCAGTCATGGAGCAATGCTCCTTTCTTTTTTTGTCATTCTATGCTATTATATTTATATAAATTATTGTTTTTCGATAATTTCTACTGCCCGATTCATCCTTGAAAGGAGGCCGCTATGAAAAAATGGATCATTGTCACTCTTTTAAGCGCGGTTTTTATTGTTTTGGAGTTTTTGTCACCGATGGATTTTCAAACCGGGGAGCTTCAGCCAGATTTGTTGGAGCCGCCGACTGAAATTTTAAAATCCGCCGTCTGTAACAATGGCAGGATCGCTGTGGGATATGATTCTCAGGAGAACCTTCTCTTTTATCAAACCCTGGACATCGAGATGACATCGCCGGATATTCTTTTAGATTTGTCTTTCTTTCCGATGTATCCGGAAGACATTCGGCTTTGCGATATACGGATCTTTCATCTGCGGGATTCTGTATTCCTGCCGTGTACCCCAAAGCTCTGTCAGGAAAATGACAGACAGCGCATCTATGAATTCGGAGAATCCTTTCAGAATGGAGATATTCTACGGCTGCAGGTTTTATTTCCTTTAGGAAAAAAACAGGAAACGCCGATGGAAATGGCCTGCTACGGACCATCGATAGCTGTCACGCAGGACCTTCGTCAGGTGTTTTCCTTTCCTATGGGCTTCACAGACCTTCAGACGGAACTTTTTTCTCCGGGAAAAAACAAGCTGCTTTTTGAAGATCGCAGGACACTTATTCTGCGTCCATTTGAATTTTAAGGAGGATACCCTATGAAAGAAAAAGATTTTCACAAACAGGTAACCATTGGATTTTCACTGCTGGAATTACTGATGCTTCTGTCAGGCATTGCACTTTTATGCGGTACCGTTCTGCTGATCCGGAATGTGGGTTCGGAGATGGTGATAGAATCGGGCCTTGTTCCGGTATCCATTGTCAGTATTCTCTATCTGTCAGGACAGGCCATCCTTTTGATTTTGGTGTTCGTTCAGATTCATCAATTAAAGAAAAATCTTCTCAGAGGTGAACTTTTTGACTCGGAAAATCCACGGATTTTCCACCGCTGCAGTCTTTACTGCTATGGGGTGATTCTGTTTCATCTGCTCTGTGGAATTGCCGGACTTCTTCTTCAACAGCCGCTGCTCCGGCAGATACAGGATACCAATCCTTTTTTCTCGGAGGTTTCTTATTTTGTGGGAAAATATCAGGTGACCTTTAACTTTGATATGTCTCTTATCCTTTGGATTGCCTTTGGTCTTCTTCTGGACTGCTTTTCTTTTATTTATAAAAAAGCAATCGAAGCTTACCGGGAGAATGAACTGACCTTCTGATGGGAATTCAAATTCATTTAAAAGAATTATTGAGGGAACGTGGGATGACCGGAAAAGAGCTGGCCGCAAAACTTGATATCACGGAGGCCAATCTTTCCATTTTTGTCAGCGGAAAATCAAAGGCAGTCCGCTTCACCACCCTTGAAAAACTCTGTGAAATCTTAGATTGTGATGTGTCGGATATTATCCGGTATCACAGGGAAGAATGAAAATAACATTCGATATATCCAAAGAAGGAGCTGCAGCGGCAGCTCCTTTGGTCATAAAAAATTTTGAGTTATTTTGAATCGAATTTTTCTTCGCAGTAAATGCAGCGATATGTCCGGGTCGCGGCATCGGTCAGTTTAAAACGCTGCGGAAGTTCCTGTTCCACGGTGGAAATGCACCGTGGATTTTTGCACCGGATGACATTCGTGATCGTTTCCGGAAGATGAGGTTTCTGCTTTTTGACGATTTTTCCGCCGCGGATAATATTCACGGTAATCTGATCGTCGACAAAGCCGAGAATATCCAGATTTAAGTCCATATCGCCCTGAACTTTGATAATGTCTTTTTTACCCATCTTATTGCTGGTTGCATTTTTAATGATAGCGACCTGACAGTCCAGTTTATCCAGACGAAGATATTTATAGATATCCATACTTTTACCGGCACGGATATGGTCAATGACATAGCCGTCCTGAATACCGCTGATATTTAACATAATTCCACCCCCAGAAGTTTCATGATTAATGCCATACGTACGTAGACGCCGAACTGGGCCTGTTTAAAGTAAGCTGCCCGTGGATCATGATCCACTTCCACGGAAATTTCATTCACACGCGGCAGCGGATGGAGAACGAGCATATCTTCTTTGGCCAGAGCCATCTTACTCATATCCAGAATGTACTTGTCCTTCAGACGGATGTAGTCCTCTTCATTAAAGAAACGCTCTCTCTGGACACGGGTCATGTAGAGAATGTCGAGATCCGGCATAACGGATTCCAAATCTTCGGTTTCTTTAAAATCAATATGGTTTTTTTGAAGCACTTCTTTACGGATGTAGGAAGGTACTTTTAATTCTTCCGGAGAAATCAGAACAAATTTAATATCTGTGTAACGTACAAGGGCGCTGATGAGGGAGTGCACCGTACGGCCGAACTTTAAATCGCCGCACAGGCCGATGGTCAGATGATCCAGACGTCCCTTTAAGGCGTGAATCGTCAGTAAATCCGTCAGAGTCTGTGTCGGGTGCTGATGACCGCCGTCCCCGGCATTAACGACAGGAACTGAGGCGTTGAGAGCGGCAACAAGGGCAGCGCCCTCCTTCGGGTGACGCATAGCAACGATATCGGCATAACAGGAAACGACACGAATCGTATCGGCAACGCTTTCACCTTTGGAAGCGGAACTGTCGTTACCGCTGGCAAAGCCTAAAATGCTGCCGCCGAGGTTCAGCATGGCCGCTTCAAAACTCAGGCGTGTTCGTGTACTCGGTTCATAAAAGAGGGTTGCGAGCTTCTTACCGTGGCAGACTTCGCTGTAACGGCTCCGGTCTTTGGCAATATCTTCGGCCAGAAGCAGCAGCTCCTCTGTTTCTTCAACAGAAAAATCCAATGGATTGATTAAGTGTTTCATAGACACCTCCGTTATTTTTATAAAGGTTTATTCTGTTACTATCATAATACAAATCGTGTGGTTATACCATAAAATTTTTATAAAAGTGTAAAAAAATTTTTACCGAAGTGTCGATAATTTGTATTTGACACTGCAAGTTGACTATGCTATTCTAAAAGCACTGAATACCCGGCAGGGTACAGTATAGATATTGGAGGATTTTAAAATGAAAGGTACAATTAAGTGGTTTAACAGCCAGAAGGGCTACGGCTTTATCAGCGATGAAACAGGTAATGATGTATTTTTACATTATACCGGACTCAACATGAATGGCTTCAAAACGATCGACGAAGGTCAGGAAGTTGAATTTGATGTTGTTGAAGGTGCAAAAGGCCCACAGGCAACAAATGTAACCAAATTATAATCAGTGCGTACCAATGTGCCTTTTCTAATATTATATACATTTAAATTTTTAAATCGTTAGTATCAGAATTTGCAATATTGTCATAACGTGATTATCAGAAAAAGGCTGTCCCTGCGATGGTCTTTTTTTGTTTCAACGGGGAAAATATATGGAATTAAAGAAATTAAGAGAAGGCGTGACAACAGGCACCTGTGCGGCCGCTGCAGCAAAAGCTTCTGTTGAATGGCAGTTATCCGGCAGATGCCCGGCGGAAGTTTCAGTGGATACGCCTGCGGGACGGCAGATGATTCTGGAGATTATTCCGGGAACGTTTCCGTGGTGCGGTGTTATTAAGGATGCCGGGGATGATCCGGACGTCACGGATGGATGCCGGGTTATGGCGGCGGTCTGTCTGAGCGAAGCCGAGGGCGGAATCAGGTTTACAGCCGGCGAAGGCATAGGGACAGTAACCCTTCCGGGGCTTAAGCTTCCTGTGGGAGAGGCGGCGGTCAATCCGGTACCACGGCAGATGATTGAACAGGTGATCCGTGAAGCCGCAGGGGATGTCGGGGCAGAAGTGAAACTGGCGATTCCCGGCGGCCGTGAACTGGCAAAGAAAACCTTTAATCCGAGACTTGGGATTGAAGGCGGTCTGTCGATCCTCGGCACATCCGGGATTCTGCGGCCGATGAGTGAACCGGCCATGGTGGAGTCACTGAAAGTGCAGTTGTCGGTTGCTGCGGCGGCCGGAACCGATTATCTGACCTTTGTTCTCGGCGAGACCGGAGAGCGGATGGTCGGAGAATGGCTTGAAAGATCGGGACGGGATCGGTCAAAGACCCGATATGTGCTGGTCAGCAATTACATCGGCCTTATGCTGGACGAAGCCACGGCCCTCGGTGTAAAAAAGATTCTAATCGGCGGTTTTGCGGGAAAACTTGTAAAGCTGGCAGCAGATATTATGAATACCCACAGCCATGTGGCCGACGGACGGATGGAAACCCTCTGCACTTTTGCGGCCCTTGCCGGCGGCGGGCAGAAGGTTGTTGAAAAGATCTATGCATGCCGGACCGTCCGGGCTGCCATCGAGGTGCTGGAGGAAGCACAGCTTTCGGAAATATGGGATGCCATCAGTGAAAAAGCCGCGGAGAAGTGCCGGCAGCGGACCGGTGGTTCTGTGGAGATTGGGGTTGTTTTAATGGATGAAAAAGGAAATGTGCTTGGAAAAAGCAGGAATACGGAGGCGGTGACCGCATGAAAAAGATAACAGTGATCGGCGGCGGCCCGGGAAATGAAGCGTATATTCTTCCGGCGGCCCGGCAGAAAGCAGCGGCCTGTGACCGGATTGCCGGAGACCGGCGTATTCTGGAAAGCTTCGGTATAAGCGCTGAGGATGAAAGGGTTCATGTGATGGACCGGATTATGGAAACGATGGCATGGATCGGCGCGCAGGATTCGGAAACCCATATAGGAATCCTTGTTTCCGGCGACCCCATGCTGTATAGCCTGTACCGTATGGTCGTTCGGACCTTTCCGGCGGCGGAGGTGGATATTGTTCCCGGCATCAGCTCAGTGCAGGCCTTTGCGGCACGGCTTGGGGAATCCATGGAGGATGCCCGTCTGGTCAGCGGACACGGACGGAATCTGTCGGAGAAGGCGCTGGCAGAGGCGGCAGCCCATTGTCCAAAGCTTTTTATTCTGTGTGATAAAGAGCGGACACCGGCATGGATTGCCGGCACTCTGGTGAATTCCGGGCTGAAGGATGTCCGAATGGCTGCCGGAAGTTTTTTGACCTATCCGGAGGAAAAAATTCTTTCCGGGAAACCGGAAGCGTTTCTGGATAAGACCTTTGGGGCCCTCAGCCTGGCGCTGGTTAAAAACGACAGGGCAGTTGAAAGCTCCGGATTTTCACTGCTTGAAGATCAGCAGTTTTCAAGAAATAAAACACCGATGACCCGGGAAGAAGTCCGATGGATTATTTTGGGAAAATTAAGACTGTCAGAAAGCTCGGTCCTCTGGGATATCGGGGCCGGAACCGGCTCCGTTTCTGTAGAAGCGGCATTGCGCTGCCGGGCGGGAAAGGTCATTGCCGTGGAAAGAAATCCCCAGGCCCTTGCGGTTCTCCGGGAAAACAGTGCCCGGCTGGCACCGGATAATATGGAAATCGTGGAAGGAAATGCACTGGAAGTCATCGACGGCCTGGCGGTACCGACCCATGTTTTTATCGGCGGCGCCGGGGGCGTGCTAAAGGGGATTCTGAAAAAAATCTGCGGACTCGGTCCGGGAATCCGAATACTGATTTCCTGTGTGACATTGGAGACCCTGACGATGGCCTGTGAATTATGCCGGGAAAACAGGGGGTTAAAAACGCCGGAAGTCATGACAGTGCGGATTGAACACAGCCGGCCGTTAGGCAGCTATCATGTAATGGAAGGAGCCCACCCGGTGACGCTGGTCGTTACGGAAACAACGATGAAACAGGAAAAAGACTGTGACAGAGAGGTAAAGATTGATGATAAATAAACTCTGCAAAGAAATCTGTGCCGGAAACAATATCCGGGAAAATTTAATACAATTGAACCAGACCGTTAAGGATGAAGCTTTTATGGAGTATTTTCTGGATGAATACTATGAGAATGAAGCGGTTTTTGTCGGACTGCTTGACCATGAAGATGCCAAAGTGCGTAAAAATATCATAAAGCTTCTGGGGAAGGTTGCGGATCCGGTGCTTATGGAACCCTTGTTCCGGCATTATCAGGCGGAAGAGACCCAGTTTTTAAAAAGTGATTATCTGGCGGCTCTGTCCGAATTTGAGTATAAAGATTATTTGCCGGAATTGAAAAAACGCTGGGAGGAATTGTCCGGCCAGGAACTGACAAAACATTCCCAGGAGGAAATGAAACAGCTTAGAAAATTAATATGGAAGCTGGATCCGCCGAAGCGGCATACCTTCAGCGGTTATGATATGGAGAATAAATTATTGTTTATCGTTCCAAGGGGACACGAAGCAGCAGTTCTGGAACAGATGGAAGCGGTTCCGGAAACCTCGGGAAAGACGATTCCCGGAGGATGTCTGGTAACAACAAAGCATCTGGAGGACGTCTGCAGAATCCGGACATTTCAGGCGATCTTGTTTGATTTCTGTCCGGTAACCATTCATTCCGGAGACGGGGCGGTTATTGGAGAAAAGCTGCTGAACGCCGGGATGCTTGAATACATTCAGAAGCGCCACAAAGAGGAGACGCCGTTTCTTTTCCGTGTGGAAGTAAAAGGGATAAAGGATATCGCTGAGAAAAACCGTCTGGCAAAGGATTTATCCGAATATCTGGAAAAATACGGTAAAGGAAAGCTGGTCAATGAGCCGTCCTTTTACGAGGCTGAGATCCGGGTGATTTCAGGAAGCCATGGAAGCCGGGTATTTTTAAAACTGACATGCCTGGCAGACGAAAGATTCAGTTACCGGAAATATACCACTTCTTCGTCGATGAATCCGGCAAAGGCGGCGCTGATGATTCATTATGTGAGGCCTTATCTGAAACCGGATGCCAATGTTCTGGATCCTTTCTGCGGAACGGGAACACTGCTGATCGAGCGTGCCATGGCTGTCAGCAGCCGGAGCATGTACGGGCTGGATATTTCGGGTCAGGCGCTGCAGGCAGCCTGGGAAAACAGTCATCGGGCGAATATCCTGCTTCAGTTGATCCAGAGAAATTTCAATGATTTCAGACATGAATATTTATTTGATGAAATTCTCACGGACATGCCGCGGAGAGGCGGTAATAAAACGGCCCGGGAAATTGAATATCTCTACCATCTTCTGTTTACCAAAGGGGATGAACTTCTGTCGCCGGATGGGATTATGGCCGTTTACAGTGAAGAACCGGGAATGATGGAAAAAGAGCTGAAAGGCTCCTCAAAAATACAGCTTTTGAAAAAATATCCGATGGGCAGGGATCAGGCGTCCTGGCTCTATATCATGCGGAAGGCGGAAAAATAAAAGTACAGGAGAAATACAGATGACAGGAAAATTATACGGTCTGGGCGTTGGTCCGGGAGATCCGAAATTATTAACACTGAAGGCAAAAGAAATTCTGGAATCCGTGGATGTTGTTGCGGTTCCGGTGAAGGCCCCCGGAGAAGAAAGCCGTGCGCTGAATATTGTGCAGCCGGTGACGGACCTGAGAGGAAAAGAAATCATGCCGGTGATTTTTGCCATGGAACATTCTGTAGAAAAACGGCAGAGCTGCCGGAAAGCGGCGGCGGAACAGATTCGGGAAAAACTGGACAGCGGTAAAAATGTGGCGATGATCGTTCTTGGCGATATTTCGGTGTACAGCACGTATCATCAGGTTTATAAATATATCAGAGATAAGGGATATGAAACAGAGACGATTCCGGGGATTACCTCCTTTTCGGCCGGAGCAGCTCTGGCTGAAATCAGTCTGACGGAAGGCAATCAGAATATGCTGGTGATGTCGTCACTGAAAGGGGTGGAAGCTCTGGTAGCAGCGCTTGCGGTCTGTGATAATATCGTTCTCATGAAGGCGGGAAGCTCCATGGAATATCTGATTCCTTTTCTGGAGAAAAGAGGACTTTTGGAAAAGACACTGGTTCTTGGCAATGTGGGGATGGAAAATGAATACATCGGACCGGCGGAAGCCGGAAGGACCTATGGCTATTTTACAACGTTGATTATTAAGAAAGGCGGATGGTTATGATTCATTTTATCGGGGCAGGTCCCGGAGACCCGGAATTGCTGACGATTAAAGGAAAACGTCTGATTGACCGGGCGGATGTCATTATTTATGCGGGATCGCTGGTAAATAAGGCGGTTCTGGCGGATCGGAAACCGGAAGCGGAAGTTTATAACAGTGCGTATATGACACTGGAAGAAGTGACAGAAGTGATGAAAAAGGCGGATGAAAAGGGGCAGGATGTGGCCCGGGTACATACCGGAGATCCGTCGATTTACGGAGCGATCCGGGAACAGATGGACATTCTGGAAGCGCTGAAGATTGATTACGAGGTCATTCCCGGGGTGAGTTCTTTCCTTGCGGCCGCAGCCAGTATGAAGAAGGAATATACGCTGCCGGGCGTGAGCCAGACCGTGATTCTGACCCGCATGGAAGGCCGTACACCGGTGCCGGAAAAAGAAAAAATAATTAGCCTTGCAAAACACGGGGCTACCATGATAATATTTTTAAGTGTAAATAAAATCGATGTTATGGTCAGGTTAATTCAGGACTCTTACAGGATGGACACACCGGTGGCCGTGGTTTATAAAGCGAGCTGGCCGGAAGAGAAAATTATTTATGGAACACTTGAGACAATTGCTGACAAGGTAAAGTCAGAAGGAATTACAAAAACAGCGTTGGTTGTTATCGGGGATTTTCTCGGAGATACGTATGAACTGTCCAAATTGTATGACCGGAGTTTTGAGACTGAATATCGAAAGAAAGCTGAAAATTGATGATTCGCATCAATAAGCTGTAAAGGCATTAGAGGAGGAGAAATATATGTCTATCGCAGATATTGAGATGCTGTTTAAGTTCGTTGGCGGACTTGGAATGTTCCTGTACGGTATGCATGTCATGGCGGACGGGCTTCAGAAATCTGCCGGCGGCAAGATGAAACAGCTTCTGGGTGTTCTGACGAACCACCGCATTTTAGGTGTTTTGGTAGGAACATTGGTAACAGCTATTATTCAGAGTAGTTCGGCGACAACGGTCATGGTTGTAGGTTTTGTAAATGCCGGAATTATCAGCCTGACACAGGCTGTTGGTGTTATTATGGGTGCCAATATCGGTACAACCGTCACAAGCTGGCTCGTATCTATGAGCGAGTGGGGCGATATGATGAAACCGGAATTTTTTGCCCCTGTACTCATCGGAATCGGAGCATTTATCGTTCTGTTTTCAAAAAAGGAAAAGCGCCGGGAAGTCGGAGAGATTCTTGTCGGATTCGGCGTACTTTTCATCGGTCTGAGTTTTATGTCCGGTGCGATCACACCTTACAGAGAAGCGCCTATTTTTGCCACAGCTTTTCAGGTACTTGGTTCTAATCCGGTATTCGGTATTCTTACCGGTGCGGTTGTGACGGCAATCATCCAGAGTTCCTCGGCTTCTGTCGGAATTTTACAGACACTGGCATTAAACGGTGTGGTTACATGGAATTCTGCGATTTTTATCACACTCGGTCAGAATATCGGTACCTGTGTGACTGCGCTCATATCCAGCGCCGGCGCCAATCGCACGGCAAAACGTGCGGCAGTGATCCATCTGCTGTTTAACGTTATCGGCTCTGTTATTTTTGGGATTCTGATGTTTGTTGTTTTCCAGATGAATCCGGTGTTTGCCGGAGGACAGGTGTCCAGTGTGGGAATTTCCATATTCCATACGATATTTAATATCAGTAATACGTTGATCCTGTTCCCGTTTGCAAAGCAGTTAGTGGATCTGTCCGGAAAGATTGTCCGGGAAAAATCCGAAAAGGTGGTTATGACAGAAATATCCTCAGTTTCAGGGGATGTTCTGGAACGTCCGCATCTGGATCACCGTATTTTGAGTTCTCCGTCTTTTGCTATTCAGAGTGTGGCAGAACAGGTTATTCGGATGGGTGAGTTATCCAGAGAGCATGTAATGATCGCAATGGACAGTGTCTTTGGATGCAGCGAAGAAAAGGTAGATCAGTCTGCCCGCATGGAAGAAACGATGGATGCTTTTGAAAAGGATTTGACGGAATATCTGGTACGTTTAAGCCATGAATCCCTGACAGAAGCACAGATTCAGACCGTCAGTCATCTGCTGTTTACCGTCAGTGATCTGGAGCGTATCGGTGACCACTGTGATAATATCGCAGAGCTGGCTCAGGGGCTGATTAAAGATCAGATACAGTTGTCCGGCGAAGCGGTAGAAGATCTTCGGGATGTTCAGGATACGGTATTAAAGGCTGTGGACCTGGCGGTGGCATGCCGCCAGAAGGAATCCGTTATGGATGCAAAGCGTGTCTATATGCTGGAAGATGAAGTAGACAGCATGGAAGAAGAATTCCGCCAGAACCATATGGAGCGTCTGTCAAAAGGACTCTGTTCTGCGGATACGGGGATTGCTTTCCTTGATATCCTGAGCAATCTGGAACGTATTTCCGATCATGCGGTGAATATTGCCGAGTATGTTGAAGCGGAAAAGACGATGGGTTAAAAAAGAGGCAGCGGCTATCCTTTACAGGGCAGCCGCTGCCTTTTCACTGGCACCGGGAAAATTGTAGAAAAAAGTAAAAAAAGTTATTGACAGGGCGCTGTATTAATGATATTATATCAAAGCTGTCGCGTGAGGGCACAG